>ERZ1740062.117-NODE-117-length-61826-cov-6.594357_pt1 | contig 61826 bp, 65 predicted proteins | sample MGYA00581741_ERZ1740062 | MGnify/ENA primary metagenome ERZ1740062 (study PRJEB43018, sample SAMN04849747) | marine metagenome | isolation source: floating plastic debris | place: Pacific Ocean | collected 2008-09-01 | study: EMG produced TPA metagenomics assembly...
GAAGGGCGGGTACCGCGCACCGCGCGATCCCGCGGAGGTCCGTGCACTCCTGCACCGTGCCATCGACGAGTGGCAGCGGCTTGGCTTTGGAATGTTCGTCATCAAGCGCACGGACACCGGCACGTTCGTCGGCGGGACTGGGATCGTCCATCCGGATGGCTGGCCCCGGCACGAACTAACCTGGTGGCTTATGCCGGATGCGCAGCGCACCGGCTTCGCGACCGAGGCGAGCATCGCTGTCCTGCGTTGGGCCTATGACACGCTTGGCTGGCCGGTGGTCGAGACGCACATGCGCGACGAGAACCGCCCCGCACGACGGCTCGCAGAACGGCTCGGCGGAGCTGTCATTGCGCGCGAAACCTTCCCGGACGGCGTCACGCGCGACATCTTCGCACTGCCACGCCCGGAAGCGAGTGCTGCATGAACGCGATCCCGGTCGATATCCCGGTCATCGAGACCGAGCGCCTGATCATGCGCGGTCACCGGATCGAAGATCTGGCCGAAGAAAAGGCGTTCCAGATCTCGGATCGCGCCAAGGGGATCGGTGGGCCGCATCCGCCCGAGCGCGCCTGGGCCGCACTCTGCGGCTACATTGGCCACTGGGTCCTGCGTGGTTATGGCATGTGGGCGCTCGAGGAGAAATCCACCGGGCGCTACGTTGGCCGCGTCGGCTGCTTTTACCCGGACCTCTGGATCGAGCGGGAAATCGGCTGGTCTGTCACCGGCCCCGGCGAAGGCAAGGGCTACGCTTTTGAAGCCGCCCAGGCTTCGCGCCAGTACGCCTACGCAACGCTCGGCTGGACCACCGCGATCAGCGTGATCGCCCCGGACAACGATCGCTCGATCGCACTTGCGAAACGCATGAGATGCACACAGGACCCGAACTGGGAGCATCCGACCTACGGCTCTCTCACCATTTGGCGTCATCCCGGACCAGAGGCGTTGACATGACGCTGGCACCGATCATCGAGACGGAACGCTTGCGCCTGCGTCCGCTGGGTGCGGAAGACTTCCAGCCGCTCTGTGAATTCTATGCGTCCGACCGTGCACGGTTCGTGGGTGGCCCGAAGGATGCTGAGGCATCCTGGCGAACACTGGCGAGCGAGATCGGCCACTGGACCTTGCGCGGCTATGGCCGTTTAGGAGTCGAGGAACAGGGTACTGGCGCGCTCTGTGGTCTGGTTGGCCCCTGGAATCCGCATGGGTGGCCGGAACCCGAAATCGGCTGGGACCTGATGAACGGGTTCGAGGGCAAGGGCTACGCGACCGAAGCCGGGCGCGCGGCGCGTAACTACGTCTACGATGTGTTGGGGTGGACGACGACGGTCAGCCTCATTGCCATCGGCAACGATGGGTCTCGCGGTGTCGCACGCCGCCTCGGCGCCAAGATGGAACGACATTACACGCACTCCCGGTTCGGCGAGATGGAGATCTGGCGCCATCCGGGACCAGAGGCGCTGGCATGAGCGCGACCGCTGATATGCAGGTGATCGAGACTGATCGCCTCGTGCTGCGGCCTCCAAAAGCATCGGACAAGGACGCCTATATCGACTTCTTTCTGTCGGATCGCGCGACCTATGTCGGACAGGCGTCGAACCGATATCAGGCGTGGAAGACCTTCGCGATGGAAGCCGGTCACTGGTTTCTTCACGGCTGGGGGCCGTGGGTCGTAACGCGCAAAGGCTCGGATCAGGCGATCGGCAGCGTCGGACCGTGGCATCCCGAAGATTTCCCGGAGCGGGAACTTGGTTGGCTGGCATTTGCTGGCACTGAGGGACAAGGCATCGCATTCGAGGCGGCCATCGCCGCGCGAGCTCACGATTACCGGACGCACGGCGCGCAAACGCTAGTCAGCTATATCGATCCAGAGAACGAACGCTCAATCCGTCTGGCCGAACGCCTTGGTGCGGTGCGTGACGATGCAGCCGCGCGACCCGACCCGATTGATCTCGTGTACCGTCATCCATCGCCGGAGGTTCGGAAATGATACAGATCGACTCCGCGTTGTTACGTATGCGGTATCAAAGGAATACGTTTGCACTGCGTTTGCGGGATCAAGTCGGTTTGGCCTGGGGGGCAGCGCCATGGCGGACTTGACCGATGCCGACCGCGCCCAGGACGTGCTCGTCGATCTGCGTCAGAGCATCGACAATCTCGATGCCGTGCTGGTCCACACGCTGGCTGAACGGTTCCGTTGCACGACTGCCGTGGGCAAACTCAAGGCCGAGCATGACCTGCCGCCTGCCGATCCCGCGCGTGAAGCACGCCAGATCGAGCGGCTCGAGCGGATGTGCGCCGAGTCGGGTCTCGACCCCGATTTTGCCAAGAAATTCATGCGCTTCATCATCGATGAAGTAATCCGTCACCACCATCAGTTCCAGAAATAGCGCGACAGCGCCCCCGCCATTCAAAGGAGAAACACAATGGCAATGAAGATCAGACTGGCCCGCGGCGGCTCGAAGAAACGCCCGTTCTACCGCATTGTGGCTGCCGACAGCCGCATGGCGCGCGATGGCCGCTATATCGAGCGTCTGGGAACCTATAACCCGTTGCTCCCAAAGGACTCCGAGGACCGAGTGAAGATGGACATGGAGCGTGTTCAGCACTGGCTCGACCATGGCGCCCAGCCGACGGACCGTATCGCCCGGATGCTGGAAGCCGCTGGTGTCAAAGAGAAATCCGAACGGAACAACCCGCAGAAGGCCGAGCCGGGCAACAAAGCCAAGGCCCGCACCGAGCAGAAGGCCGAGAAGGCTGCTGCCGCGGCAGAGGCCGCCAAGGAAGCCGACGCCGCCCCTGCTGAAGAAGCTCCCGCAGAAGACGCTCCGGCTGAGGAAGCTGCAGCCGAGTAAAATCAGTGGTTTAGGCGGTATGTCTGACGGAACGATCTGCGTCGGGGCGATCGCGGGCGCGTTTGGCGTCCGCGGTGAAGTGCGTATCAAATCCTTCTGCGCCGAACCTCAGGCGATCGCCGATTATAGCCCTTTATCGGCCGAAGACGGGCGCCGCTTCGACGTGAAGATCACGCGAGAGGTCAAGGGCGGTTTCGCTGCCCGGCTCGCTGGCGTGCCGACACGCGAGGCAGCTGAGGCATTGAAGGGAACGCGCCTTTACGCGCCGCGCGATCGCTTGCCGGCGTTGCCGGATGACGAGTTCTATCATGCGGATTTGATCGGGCTCTCCGTCTTGGACACCGGCGGTGCAGACCTCGGCAAGGTGCGGGCGGTCCACGATTTCGGGGCCGGAGACGTGCTCGATATCGTAGGCGTCTCCAAACCGCTCATGCTGCCCTCTACCCGATCCGCCGTGCCAACCGTTGACCTGACCCTGGGGCGCCTGGTCGCCGATCTGTCCGACATCGAAGAGACGGCGGATGACTGAACCGCCGAAACCCCGGTCGTACGGTATGATCCAGCCACGGGTCTCGGCCCAGCCGCGTCCGCTGATTGGCCCGGACAAGGGTCGACCCGATGCTTTTCGCGCTAAGGTCCTGACGTTGTTCCCGGAATGCTTCCCGGGCGTGCTGGGCAGCGGTCTGATCGGCAAGGCTCTGAAAGACCGCCTCTGGGCCGTTGAGGCAATCGACATCCGCCGCTTTGCCACCGACAAACACCGCACCGTCGACGACACGCCCGCGGGCGGTGGCGCGGGCATGGTCATGCGTCCCGATATCGTGGCAAAAGCACTGGACTTTGCGGCCCGCGATAGTGTAAGCGACCCGCTCCGTTGGCCGGTGCTATATCTAAGCCCGCGCGGACGGGTTTTGACGCAAGAGCGGGTGCAGAAAATTGCGGCGGGCCAAGGGGTTACGTTGCTCTGCGGACGCTACGAGGGCGTCGACGAGAGGGTTCTCGAATCCCGCGGGGTCGAGGAAGTCTCGATCGGAGATTACGTGCTGACGGGCGGCGAGCCCGCAGCGATGGTCCTGCTGGACGCGGTGATCCGCCTGAGGCCCGGTGTTCTGGGCAACGCGGCGAGCACTGAAGATGAAAGCCACGCGCGCGGGCTTCTCGAACACGCGCAGTATACCAGGCCAACGGTCTGGGAGGGGCGCGAGGTTCCGGAGGTGCTGCTGTCCGGACATCACGCGCGGATCGCCAAATGGCGGACCTCCGAGAGCCAGCGGCTGACCCGGGAACGACGTCCCGATCTCTGGGCTGCCCATGTGGAAACACATCCGGCAGAGCACGCTCCAGAGCAATCGGACGCGCAAATGACCGCCGAAAAGGCGCGCAAAAACAAGGATTTGGACCAATGAACCTGCTACAGCAGCTCGAGGCCGAGCATATTGCCGAACTCGGCAAGGAAATCCCAGATTTCGCACCGGGCGACACCATTCGCGTCGGCTTCAAGGTGACAGAAGGCACGCGCACCCGTGTGCAGAACTACGAAGGCGTCTGCATTGGCCGCAGCGGCGGCAATAACCTGAATGCCAGCTTCACGGTGCGCAAGATCAGTTTCGGCGAAGGTGTCGAGCGTGTTTTCCCGCTCCACTCACCGAACATCGATGCCATCACGGTTGTTCGCCGTGGAAAGGTACGCCGCGCGAAGCTCTACTACCTGCGCTCGCGTCGCGGAAAGTCGGCTCGTATCGCCGAGAAGACGAACTACAAGCCGCTGAAAGCCAAGGCATCCGGGTCGCCCGCAGCGGAGTAATCCCTGCGGTCGCGTGGGCCGAAATCCCGCGCGACGAGCGCCCGGCATGGGTACGCTCGACCAGCATCATCTGGACAGAAGCAACGTTGCGGCACCACCGTTATGGTAGGTAGTGCAATAAACGCTGCGCATTGGAGGCGTCGTTCTTCAATGAATGCCGTAAGGGTGCGTGGCGCGCATCTCGGGCGCGGCGCTTTGCTGGCTGAGGACCCATAAAGAACCGCCGTGGACGTGGAACGGGTGCTGCCGATCTTCGATCGTGATCCGCCAGATCTTTGTATTGTCCTTGGGCACCTTTTCGTCGATGCGATCCATTTGTTATCAGTTGACCGCTGATGCCCAGGCCGCCCTTAGCACAGAAGTCGACCCTGCTCTCACATTGGGTTGTCGAACGCCTGGTCAATCATGGCGTTCTGCATGTCGCGTTGGCGACTGGAAGCAGCCGCGACAAGGTTGTCTCGATTACGAGTTAAGGCTGGGAGTTCCGGACACTCGCGGCAAGGCAGATCAGACAGATCAAACCCGAGTGTGTTGGAATCGTCGGCGATGACGGCACAGAGGCACTTCGCCCGCCAGGCGCATCGTTCTGAATGAATCCTAGCGACGGGCCAGGATCGACCAAGGTTGCACATCAGCCAAGATCTTGACGGTCGCGGCCAGGACCAATGCACACAGGATGATTTTCGATACGATCTCCATCGTGCCTTCGATCTGCATGGCGTGAACGATGCTGCCAATGATAACGATCGAGGTGAGTGCGAGGTGGGCGAAGCGCCAGGTCGCGGGCTTGAGTCTGAGTTTGCGGCGGAGCGATGCGAGCAGACCGGCAGCGAATGTGGCCCACATGGCAACCGCACCCCAAACCGAGAAGGGTGTTGGCGAGCGGAACAGCAGGACGTCGACGACATCCGGCGGGCTGGTCACCCAGAGCAGCGCAACATGCAGGATCACGAGCGTGACAAGGCCGGCGCCTGTCCAGGCGTGCAGCCTGCGAGCCCGGCGCGGAGTCAGGCCGGGCAGGTAACCTCCGGCCAAGAGGGGCTGGAGCAGAAGCAGGCTCATCGCGATCACGCCCGCAAAGCCCGCCGCGATGTAGACCGGGCCGCGCCAGGCAAGTTGCGGGCTTGTCGCCGCGATGGCGACCGGCAGGACCAGGGCGACCGCGAGCGCTGCCCAGATCAGGATGGTCCGGGCCACGCGGCGTTCTCTTAGGCGGGTTGGAGCACGAAGTGCGTCTCGAGGCTGGTATCGCGAGAACTGGACATCACCGGGCGCAGGAAGACGGTCTCGAACCCGTTCTCGTCGTAGTCGGAGTCATAGGCCAGGTGAGCATGCGGCTGACCGAAGGCCGGGACGATCTGCGGCATGTCGATGCGAAAGACGCCATCTGCATCGGTCAGCGTGGCGCCATGGCTCTCAGGATCGCTCTCGTAGCCCTCGGTCGTATGGGCCCAGATCTGGATGCGGACGCCAGGCAACGGTGCGCCATCGCCCGCGCGGCGCACGGTGCCACTCATCGCGAAACCACCGCCGCCGATCCGATCCATCAAAGCGGCACCCGGGCGGTAGTTGTTGGCTCCACCGCGCATGGTCGGGGTCGGGGCAAGACCAGCGGCCTGGGCTGGCACCAGAAGTCCGGATGCGGTGGTGGTCAGGGCGGCGCCTGCTGCAGCTCCGGTCAGGAGAAGGGCGCGTCGGGTATGCGGTGCTTTTGTCATCGTCGTCTCTCCTCACAGATTAGCCGGGACGAAGCCTGTGCCCGGCCCGCGCTTGGGGGATCATACGGTGTTCGGCGCGGGATCTTTCCGCTTGCCCTTGCAGACATAGGATGTCGAGACGCGGGAAAAAGCGGTGAGGATCCTGCTGGGTCAAAAAATGCCCGGCGGAATGCCGCCCGCCGGTAACAGCTTTGTGAGAGGTTCGGCGTGCGAGGCTCACGGGCGGGGCATACGCCCGACGGCCTACAAGGACGTCGCCGAACACGGGTGATCCGTGCCCCAGACGCGTTTGGCATCCCGCGCGATCTGGTTCGTCTGAATACGGTCAAGTTCCCGGATTGCCTGAACGGGATCTTTGGTTCGGGCAAGTGCGCGGTCGAAGGCACGTCGGGCCGAGCGCGGGCTCCATGGCAGGTCGGCCACCGCCAGCCAGGTGCGTAATTCGGCCGGTAGACGGTCGAACTCGCGCATCGGATCGGTATTCCGGCGCTTGCGGCGCAGGCTGGTCGCCCCGAGATTGGCGGGCATCAGACTTCTTCGTCGGGATCGAAGATCGGATCGAGCACGAGGACGAGGCGCGTCTCGCTGGTGCCCTCGATCGGCGGGGAACGATGGCGCAAGCCAGAGGCCGGGGTTTCCTGCCATTGCGTCCCGCGCAGCACAATCGGCGCGCCAGTTGGTACGGTGAACACGCGGTCTGGGTCCGATCCATCGATCGAGGTGCCGTATTGCGTGCCGGTGCCGCGATAGGTGCAGATCAGGCGGGCGCGTACGGCGTCGATGTGGAACCTGCGGCAGGCATTGGTGTTCACGACGTCGAGCCTCAGGCGGAGAAACGGCGCGCCCATCATTTTTGCGAAGCTGTCCGCCAGGGTCGCGACATCGCCGACCAACCAGTCCTGTTCGGGATGGGCGGGGGTCCCTGATACAGTGCAGATCTCCTCGACAGCACTGCGCACCGCGTCTGGACGCAGGATCACGCGAGCGTTCGGCAGGGCTTCTGCCTCGAGATCATCAATCCAATCCTGAAAGGTCTGCAATGGCTGACGCCGCCAGATCACCGCAGCCATCTCCGGGCGCGCCAGATCGGACAATCCGTTCGGGGCGTCAACGACGCCAACGCCTGCTGCCGTGTCGCGGGTCATTCGAAAATCAACGAGCATTCGTTCTCCACCAGTCGGTACGTAAACACGGAGGGGTTGATCCTCATGCCGAAGACCTGTGAAACCGTGTCGAAACATGGTGAAATGTTATAATATCACAGAGATTATGTCGAGATAATCCGTGAGACTGATGGACCCGAGAGGCTGGTGGATCCGAGAGGTCGGTTTGCCGGGCGGTCAGGCTCGCGCAAGCGGCATCGTCGCGCAGCGGAAGGATCCAAGAAGCGCATTCGGTTCGGAATAGTCGATCGGTTCGACATTCAAACCCTCGGTGCGGATCGCGTCGGCTATTCTGTCGAACTCGGCGTGCACAACCACAGTCTCGGGATTGATCACGAAGACATTGGTGCCCATCGCACGCGCCTCGGCGTCAGTGACCTCGATCATCGTAAAACGGCGCCCGAGCATGTCCAAGTCCGCGGGCTGGAAGGGCGTTGGGCAGATCAACAGCCGCCGCCCCGGCAGAATGGTCATGCGCGTGTCGAGATGCATGACATTCGGGCCGAGGTGGATCGGCGTCACCTCGATGTGTCGAGCAAGCTCCTCGACAGCATCGGGCGTCGTGCGGGTGCCGAGCCCGACATAGGCGCCACCGCCGTCGACAAGCACATCACCGCCTTCGATCTGCCCATCGGAGATTTCGATGACATCCTGGTCCGGCAGATCCGGAAGGCACAAGCGTATCAGGTCGATCTCATCCGTGCGTTCCGGCAGTTCGCGGGTGTTCGAAAAATACAGCTTTTCCCCGATCACGAACGCGGTGTCGCGCGTGTACATCTGCCAGGGGTGTGCATCCGAGTGCGGCACGAAGTGCAGGCGAACGCCGTACCTTTCCATCAGGGTATAGAACTGCTCTTGCTGGCGCAGCAGCTTGTCGCGGTGCCAGGCCAGCATCGGGAACTTGGTGAACTCTTCGTGCGAATTCGCAAACGACCCGTGGGCCGGGACGGCGGTGCCTCGGCAGACGCAAAGGTCGGTGAGGGCGGAGGTCTCGTCTAAAATCCGCAGCAAAGCGCGCTCTCCTTTCCATCGGGCATAACTCCGGTTCTACCGCCGGTCACGCCAAGATTGGCAACGCCGTCATGCGTTCCCCATCTCAGGCGTTTCCATCAGACCGGCGAGACGCAATCCCTTCATGATCTTTCGTCGTGCGACCGGGTCAGGCATCGGATACTCTTGGTCAACAAGATCCGGACCAAACTCGGGCTCGGGAATCCTGGCGCGCAAGATCGCCTCTGCCGCAGCGTCCTTCTCGCCAAGATGTCCCAAGGCGCAAACCTCGCCAAGATGCGCCATCAGCCCGGCATTGGGCATGAGTTGTGCCAAGCGTGACGCTGCAACGGCCTTTTCGTGCTGGTCGAGCAATATGTACGCCAGTGCCTTCCCGCAGATGATCACGAGCCTTAGAGAATCCTGCGGGCTCGTTCTCTCGCCACGCTCAAATGCTTCAAGCGCATTATCAGGTTGGTTTTTCAGGAGGTAGCACCGTCCCAGCAGGATATGCGCCCAACCCAAATTCCGGTTTATCCTGAGCGCCTTTTGCGCGGCAGAGATCGCATTGTCGATCTCGCCCAGTGCCTCGAGGCAGCGCGCGAGGGCGACCCAGGCAAATGGGATGCGCGCATCCAGCGCAATCGCCCGCTGCGCCAGCTGAAGCGCCTTGAGCCGATGCGGCGACATGCGGCCCGTGAGTGTGCTTTCCTCGGGCGAACCGCGGATCGCGCGGTATTGAACGCAGTATGCGTATGCCAGCGTTGCGTAGGCTTCCGTGAACGTTGGCTCCAGCTCGATCGCCCGCTCGAGCATTCTCACGGCCTCGTCCTGCTTCCGGTGGTCTAGTGTGCAAACCGCCGCGTATCCCAGGCAATACGCTTCCCACGCCGTGAGATCATCGAAGGCTCTTGCTTGCGCACGCTTGCATTCATGTTCGTAGATCAGCGTGATGACCGAGGTCGCAATCGTGGTCGCGATATCCTCCTGACCATCATAAAGATGGAAGGATGAAAGATCGAAACTGTCTGTCCAGACATGCGTCTCGGATGCGACTTCGATCAGCTGCGTGGTTATGCGAGCGCCCGTGGAGAGTTGCCTCAGGCTGCCTTCGACGATGTAATCGGCTGTAAGCCTCTCGCCGATGTCTTTTACGGTCAGTCCCTGGCCGTGCAGAGAGAACGCCGAGTTCCTGGCGAGCACACGGATCAGACCGAATTTGGATGTCTGCGCAATCACGCTGTCCGCGACGCTTTCAGCGACGAGTTTCGACTCCAGGTCGGACGACAGGAAATCGAGCGGCAGGATCGCGACCGTGCTGGGTCTTGTTCTGCTCTCAACGGCAGGCTCGGTCACGATTTGCGTGACGTCTGCGTCGTCCAGCGCCATGAACCGCAAACCGCGACCGTAGAAGGTGCGGATCAAACTGTCGGTCGAGTTTTCGTCGCCGATTGCCCGTCGGATATCACGCACCGCCGTTGTGAGTGCGGCGTCCGAGACGGCACGTCCATCCCAGACCGCATCCATGATCTCGGTCTTGGACACGATACGATCGCGGTTCTCGACCAGGTAGCCCAGCAACGCGAACGGGCGCGGTTTCAAAGGCAGAGACTCGCCGCCGAGGCGCACGACCATCTCGCGCATATCGATCTCAAGCTCTTCGAACCTGTAAATCATGTGTTTCAGTGCCCCTGCGCAGCACTACTTCTGCGCGGAACGGACGGTAACTCAGATTTGCTCAGATTTGCCCAGATTCTCTTGCGTAGAAATCAGAATTAACTCGAGTTCAGCTCAAGATAAATATCAAATTGATTGTCATATTCATATCACTGGCACGGAAATCTGGTGTCGGCGAGAAAACCGAAGACTTGTTCAGAGGCCATATTCAAAAGGAACACAGATCATGAGCATTTCCATAGTGACATCCTCCGCCGGCACGAAGCACGCGGTTCATAAGCAGGTCGATCCTAATTCGTGCGGATGTGCGTGCATTATGATGGCGATCTACCGCCAGACCGGAAAGGAGATCGAAGAGTGGGTTATTGCTGATGGCACCAAGAATTTTGAACAAGGAAAGTATGAGAAGACGGCGAAGAATGGTACTAAGATCAGTACCCAGAAGTACACGCCGTATGGCGGAAATTCTGGGCTTTCAGCCGGGAACATCGCGATCTTCCTACGCAAGGTGAACTTCCCCGATGCGAAGGTGATCACGTCGACCGCTGATGCGTCGTGCCTCAGCTTCTTCGATTCAGCGAGCGCCGACAATCCAGTGATCGCCCAAGTTGCCTGGAACGGAGCCAATGCAGGACGGCATTGGGTCGTCGTTGACGGTGTTCAAAACGGCAATCTCATGGTTTGCGATCCCGGCCATGGAAACCTGCAGGAAACGCAGCGCGGAATGGTGTTCCGTGATCGAAACGGCCAGATGGGACGGTTCTCGGGCATCATCATTCCCTGCTGACCACAGAGCGCCGGGCATGAGTGAATGGTCAGTGAAACAGCGTGGGGGCTGGGGCCGGTCCAGGATACTCGGACCGGCCTTCTCATAAAGATTACCGAGTATATAAATTACTGAGAGTAAGCGATTTTGAGTAGGTGAGAGGAGTGAAATGAAGCAGAGATATTTTGGGCTTGGTCTACAATTAGTTTCTGAGTGGCCACGTTAAGCAGTGGAGTTGAAGAAAAGACTGGAAGTATTTATTGCCAGTCGAAATTCATTGTCGAAGAGCCCGTGCGCATCTGGGTCATGCGCGCGGGTTTTCTCGTTCTTGTCAGGCCGCCATCGCGGCCGACAGGCCGGGCCCTTCCACAGTGATGCGGTGCATCAAGCGGCGATGGCCGTGATAGTCGTTGATCGCCTTGTGCCAGGTCGCACGGTTGTCCCAGATCGCGATGGTACCGGGGCGATACCGGACGCGGCAGGTGTACTCGGGCAGCGTGCACTGGCTGTACAGGAAGTTCAGCAGTGCCGCACTTTCCTCGGACGTCCATCCGTCGATATGCGTGGTGAAGCCCGGATTCACATACAGCGTCTCGCGGCCTGACAGCGGATGGCGGATCACGACCGGGTGCAGACTGTCCTGTGTGGCCAGTTCGGGATTGCCGATGCGTCCGGTCTGTGCCGCCTCATCCTGCACGCGGGCCTTTGCGCCGAACGCATGGCGCGACGAATGCCACGCCTTGAGCCCGCGCAGCGTGTCCTTCAACCCGTCGGAGAATCCATCGAACACGGCCCCCATCGAGGCAAACATCGTGTCGCCGCCGGTCTCGGGCGTTTCGATGCAGTGCAGGATCGAGCACTGGGCGGGCTGCATGTCATAGGAGTGGTCGGTGTGCCAGTTCTCGCCGATTGCATGCGCCTGGTCGGCCTCTTTGAGGACCATCGCGATCTTCTCGAAGCCCGGGACTTTCGCGAAGAACCGGTTGATGTTGATCGGGCCGATGCGCTCGGCAAAAGCGATCTGATCGTCGGGCGTGATGTGCTGATCGCGGATGGCGATGACCGAATGGTCGGTGAACGCCTGGAAGATCGTATCGAACTGAGCCGGGTCGCGGACATCCGCGCCGATGATCTCGGCGCCGATCGCGCCTGTGAGCGGTTTGACTTCGAGTGCCATCATGATCCTCCCGTCTGTGTGTCGTGTTCTTGGAACGCTTCTAGCAGATCGTCGAGTTCCTCGCAGCCGTCAGGGCAGGCAGATTGCAGTCTTATCAGAAGTGTGCGCGCGGCGTCCGGGTTGCCGGTCTGCAGTTCCAGTTCGCCCATGTATTCGAGCGCGCCTTTGTGAGCCGGGTCGACTGCGAGGGCACGCTCGTAGTAGGTGCGCGACTTCTTCCATTGTTTCAGCTTGCGGTAGGCATAGCCGAGCAGGTTCAGCGCATCTGCGTCTTTGGGGTCGGTCACCAGCCAGTCATAGAGCGGCGTGATCGCATGGCTGGCGCCGCCGGACTCGATCTGCGCCTTGATGACGTCCAGATCCGGCCGGGGGTCGGTCGGGTCGTATGCCGCAAGCGCTGGTGTCGCCAGCATGCAGAGCAAAAGAAGCGGGGGGATCTGGGTCAGGATACGCATGACGTAAGGACTATCCGGAATCTCCGCGTTTCGCTATGCCGGACGCCCGGCGCCGCGGAATGTGGGCCAGGTGCGATGCAATCTCGTGGGGAGGGGACAGTGCTGGCGTCTTGCACACGACGTCCCGGGAGGTTGCCGCCTTGAGCGGCAGGAAAAGAGCGGCCAGCTGGCCTAGAGTGTGGACCTTTTCCAAGGGTCCGGAGCGTCCGGCGTTGATCTGCCGGACACACAGTGTTCGCGAACGGGCTGTCTTATAGATCTTGATCCTTAAAAATTGATGAAAATCAGTCCGATGTGACGATTGCGGCATCCGATGGAAGGTCTTCGAGTTTCTCTGCTAGGTTTGGAAGCTCCAGTGTGCAGTGTGTCTTCGCGTACGCATTCGAGGGAAGATCGTTGGTCAGGGGCGTCTCTTGTTCTCTCATGAAACGGGTCCTACGCCATCTAATGATGAAATCCAGGTGGCAGCGATGATACTCGATGTCCAGATAGCTGGTGACGCGGCGCATCTCCTGTTCCCAGCGCCCTTCCTCGCCATCAGTGTCGATCAAAACGACCATGGGTGTCTTGCCGGTCAGGATCGAGGCGAACACCGCCTGATGCACGCTGTCCTGCGACGAACGTTTGTCATAGCCAAACTCAATGACATGCGAAGGCGTCTCGCAGTCGACCTCCACATGACGGCTGTCGCCGCGATTATCAAATTGGTGCCGCACCTCAGTATCGGCGCCACCCAGCAGCGCGCAGATCAGGCTGACAACGAACTCTTCACGCATGCCACGCTCCTCGGGATGCTACCCGATGAGCATAGCAGGTTTTGAGACAAATTGCGCGATTACTGCACCGGGAAGTAGTCCTGTAGCTCTCCCTCGCGATAGACATCCGCCGTGCAGCAGTGCAGGCCCCCGCCGAAGGCATAGGCGTCGCGCAGGTCGACAGGGATCACGTTCTGACCCAGCTTGTCGAGCTGCTCCATCTGATAGACCTCGGAGGCCTCGACACAGACGGTCTTGGGATCCAGCACGAGCACGTTCATCGAGAGCCAGACCGAAGAATAGCAGAGCGCCGGCGGGGCATTGTGCGCAGGCTGCGCGGCATCGACGATCTCCCATCCGTTTTTCTCGAACAACGCACGCTGGTCGTCGGGCAGGCGGCGCTGCGGGTTGTTCAGGATCAGGCCGGGACGGATCGGCGTGAACGTCGCGTCGATGTGGATGGGGTAGGGGTCACCGGGAAAATTGACGGTATGGACCCGGTGGTCCGGAAAGTGACGGCGCAGCCACTCGATGCCCTTCAGGTTGGTCGTAAAGCCATGCTGCACGACCAGATCCTTCCCGAAGCGCAACACATCCGCGGCGTCAAACAGGGGTTCTTCCTCGGTCGTGACGAAGAACTTCTCGGCGGCCCACTGCAAACGCTTCTCGACGCCGATGCTGTCCGAGAGATAATCTGGGTGGTAATCGGCGTCCGTCAGGCGTGGCTTCGGCGCTGTTTCGTGGCGGAAGTTCGGATCCTCGTCGAAGTAACGCTGTATCAGAGGGCGATAGCAGAGGTATTCAAACCAGCGGCAGCGATAGGACATCGTGGCTTCGAGGATCTCGCTGCCGACGGTCAGCAGAACGTCGCGTGGCGGCATGCAGCCGAACTGGCTGGCGGTGTGAAAATCCGGCGTGGTCGCGGGTTTGGAAAAATCGATCGGCGTCGGGCGGTCGACGATGATGCCACGATCCGCGAGCTGTTTTGCGAACCCGTCGAGCAACGCGTTCGCCCTGTCGATCGTCTCCTGCGGACGGCGGCCCCATTGGCCGCGCATATCGGAGTCCTCTGGTACTTTCGCATCCAACGCGGGCTCTTCCGGCGGAATGTGACAGTCGTCAGCGCGTCCCACGATCACGTGCTTCAGGGGGTCCCACTCGTTCCACGAATTGACTTTCGTGCTGTTCATGATAGGTTTCCTTTGATGCCGCGCGCTGATTGCTTTCTCACGGGCCGCAAGTCAAATCCAGATTGGACTCCCATGCCACGAACGTGGTCTTACGTCGTCGCCATCGGCGCCTCTGCCGGTGGGATAAAGGCAGTTTCCAGTCTGATTGCCGGTCTTCCCGGAAACTTCGCAGCCCCGGTTCTGGTCGCAATCCACTCTAAGGAAACGCTGCAACTGCCTGAAATTCTTGACAGGCGGAGTGCGCTATCGGTCGAGCTGCTGTCGCATGACTCGGATTTGCTTGCCGGACGGATTTATGTCTGCCCGGGCGGGAAGCAGAGCTATTTTTCGGGTGATGACCGAATGACGGTTTCCGATGACAGGCAAGGCGATCGCTTCACGCCTTCCGTCAACATGTTGTTCGAGTCCATGGCCCGCGAACACGGCATACATGCCATCGCGGTCGTCATGAGCGGTATGTTGAACGATGGCGTACTGGGGGCGCAAAGCCTGACCCGTTGTGGCTCGAAAATGTTCGTGCAGTTGCCCTGCGAGGCCGAGCACGATTCCATGCCGAACAGCGTGATCCTGAACGATGAACCGCTGGAAGTCCTTCCGGCTGCCGAGATCGCCGATGCGCTCGTTCGCATTGCCGGTGTGACCTGAGACGGCTCTGACAGGCACGCGATTGGTGGTGGAGGCTGCCCTCGGCTTGAGGGCCGTCCCACATACTAGCGGCGTGCGCCGGAGCGTTCGTCAAGATCCATCCCATCTTCGAAGGTCTTGGCCGGGCAGTCCGCCCGGCATGATCAAGCCGGCCCAAAGCGGCTGCGATTCGAGTTGAAATCGGCTAACCTGCAATCTACCAAAAGTACTGGTGTGCGAGTTGGACTGGATGAGACCGAAATACTACGTTCCATCAATCATTGGCACGATTGCAGCTATCGTTTCGATATTTGCGATGTATCCGGATGCCGTGCGAGGCGTGAAGCAGATGTTTGGCTTCTCGGCACCTCCGGCACCGGTTTCAATTGTGTCTCCAGCGGTTCCGGAAATCGACGTCCCTCAGGCAATCGCACTTGGTATTGCTCACGAGAGGGAACGCGCCGGATGCCCCGAAGATGTTCTGCGTATCCTGGCTTACACCGAGGCGGTCGCCGAACCGACTGAGCGCAGCGGCGGAAAGTTCTTCGGAAACACCACACTGACGCTCGTCGCCGCGCCGGCTGAGCCCATCACAATTAAATCCAAGGGCGGTGCCGAGACGCGCGCGGCCGCTTTGGCCGCTGGCCAACAGGACCTTCTGTCCCGCTTGCCGACCGAACTTCGCCAACGCATGCCTGATTGTTGAATACAGGAACCCTCCCATGAAGCGAACGATTGCTGCTGTCGCCGTTGCGTCAATGATCCCACAGGCTGCACAGCCCGCCGACACGTACGAAGGTGCCGTTACCGAGCTGGCAAACCAGATCATGGAAACCTCGACGATCGAGGGCGCTTTCACGGTCGGCATCACCAACTTCTATCATGTCGACAACACCTGCTCGCACTTGTCGAACGAGATGGTCACGCGCATGAAATCGAAGCTTTTTCGCGCAAGCGATGGCAAGGCGCGCGTTGTCAGCAGACATCTGCTGCCCAAGATCCTCAACGAGATTGCGTTCAATACGGCGGCGGACAGTCCGGTCGATCCGGGGACGGCGCCGAACACGGGAAAGATCTCGGGCGTCCAGACTTTGTTGTTTGGCAACATCCTTGAACGCCAGGACCGGATCAGTGTCTCGATGGAGTTGATCGAGACCGAGACAGCGATCATGAAAGCCATCGCAGAGGCCGACTTTCCGCGCACCAACTCGGTGAACGAGTTAATCGCGACCCGGAGCGCTGAGGCTTGCGGGGTTTCGCTGATCGGCAACGCGGTTGCCGGGATCGCAACCACCCCCGGAGCTGCTGTGCAATCGCCGGGGCCGAGTACAAAGGTGGCGCCAAGGCAGGCAGTGGCCAATTTCGACGCGAATGGGTTCTCAGCGAAGCTGGTCCGCGCCGTCTATTCCGAGAGCAAGAAGTCGGCGACGTTTGTAATCCGGTTCGAGAACACCAGCGACAAGCCGATCCGGCTGGCCTACACCCCGCGCACCCTGTCAGTGACGGACGATCTGGGAACGATGATGCCCTGGAAGGATGCGTGGTCGGGTCTGAAGACCTGCAACACGCATAAGCACAACTGCACATTTGCCTACAACGACCATGCGACTGAACTGGACGTCGGCAAGCAGGCGCAATTGGCCTTCAACGTGTCTTCGACCAGCGAAGAGCCTCCGGCAAGTGTATCCGTTGGCATGGAGATCATCTTCTCGCCGAACCCGGACGACACAAAGGATTACAAACTGATCGCGCTCGGCATGTACGATGTGCCGCTTGAAGTGCGCTGAGGCCTCGGGTCGTGGTCTGATCTAGTCCCTGTGCCTCCGTTTCGAGTGATCGGCACAGGTGAGAGCGTGAGGCCGTGCCTGTTGACCCGGCCTTGCCTGCTCGGAACTCGAGCCGCAGGTTGCAATGCCCGATGATCAGACCTGTCCCTTATGCTTGCGTCCCATACCACCAGAGGCCAAGCAGAGCCTGCACCATCTGATCCCGAAGCTGCGGGGCGGCAAAGGCGGGCCGACGATCCTGGTGCATCAGATCTGCCATAACGAAATCCATGCAGCCTTGACCGAAACGGAGCTGGCGCGCGTCTACAACACGCCCGAGGCGTTGCGCGCGCATCCGGGTCTGGCGACGTTCTTTGCCTGGGTTGCGAAGAAACCGCCGACCTTCCACAGCCGAAGTGCGGGGAAGGGCAGACGGCGAAGATGACCCATGGCAGCCATCACGTGCGGGCGCTATCTGCCCCGGATCGGAGGGCGAATGGCGCAAAAATCCATCCTAATCACTGGATGCTCGTCCGGGATCGGGCACCATGTGGCGCACGCCTTGAAGGCGCGGGGCTGGCGTGTCTTCGCCACGTGCCGCAAGGCCGAGGACTGCACCCGGCTGGAGAGCGAAGGGCTGGAGAGCTGGGTTCTGGACTACGAGGACACCACAAGCATCCGGGCAGGCTTCGATCACGCGATCCAGCGGACCGGCGGCACGCTCGACGCGCTCTACAACAATGGGGCCTACGCAATCCCCGGCGCGATCGAGGATATGCCGACGGATGCGTTCCGCGCGTGTTTCGAGTCGAATTTCTTTGGCTGGCATGAATTGACGCGGCTGGTGATCCCGGTCATGCGCAATCAGGGGCACGGTCGGATCGTGCAATGCTCGTCGATCCTGGGGTTCTGTGCTCTGAGAATGCGTGCACCCTATATCGCGACCAAGCATGCGTTGGAGGGATACACGGATGTTTTGCGCTACGAGCTGCACGGATCGGGCATTCACGCGATCCTGCTCGAGCCTGGGCCGATTGAGTCAAAGATCCGGCAGAATTCGCGTGTACACTATGAACGCTGGATCGATCCCGAGGCGTCTCATTGGAAAGGCTTCTATGCGAAAATCGTGCATCCACGGCTTTATGCGGAGGATCTTCCGAAGGACCGTTTCGAATTGGGGTGCGAGGCAACCACGGCCAAGCTGATCCACGCGCTGGAAAGCCCGCGACCGAAAGCCCGTTACTTTGTCACGACACCGACGTATATCGTGCACTGGATGAAACGGCTCCTGCCATGGTCGTGGGTCGACGCCGTGCTGAGAAGGAATTGAGCCTATGGGCGACTGGTTTTTCTATCTCGGCATCGCTGCAGCGCTGGCGACCCTGGGCGTGCTGATGTTCGGCATTGGCGGCTTCGGAACGGGCAGGATGACTGCCAAGACCCAGAACAGGATGATGCGCTACCGGATCATCGCTCAGGCGGCCGCCGTCGGGCTGCTGCTGATCGCTTTCCTCGTGACCGGTGGTGGGAAATAAACCTGCCCCGGCGAATAGTCCTTCAATCAGGGAGACAGGCGCGTGGTCGTCTTGAATCGTATCTACACCAAGACCGGCGATGCCGGTGAGACGGCTCTTGGCAATGGATCGCGGGTGCCGAAGTAAACCTTGCGGGTCGAAGCCTATGGCACGTCGGACGAGACCAATGCGGCTGTCGGCATGGCACGGCTGCACGCAGACGGCGATATGGACGCCGCCCTGGCGCGGATCCAGAACGATTTGTTCGACCTTGGTGCGGATCTTTGCCGCCCCGACATGGCAAAGGATGCCGAGGCGGAATACACGCCCTTGCGGATGACCGAGGCGCAAGTCCAACGCTTGGAGGCCGAGATCGATGCGATGAACGACGCGCTCGAGCCATTGCGGTCGTTCGTCCTGCCGGGCGGGTCCGCGCTGGCGGCGCATCTGCATCTTTGCCGGACGGTGTCGCGCCGGGCCGAGCGGCTGACAGTTGAGTTGGCCACGCAGGAAGACATCAATGAGCATGCCCTGAAGTATCTGAATCGCTTGTCCGACTGGTTCTTTGTCGCCTCGCGGATTGCCAATGATGACGGACGAGCCGACGTGCTTTGGGTTCCCGGGGCAAACCGCTGAGGGCACTCGACGCAAACATGCGAGATGCTGAACGGGGCGTCAGCGTGCCCAAGGAAGGATGAGCCTGGGCACGACTGTACACCTCGATCAGTGGAAGACCCCCAACTTCTTGAGCGGGTTGTCACCGAGCAAAGGTCCGATATGTTCGCTCACGTATTCCTTTGCGGTCACCCGTGCAGGGTGATTTGGTTCGTTTGGCAGGTCCTTGCCTTCCTGAACAATTCGCTGGCCGGCGATGATTGTGCTTTGGGAAACCTGCGTTGCACAGAACTCGATTGCCTTGGTGATTACGTTGTAGTCGCCTGCGGATCCGAGCTGCATCCCACCCCGATGGACGAAATTGGTGTGTTTCGCGGTGCCCTGGTTCACCTTGATTTCTGGAGATGAGATCATCGAACGGAGGATGCTGAAATCATTGTATTGAATGTTCAGAGCCAGATCACCAGACTTGAGCCACAAGACGTCAGTGAATATCCGTGCGATCCGGGGATCCTTCGTAAAGATGTAGCGCTCGGCTGCAAGATAAAAGATCGCTTCCGCCGGCACCCAATTATCAGCGCAATAGTAGAATAGACGCGAACAGTGCTTGCCTTGCTTCAGCTTGAAGGTGTCGATCATTCTAAGGGTGGTTTCCATGACTGTATCTCCTTTGTTATCCTCTAGAGCATCTGCGTCAGATTTATATGTCGAATTGACAGTTATTATGAGTTGCTGAAGGTGGGTGGAGATTTCAACGCCGATGAATGCAGACGGCGAACTCTTTCTGAAACTGACGTCGCAGTCTGAAACGCCGCAGCGCAAATTGACTGTCTATCTTTCATTTTGATGATTAACGTTCGAAGTTGAAAAATATTTTCAGTTTCAAGATCGTTCAGGGAGCGTACAGAATTGGTGTGAGATGGAATCTTGGTCGGTATCGGGTCTGCTGGGGCGGGAATGAGCTTGGACGACGACAGATCAATGCAAGCGGATGCAGAGGTCGCACGGGAACAATTGCTGCGCGCCTATGAGGAGAAGCGGTATACGCTCGCGGAAATGCGCGAGGTCTTCTTCGACAACGACATTGCGATGGGAACGCTGCAAGCGAAACTGAACGGCAATGCGCCAATCGCAGGGTCCAATCGCCGAACAATTCGCTTGTTCGCGGCTGCTCTCGCAAAGATCGAGGCTGAGAACTGCGAGGAATGCTCTCTGTACAGGGACATTGCCCGGCGCGCTGTCGGTCTGAGCAGTGACGATGAGGTGCCGCCTTTATCGCAGCATTTCTTCGGCGGTTACGACATGTACGTTAGAGAGACCTTCTACAATGCGAGGTCCCATGCTGCGGAGATGCAAGACTCGATCAAAAAGTACAGGCTCCAGATCTACCGGTGTGAAAAATGCGCAACGCCAAGGTTTTGTGTCGAAGTTAGAGACGAAAACAATGAGACGCTGAGCCGGACTGGCTTTGTCTTCATGCGATCTCAGCGGATCCACCTGATGAGCATCGGAAAGGACCAACTCAATCACGTGCTCATACGCGGACACAATCAGTTGGACGAAGGGCCACTGCCAGGGCTTGTTCTATTCGATCGCGAGTCGAGTAATTCACAAATGATGTTTGCGTGCAGGACAGCACTGGTCAAAGACGGCACAGTCTTCGCGAAGGCGATTGCTGACGATGAGTGGGGTCAGATGGATCACTTTCTCAAGAATGACAGCGTTCCCCGGCAAGACGGTGTTCTGGGAGCCTATCACTACGCGAGGGAGTCTTAGGATCGGAAGCTCGGTCTTTTTGATGGCGCCAGTGTGTTTCAGATCGCCAGTTTCGCTGAAGTCATTATGGCGTTCGAGACATTTCAGACTTTGGTCGGCTGGGTGCGGGCGTATCTAACGGCGCCCATAGATGCGCATCGGACCACGGATTGGGTACGCCGAGTTTGCCCGCGATCAATGCGTTGCTTTCCAAGCGATGCGACTGCGAGGCTGGGGCCCAGTCTTCCGGAAGGGGGTAGGGCGCTTTAGCCTGAGTTTCTCGCCCAAGGCCGAGCAGCGAATGGTAGTCTGAATGGCCTAGCACCAAGATCGCCGGCGTTCATCCAGTGATCGTCATTTCGATTGACGTTAACGTAAGCGATACTTATCACGCGAGCACTCTGGCGATTCCCAAGCCTTCCGCGTCGTTTTTTCCGTAGGGAACGAACGCAAGAGGCGCTACATCGCCGTCAGTCTTAGAAGGGCATACGTGCCCCGCAGCCGAGGAGCAAACGCGATGAAGGTGCTGGTGCCTGTCAAGCGCGTGATCGACTACAACGTCAAGGTCCGCGTGAAGGCGGATAACACGGGCGTCGATCTCGCGAACGTAAAGATGTCGATGAACCCGTTCGACGAGATCGCTGTTGAAGAGGCGATCCGGATGCGGGAAGCGGGCAAGGCGGACGAAATCGTCGCGGTCTCGATCGGCGTCGCCAAATCGCAGGAGACGCTGCGCACGGCGTTGGCAATGGGCGCTGATCGCGCGATCTTGATTGAAGCCGCCGAGACGGTCGACACGGATATCGAGCCGTTGGCCGTGGCGAAGCTGTTGAAAGCCGTCATCGACGAAGAACAGCCGGGCATTGTTCTGTGCGGCAAGCAGGCGATCGACAATGACATGAATGCGACGGGCCAGATGCTGGCGGCTCTGCTGGGCTGGTCCCAGGCAACGTTTGCGTCTGAGATCGAGCTGGGCGACGGCAACGCCAAGGTCACGCGCGAGATCGACGGCGGCCTTCAGGTGATCGATGTCAAACTTCCAGCGATCATCTCGGTCGATCTGCGGCTGAACGAACCGCGCTATGCCTCGTTGCCGAACATCATGAAAGCCAAGAAAAAGCCACTGGACACCAAGACTCCGGCCGATCTGGGCGTCGACGTGACCCCGCGCCTGACGGTCGTGTCGGTGTCTGAACCGCCGTCGCGCAAGGCTGGTGTCAAGGTCGAGAGCGTGGCCGAGCTGATGACGAAACTGAAAGACGAAGCGGGAGTGATCTGAGATGGCTGTTCTTCTTCTTGCAGAGATAAATGCGGGTGAACTGGCGGTTGATGCAACTGCGAAGGCGCTGACCGCTGCCAAGCAACTTGGTGATGTGACGGTGCTGTGTGCCTCGTCCGGATGCAACGGCAACGCGACCGCCGCTGCGGCCAAGCTGGATGGTGTGTCCAAGGTGCTGTGCGCCGACAGCACGCTTTACGGCAATGCGCTCGCCGAGCCGGTTGCGGCCTTGGTTGCCGGTCTCGCCGGGGACTACAGCCACATCGTGGCGCCTGCGACCGCGTCGGCCAAGAACATCATGCCGCGCGTGGCAGCTCTGCTGGACGTCATGGTGATCTCGGACATCCAGGAAGTCGTGGACGCTGACACGTTCGTGCGACCGATCTACGCCGGTAACGCGATCTCGACGGTGAAATCCGCGGATGCGACCAAGGTCGTGACAATCCGGACCGCGACGTTCGATGCAGCGGGCGAGGGCGGCGACGCTCCGGTCGAGACGATCGATGCCGCCGCAGATCCTGCTCTGTCATCCTGGGTCGAGGACAAGACGGTCGACACGGACCGCCCGGAACTGACGTCCGCAAAGATCGTGATCTCCGGTGGCCGTGGAATGGCATCGAAGGAAAACTTCGAACTGATCGAGAAGGTCGCCGACAAGCTTGGCGCTGCAACCGGTGCCTCGCGCGCTGCGGTCGACTCCGGTTACGCACCGAACGACTGGCAGGTTGGACAGACCGGCAAAGTCGTGGCCCCGGATCTCTACATCGCCGTGGGCATCTCGGGTGCCATTCAGCACCTCGCGGGGATGAAGGACTCGAAGGTCATCGTCGCGATCAACAAGGATGAGGAAGCTCCGATCTTCCAGGTTGCCGACTACGGCCTCGTGGCCGACCTGTTCGACGTGCTGCCTGAACTGGAAGGCGCACGCTGAACGGTCTTCGGGGCGGTTTAATCGCCGCCCCGGGACAGGATCGCGCGCGCCGCCTAGATGCGTGCTCCGAGCCACTTCAGGAACGCCCGCACGCCCAACCCAGTGCGAAGTTCGAACTCCTCATACTGAAAACGCCTCTGGCTGACGCCGTGACGCTGCAAACCAACGGCAAGTGCGCGCCTCATATCCCCTGGACCGCAGAACAGAACACGGCAATCGGTGAGGCTGTGACCGGAAATTTCTGCGATTGAAACTGGATCAAGCCGCCCCCGTTCCGCGCTTTCCCAGATTGTCAGGTCCAGGTTTTTCTTCCCAGCTGCGATGTCGTGCAGATGCTTCACGTGAACTGCGTCGCCGCGCGTGCGAACGGCGTAAATAAGTTGGACGGGACCATCGCCGTCTGACAGTGCTTCTGCCAAAGCGACGAACGGCGTAATCCCTACGCCAGCACCGATCCAGATCTGCTGGCCCTTGAGCGACCGCCCGAAGTGGCCGAATGCGCCTTCAACCCGAACACTCTGCCCGCTGTTCAGCGCCCGAGTGTAGCTGTTGGTCAGGTCGCCAAGGGGTGCAATCGTGACCCGGAGACTATCATCTGACCGCGGCGCGTTTGAGATCGTGAACGGATGTGGCTCGGGCAGTCCCGCGCCGTCGAACGCGAAGAATGCAAATTGCCCGGCCGTGTGACGGAACCCTCCGCCTTGTGGCGCCATTTCGACAGCCAGCGCCGATCCCTCCGCCTCGGTGCTCTTTATCGTATAGCGGCGAGCCGGACGCAGGCCACGCGGCGCCGATGTGTAGAGGTATGCGAGAACTCCGATGCCGCAAACTACCGCCATGTAGAGACCAAGTGGATCACCGTTCTTGAATGGCTTGAGAATGAAGAGGTAGTGCGCCGCCCCAAGCACGAAGAAGATGCCAATGAGCCGGTGCGTCCATTTCCATAGATGGTAGGGGATAAACGTGGCGATAGTGATGACGACGAGGATCAGCAGTCCGTACAGGCTGATCTCGCCTGCGGTTTCAGCGGCCTCGTTCAACAGCGTCTCACTGCCCAGCCCGCGCATATCCGCATCGATCGTGTCGTGCAGAAGTATCGCGACCATTGCGCTGATGCCCAGCCATTTGTGCAGGCGGTAACTCTGGTCGAGAGGGCCGAAGACGGTTTCGACCCCGGGCAGCCGGGTTGCGATAAGTTGCGCGAAAGCCATCACGATCAGGGCAATCACCCCGATGTACTGGCTGACGAGTGCGATGAGATCGCGCCCCTGTCCGATCGATGGCAGCCAGACCCAGGGGATCAGGCATGCGGCGAATATGATGAACAGGCCCGTGGGTTTCATGCCGACGAGCATCTCAAGGTATGATGGACAGACGGCATCTCAGTTGGGGGGTGTTTCGGCCTCTGCGCCGCCGAGCGGGTCAAGAGCAACCCGCAGGGCGTTTGCCGCCTCCGACAGCCGGGTCAATTCGGTATGGCGCAGGATCAGCACGGCGCCAGCCCCCCCGCCAAAAGGGTAGGATCCCATCGAGACGTCTGGATACTCTGCGGCGCAATCTCCGAGTGGCCCGGCCAGATCGCCCTCGCCGATATGACAGCGAAATGACCATGAAAGCAAAGGTGCGCCACCCTCGATTGTGGCGACAACTGATTTGACCATCTCGGTAAAGACGGCCGGCACGCCCGCCATCACGTGCACGTTCCCCAAGCTAAAGCCGGGCGCCGACGAGACCGGATTCTCGATCAGTGCCGCACCGTCCGGGATGCGCGCCATGCGAAGGCGGGCTTCATTCACCTCCATCCCGCGTTTGGCATAGGCTTCCTCAAGGATCGCCCGTGCATCCGGGCGAATACCGATATGCGCGCCGAAGGCGGCTGCCACGCTGTCGGCCGTGATATCGTCATGGGTCGGGCCGATGCCACCGGAGGTGAACAGATGATCAACGCGCGCGCGCAGTTCGTTCACGGCGGTCGCGATGATCTCGTGGTCATCTGGAATCATGCGAATTTCGGTCAAGCTCACGCCCGCGTCGGTGAGCACGTTTGCCAGATGATGGGCATTCGAGTCGCGGGTACGGCCCGAGAGGATCTCGTCCCCGATCACCAGCATCGCCGCCGTTGGCTGGGTCATGGACTTCGCTCCTTGTGTGGCTAGATAGGGCTCATGGAATTTGCGCGCCCACTGGTCCCCGGTCGATTGCTGCGCCGGTATAAACGCTTCCTCGCGGATGTCGAGTTGAGCGATGGCAGGGTTGTGACGGCGCATTGCGCCAATCCGGGCTCGATGATGGGGCTTTCGGATCCGGGACGGGATGTCTGGCTCGAACCAAACGATGATCCCAAGCGCAAACTGAAATTCACGTGGCGCCTTGTCGAACTGCCCGGCGGCGGGATGGCCGGGATCGATACAGGCGTGCCGAACAAGGTGGTAGCCGAGGCGCTTGCCGCACGCCTGATTCCCGAATTCGCCGGGTACGACGTGATCAGGCCCGAGCAGCGCTATGGCAGGAACTCGCGTATCGACTTCCTCTTGCAGGCCGAGGGTCTGCCGGACGCGTATGTCGAAGTGAAAAACGTTCACCTTGAACGCGAGGCCGGTTTGGCCGAGTTCCCGGACAGCGTAACCGCACGGGGCGCCAAGCATTTGTCAGACCTGGCAGATGAGGTCGCATCGGGCCATCGCGCTGTCATGCTCTACGTCATTCAGATGACGACGCCGGACCGTTTCGACCTCGCGCGCGACATCGATCCAGCCTATGCCAAGGCGTTCACGCTTGCGACGGCGCGGGGGGTCGAGGTTCTTGTTTGGCGTTGTATGCTAGATACTCACCGAATCACGTTGGAGAGCCCTGTGCCCTATGTCGGGCCGCTTGGGGTTGATCCTGAGACTGCCGGGGTGAAGCCGGGATGAAGATGAACATAGCCGAGGGCCGCGAACGGCGCACGCCAGAGGGCATCCGCCTCTACGCCCCGGAGGATTTTGCGGGCATGCACAGGGCTGGCCGCTTCGTGGCAGAATGTCTGGATATGATCGGCGAGCATGTCGTGACCGGCGCGCGGACCGAGGACATCGATGCGCGTATCCGGGAATTCGTCGAGGCGGGCGGGGCGACGTCAGCGACAATTGGCTATCGGGGCTATCAGCACGCGAGCTGCATATCGGTCAATCACGTCGTCTGTCACGGTATCCCGGGTCCGAAGAAACTGAAGGATGGCGACATCCTCAATATCGACGTGACGGCGGTCATCGACGGCTGGTACGGCGACACTTCGCGCATGTACGTCGCCGGACATCCGAACCGCCGTGCAGAACGGCTGATCGAGATCACGCACGAGGCGTTGATGCGCGGGATTGCCGAGGTCAGGCCCGGGAACACGTTTGGCGATATTGGCCACGCGATTCAAAGCTATGCGGAAGGGGAACGCTGCGGTGTGGTCCGGGACTTTTGCGGTCACGGCCTGGGCCGCGTGTTCCATGACGCCCCGAATGTTCTGCACTACGGTCGAAAAGGTGATGGCGCCGTGCTGCGTCCCGGCATGTTCTTCACGATCGAGCCGATGATCAATCTTGGGGCGCCGCAGACGAAAACACTGTCGGATGGTTGGACGGCTGTGACGCGAGACAAATCTCTGTCGGCGCAGTTCGAGCATTCGATCGGCGTCACCGAGGATGGCTGCGAGATTTTCACGCTCTCGCCAGGTGGCAAGTTTTACCCGACTTTCGGCTGACGCGATCACGCTGCTCGTTCTGAGAGCGGCATAGCCGGAACGGATACTCGTGACGCCCAGACTGCATCGTGCCGACCGCAGCGGGTGCATTCCATCTTCGAGCGACGAGTGCTAAGCGCAGACGCGCTGCGTGAAACAGGGACCACCGATGATCGGCATGATCGTCACCATTGCCGGGATCTTCGCGGGCATCGCATTGATGCTCGCCGCTATGTATTCCGTCACACAGATTCTGTTGCTCGAGGGTTGGCCGCGTGCCGCACACTTCATTCAACTTGTGCTGCTTCTGACCGTCATGTGGTCGCTTTACTGGCATCGCGACGTACCGACGGCACAGATCATCGCAGTCCCTCTTTTGGGGGTGGCTCTCTGGACTTTCGTCCTTGAGGTGCGGTGGTACCGGGTCTTCCCGTTTCTGATCGGCGGCATGGCGGCGCTCCTGATCTCGGGAAATGCCGCCCTGACGCCGATCTGAGGAAACCTGCGTGGCGAAGAACAATACCTCCTATGTTTGTCGGGATTGCGGTGCCGCCCATCGGAAGTGGGCGGGCCAGTGCGCCGGGTGCGGCGCTTGGGATACGCTGGATGAAGATCTGGGTCTGAGTGCTGCCGGGCCCGCGGCCAAGACCCTGGGCCAAAGCAAGGGGCGCACGGTTCCACTCAGCCTGCTGGATGGCGACGAGGCTCCGCCGCCACGCGGGACGTCTGGAATCGGAGAGCTGGACCGTGTGTTGGGGGGAGGATTGGTCCCGGGCTCGGCGATCCTGCTGGGAGGCGACCCCGGGATCGGAAAATCGACGCTGCTTTTGCAGGCAGCGGCAGCTTTCGCCGGGCACGGCGCGAAGACGATCTATGTGTCGGGAGAAGAAGCCGCGGCCCAGATCCGTATGCGGGCAGCCCGGCTCGGTGTTCGCACGGCACCGGTGCAGTTGGCGGCCGAGACCAATCTGCGCGATATTCTGACCACATTGGAAACCGAGCGCCCGCATCTCGTCATCATCGATTCTATCCAGACGATGTGGGCAGACCATGTGGACTCGGCACCCGGGTCAGTCGCTCAGGTGCGCGCGTCGGCTCACGAACTGGTGAGCTTTGCGAAGCGTCGGAACGTTGCGGTTGTTCTCGTGGGGCACGTCACCAAGGAAGGGCAGATTGCCGGTCCCCGCGTTGTTGAGCACATGGTCGACACAGTTCTCTACTTCGAGGGCGAGCGGGGGCATCAATTCCGCATTCTGCGCGCGGTCAAGATCCGTTTTGGTCCTGCGGATGAGATCGGCGTCTTCGAGATGACAGCGGAAGGCTTGGGCGAGGTCGTCAATCCATCGGCGCTTTTCCTGGGCGAGCGGGGGCATCAGGCGTCCGGTGCGGCTGTGTTTGCCGGTATCGAGGGGACGCGTCCGGTGCTGGTCGAGTTTCAGGCGTTGGTCGCGCCCTCAAGCCTGGGGACGCCACGCCGCCAGGTGATTGGCTGGGATCCGGGGCGATTGTCGATGGTGCTCGCAGTGCTTGAAGCGCGTTCGGGTATCTCTTTCGCCGGGCATGATGTTTACCTGAACGTTGCGGGCGGTCTTCGCGTTAGTGAAACCGCAGCAGATCTGGCCGCCGCGTCCGCATTGGTATCGGCGCTGACGGATCGGACGCTACCCGCCAATCTCGTGATCTTCGGTGAAATCAGCCTGTCCGGTGCAATCAGACCGGTCAGCCAACCTGAATCTCGCCTGAAAGAAGCCGAAAAACTGGGGTTTTCTGCCGCGATTTTGCCTTCTCAGATGAAGACGCTGAGCGAATCAGGCATATCCGTGCAATCGGCAGCGGAACTACGAGAAACAATGAAGTCGCTTTTCGGCGACCGTGACGAGGCTGGGGGGTAGAGGCATGCAGTTTACTTATGTTGATGCGGCGGTGGCCGTGATCACGCTGTTGTCGGCATTTCTTGCCTATTCCCGAGGGCTTACACGAGAGCTGTTTGCGATTGGCGGTTGGATCCTTGCCGGCTTTGCAGCGTTCTACTTTGCGCCGATCGTTGAACCGTTGATCCGAGAAGCGCCGGTGGTTGGAAGCTTCCTGGCTTCGAGCTGTGTGATTTCGATGATCACTGCGTTTTCGCTCATCGTGGCGGCGGCGTTGTTGATCCTTGCGGTTTTCACTCCAATCTTCAGTTCGATCATTCTCGACTCTGCAATCGGCCCGCTGGACAGAATGCTCGGGTTCCTCTTTGGCGTGGCAAGAGGGATCGTCCTCATTGCTGTTGCTTATCTCGTTTACACAAACCTGTCGGGTGCCGAGGCAATTCCAGCGCTGGACAATGCAGCGTCGAAGCCGATCTTCGATGAGGCCGCCCGGCTGATAGATGCTTATCGGCCCGAGGAAATGCCGGATTGGTTTTCAGACCGCATCGATGCATTGATGGCGCCGTGCACGGGCGAGACACCAGTGCCGTCAGCGCCCGCGGCAGAAGCGACGGACAGCTGATTTAGCAGGTCGGTTGAGTGCTAGGATGGTTCTTGCAGACGGCTTCGTTATCCGGTTGAGCGGAGATCGAATTCCTCGAATTCTTCTGCACCATCGTCGTCGAACGTGAAGTCATCCCGAGCTTGGTTTTCTGCGGATGAGTGCGCAGACGCCGCTTGTCGAACGATGCTCGATCCGTCCAACTGGAAGTACTCCATGTCGTTCGAAAGATCGTCGGCTTGTTCATGGAGTTCCCGGATCACGTCGTCAGCTGATCCGATCGCTACGGAGTTCTCCCGGATCACCGCATCGAGATCCTGAATGGCGCGGTTTATTTCGTCGGCGCCGATGCTTTGCTCACTCGTCGCGACGGAAATGTTCTGCATGAGCTGAGCGGTCTGCTTGATCGTTGGGATAAGGGCATCAAGCGTTTCTCCCGACTTAACAGACACATCGACGGTCTTGATCGCGAGTTCGCTTATTTCGTGCGCCGAGGTCCGGCTGCGTTCGGCGAGTTTCCGGACTTCAGATGCCACGACGGCGAAGCCTTTACCATGCTCGCCAGCTCGAGCGGCCTCGACCGCCGCGTTCAACGCCAGCAGATCGGTCTGCCGGGCAATCTCGCTGACGACACCTACCTTGTCGGCAATCTCATGCATGGCCTGTAGTGAGGCACGCACAGAGTCACCGGTTCTTTCGGCATTCTCCGCAGCTTCCAGAGCACGTTTTTCGGTTTCAACGGCATTGTCACCCGTCTGCCGAATGTTTGCGGCAATCTCGACCATGGCTGCTGACGCTTGCTGTACAGCGCTGGTCTGGCGTTCCGCGCCGGCAGAGATCTGAGCAGCAGACGAACGGATCCGATCCGCCCCCGACTTCACGCCAGTTGTGCCATCCTTGGCGTTGCCGATGACCTGTTGAAGCTTGGAGAGCATCGTTTTCAGCGCTTGCCCGAGCGTGTCTTTGTCAGTTCGCGGCTCGATAGATGTTCCGAGATCACCTTTTGCGATCTGTTCCGCGACAGCAGCGCTCTTGCGGAGTGCCAGAACCGTCTCGCTCAGAGCGTTCTCTGCCACGCCGATTTCGTCGCGGCGCATCGACTTGGTGACTTCAAAGTCGACATCGCCGTCTCCGAGGCGCTGGATTGCCGCGGCAATCGCCTTGATTGGTCTTGATAGCGCACGTCCAAAGAGGAACGCCGTCAGCACGCCAAAGATGATACAGAGCGCCGCGCCGATCTGCAGTTCGCTCACGCTTGCCGCGATCGAAGCGGCGCCCTCGGGGCCAAGCGTGTTCTGACGCGCAACGACATCGTCAGTCATGCCATCAATCAAGCTGGACATGTTCGGCCCAATGCTGTCGAGACGCTCGCTGAAGATAGAATTACGTTCGCGGATGACGTCAGCAGCCGCCCCGAAACTCTCCAGGTAAGACGCGATCCCCGCCTGACTTGCAAAGGCCAACTCGCGTCTACGGGGATTCTCAAGCGCCGATAGAAGAGTGGTGATTTCGGATGCGGCTTTCCCCAGGTGTTCGTTCGATTTGGTAAGTGCATCCTCGTTGTTGTTCAGAAGGAACCGCTCCGCGTAAAAACGCCCGAGCAACAATTGTTGCTGAGCGCGACCTGCATAAAACGCAGCCGTAGGATCATTGTCCGCGTATGCCGTATCCATGATTTCGCTGAGTTTCTTCCGGGTCGTGGGTCCGATGTCGCTGAGCGCCGCAACGAACTCGTTCCGTCGAGCCTGCAGGTCTGACACGTTCTTGAAGCCGGTTTCGTAATCCGTGATCAGTTGAGAAATCTGATCCAATCGTTGCGAAATGATCGGGTCGCTGTCGAACAGCGGAAGGTTCTGCTGCACTTGTGCGACAACCTTATCGACCGTTTCGTCTACAACTTTCTTGCTCGTCGCATTGGGAGAGATGCGGTACTTGAGAGCGTTGGTACGAACAGCCGCGACATCCTCTGAAATCAGTGACAACGCCAATGTTTGCCGTGCAGTGCCGCGATACTCGGAAAAGATGTTACCAATCGTACCCGACGAATAAACTGAATAAGATGCAAGACCGCCGAGCATGATGAGTACCACGCCGAAAGATGCGTAAATTTTATGTTGAATACTTAATGAGTTCCACATGATTGGCACCTTCCTCATAGGTACGGTAGTGTGTTTCGGTAAATCGATAACTGGAACCAATGAATCAAAAACTACGAAATTGGAAAGAGTTTCCATTCGTGCAAGTCTTTGGAGACAGTCAGATGTTGCCGCCGACCCGGGTGCGTTCACGACCTCCCTTGTCAGGATTTGGGACGGTGCGACACTTAACGGCCGATGACAGATTGATGACTTCGACTACCTCAGTCAGATATAGTCCGGCGCGACTCGCGTGGAGCCAGCGGAGCCTTTCGGGATGGATGACAGGATTGACGCCGAACCGGCGCGCGACGAGCCTTTTGCGCACCCGTTCGATGACGACAAACTGCGTGAGGAATGCGGCATCTATGGGGTCTTCGGGCTGGATGACGCAGCCACCTACGTCACCTTGGGCCTGCATGCCCTGCAACATCGCGGTCAGGAGGCGGCGGGCATTTGCTCGTACAATCCTGAAACAGGCTTCAACACCGTGCGGCGGATCGGCCATGTCCGCGATCACTTCACCAGAAAAGATGTGATCGACCAACTGCCCGGGCGCATCGCGATGGGCCATACGCGATATTCGACAGCAGGCAACAAGGGGCAGACTGCTATCCGCGACGTCCAACCGCTTTATGCCGACTTTTCCATGGGCGGCTGCGCAATTGCGCACAACGGCAATCTGACGAATGCACCGAGCTTGCGAGAGCAGTTGAAGGAACGCGGATCGATCTTTCAGTCATCGTCCGACACCGAGTGCATCGTTCATCTGATGGCCCGCTCGATCCAGAAGAACATTCCTGATCGTATGAAGGACGCCTTGCGGTTGGTCGAGGGCGCATTCAGTGTCATCGCGATGACCAGAACCAAGATGATCGGGGTGCGCGACCCGATGGGCGTCCGGCCGCTGATGCTGGGCCAGTATCAGGGGGCCTGGATTCTGGCATCCGAAACCTGTGCGCTGGACATCATCGGCGCCGATTTTGTTCGAGATATCGAACCGGGCGAGATGGTAATCATCACCGATGACGGTGTGCAGTCTTCTCGTCCTTTCGACCCAGCCGAAAGCCGGTTCTGCGTGTTCGAGTATGTGTACTTCTCAAGACCGGACAGCGTGATCGATGGTCTGAGCGTGTACGAGGCCCGCCGCAAAATCGGTGTGGAACTGGCGCGTGAGGCGCCGGTCGAAGGTGATATCGTGTGCCCGGTCCCCGATAGCGGCACGCCCGCAGCGATCGGGTTCGCGCAGGAAAGCGGCATTCCCTATGCGATGGGCATCATCCGCAACGCGTATGTCGGGCGCACCTTCATCGAACCTGCGCAGCATATCCGTGACATGGGTGTACGCCTGAAGCTGAATGTGAACCGTGCCCTGGTCGAGGGCAAACGCGTGGTTCTGGTTGACGACTCGGTGGTGCGCGGGACGACAAGCCGGAAGATCAAGGAAATGGTCAAGGCCGCGGGTGCGCGCGAGGTCCACTTCCGGATCGCCAGTCCGCCGACGCGCTGGTCCTGTTTCTATGGTGTCGACACACCGGAACGCGAAAAGCTCCTCGCGGCGCGGATGGACAAGGATGCGATGCGAGAACACTTGGGCGTGGACTCGCTCCGGTTTATCTCTCTCGATGGGCTCTATCGGGCGTGCGGTCATCCCGCCGGGCGCAACAATGACCGGCCGCAATTCTGCGATGCCTGCTTCTCTGGCGATTATCCGATCGTGCCGACGGACGAGATCCCTGGCGTCGAGTTGCGCGACGAGGTACGCGTCTGACGCGCGACCCGCGCTACCGGGCCCCACTGTAAACAATCCTTCAAGCGTGAGAGTTGCGTGAAGTTTTGCCTGCACAATTGGCAGGCAAGCGACGCTCGCGTACAATGTGCTTATTCGGGACGGCGGCGCGAAAGTTGGCGGCGCGCTCAACAATGAGATTTTACGGCAGAGGGGCGCCGATTCATGGCAAGCGAGACCAAGGGTTCTGGCGAACCCAAGAAGGGGTTCATCTGGATTCAGGATGTGTTCGCGTCAGAGTTCGGCAACTCCGACGTGCAGGCGAATTACTCGCGGCTCTATGCCTGGATGGCGAACCAGTTGGGCCACATGACGTTGGGGCTGGCGACGGCCCTCGCGTTTTACTGGATCTACGAGACGATGCACGAAGTGGCGACGTGGTCTGGCGGCGGATTGTTTTCGAGCTTCGGCGCATTCTGGCTCCACACCGCAGGCTTTCTGATGCTGTGCGGGACCGGCGCCTTGGTGGCGTACATCCGATATCAGGCGTCTTTCGCCGAGGACGACTGGGATCATCGCAATCGGATCCATCCTTTGCCGCCGAAGGTCGGATTATGGGTCGGGGCAGGTCTCGCGGTGTTTCTGGTGGCACTGTATCTGCGGATTCAAGCAATTGATCTGGCGACGGTCGTCGATCACTCTCTGCTCGATATCTATGCGCTCGTCGCCGCCTCCCTGACCATCATGGCAGCCATTATGATCCTGGCGAAAGATTGGCGCGCCTTGGCGCTGGGCGCGCTTTACCTAACAGGAGCCTTCTGGCTTATCGCGTCCGAGATGCCATTGTTGGCTGGGTCGAAGATGACAATCGCGATCGTGCTGTTCGTGCTGCTGGGCGCGGTTCTGTTCACAACGGCGTCACGTTATGACGAGAACAACGACATGGTCGGCGGCGGCGCGTCATATGTGAGCGCAGGTGTGCAACTGGTTCTGACGATCCTGCTGTTCTATGTGCTGGACGCGGTCGCGAGTCACCAGGATGCGATGGCGGCCAAACTGGCTGGGGTGAGCGAACCGGAATGGCGTATTGCGTTCGGGGCGGCGCTGGCTGCACTCGCGCTCTGGCTTGTGAAGGAGTTCGGCAGTGACATTCCGTTGGTGAGTGTCGAGGTCGCCCGGGCGGCAAAGCGCCGTTCGGATTACGGTCATGCGACCTACAAGAAGATCGAGCGCAGCTATTTCATGGATGCGGTTTGGGACGCGCGAACCGACGGTGCGTTCTACGTCACGGGCGCGGTGATTGCGATTGCGCTGCTGACGGACACGGGCACCATGTTGACGACCTGGGCATCGGGACCCGACTTTCTTGGTGTGCTGTTCTTTGGAGTGATCTTTCTGATTTCTGGTCGGCGCTGGGCTTACCGTCAGCAGGCGCTGGATCTGGTTGGATCACCATATGCAAGCCGCCTGGCAGTCTTTCAGGGTGCGGTCGAATTGCGGGTTCTGTTGGGTGACCGCTTGGGTCCGCCGCGGGATATGCCGCTCACGGTTTTGCAGGAGTTTGCCGATGGCGGCATGCGCAGGCCCGGTGCGAACGAGGATCCGACAAGCCTGGTGAACTTCGATCACCTGGTGATCCTTGGCCCGCTTGGGTCCGGGAAGACGCCGCTCGGTATCGCAATCTCGAGCGAGGCGGCGTTGCGCGATCTCGAAGCGAAGATCGCCTTGCCGATCAATGACAAGGTTCGACCACGCAAGAGCGTTTACACGCAGACCCCGCTGCCGGACGGATCCTATGTCGAAGCCGGTCGACGCGATGCCCGCTACATTACGCTCAAGAATTTGTACACTCTGGTCAGTTTCCTGGGTCGCCCGCCAGCCGAAGCCGCCAATCGTGTTTTGCGGAGCGAGTGGGCCAAGCGAAACCCCGTCGGTGTGCTGCCGCGTGCGCCGGACGCGGATCCGGATACCAAGTGGCCCGGTCCCGCAGACGTGCTTGTGGTCGACGATATCAACCTCGCCCTGCCGGGCGTTCCCGATCCGGAGGTCGAGGACATTGATGCCGCCGAGGCGCAGCAACTCGAAGAGCGCGAAGCAGAGACGATGCGCACGGGACAAGACGTGCGGATGTTGCAAGAGATCCTGCCTGTCCTTCCGCAGCATCGGGATCAACACACGGTCTGGATGATCGACGTCACGGCCCTGCCGGAGTTTGCCGGATCCGCAGACGCAGATCAGCGCAATTCGATGCACGACGTGCCAGATAACCTGAAACCCTTGATCCGCACGCTGTCCTGGGGATTGCGCCGGCCCGAAGCCGACAAACCCGCCCGGATTGCCCTCGCGTTCGTCGGGGTGAAAAACGTGGCACGGGAGGCCTGAGTGATTTCATTGAGCGGCCCTTAAAGGCCCGTCACTCGTGCCAAACCGAGCGCACTTTCGCCGCCGCCAGCATAGACCATCCAGACCGTCCCTTCGTCCTCGAAAAGACAAGGATCTCTCAAAGCATTGCTGAACGACACAGCTCCGATCTTTGACGGTGATACTGGCTCAGTCGAACCCTCCCATGGCAGGGCGGGACTCAGGACGTGCTCTGGGCCTGACGCTGCTTTCCAACGCCGCCATTCACCACTCAAGGATATGCTGGTGTGAAGGATGCGTTCAGGTGCGTCTCCGATCCGTGTGAACAGCACATGAAGCAGATCCTTACGGACCAGAACGGCGACATGTCGGACCGCATCCGAAATCGCGACACCTCCCCGCTGCCAACCGTCTTGATCCCGCCGCCAGATGCGGCTGCAGCGCGCCATCGCATAGGTCGTGCCATCCCATTCGAAAAGCCGGAGATAGGTGTCCGCGATGGGTTTCTCCGTAAATCGCCAAGACCATCCGTCCGCCGATAGGGCGCGCCATGTGACTTGCTCGCCGGACGCATCGAGGCCGTGAACGTACATCTCGAATGCGCCATCATGCCGGACCCGGACATCCGGTGATGCCAGATGCGGATAGAGCCCGTCAGTACCTTGAGAAATGGCCCAATTCGGCTGCGGAGCATTCGGGATCGTCAGTGTGAACGGCGTCTCGCGCAATGGCATGACACCCGGGCTGTGGATCTGCCAAGGTCCTTCAATGCGATCAGCGAAGGCCAGCCGGATGTGTTGCCCTTTGTGATGCGAGAAGTAGAGGTAGTACCGTCCAAGCGGACCCGCCATACCATCCGGAACACGCACAAGCGATGGCCCGTTTATGTTGTCACCCAGGCTCGGATGCAGGTCCTGGTGAATGATCGGGCCGTTGCCGATCCGATCAGCGCTAATCATCGGTACGTGGCTTACGTGCTTCGGCGAAGAAACCGCTGGCCTGCATCGTGTTTCGCCATGGCGAGGTGCGAGCGTCGACGACCCGGTTGATGGCTCCGCCGAACGGCCGCTCGACCCGCCGCTTCCAGAACTTAAGCATGTTCAGGATCGCCGAGTACTTGCCGCGGATCGGGTAGAGTGTCACGTCCTCAAAATCGCGCAGCAGGTAGGCCATGCCATCTCGACTGAGCCGTTGATAATCCTGAAAGACGAGCGATTTCGGCGCGTGGTAGCGCCACATCCATGGCACATAGAGGAACAGTCGACCCCCTGGTTGCAGCGCGGCATGAAAATTCGCGACGGCAGCTGGCGGGTCGTAGACATGCTCCAGGATCGCAAGCGCGATCACGGCATCGTATCGGGTGTGCATCCAGTCCGGGAACGGCGTGCAGACATCGCCCAGAATGTCCGGGCGCGTCAGGTTCGTCTCGGCCTCATCGATGTCGTTCAGGTCGAGCGTTTCCGTCTGACCCGCAAGCGTTCCCCGCAGCGCCCGCATCCCATCACCGACATCCAGGATGCGCTCTGTGCCCTGAAGCTCCTCGGCGATGTATGCACGGGTCTGGTCGTCATGAAGAAACCGCAAGTCTATGGAGGCTCGACGCGTGATCTCTTGCAACCGGCTGTTGAGATGATCCACATCGTGAATCCGCCTTGGACGCGTGACCGCATCGGGCGCAGCTTTGTTTTCGGTCATGCAGAGCGCAGCCGGATCAGGTGATCGATCGTTTGGACCGCCCGCGTACCGTCGTCGCCGGTCAGCGGCAGAGCCGCCCGGATCGGACCCGAGGCAAATCTATCCGTCGCTTCCGCCAGCCCCCGCGGGGTCAGGAAGGGCAGGCGATGCATCTCGATTCCATCTGTCTCGGCGAGTTTCGTGGCGCGGATACGTTGTTCGGCTTCGTCCGCCTCCTCCGAGGGGACAAGGATTGCGGGGACACAACAGGCGGCAAGCTCGACGGCGGTGTTGTAACCGCAGAGGCTGACAGAACAGCCTGCACTTGCAAGAAGCCTGTGATAGTCGGGACGCGCTGTCTCGATCGTGAGGTTGTCCGATGTATGGCGGGCCTTCAGATCATCGACGATCTCGGGCCCGTCTGATCCGCCAACCAGCAGATGCCATGGGCGGGGCGAATGCCTGGCGGCTTCCGCAGCCATGTCGATCAGCGCGCGGCCCAGCACGCCACCGCCAACGCCGACAAGCACGTCATTGCGGCGCTCCTCGGGTTCTGGCCACCGGACGCCGCCACCGACATAGCCGACATGATAGATCATGGGTGCCACGTCGTCAGGCAACGGCCACGTCGTCGAGAGCGGTAGAAATCCCTCGTCACCATGGACAAGGACACCGTGATAGCGTTTGAGCAGGTGTGTTGCCGTCTCGGTCAGCCGCTTCGGCTTGGGTTCGGGGATGTCACGGACCGAGGAAATCACGGCGACCTGAGGGTTCACCAAACGTGCGGTTTCGATGGCCGACAGGAACTCCGACGACAGAATACGGCGCCCCAGCGGGAAAAGCTCGGTCACAAGTGCATCCGCCTTGAGGTCGCGCAACGCCTCGGTCAGCCGCGACATGCGTTCGGCCATGAAGGCATCGGTGACAAGTGTGCCATCCGGTTCACGCAACGTTGTGAACTCGAGCCGGTGGACGCGGACAGGCGGCAATTGAACGACGTTCAGGTCCCCATGATCGATGTGGGGCAAGGGGCGGCCGCCCGTGATGACCGTTACTTCATGCCCTAAGCGCTGCGCGGTTCTGGCCAGTGCGAGTGTCCGAACAAGGTGCCCGGTTCCGGTCAGATGGCAGGTCAGGAAAGCGATGCGGCTCATGGGGACCTGGCTTCCAACCGGACGGGTGGTTCGGGCGAACGGGGCAACCCCGATGGCCGGATGGTCAGCGGATAGAGGCGTCCGCGCTTGATCTCCGGCATGCCTTGCCAATCGCAGGCGATGCCTAGGATCACCCGCATCAACGCCTTGTGCGTGACAAGCACCGTCGCTTTGCCCTTGGACGCGATTTCAGCAAGCAGCGGACGGGCACGTTCCCATGCCTGCGCCATGCTTTCACCGCCGGGCGCTGCCGTGTCCCGGTCCCATTCATGCGTCGGACGGAACCCCGTTGCCGGGTCCCTGAGCAAATCCTTCGCCAAAGCGCCCTCCCATTCGCCCCAGCTGAGCTCGATTATCCGTGCACTATGCGCCACATCCCGCCCCTCTGCCAAGAGGCGCGCCGTTTCCAATGCGCGCGACAGCGGCGAGGCAATCAAGAGTGCGCGATCCCATGGGGCTGGCATGCGCAGCGCTGCCAGTGTTTCCCGTGATTTGTCGGTCAGCGGGATGTCTGTGTGACCCTGGAGACGGGCCTCTGCGTTCCAGGCCGTCGGGTAATGGCGCATCAGCGCGATCCGAGTCATCGGAGCAACGGCTCTAGCGTGTCGCGGAGTGTCCGAGCGGCCGCCGCAAGACTGTGTCTTTCAAGCACGTGTAGGCGCGCAGATGCCGAGGCCGTCGCGCGAAGCTCGGCGTCGGCCAGATTGGTAATCGCCTCGGCGTAAGCAATCGGATCGTCTGGCGGCGAGCAAGGGTGATGGACAAGCTCGCGAGCCGCCGCGTGATCCTCCGCGATGACCGGCAGTTCGGCGGCCTGAGCCTCCAGGAAGACCATCCCAACGCCTTCCCCGACACCGGGCCAGAGGAACAGGTCGGCTTGATCCATGATCGCGCGAAGCTGTGTCCGGTCATCGATGCGTCCGGCAAACGTCACGTTTGCAGCAAACGGAGCGAAGAGCGCTTTAACCTCGGACGCCGCGGGACCGTCGCCGACGATGGTCAGATTATGAGGAACCGAGAGATGTTTCAGCGCAGCGGCGAGCCGACGATAGCTCTCGACCTTGTCGCCTGGCCGCATCATGGCAACCGTCATAAGCTGCAGGACCGGGCCGTGATTTGATCGAACGGCTGGTTCAGGCCCTGGCTCAGTGAACGCGGGCAGGTGGGTCATCTTCGAAGAGTGTCCGGCGCTGGACAATGCGGGCCGGTCGCGCTCGGTCGTCCAGAACAAAGCATCCGCCTGGGAGATGGCCTCATCCGACGCCGCAGCAAATTTCGCCCAAGGGCCGTCCCGGCGTTTCGGCGAGATCGATGGTTCCGAGATTGCATAAGGAATGCTCAGGTCGCGGGTGACGGCCGGTCCGATCAGATCCGGCGCCTTGTAGTGGCAATGATAGGTGAGCCAGAGATCCGGCGGATCGTCGCGCAGTTGGTCGATCAGGGCAGCAGCGGCATCGGTCGCGTTGGCCAATAAAACTTGTTGAGCTTCGCTGTCGCCCGCAAGATCGATGGTGCGAAGCTCCGACGCGAGTGCGGGCGCAAATCCCGCGAGATCGAGCGCTCTCAGGGTCAAACGCGCGATTTCCCGGTCGCCGGACGGGGTTGGATGATTGGGCGACTTCATGGGGGCATAGAAAGCGCCGCGCGGCCGCGCCGTTGGCTCCGACGTCACCGTCATCAGGTCACGAGAGCTTTGCGCAGGTGCGTTTCGAGCCGATCAATACCGGTTTCGATGCCGAATTCTGCAACCAACCGCTCGTATGCCTTATCAGCCATCTGCGCCCGACGTTTCGGTCCACCCGCGAGATCTGAAATCGCATGTGCCAGAGCTTGTGGTTCTCCCGGCGGCACCAACAAGCCGTGAATGCCATCCTGAATGAACTCCGGGATCGCGGAGACACGCGTCGACAGGATCGGGAGCTTTTGCGACGCAGCTTCCATCAACACATTCGGCAATCCGTCCCGGTCGCCATCGTCGGCAATCTTCGATGGCAGCACGAACAGATCCGCCGAACGCATTGCCGCGATGACATCTGTCTGGTCGCGTTTGCCCAACCAATCGATGCGATCCGCCAGGCCAAGATCCGCTGCCCGTGATTTGATCTTTTCGGACAAGGCGCCCCCGCCGATATGCGTGAAGTGCCAGTCGATTTCTAGGCGTGCGAGCGCGTCAAGAAGATCATTGTAGCCCTTCTTCGCCACGAGACGGCCGACCGACATCAGGCGGAAATGCGGTCCCGGTTCACGTTGTTCGGGCGGCTGGGGAAATCTGGTGAGATCCAGACCGTGGTAGACCAGATCGACCTTTCCCCCGATGGGGTCGAGACCTCGCAAGTGCTCCGCTCCGGTCCCCGTGCAAGTTACTCCAAATGACGCTTCCGCGATCTTCTCGCGTTTCTCCCAGTCGGGCGTCGTCCAGATATCCTTGGCATGGGCAGAAAACCCGAACCGAATGCTCCGGATCATCGCGGCGTAGCGCGCCACCGAGCACGGCGTGTGGAGGAAGTGCGCGTAAAGCAGGTCAATCTCCGGTGGCAGCTCTGCGGCGAGCACCATTGCCTGTCCCCAGCGTCGAACGCGGTTCCGGGTTCGATCACGCCAGAGATCCTTTAGCCACGAAGCACGCGCATGGTGGTATCCGGGCAGGCGCCGCGCCGTTATCCACGCTTTCAGAACGCGCAGCGGATCATTGTGCAGGTACTCTGGCAGGTAACGCGGCGTCGCCTGGATCTGATCGTGAACCGGATGCGTCCGACCGCCGTCATAGGGATGCCGGAGCGACCAGATGTCAAACCGGAGACCGCGTTGCTCCAATGCCAACAGTTCCTGTGCGATGAACGTCTCCGACAGGCGTGGATACCCTTTGAGGACGACTGCCATGCGGGTCTGAACGCTCAGATCCAAATCAGACCGCAGGCCGTCCATGCGTCAGGCGCCTTTGGTAGGCTGGTGTCGTGCTATGGCGTCGGCGCGCTTCTTGATGTTGTTCAGGCCATCCAGCAGCCCGTTCGTGCGGTTCTCGGACGGGCGCCGTTGATAGGCAAGTGCCTTGATCGCCTCGGCCATAATCTGCGCACTTTCACCGTCGCGTTCGGGTAGAAGCATACGGACCAGTCCGAGTCTCTCTGCGGCTGCTGACCGGATCTCCTGCTCACGCCGCGGCTTCGTTCGTGGCACGATGATGGCCGGTTTGTCCATCGACAGGATCTCGCAGAACGTGTTGTAGCCGCCCATCGCGACAACACCGTCCGCGTCGGCGAGCAGGCGCTCAAGGCGGGGGTGGAAGCTCAGGGCCGTCACGCGGCCTTCAAGCCGCGCGACCCGCTCATCAAAATCAAGACGCGCGGTGGCATCCAGGAACGGCCCATAGACGAGCAAGGCATGCTGCCGCAGGCTCACGTCGCCTTCATATGCGCGCAGCACCCAGTCGAGGATCTCGACGCCGTCGCCGCCGCCACCTGTCGTGACCAGAACATAAGGCTGATCCGGCAGGTCGGCGCCCGTCTCGGCGGGCCAGTCAGGCGCGGTCCGTCGCAGATATCCCGTGTAATGGACCCGCTTGGACATCCTGTCGGAAAGCCCCAGCCCGCGCAAAGGTTCGCAGATCTCCGGGATGCCATAGACCCAGATTTCGTCATAGAAACGCTCGATCGCCTCGATGGCGTTCTTGCGCTCCCACTCCGCCGAAAGCGCATCGCCCTCATCTAGAACATCCCGGATTCCCAGGACAATGCGGCTTCCGGCGGCGCGCAGATCCTCCAGCGTCTCGGCCAGCTCCTGGCGAAAACCCCAGGGTTCCTTGTCAACAATCACAAGATCCGGCCGGAACTCGCGCGCCGTCGCTGCGATGATGGATCCGCGCAGGCGGACCATCTCGTCGATCTGAAGTTTCAGGTTCAGTGCCGAATAGCTGCCGTCCGGAAGCTTGACGACGCCGGGCAGGCGAACATGATCAAGCCGTTCGGCAAAGTCGAAGCGTCCGGCAATCGGCGAACCTGTCACGATCAGTGCGGACCGTTCGTCATCCGCTCCGATCAGGGCCGTCGCGATCGTGCGCGATCGGCGCAGGTGACCCAATCCGAAAGTATCGTGGCTGTAGAGCAGCGTGCGGTGGTCTCCGGCGCCGCGCCGCACATCAGCAGATCCATCCATAGTCACCCCCGACCGGCTTCGGTCAGATTTTCCCCGGAAACCGTTGGGGCGTTTGCTTAGCGTCGTGAGCCAGCATATGCCAGAGTTTCCCGCCGGATGCACCTTTGTCGACAAATGTGTGAACGGATGGGGCAGATTGTGCGTTTTGAGTTTATCGTGCTGACTGCACGACAGAGACTGCGCGGAGGACAGGATGTCGAAGACCAGGCCAGAGCACGCGGAGCGTCACGCCCGACGGGTCGTGCCGTCCGTGACAAAGCTTGCGGTCGCGCTGTGTCTGGTCCTTGCTGGGTGGATCGGCGTGCAGACGGCAGCGCAGGCCCAAGGCCAGTTTCTGGATTATGGCACGCTCCTCGGCACGACGACTGAAGACGAGCCTCAACAGTCGCGCCCGCAACAATCGCAACCCGCACAGACGCAGACCTCTCCGCCGCGGCGGTCGTCGGTCGTCACGGATGGGACCGGTACGATCTCGCGCCCGAACGCGCTTTTGACACCTGCGCCGACCATTGATGACTATGCGCGCGTCGCGACGACGAACCCTGACTCCATGATTGATCAGGCGCGACAGTCGATCTCGCTTTTCCGTGCGCGGGTTCGATCGATTGTCCAGCGGTTGCCGGAAGCCTGGATCGACATCAAGACAACGCTCGCCGCAGCTGCACCGACCGGAGAGCCGCGCTATTTCATAGGCGTGGCGTTGTTCGCGGGCTTGCTGCTGATCATCGGACGCTCGGTCGCGTTGCTGTTTGCCTATTACGTCGGTCGCCCGCTGATGATCGCCGCGCAGAAACCGAACCCGATCGGCTACTACGGGAAGATGCCGATCCTCTTCTATCGTCAGCTCCTGACGATCGTTGCGGTCATGATCACGATGGCGGTGGCGTCCACGGTCGGCCTGTTCTTCTATCAGGAACACAAGGCGACCCAGACGACGGTCGTGGTCGTTTTTGTGGTCTATGCGGCAACCCTGCTTCTCGACACGCTCTGGCGCGTGATCGTTGCACCTTACCTCAGCGAGTACCGCCTACCGCACATCGATGACGTCTCGGCACGGCATCTCTACACGTGGTTGTCGGCCGCGACCAGTTTCGGCCTGGTCTCGATGGGCTTCACCTACTGGATGCAAGCGCTCGGCCTTTCGCCGGAAATGCACACGGCGATCACGGTGTGCCTGTCTTTTATCACGGTGCTTCTCCTCCTGGTGATGATCCGGATTCATCGCCACACGATCTCGGGTGTTATCCTCGGCGGCCGCGCCCGGGCCGAGGCGAGCTGGCTCTCACTGCTGGCCGTGGCGCTCTGGGCTCCGGCGGTGTCGCTCTACCTGCTGGTCACCTGGGGTGACATGAGCTTCCGCCTGATCATGGGGATATCGTCCGATCCCTTGCGGTTGATGATGCCCTATCTGATCTTCATGTCGGGCCTGCTTGTCTACGCCATTGCTGCCTACATTATCGAAAGGCTGTTCTCCCGCAGTCGTGAGATAGCCGAGATCAACCGGCAAATGGATGAGCAGCGCGCGCGGGAGGAGGAAGCGGCCGACGCGGCGCTGAAGGCCGAGATCATGGCGCGGGCGGACGGTGCCGGGGATGTCGACAACGACGGTGACGAGGAAGCGGGCGGTCCGGCGATCGAGCCGCCCGACCCGAACACGGCGATGATCGTCCACCAGCGCCCGGGCATGCGGACCATGGAGGACCTGGCGCGCCGGGTCGCCTCGCTCTTTGCCATGGGGGCGGTTGCCTACTTCCTGGCGCGCTTCTGGGGCGGCGAGGACGTCTTCGAGCGCATCCCCGGTCTGGCGCTGGCCGAGGACGTCATCGACACGCTGTTCGTCGGCTATATCATCTACCATGCCGTGCGCATCTGGATCGACCAGAAGATCGCCGAGGAAGTCGGCGACGAGCCCGACGACAGCTCCATCATGGAGGGCGAGGGCGGCGGCGCAGGGGCCACGCGCCTGGCAACCCTGCTGCCACTGATCCGCAACTTCGTCCTGATCGTCATCGTCGTCACGGTGCTGCTGCTGATCGCCACCGACCTGGGCGTCAACGTCGCCCCGCTGTTCGCCGGTGCCGGTATCGTCGGCCTGGCCATCGGCTTCGGTTCTCAGGCGCTGGTGCGCGACATCCTGTCGGGCGCGTTCTTCCTGGCCGATGACGCCTTCCGCAAGGGCGAGTACATCGATGTCGGCGACGTCAAGGGCACGGTCGAGAAGATCTCGCTCCGCTCGTTCCAGCTACGCCACCACCTTGGGATGCTCCACACCATCCCGTTCGGCGAGATCCAGTTCCTGACCAACTTCTCACGCGACTGGGTGATGATGAAACTGCCGCTGCGCCTGACCTATGACACCGATGTCGAGCGCGTCCGCAAGCTGGTCAAGAAACTGGGCCTCGCGCTGCTCGAGGACCCGGAAATCGGCGACAAATTCATCCAACCCGTCAAATCGCAGGGCGTGATCATGATGGACGACAGCGCCATGATCGTGCGTATCAAGTTCATGACCTACCCCGGAGAGCAATGGGTCCTGCGCAAACGCATCTATGCCGAGATCCGCGAGCTGTTCGAACGCGAGGGCATCAAGTTCGCCCACCGCGAAGTCACGGTGCGTATTCCCGACCTGGACGAGAACCGACAGCTCACTCAAGAGGAGAAATCCGCCATCGGAGCCGCCGCCCGCCGCGCTGCCGATCAGGTGGACGAGGAGGCCCAGATGCCCCAAGCAGTGGGTGGGGATGTGAGGTAGACTGGGCCCGCCACGGCAACGCGCTCCTACAGACTGGAGCTGTCTTTATTTGGGCAGGCGCCAAACATGCTAATGTACGCGCCGTAAGAGTCCCGATAGAGAGCGGCATCGGTCGAAGCGGATACGAGCGGCTCCACGCCACACAAAACCTCGGAGAGAGAGCGAAAGCTCTCAATCGCGATTGGGCGTACTTCTTCACTGCAGATCTCTCCCTCGAAACAAAGGGACAGTGTTTGGAGATAGCTTAAGGTTGTTATAGTACTCGTCATCAGTCGGTTGTAGTCTGCCAGGCGTTCCGGGTAATCTGGCTGCGATGGCTCAAGCAGGCTCGCGACAGCCAAGCCCTCCGCCAGTCCTCCATCAAATTCATCGTTGGTTCTGCTTAGTAGCAAAATGTGTCGTACGAAGTCTTCGGTCTGGCCGCGATGAATCAGCTCCATGGTAAGGTGGCTTCTAGATATGTGATGATCACGCTCTACAACTTTCAACGTTCGTTCCTGATTCAGAAATTGCATCAAAATAAAAATAAGAACGATGATCTGTATCAAATTATGCGTTGCTGCATTTGACGGCAGGATTAAGAATTTGCGCGTGAAGTGATATGCATTTAATAGCTTTGTCACAGATCGTTTTCTCTAATTATTGCGCCTTGATGCTTGGCATGCAGGTTTGTTTATAATTCCTGGCTTGGGCAGTACCTCTTCATAGCTTCGACGATGTTTGCTCGACGTTGCGCCAGAAATGGATGGACTTTGTATCTGTCCACGGACTTATTACCAGTCTGTAGCCATGATCGCAGCAGTTCTTCCTGAGGCGCGCGCAACATCCAAGGGTGTACCTCTCGAAAGCGATTTGACATGTTTTCGATGAAAGCGAGACCTGCACCCAAGCAGGGCGAAGAGGACGTCTTGCTAAGTCGTCGGATCGCCAGGGTGTCTGCTTTGTATTCCATATCAAGAAACAGATTGCGAATTGCGTTGGCTTCGCCAAGAAAGTCAGCTCTTGCTTGAACATTGCTCGACACGGGTTTCAATTCCTTAGAGAGGAATTCGTCTGCAAGGCGCTCAAGACGCGCAAATTTTTCTCTATGGGCCCAGTAAAGGTGCGCTAGTTCGTGGCCAATTACAAATTCCAATTGGCCATGTTCTGTCATGCGCTCGATCATTCCGCGACTAATCAAGATATCCCGCGTACCTGAAACGAATGCGCTAGGGTCACGCCGGTCGATGCACGTGATTCTAATGTCTTGGCGAACATCGAACAGCGGAAGAACCTGTTCGAGAGTGGAAACCGCACGCCGATTTAACGACCCGTCCCGACACACTCCACCGCGAGATCTAACGACTTCATCGAGACGTCGCGCATCAGCGTCCACAAAAGAAGAAGCTTTGACGTTGATTTCAACGCGCGACCCGTCAGGTCTTTCGTACTGAATATCAGAACCGCCGCATGCCGTCAGTAGCATGAAAATAGAGGCAAACGCGCCGCAAACGAATCTCATGACAACTCCACCTAACTACCGTACCGTGAGATGTAGCTCTGAGTGTAGCGGTGTCGATATGAAATGGCTAGTAAGTCTGCTTCTGCTTTCTTTGATAGGCTGTAGTGCAGAGCGCGAAAACCTGCGCTTGAGCGATTCAACACCGATTTTTGAGAATTCAACAATGGGTGTAAGGACCTATGGTTCGGACTCGTTGATTTTGATCTTCAACAAAGGTGGGTTTGGCCGCCAGGCTTTCCTTCAAATCATAGACGCAAACGATGATGGTTTTGACTTTGGTCCGATCCGCCCTGGCTTCTGGGTGGTCAAGAGCACTGAAATCGATGCTACTGCCTATTCATTCTACTACTTCTTCGAGGAGGTTCTGAACGACGGTTTGAGGATCCAGTTCCAAGACGGATTTTCGGAACGCGATCTGTTCCGGCACCGAGAAGGCAGCTTTAGATTTGTACAGTTAAACACGCGAGAGGAGTTCATTTTGCAGACGGGTGACATAGCGCGATTGGAGGAACGAGTGGGCCAAGCAGATCGTGTCGAACTCGACCGGGAGCAGCTCTTGCTTGCGTTGCGTGGGAAAAAATGAGGATAGGATCGATCGACCGGTCTATGCGGCAAATGAAACTGGTCAGCCGCTTTTTGTGCACCCACGTTTGCGTTGTACTGTTCTTGGGTGCCTGTAGCTCTGAACCACCACCGGAACCGACTGTTGGAAACTGTGGCTCGCTGACGGAACCGAAGCTTGAGCTTTCCGTAGCGATGGGAACACTTGATCTTTCTAGCAAGCAAATCGAGATTGTTGATGCACTGGATCCCGGCCAGGCTTTCGCGCTGACTGCTCCTGCAATCGAGACCATCGGAGTGCTAGAAATCGCTGGGCCAATCACCGGTCCGAAGAACACGGGTCCGTGGCGTGTGGCCGTGGTCGATGAACCGGCAGGCAGGGCTTTTACAGCTCCGAGTTTGCCCGGAAGCTATGCTCTACGCCTTCTTTCCGACGGTGAAGTCGTGGCCGAAGGAGAACTTGAGATCGTTGCTCACGATTTGAGCTTGTGCGCGGTTGACGAGGCGCGTTTGGACGAACAATTCGCGTTGATCTGGAAGGGCCCCGGAGCACCGGGAGACCGCATACAGATCGTGGATGAAGTTGACGAAACGGTTGTCGCTGAGGCAGCTGCAATTCGGTCAGGGCTTCGTCGGACCGCCACGAACTTCAACGCTCCGGACCGAGCCGGTATGTTCTCGATAAGGTATGTCGATGCTCGGGAAACAGTGCTTATTGAACGCGATTTGATTGTGATTCCAACCCGATTGAACGCAGTTCAGCTTCTCACCCCTAGGAAAGTGTTTCCTGATCGGAAATTTCGCGTCGTATGGACCGGGGCGCCGAAGCCCGGGTTCGTGTTCCGACTTTTCGATGTTGGAGAGGGTCGCGAGCTTGTACGCCTGCCTGGGGAAGGAGACGAGCAAGGCCCAATCTCTGCTGTCTTTCGGGCACCGAAGACGCCCGGAGACTACGCCGTTCAGTACCTCGATCCGGAGAAGAGAGAGGCGATAAGGCATTCCAATCAGCTTGCTTTCGATTGAACTCCAGACGTCAGCTCATGTTCCATCTGGGATGTACTGTTTGGTGCCGTGCCACCGCTCTAAGATCCAGCTAATTCGCCATGCTCCCGGTTCACCCGATACGTGCCATAGCCGGTGCGGGTGACCACGCCTCGGTCGGCGAAGCGGCCCATGAGTGTGCCGACATAGTTGTGGCGGGTCCGGTGGCCGTGCTGCTCGAGCCAGGCGCGCAGGTCTGACGTGTGGAACTCGGTCGGGGCGTGGTCGCGCAGCCAGGTGCGGACCAGCGTCGTGCGCTCGGTCGGGCGGCGGATGTCCGGTTCCTTTGGCGCGACCTGACCCGCCAGCGCGCGGAGGCGGTTGTACAGGCGGGCGTGCTCGGACCGGGGCAGGGACTCGATGGCGGCACGGGTCGTGGTGATCAGGCTCTGGCATTTCTGGTGGGCGCGGTCGGTCTCGCGGTGCAGCTCGGTGTGCCAGTCGAGGCTTTCGGCCAGTTCGGTGAAGAAAACCTCGACGGCGCCGCTGAGGCGGTTGGATGAGGACATTGGGCTCTCCGGATGAGGACACGGCGCGGTGACGATCGCTCGCGCCCGTGAAGACGGAGGAAGATGATCCAAAATCGTTAAAATTTGTGGAAAGTAATGTTCACCTGGGCAAACGGGGGCTCGGCCCACGGTGGGCGCTGGGCGTCGTCGCGTGCTCCGAAACGCTTCTGAAACGCCGCCGAGAACAATTGAAACACTTCGCGCGTTCGTCGGACGCGACGCTGATACAGGCATCTCCGATCCTTTGGCCCATCGAAACCGAAGGACCGATCACGATGAGCTTTGATGCCCCCGTTCAGGCCCACCGCAGGGCCCGTCTTTTCACAGCACTCGAGGACGATGCCCTGTGCTTTCGCGCGCTCGAGGGCCGCGAGGCGTTGAGCGAGCTGTACACGTATCGCGTCGAGGCGATCTCGGAAGGTGAGATGATCGCCGAGGATGCGCTGATCGGTCAGGACTGCTGTGTCGAGGTCGACGTCCACAACGGTGTGCGGCATTTCCACGGGATCTGCTCGGACGTGCGCTGGCTGGGAAAGCAGGACGAGACGCATCGGTTCGAACTGGTGTTGCGGCCGCAGCACTGGCTGCTGACGCTGCGCTCGGACAGTCGGATCTTCAAGAAGCGCACAATCGTGCAGATCATCAAGGACGTTCTGTCGGAGGCCGAGGTCGGTCCGTTCCACATCGACACGGACGGTGAGTTCGAGGAAATCCCGTATTGCGTGCAGTATCAGGAGACCGATTACGATTTCCTGTGCCGGATGATGGAGAAGTACGGGTTCTTCTTCTTCTTCGAGCACTGGGCCGACGGTCACCGGATGATCGTCACCAACACGAACTATGCGTCTCGTGAGGTTGCCGGGTACGAGCTGATCCCGTTCGAGCCGGACCAGAGCGTGATCGCGATGCGGGATCATTTCCGCACCATCGTGCAGTCGGGGCAGATGCGCACCGACGAGGTCGTGATCAACGCCTACAATTACGAGCGGGCGAACGGGAAGCTCGAGGCGACGAAGTCGGACCGGGTGAAGCACGGGCGGGCGCGGAACGTGCGGTATGATGTCAGCAGCGCCCACGCGGATCGCGATGGCGGCGACAGTCTTGCTCAGGTGTTCCTCGAGGCGGAGCGTGCCCAGGCGCAGATTGTCGAGGTCACCGGGACGGCCGCGGGTCTGCGGGCGGGCGCGAAGTTGCGGATCGAGTTCGATCCGCTGCCCGAGCCGGATCAGTTCCACATGGTGCGCTCGATCGAGCACAGGATCGTGGCCGAGAGCTTTGCGACCGGCGATGATCTGACGCCCGAGGATTTTTATACGGGCCGGTATCAGCTGGTGCCCTGGATCCGTCCCTATCGTGCGCCGCGCGTGACGCCGTGGCCGCGGATCAGCGGGACGCACACGGCGACCGTTGTCGGCGAGAAGGGCGAGGAGATCGATGTCGATAAGCAGGGGCGCATCCTGGTGCGCTTCCACTGGGACCGGAACGGTGCCTGGTCCTGCCGGGTGCGCGTGGCGCAATCCCTGGCCGGGGGTGGCTTCGGCACGACAAACATCCCGCGGATCGGCCACGAGGTTCTGGTCACGTTCATTGACGGAGATCCCGATCGTCCGGTCGTGATCGGCTCGGTCTACAACTCGAACAACAAGCCGCCCGTCGAGTATCCGGTGAACAAGACCCAGATGGGTATGCGCTCGAACACGTCGAAAGGCGGTGGCGGTGCCAACGAGATCCTGTTCGACGACAAGTACTTCGCCGAACGCTTCGACATGACGGCTGAGCGCGACTTCAGCCTGACGGTCAAGAACAACGCGGTCACCAAGGTCGGGTATGGCTGGGGCGACAGCGGCGACTACTCGCTCGATGTTCTGCACAACCGCACCGAGAAGGTGACCGAGGGCAATTATGACCTGAAGATCGAGACGGGCGGGCGCACCACGCATGTCGAGTCGGACGATGTCCTGACGGTCGAAGGCGAGCGCCGGGTTAAGGTCACAAAATACATGGGGCTGGAAGCCGAGGAGATGACCCACCGTGCCGACAAGGCGCTGAAGGTGGATGGCGAATTCGTCGAGATCATCGGGCGGACCGAAACCAAGATCGGCAAGACCTCGGTCCAGGTCGATGGCCAGAACATCAAGGTCGCGGCGACCAAGGAACTGGTCCTGTCGTGCGGCGCGTCCTCGATTGTTCTGAATGCGACCGGGGTCACCATCGTCGGCCCGCTCGTGAAGATCAACTGAGGGAGGGCGACATGGGACCCGAGACCTTCTTCACCGAGCAACTGGCGATGCTGGACGCGTTCTTCAGCGACCCCAGCCGGACCTGTCATGTGGTTCGCATCGATCCCGAAATGCGCCGGATGCCATACAATTACCTGGCCCGGCGCGACGAAGACCCGACGTTCCCGCATCTGATCTTTGCTCATCAGGAGCCGTTCACCTCGGCCGAAGCCTGGTTCGCGCGGTTGACCTCGATGCTGCATGCCCAGATCGCGGATGCGCGCGAAAACCTGGCCGCTGCGGGCGTCAATGTCGAGGTTCCGCCGCAACGTCAGGAACGCGCGAACAAGCCCTGGGAAAGCTGGATCGACTGGACGGGCCAGATTGCCGACAGCCTGCCCGCGCACGCGGGGGCGCTGGTCTTTCTGATCGAGCCGGGCGAGGTCGCCGACGCATCCGTCTGGAACAAGGCCCTTTGCTTTCTGGCCGATTTCACGCGCTCCGATCGGGTCAAGTACCTGATCATCGAGCCCCGGTTGACCCCGTTGCTCGACGACGCGTGCGAGCACCCGAGGATCGGCAGCCAGTTGTTCTGGATGTCTCCCGCCGAAATCGAACAGCGCGCGAATGACGTGCTGCTCGCAACGCAAACCGCGAGGCTGCAATGACCCAGTCGACACCCGACAGCGGCGCGCGGCGCCGCGCGCTTGCCACCGTTGGCGTCATGGCCTTCGGACGCAAGGACTACGACCGCGCCGAAGCCGTGCAGATCCGACTGGTGCGCGAGGCAAAGGAAGCGCGTGAACCGGTTGAAGTCGCAACAGCGCTCTACAACCTGGCCAACACCTATCTGGCCCGCAAGGAGCCCGAGCGTGCGGTCGAGGCCCTGACATCGGCGCTGGAGGGCTGCTATTTCCATGGCATCGATCAGATGCTGGCGCTGGTCTATTGCAATCTGGGCGTCGCCCTGCATCGCAGCGGACAGAAGGACGAGGCCTTCGCGTCGTTCAAGGTCGCGCGGGACATGTTCCGGGCCGAGGACAACATCCCGTCCGAGGCCCATGTCTGCGATTGTCTGGCGCTGCTCTACTACGAAGATGGCCGCCAGCAAGAGGCCGAGGGCATCTGGAGTTATGCGCTCTCGCTCTATGACCGTATCACAGACCCGCTGATGCAGGATGTCCGCGAGGGCGGGCGTGCGGCGATCCTCCAGAAACTCGAACATTTCGGAGCCCGTCATGCCGCTTAGTCAGGCCGCCGCCGCAAGGACAACAAAGCTCATCGCCCGTGGCAACGCGCGTGCGCATCGCCCGACCGCGCCGGACCCGTGGGCCGTCTGGACCAATACCAACAAGGGTCTGGAAGCGAACGATGCTGCGTTCAAGGCCGATCCCTGGGGCACGATGAAGAAATCGCTGGAAAGCGAATGGGCTGTCGCCAAATCCATCGTCTCGGGCGATGCCGATCCGACCAGCCATGAAGGGGCCGTCGACGGGTTCATCGCCTCGGCCGAAGGGGTCGGCGACGCCGCCGATCGGGTTGCTGAAGCGAAGGGCGCGCTGGCGACATTCGGCGCTGCCGTCGGTGTCCTGACCGCCATCGAGCAGACGCTTTCGGTGCCGTTCTCGATGATCCCGTTTCCAGCGCTTCCCGCGGTCCGGGTGACGGATCAGGCAATCGGTCTGCCGCATGCGCATATGCATCCGCCGAACCTGATACCGCCCAGCCCCACGCCGATCCCTCTGCCGAGCGCCGGGCCGATCATCCCGATCCCGTTCATCTCGGGTGCCGGATCGGTGCTGATCAACAACCTGCCCGCCGCGCGCTGCGGGGACATGGGCCTGGGCATCTGGTGCGGCGGCTATTTCCCGATGTACGAGATCTTCCTGGGGTCGTCGTCGGTCTGGCTGGAGGGCGCCCGGGCTGCCCGGGTTGCTGTCGATATTACCAAACACTGCGTGTTCTCGACCCCGCGTCCCTCGGACCCGCCGCTTGGCCCAATGGTCGGCGCCACCGTCTCGGCCAGCCCGAACGTGATCATTGGCGGCGTTCCGCTGCCCTCGCTGACCGGCATGGCGATGGGCAAGGCTTTCAAGGCGGTGTTCAAGGGCTTCGGGAAGCTCAAGGGCCTGACCAAGACCGCAGACGACGTGGCGGAGGAGGCCGCGGACACGCTGGTCATGAAAGTTGACGACATCGTCGATGAGGCCGCGGATACCGGCGTCTTCAATCGGGCGGATACCCTGGTCGACGACCTGCCTGACCCGCCCTGGATGCAGGGCCTGCGCGAGCTGGACGACATGTCCCGCGCCGTGAACCCGGAGAATGGCAATGTGAACTGCGGCAAGATCATCGACGCCGTGCTGGACCGCCTGACCGGGCGCGATGCCGATGCGGTTGCTCCGCGCGGGCGCAACGGATCCTGGGCCGATATCGAAGCGCGCCACAACACCCAGTTCCGCGAGTCGAGTTTCGACGACGCGTTCCGCGAAGTTCAGAATGGCGGGGACGGCACGAAGGCGCTGGTCGGGATTCACTATCCCGATGGCGATTGCCATGTCGTCGTGCTGACGAACAACAAGGGATCGGTCGGGATTGTCGAGGGGCAGGGGGGCGGTGCTGTCCACACGCACCCGGATTCGGCGAAAGCCGTGTATGGCCACGAGTCTCGGGTCACCAAGGCAGACCTGTAGGAGGTTGAGATGACGGAACTGACGTTGCAAGAGGCCGAGGTGATCGCCCAGCGCGAGATCGACTCGATTGGCACGCCGGGCGAGATGGTTGTCGACCGAAAACGGACGCAAACGCGCGCGTTCGGCTGGCTGTTCTGGGCAGAGACCAAGCGCTTTCTGGAAACAGGTGATTCCCGGCATCGGATACCCGGCGTCGGCATCCTGGCGGTCGAGCGATCGTCGGGCATTGCCACGTTCCTGTCGACGGCTCTGCCGCCTGAGAAAGCAATTCAGGCTTATGTCGAAGGTCTTTCGAAGACCAGGTAAGCGCGTGACGGCCGGGGCGGGCGGTGTCGCTCCACGCTCATCGGCATCCCGTTTGGGATGTGTTGCGCGCGCTGCCTGCGGTTCTGTTCTGTCGCGCATCCGAACATGGAGGCAACCAAGATCATGCCGGTGTTGGCCCTCATGGTTCCGGTGATCGCGTTCGGCGGTCTTCGGAAATCCGCCACGGTCGGTCAGGCGATGATCTTCGGTGGTGCGCCCGTGGTTTGCTTCACCCCGTTTGGTCTGTGTGGCCGTTCTGACGGCTCGGCTGCGGATAAACCCGTCATTTGATCCGGCGTCGCTTGACCTTACGAAAAGTTGGGACACTAATTAGGACAGCAGTCCTGCCATTCGCGTGTGGGGCGACCGGAAAGGGGTGACACGATGACGACCAGAACGCGTTCAGACCTGAGATCCTTCATGAAGCAGAGCTGGGACGATGCGAACGATTTCGATCCAGCAGATCCGATGGTGGGTCTGAACAGATCCGATCTGGCCGGGCCGCAGCTTGGGCGGCGTGCCGTGCTGCGCCTCCTGGCAGCATCTGGTGCGCTGACGGCCACGCATCTGTTGCCGGGTGTGACACCGCAGGCGCAGGCCGCGACCGGTGGCACCTTGCGCGCGGGCTGGTCCGGCGTCGGCGAGTTCCGGACCATCGATCCGGCGCAGATCAATCAGGTTCTGCTGTTCCAGATTTCCTCGAACGTGCTGAGTGGTCTGACCCATATCAACCCGGCGCTCCAGGCCGAGGGCGATCTTGCGCTGGACTGGGAAGTCAACGGTGACGGCACCGAGTACACGTTCAACCTGCGCGAGGGCGTGACCTTCCACAATGGTGACGCGTTCACCGCCGATGACGTGATCTATACCTATCAGCGCTCGCGCGATCCGGAGAAGTCGATCCATTCGCGTGTCGTTGCCAACATCCAGGACATCGAGAAGCTGAGCGATTACAAGGTCAAGATCGTCCTCGGCGCACCTCAGGCGTCGCTGCTGGTCAAGACGCTCGAGCGGTCCTCGGGCCGGGCCATGACCATCGTCTCGCGCGGCGCGATCGAAAGCATGGGCCTGTCCGAATACGGCCTGAAAGCCGTCGGCACCGGTCCGTTCAAGGTCACAGATCACCAGCTTGGCCAGTCGATGACGCTGGAGCGCAACGAGGCCTACTGGGATCCGAACCGCCCCGGCGTCGACAAGGTGATCATCACCCCGATCATCGATCCCGAGCCCTTCGCGGCGGCGATGGAGGCGGGCGACATCCAGATTTCCGGTGGCAACGCGATCCCGCCGGAACTGGTGGACCGCTTCGAGTCGAACCCGGATCTTGTCACCTCGATCATTCCGGGTCCGGGCTTCCAGGGTGTCTTCATGAACCCGTGGCGCGATCCGATGAAGGTCACGGATTTCTCGAAGCCGCTTGATGAGCTGAAGACAGAGAAGGGCTTCATGGTTCGCATGGCGATTGCCAAGGCGATCGATCGCGACCTCTATATCCGGCAGGCGCATTTCGGGCGCGCGACGCCAGCCTTCGGGACGATCAACCCGGCCATGGGCTTCTACTACGACGATGCGATTGCCGAGACGTCCGAGCAGCGCTTCGATGCCGAGGCCGCACAGGCGATGCTGGCGGAAGCCGGCTTCCCGGGCGGCGAGGGTTTCCCGGAGCTGAGGATCCTCTGCACCGCCTCTACACGCCGCGACTGTCTGGTGATCAAGAACATCCTGAAGAAGAACCTCGGCATCAATATCGAGCTGGACGTGAAGGACTTCCCCGTCTTGCTGGACGAGTTCCGGGCGATGAGCTTCGATCTTTGCCGGTTGGGTTCGGGCGGTGACTTCGATCCGGACGATGGCATTGTCGACTGGATCCAGACCGCGTCGAAGTTCAATGGGCGCGACCGCAACAAGGAAGAGATGCCGTTCGGCTTCTTCTCGGACCCCGAAGTCGACCGCCTGGTCACAGAGCAATCGATCACGGCCGATCCGGACGCCCGCAAGGCGCTGGTCCAGCAGGCCAATCAGATCAGCTCGGACAAGGTTGCGCAGGCGTTCCTCTATCACCCGTCGGACACCATGGTCTGGCGCAAGGAGGTCAACTTCCCGGACGTCAGCCGGATTCCGGGACTTGTGGATCTGGACCGCGTGACGCTGAGCTGATCCTTTTGGACGTCCTTAGGCACGATCGCTTCCTCCCTCGACCCGAGGGGGGAGCAACTCCCCCGTCCGCCTGCCGTAGACGCACATGACGTTTTACATCCTCAAACGCTCGCTCGGCGCCGTCCTCGTGATGTGGGCCGTCGCGACGCTGGTTTTCTTCATGCTTCGGCTTCTGCCGGGCGACCCGCTGGCGGCCATGATGTTCGACGCGGGCGATCCGGCAGCGGCGGATGTGCTGCGGACGAAATACGGGCTCGATCAGCCGGTGTATGTGCAGTACTGGCGCTGGTTCACGCTGATGCTGCAGGGCGATCTGGGGGCGTCGATCTACGGCAGCCGCGTGCCGGTCAGCCAGATCCTGATGGAGGCGGCGCCGCGGACCCTGTCGCTGGCATTCCTCTCGTTCGTCGTTGCGGTCGTCATCGCGATCCCGGCTGGGCTGCTCTCGGCCCTGCGGCGTGGGCGCCCGGTCGATCACGGCGTGACCTTCGTGGCTTTTGTCGGCCTCTCGATGCCGGATTTCTGGTTGGGGATCCTGCTGATCCTGTTATTCGCCGCCAACCTGGGCTGGCTGCCTGCGATCGGATATCAACCGATGTCCGAGGGGTTCTGGACGTGGCTCAGCCATCTGCTGATGCCAGCCATCGCGGCGGGCACGGCATTTTCGGCGATCATCGCACGCATGGTGCGGTCGTCCATGCTGGAGGTCCTGAAGACCGATTACGTGCGCGTCGCCTATGCCAAGGGTCTGCGCCCCAAGCAGGTTGTCATGGGACATGCCTTCCCGAATGCGCTGATCCCGGTGATCACGGTCATGGGGATCGCGTTCGGCCTGCTGATGGCCTCGACCGTCGTTGTTGAAACCGTCTTCGCCATCAAGGGGCTGGGGCGAATCCTGATCGAGGGTATTTTGAACCGAGACTATCCAGTCGTTCAGGGCGCGATCCTGGCCGTGTCGTTCATTTTCGTCTTCGTGAACCTGTTGGTCGACATCCTCTACGGCGTGATCGACCCGCGCATCCGGGTGCAGGGATGAGCACCGCCGACACGGTCCAGCGCCGATCCTTCCTGATGGTCGTGCGGCGTGACCCGCGCGCACTGGCCGGGGCGATCTTCCTCAGCATTCTGATGATCGCGGCGCTTTTCGCGCCCTGGATCGCACCGCACGATCCGAATGCGATGGACTACATGATGATGGAGGAACCGTCGGCCCTCCATCCGCTTGGCGTCGACGATCTGGGCCGGGATCTGCTGTCGCGGATCATCCACGGTGCGCGGGTGTCATTGTTCGTTGGGGTGGTGACGGTCGGCATCGCCCTGGTGCTGGGCGTCGGCATGGGCATCCTTGCCGGATACTATCGCGGATGGATCGACACGATCATCATGCGTTACATTGATCTGCAATGGGCGTTCCCGAACATCCTGATCGCGGTCTACCTGGTCGCCGTCTTCGGAACCGGCCTGCTGAACGTCATGGTCGCGATCACACTGGCGTACCTGGACGACTTCGCCCGCATCGCGCGCGGCATGACTCTGCAGGTCAAAGAGGAACTCTTTGTCCAGGCCGCCCGCAGTTACGGAGCCTCGGACATCCTGATCATGGTGCGCCACATCCTGCCGAACATTCTGGCGCCGGTGATCGTGCTGGCCACCGTCAGCGTCTCGAACGCGATCCTTGCCGAGGCGGTGCTGTCCTTCCTGGGCCTTGGCGTCAGTTCAGACACCCCGACCTGGGGGCTGATCCTGTCCGAGGCGCGCAGCTTCATCAGCCGTGCCTGGTGGCTGGGGGTCTATCCCGGCCTTGCGATCATGCTGACAGTGCTGGCGATCAATTTTCTGGGTGACGCGCTGCGCGATCACCTGGACGTGCGCGAAGGTGCCAACCTTTAGACGGAGGCGAAGATGACGTACTCGATTCTGGCCCATGATGCCGAGCAAGGTTTGTTTGGGCTTGCGGTCGCCTCGAAGTTCTTTGCCGTCGGCGGGATCTGTCCCTGGAGCCGCGGACCGCACGGCGCGGCAATGAGCCAGGCCTTGCCGAACCCCGAGCTTGGACACCGTGCGCTGGGTCTGCTGGCCGAGGGTCATCGCGCACCGGACATCATCACCATGCTGCAAGGCATGGACGCCGGGCTGGATCAACGCCAGTTCCACGTCATCGACGCCGCTGGTGGGTCCGCGGCGCACACAGGAACGAACTGTGTCGACTGGTGCGGGCACAAGATGGCCCCGGGTGTGTCTGTGGCGGGTAACATGCTGGCGGGTGAAGCCGTGGTGGCCGATACCCTGACCTGCTGGCAGGACCGGACCGATCTGCCGATTGTCGAGCGGTTGATTGCGTCCATGCAGGCGGGCGAGGACGCGGGCGGTGACAAGCGCGGCAAGCAATCCATCGCCCTGCGCATCCAAGGCCCCGAGGTTTTCCCGCGCCTTGACCTGCGGGTCGACGACCACGCCGACCCGATCCCTGAACTTCGCCGCCTGTACGGTGTGGCGCAGGAGCGCTTCATTCCGTTCTCGACCGGGATGCCACGCGCGGGCCGCCCCTACGGCATCCTCGACCGCGATGTGATCGAAGCCATCATCGAGCGCGACGCCGGTCAGCCGTTGATCGCCAACCCTGAAATCCCGGAGGTCTGAAGATGCCGCAATCCTTCACCACACGGCCCGAGATCCGTGGCACCTTCGGCGCCGTCACGTCGACCCATTGGATCGCGTCGACCGTTGGCTTTGGAATACTGGAGAAGGGCGGCAATGCTGTCGATGCCGCCGTTGCCACAGGCTTCACGCTGCAGATCGTCGAGCCGCATCTGAACGGGCCGGGCGGCGAGGTTCCGGTCATCCTGCATCTTGCGGGAGAGGACCGCCCCCGTGTGCTTTGCGGTCAGGGGACGGCTCCGGCGGCGGCTACGATCGATGCGGTCAGGGCGATGGGCTATGACCGGATGCCCGGAATGGGCCTGGCCCCGGCGGTGGTGCCCGGGTCCTTCGGCGCGTGGATGCGTCTGTTGCTCGAACACGGGACCATGCGGCTGCGCGATGTGCTGGAGCCTGCCATTTTCTATGCGCGTAACGGCTATCCGCTGCCGCACCGGGCTGCCGAGTCGATCCACGCGATTGCACAGCTTTTCCGGTCGGACTGGCATCACTCGGCCGAAGTCTGGTTGCCTGGCGATGCCGCGCCGATGCCCGGCCAACGCGTCGCGCAACCACAGATCGCCGACGCCTATGACCGGATCCTGTCCGAGGCTGAAGCGGCGGCAGGCGATCGTGACGCCCAGATCGAGGCCGCGCGCCATGCCTGGTATCAAGGCTTTGTCGCGGAAGCTGTGGATGCCTTCTACGGCAGTGAACAGGCCGACGGCGCGGGCAATCGTGTTCGTGGCCTGTTGACCGGGCAAGATATGGCCGGATGGCAGGCCAGTTGGGAGGACACTGTCAGCACCGGGTTCCAGGACGTAGAAGTTCACAAGACCGGCCCGTGGGGGCAGGGGCCTGCGATGCTGATCGCGCTTGGTATCGTCGATGCGCTGGATATCGGCTCGGTTGAACCCGGAAGCACCGAATGGGTCCACCTGACGGTCGAGGCTTTGAAACGCGGGCTCGCGGATCGGGACGCCTATTTCGGCGACCCCGACTATGTCGATGTGCCGGTCGAGACTCTGTTGTCGAAGGACTACATCGCGGCACACGCGGCTGCGATCAGTGCGGAGGCATCGCAAACGCTCACGCCGGGCGATCCGCGCAGCGATGGTCAGGATCGCGGGGCTTTGCTCACCGAGCTTGCAGCCACGCCCGAGGCAGCCGCGCAGGGCGTTGGCGAGCCGACCTTTGCCGATCTGCCCGAGATCGAGGGCGACACCTGTCATCTGGATGTGGTCGATCGTTGGGGCAATCTTGTCTCGGCGACGCCTTCGGGGGGGTGGCTGCAATCGGCGCCCGCCGTGCCGGGCCTTGGTTTCAACATCACGACGCGGGGCCAGATGTTCTGGCTGGACGATCGGATGCCGTCGCATCTGGCACCGGGGCGCCGCCCCAGAACCACACTGACCCCGACCGTGATCACACGCGACGGCAAATCGCTGGTCGGGCTGGGATCGCCCGGCGGGGATCAGCAGGACCAATGGGCGCTCGGCCTGATCCTGCGCCATCTGGTGCAGGGGCTGAACCTTCAGGCCGCGATTGACGCGCCGCTGTTTCATTCGGGGCACTATGTGAATTCGTTCGCGCCGCGGCACTACACCCCTGCCGCGCTGCACATCGAGGACCGTTTTGACGTGGCCATACTGAACGAATTGCGCGAGCGCGGTCATGCGGTCAACGAGCAGCCGTCCTGGTCGCTCGGGCGTCTCTGCGCCGCCGGATTTAGAAGCGATGGTATGATCCGGGCGGCTGCAACCCCGCGATTCATGCAAGGCTACGCTGTGGGTCGTTGAACGGGTTCCCTAAAGCGATACCGGTCGTTTGAGCTTCGGGGTCTGATTGGATTCTCTGGCTTTCCGAGACAAACTTCACACGTATCACGGGCGCGGATAACCAGAGTGTCCCGGTTTTGCACATGTGAGGGGTGCGTTTTGCAAAGGGTTGGAATGTCACCGCCTGGGTCAGGCTGTGCCTTGCACGTATTTACATGGCAGGCCGTCGGTTTGCTGCCCGACCACTGGTCACCGATGCGCCCGAGCCCGAGCATCCCTTCGACAGACAGTCCGGTTTGCAATCTCACCCAAGAGATTCAACGGATGTCGGGCGTTTTCCAATATTTTCGTATTAAGGAGGATATCAGGTGGTAATTTTAGCACGTTCCTCGTCATTTCGATGTCGTGATTATTATTTTGATTCTGAATTATTGGTGGTTTTGCGGAAATTCTGTATCGTATTTAATTCAGTACAAAAGTTTCTGTAAGTGGCCTAGAATTTTTATTTGTAGATTTTACAGACGGCGCTCAAGAAATTTGCGATGTATCAACAAGCATGGTTTGCATTGCCGTTGAGTATTTCAATCAAAAATTGCGCACCCGAGGCGCGTGAGTGCCTCTGCTGACCTAGTGTGCGCGAATGCACAGCACATGTGCGAAACTAAGTTGCGATTTCCTTTAGATAAAACTCAAATCTTAGGTTAGCTTCAAAACGTGAGGCGAGCTCAGCAATCGATCGCGTTTGTTGGGCGGGGAATGAAGATATAAAATGAAATAAAAAGCCTTAGAGATGTCCCGTTATTCGGGGCAAACCAATTAGTACGCGCTGCGGTTGGCGGCGTTGTTCTGAGTATACGGATATGAAGTTTGAGAACTTCAAAATCCGCCAGAACAGAGTCGATCCAAGTGCTAAATAAGTTGGAGAGTGAAATAAATGACCGGTCAAATCATCGTTTCTGAAGGATCAAATGCTGTGATCGACTTGGATTGCGGCACATCAAATCCCGATATTGGGACGGATATCTGCGTCGTACGGGACGGTGACGTAAATGGATTCGGAGAAGATACGGAGAAGCCGACGGAGATTACCCTCACGCTTGGCGATGAGCTGACGACCGAGACGATCTCGACACAAGGCAATAAGCTGGAGGTCGGAGATATCGTAGGCGGAAACAAGCGTAAAGATCAGTGCTGAGTCAGCGACTCAGAGAGTGGCGGTGCAGGCGAGAGAGACGACGTGGACGTGTCGGGAAGA
>ERZ1740062.118-NODE-118-length-61426-cov-7.042870_pt1 | contig 61426 bp, 72 predicted proteins | sample MGYA00581741_ERZ1740062 | MGnify/ENA primary metagenome ERZ1740062 (study PRJEB43018, sample SAMN04849747) | marine metagenome | isolation source: floating plastic debris | place: Pacific Ocean | collected 2008-09-01 | study: EMG produced TPA metagenomics assembly...
AATCCCGAGGGACAGCGCGGCCGCGCGCTTGAGTGTCGTCATGTCATCGCTGGCCAATCTGACCTGACATGGCACCGAGGCGCTTTGCCCGTCGTCATCGGTGAGTATCCAATGATGGGTGTCTCTGGGACGCCCCAGCACCAAGGCCGGGTGGTGCGCAAGCGTCGCGGGGTCATCCGTCCGCTCGAGGCTGTCGCGATAGTCGCCAGAACAGAAAAGTTGCCATTCGACATGCGCCAGTCGCATCTGGATCAGACTGGAATCCGGCAGGTTTTCGATGTGGCCCCGGATCGCCACGTCGATACCCCCTTTCACCAGATCCTCGATCCGGTTCGAGGCCTGCTGCACCACCGTGACGCGGGGATTGTCCTGCAGGAATCGCGGCAGGATCTGATCCAGGGCGAATTGCGCCATGCCGACGGAGCAAGACACCGTCACCGTTCCCTCGATGTTGTTGGTTTTGCGGCGGATGGCGGTTTCAGCGATCTCGAACCGGTCCAGAGCCTCTTGCGCAAGCTGAAAATATTCCGCGCCGATCTCTGTGGGGGTGACGACGCGTGATGTGCGCTGCAACAGGCGCACACCCAGATCGTCTTCAAGCTGCTTCACCCGGCGGCTCAGCTTCGATTTCGGGATGCCCAGCGCCCGGGATGCAGCCGAGAAGCCTCCTTTCTCGACCACCTGAGCAAAGTAGAACGCGTCGTTCAGATCCATGCGGTACCTCCTCAGTCGTCTCATCAGTAGAACGATAGGTTCTGAGAATGACGGATTCTCGGTCGATTGTCTCACTCATATTTTTAATGGAGCAGCAAGGAGACGATGACATGAACACGCAAGCTATCGACAGACCGCCAAGCGCGCGCCGACAGGACCACGCGCAAAGTGACGGCAGGAAGATCGCGATCGGCGATGGTTTTTCGGCCACCAGCTATCGCCACACCGACTTTGCCGGGCTGATGGATCCGCTGATCATGGTGGACCACTTCGTCAAGACGGCACCCACCTTCGGAACACATGCTCACGCCGGATTGTCCGCAGTTACGGTCATGTTCGAGGACAGCGAGGGTACCTTCCACAATCGCGACTCGCTCGGCAACGATGTGGATCTGGCGGCTGGCGATCTGTATTGGTTCAAAGCTGCACGCGGGGCGCTGCACAACGAAGAACCGCGTCCCGGTGCCAGAATTCACGCGCTACAGGTCTTCGTCAATCTGCCCGAGGAAAAGCGCCACGATGCGCCGGACGCGCTACATCTGCCGGCCGGGGGCATTCCGCAAATCTCCGGCGACCAGTCCAGCGCGCGGCTGGTTCTGGGCGAGAGCAACGGCATCCGGGGCGCCTTGGCTCCGGACTTATCGCTGACGCTTCTCGATATCACCCTTAAGGCCGGCGGTCAGTTCACGCATCCCGGTCAAGGCGGTCAACACGCATGGTTGCTCGCCATTGCTGGAACGGTCAGCGTTACGTGGAACAACGGATCTGCCGAGCTGCAGCCTGGCACGGCCATCGCCATGGCAGACGCGACGCACATCTCCATCTCATCCGATCTCGGCGCGCATGCGGTTCTGTTCCAGGCCCCGCCTCTGCGCAAAGGCTTCATTCATAGGGGTCCCTTCGCGATGGGCAGTGAAGCCGAGCTTGATGCCGTCGAGGCCGCCTATCGCGCCGGACGGCTTGGATCCATCGACTGACGGCCAACCTCCAGACCGAAAACCAACCTTGAAAGGAGACGACCATGACGATCGTGCACAACCCGGAACCATTGACCCGCGACAACGCCGCTCTGGTGCTTGTCGACAACCAGGTCGGCCTGATGACCGGCGTCCGCGACTATTCCATCGCGGATCTGAAGCACAACATCGTCGGCTTGGCCAAGGCCGCCAAGGCGCTTGATCTGCCGATTGTCACGACGACTACGTCGTCAGAGACTCTTTGGGGGCCTGCCATTCCAGAGCTTCGCAATGCCCTGCCCAACCAGAAATTCATTGACCGGACGACCGTGAACGCCTGGGACGATCCAAGGGTCGAACAGGCAATTCGGGCGACCGGGCGGAACAAGCTGATCTTTGCCGGTCTGTCGTTGGAGGTGTGCGCCGCGTTTCCGGCCATGCGTGCGGCCCGCGAAGGGTTCGAGGCTTATGTCGCAGTAGATGCATGCGGGACCTTCAACATGACCAAGCGCGAGACAGCATTGCTCCGTCTGGCGCAAGCCGGTGTCGTGGTCGCAGATGGCGCAAGCCTGATGATCGAAGTCCTCGCGGACAATGCGAGCACCGAGGCCACCGAGGTCTACACAGCGCTTGGCATGGACTGGTCGATCCTGGTCGGCCAAGTGCGCAGCAGCGCGGCTTGAACTCGGGAGCAGATAACAGGACTGCCCAACCGTCCTCATCATCGGCGCAACCGGCAAAACCGGGGCGCCCATTGCCAGGAAACTTGGAAACAGGGGGCTTTTGGTGCGGCAGCAAATCCCGCGACTTCGTCGCGTTTGCCCAGGCCGCGACGGTAGCAGGTGCCTGGTCTGCAGCGGCTTAAGCTATTGTATCTTTTGACATGCAGATCTGACCAGACGTCTCAGCCATTGATGTGCAGGGTCCTTCGTGAAGCGTTCGTGCCAGATTTGTGAAACGGTGAACGGAGGGGCCTGGAGCTCGCTCGGCAATGGCATCATGTGGAGTTCATCGGTCATCACCCGTTGGGCGAGATGCTCCGGCACGGTGATGACCAAATCTGTAGGTGCGATCACTGCGTTGATGGTCATAAATTGGGTAATTCTGAGAGCGATTTTCCGCGTGAGGCCGTGTTCCTGCAACACGTCGTCAATCCGCCCACCCCCTCTGCCTATGATGCTTAGAAGGGCGTGTGCCGAGGCCGAATAACCTTTGAGGCTCATCCCGTCTTCGATCAAAGGATGCCCTCGGCGCATCAGGCATACCTGGCGGTCGTCAAACAACGACTGTGACGCAACGTTGTAGAGAACAGGACCGTCATCAACGACGCCAAACCCTAGCGAGATCCTGCCTTCACACATATCGGAAATTCCTGTCGCCGAGAGGTTCTCCATCTCGATCAGATCCTGTGTCGCCAGTTTGAAGACCTGACCAAGGACCGCTGGCATGATCATTTGTGCGACATAGTCAGGAGCCATAATGCGAAACCGGTCTTGCGCCTTCGACGGATCAAACACTTGCGGTTTGAAGACATGGGACACCTGCGCCAGCGCATCCCGAACAGGCGTGCGAAGCGCCTCGCCGCGTGGCGTCAGCACCATTCCCCGGCCCGAACGGACGAGCAGCGGATCCTTGATTGTGTGTTGCAGGCGGTTGAGCGCCCGGCTCATGGCCGGCTGAGACAGGTTCGCTAGTTCTGCGGCTTTGGTTACGCTTTCCGTTTCCAACAGCGCATCGAGCGCCTTCAGGAGGTTGAGGTCGATACTCAATACATTCATTTGGTGCATGTATTTTATGTAAAGCATGCATTATAGTAATTCAATGATCACTCCTAGGTTTGGTCCATCGCACACACCAAACAAGGAGACGTCATCATGTTTGTCATTTCAGGAGTTACCGGAAACACAGGTTCCGTTGCCGCTCAGTCCCTGATTGATCAGGGCCAAGCCGTTCGCGTCATCGTGCGCTCAGCAGAAAAGGGCGAACCGTGGGCAGCGAAGGGGGCAGAGGTTGCCGTCGCTGAGATTCTGGACATCGACGCGATGACCAAAGCACTGGAAGGGGCCACAGGTGCCTATTTCCTGTTGCCGCCCGACCTTACCAATGAGGATTTCCTGGGGGAAAGCCTCAAGCGTGCAGAAGCCATTGTCCAGGCTGCGAGGGCAGCGCGCCTGCCGCACGCTGCCATTCTTTCGTCGGTCGGCGCGCAACACAGTGACAGCGTCGGCCCAATCTCCACGATCGGCCACATGGAGAGGCTGTTCGTTGCTGCCAATATTCCCCTAAGCGCCGTTCGCCCCGGCTACTTCCTCGAGAACATCCACGATCTGATGCCGACTGTACGCCATGAAGGGATTTATCCGAGCATGATCCTGCCGCTCGATCACAAGATCGATATGGTGGCGACAAAGGACATTGGATTGACGGTCGCCGATGCACTGGTCAATCCACCCACCGTTCCACATCGGGTGATCGAGCTCAAAGGCGCCAAGCAGTATTCGGCTGAGGACATTGCGTCTGCGCTTTCCAAATCACTCGGACGCCAGATCACGGCGGTTGCGCTACCACAGGAAACTTGGGTCGAGACGTTTCTCGCAAGCGGGCTTTCCGGGCAATCGGCCGAAACCATGGCCGAGATGCACGAAAACATAAACAACGGGCGCATCGAATTCCTTGATGCGAATGCCAGGAAGGCCAGCATCGACCTGGACAGATTTGTCGAACAACTGGCCCAATAAACCTGACGGGACGAGCCGGCTCCGCTCATGACGTTCGGCGGAGCTGTCTCGTTCGCTCCATCACCGCAATCAAATGAATAAGTCTGCCTTTCTCGCTGACTTATGGTGACCTCAGAAAAACGCGAAGAGAGTATCTGTTATGGAACTGATCCAACTGACCATCCTGGTTTCCGCTCTATTTTGCTCGCTGGTAGCAGGTTTTGTGCTCTGCTTTGCGATCATCGTCATGCCAGGTATCAGAACGCTTGGCACCCGCGACTATCTCAAATCCTTCAAGGCGATGGACGGCATAATTCAGAATAACCACCCGTTGTTCTTAGTCGTCTGGCTTGGTTCGGCGTTGGCGCTTCTGTCTTCTACCGTTCTGGGGCTGTGGCAATTGGACGGCCCCGATGTCGTGCTGCTGATTTTCTCCTGTCTGATGTACCTATTTGGCGTTCATCTGCCGACAATTACCATCAACATTCCAATCAATAACCGGCTCCAATCTCTCGATCTCGACGCAAGTACAGAGTCTGAGCTGAGGGAAGTAGAAGCTCTGTTCGAGTCACGCTGGTTGCGCTGGAATACCATTCGGACCGTGGTCGCGACGTTGACCACTCTGATGTTGCTCTTGCTGCTGCTTAGGTCGTGAAAAAATACTTTTCGAACAAGACGTCATTCTCGATCGTGGGTAGCGCAGCGCGGATCGCAACTTCGTCCCGTGCTCAACAGAGATCTATCACAACACACCCGCTGCGCCGCCTCGCCTCAACATACTCATGGGCACTGACGAGCTGATCAAAGGGAAACACTTGGTCGACAACGGGCTGAAGTTGAGCGTTTTCGAGAAGATCGACCACAGCCTCGAGATACTCGCGTGTGTTGGCGTTCACTGCCGTGATCATCTTCTGCGTCCTCGCCCAGCCGAAAATCAGGTTCTTCAACGCTTCGATCAATCCGAAGTTCAACGGAAGGAACAGGCCGTGCGGCTTTAAAATCCGTCGGGCATCGACGAACGAGAAGGCGCCGAACGTGTCAAAGACGAGATCGAAACGATCGTCGAGCATCATAGGATCGCTGTGCTCGTAATCCACGAAGTCATCAGCACCAAGCGATCTGACCAGATCTGCATTTTGTCCGCTCGCGACGGCCGTAACATGAGCGCCGAGCACTTTTGCGATCTGGACGGCATAGACACCGACATTGCCTGACGCACCGAGGATCAGGACCCTTTGTCCGCTGGAGAGTTTTGCGAAGTCACGCAGAAACACCAGAGCTGCGAGTGCGCCGAAGGGCAACGCTGCGGCCTCGACATAAGTCAGGCTCTCTGGCTTTCGGACAATCGCACCGTCCGCCTTGGCGATGGCGAACTCCGCGTATCCGCCCTTGCCGATATTTCCAAACACTGGATCGCCGATTGCGAAACTCTCGACGTCAGTCCCAATAGCGACAACATCTCCCGCCACATCGCCGCCCAGAACTTTGTTTCGAGGTTTGAAGAGACCGAACATCAAACGCCCGATCACCCACATGAGGCCGGGGAAGGCTGAAGCGCGCAATCGCCAGTCCGCGGTGGTGACCGAGGTGGCACGGACACCGATGAGAACCTCCCCCGGACCAGGCCCTGGCGTCGGAAGCTCGACGCATCGCAGGACGTCGGGCGGTCCATATTTTTCATAGACGAAGGCTTTCATCGGATTGGACCGTGAGGTTCTAAGCCACTCGCTCGTCGCGAATGTGACGGACCTGCTTGTCGGTCTGACCTCTTCCCAACGGATTTAGCTTGTCGAAGTAATCCGCCAGTCGCCGTGTGCCCATAGGCGAGCCAACCATGTCCATTCCCATCGCCGTCAGGAACATCTGTGCCGGGCCACGCACGGGCGTGACCCAAGGGAGCAATCGCAGAGCAATCCTGCGCAGGACATCTGGCAGCCTGGTGATCTTCGGACCATTGCCCAGCGCGTCGAAGGCCAATTCGGCGAGCTCATATTGTGTGAGAATGTCAGGTCCGCCGACATCCACCCATTTCCGCTTTTGTTCGACCGCATCCGCAATAGCGACGGCCAAATCGGCGCCGTCGATTGGGTTCAGCCGCAACGTGCCTTCGCCAAACAGCCAGACGCGGCCAGACTTGGCCATCTGAAAGAAGTCTGCCATGTCGGAGAAGAACCCGCTCGGACATATGATGGTGGATGCAACCGACGCCGCTTGCAGCCGGTCAACGAATGCCTGCTTGGCATCCACCACAGCCACACCGCGCATCTTGTCGGCGTTCAGGATATGAATATAGGCAAATTGCGGAGCGTCTGCTGCAAGGGCTTCGTCCAACAGATTGGCGTTCGCCTGAAAGTCAACGTCCCGATAGGTCAATCCATCCCGCTGACGCGTAATCCCGAGCGCTGAGACAACCAGATCTACTCCGTCCATCACACCGCGGAGTGTTTCAGGCTTAGTTGCTTCGCCTTCAAAGACTTCAGAGGCGATAAGATTCTTTCGCTGTGCCGTGTTGGCGTTTCGGACGAGAGCGCGGACATGCCATCCAAGTTCCATATAGCGCTTGACGATATGCTGGCCGAGATATCCTGTGGCACCGGCCACGAGAACAGTCTTTGTCATTGTTCGTACTCCTGAGGTGAGTTCATTCGAGATTGACCTGCTCGAAGTGGTTGCTGAGATGGATGTCCGTCGTCGTCAGCCGTCCTGACCCAAGGTTCTCGAACTTGTGGGGCACGTTTGCCGGTCCCAGAACCACCTGGCCGGCTTCGGCGATGATTTCCTGATCGCCAACGGTAAATCGAGCAGAGCCCTCGTGGATCAGGAACACCTCGTCATAGGTGTGGACATGGAGAACCGGACCGTCACCGATCTCGGTGCTTGTGAAGGTAAGGATCGTCAACTCGGTCCCAAGGTCCTTTCCCTCGACGCGCTTCACGGTGCGCTCTGCGGTCCTGGTGAGATCAGAGAGAGGCAAACAATTCGCAGGCATTTGGATGGTCCTTTCTATGAAAGCGATCGATTGATGACCTTCGTCACACTGCTGCCTGGCCGAGAGCTTTGACCCTGCGCATCCAGTCATCGACGTCATTGGGATCGGGGTGGCTTGCCATCCGGAAGTGCGTAATCCGCGCGGGTGCAATGCCGACGAATCCGAGAATCTGATGTCGAATCTGCCGGAACAACGCATTGCCGTAGCAAAACCGCATCAACCATCCGGGTGTGTCGGAGGTGATGATCACCCGCGCGCTGCGCCCTGACAACATTGGCTTGGGAAACCCGGCCCAGGTTTTGTTCCGCGTGTCGAACGTACGTCCCGGCAGGAACGCCCGGTCGATCAAACCCTTGAGTTTGGCGGGCAGCCCGCCCCACCACATGGGTGCTGCAATGACAACATGGTCTGCCCAGGCCAAATTTTCTAGAAACTGGTCAACGGGCGTCTCCAATGCCTTCGTTTGAGTATACCCGCCGAACCCGAAATCACTGTCGAATTCGATATCGTGCAAATGCGTTGTCTTGACCTCATGTCCGGCGTCCCGCGCAGCATGGGCGTATTGCTCAGCGAGATCATGGGACAAGGATCTTTGGGCGGGATGTCCGTTAAGGACATAAATGCGCTTTGGCATCGCTTGGTTCCTTCGAATATGCGTGATCAAAAGACGAGCAAGGCGATCAGGACGCCTAGCTTTCCGTATACGGCCAGGTTCACAAACAGCCGAAACAGCATGCGGCTATCAGGGCTGGTGATGCCAAGCGCGCGGGCGGCAGCGTCGCCGGGCCACAATACGAACCTTGCGACGAGTTTCGCTGTACTGGCCTTGGGACGAATATCACTGTGTGCCATAGGATCGTTCCTTCGCATTTGGCCTTGGTCAGAGAGCCGAGATGTCGACAAACACGCGGTAGTCCGAGATCTGGTCTCCGCAGACATTCAAGACGGTCGCGAATGGGACGGAGTGGGTGCTGTCGTCCTTTCGGGTGTAATGAACGCGACCTGTGCAGATAGCCGTCTGATCCACCGACCAAACGTCGTCGATGCTGTGCTCCATACCTTTGATTGTCCCGAAGAAGTCCGCGTTCGCATCGATGATGCTTTGGCGGCCTTGGATCTCATCAAAATTGCCGATCTGAAACTTGGCGTCTTTCGAGACAAAAGATCCCACGGCAGAAGCATCTCTTCGATCCACGGCTGCGTAGAGATCAGCAATCAAGGCACGATGTTCGGTAGCTGTTGGCGAGGCGATGTTCATCTCTGATTCACTCATTAATGACTGGATGGTCAGTCATATATGGTGATTATGACTGGACGTCCAGTCATAAAACGACTATGAGATCAGAAAATTCTGGAGATGGAGCGGCAATGCCAAAGATCGTCGACAAGGAAGAGATGCGAAACTCGATCCTGGATGCGGTGACACGCGTCTACACGGCCAAGGGCTACCATGCGGCAACGATCGCCGACGTGGCCGAGGAAGCAGGTCTTGGGAAGGGAACGCTGTATCTTTACTTCAAGAACAAGGAGGCGATGACTACTGCACTCATAGAGCGCCACTTTGCGTCCATCGAGCAGAAATACATGAGCGCGCCGCTACCGGAATCGTTGGACGCGTTTATCGGGGAGCTATCGACGACCGTCAGCATTCCGGACGGACACGCCCGGTTCATCCGTGTTTTCTTTGAAGTCTTTGGGCCAAGTTTCGCATCAGAGGAATTCACGAAGAACATCGCAGATTTCTTCGAACGCATGGGCGCACACTACGCGAAGGCAATTACCCATTTGCAAGCACGAGGCGAGGTGCGTGACGGCGTCGACGCCGCGCTATTTGGTCGTGCGCTTGCCAGTCTAATCGATGGAATCATCCTGCATCGAGGGTTGTTTGGAATTGCCAAGAAGAGACAAGCAAAGCTGAGCTCTGAGGCGCTAAGTGCTCTAGCCAATGGATTAAGAGTTTAGTGCATCATCGGGTTCAAAATTCATTGGTCGACAACACCTTACATGCCGCTCTGCGAACCTAGCCAGCGGTGGGTCGAAGGAGTAGCAATTCGTAGCTCCGCGGCAAATTCGCAGAACTGGTCATCACCGGACCTTGTCCAGCACAGCATCAACAACAGGATGCGGGACAAAGCCACCGTTCTTGGAGCGCCTCTCGAGGTCCGCTATGGCTAAGGTTTCATATTCACTCATCACCCACCTTGACTAGTGGACGGCCTAATTGGCATCTCCTACGGATGTTCAGTTACGTCTTCTTACCTACTGATGTCCCGGAGCCCGTTCCGAAGGATATGACCAAATTTAAATGCCTGATACTCATCGAGCGCGAAGTTGGTGGGGACTATCGTTACGAGGTTTGCAAAGCTCTTGTGAAAGCCGGGTGCCTCTATGCACTCGCATGGGGAATTGATTGTTCTGCATGGGACGATAGCGTCGATTGGGCATTTCTAGAGGCGCATAACTTTGGCGACTACCCTGAGGATAAATTCGTCAGGACAACCTGGCATGAAGGCGAAACGCTTGAAGAGGTTGTGGAGTTTGCAAGACACTGTACGGATCATTCTGAAGTGAAGCTTGAAGATGTCTTAGTTCTCGACTTTGTGCATCACGAACGCAGTGGGTTGATCAAGAAGCTATATTTTGCAGCTTGAAAGCTGCCATTGGAGCGCGTAGCAGCATCCGGCACTTAGGGCTCCAAGCCGACCTTCGCGACAGTGAGATTTCACTCTCAACTAATCTGAGCCGAAACCGGCAATGATCTCGCGCCCGAGGCCGGAAAATCTCAAGCCGCTACATCTGGCGGGACGTGGGCCGGACGGGCGCGATCTCGCTGCGCTGCAGATTTACGGCGATTTAGGACAATCCGCGTATTGCTCTGGTACGCCTGCGCAAGAACCGTGCGTTGGAGTGGACCAAACGTCCGCTATGCACGCAGCGGGGTACACGGATGTTCACGAGCCTGGTCTATGTCAGCTCTCCAGTGGAAGAGTTGTCCGACATTGCGCTCGCAGAGCTGTGGGAAAGCTCGGCCAAGCGCAATGAGGAATCGAAGATCACCGGGGCTCTCTACTTTGGGGGTGATACCTTTTTTCAGGTGATCGAGGGGCCGGACGAGGCGGTCCTGGGTCTTTTCGAAGCGATCAGCCGGGACGACCGGCACAAGGACGTGGATATTCTGGCCGAGAACGACGTCGCCAGTCCTGCTTTCCGAATGTGGCCGATGAAGCTGATCGATGGGCGGAACTCGCGCGTTCTGAAGATGAAGTTCGATCCTCGGAAACTGCGGGAAATGGCCCCTGCGAAGCTGAGCCGCCTTTCATTCCACCTCGCGACGCTCTGACGAGCGTTACCATGGCGGCCGCCGGATGGCCGTCTGTCGGATTTTCCCATCCGTATTCCACCGAAGGGTGTTGACAGTTCCGTGTGCCCCGACTAAGTGCGCTTTCGCCAGGTATTGGCACTCTTTCCAACTGAGTGCTAGCAGCACTTTCGGAAAGCTCTGAACACACTGGAAAACGCAAATAGGGAGCGCTTCCATGAACTTCACCCCTCTGCACGATCGTGTGCTGGTCCGCCGCACCGAAGGCGACGAAAAGACCGCTGGCGGCCTGATCATCCCCGACAGCGCAAAGGAAAAGCCACAGGAAGGCGAAGTCGTCTCGTGTGGCGAAGGCGCGCGCAAGGATTCGGGCGAGCTGATCCCGATGGGCGTCAAAGCAGGCGACAAGATCCTGTTCGGCAAATGGTCGGGCACCGAGGTCAAGATCGACGGCGAAGACCTTCTGATCATGAAAGAGAGCGACATCCTGGGCACGATGGCCTGAGCCATCGCCGGATCTCTCTCAAACGAAACTCTACTGACAGGAGCACCTCACTATGGCTGCTAAAGACGTCAAGTTCGATACCGACGCCCGCAACCGCATGATGGCCGGCGTCAACACGCTGGCGAATGCTGTCAAGGTGACGCTGGGCCCGAAAGGCCGCAACGTCGTCCTGGACAAGTCGTTCGGCGCGCCGCGCATCACCAAGGACGGCGTGACCGTCGCCAAGGAAATCGAACTGGAAGACAAGTTCGAGAACATGGGCGCCCAGATGGTCCGCGAAGTTGCCTCGCGCACCAACGACGAAGCTGGTGACGGCACCACGACCGCCACGGTTCTGGCCCAGGCCATCGTCACCGAAGGCATGAAGTCGGTCGCCGCAGGCATGAACCCGATGGACCTGAAGCGCGGCATCGACAAGGCTGTTTCCAAGATCGTCGACGACATCAAGGCAGGATCGCGCCCCGTCGCCGACAGCGACGAAGTCGCCAAGGTCGGCTCGATCTCGGCCAATGGCGAGACCGAGATTGGCGCGCAGATCGCGGATGCGATGCAGAAAGTCGGCAACGAGGGTGTGATCACCGTCGAGGAGAACAAGGGCCTGGAGACCGAGACCGAGGTCGTCGAAGGCATGCAGTTCGACCGCGGCTACCTGAGCCCGTACTTCATCACCAATGCTGACAAGATGGTTGCCGAGTTGGAGGACTGCCTGGTCCTGTTGCACGAGAAGAAGCTGTCTTCGCTGCAGCCGATGGTTCCGCTTCTGGAAACCGTCATCCAGTCGGGCAAGCCGCTTTTGATCATCGCGGAAGACGTCGAAGGCGAGGCTCTGGCCACGCTGGTCGTCAACAAGCTGCGCGGCGGCCTGAAGATCGCTGCCGTCAAGGCTCCGGGTTTCGGCGATCGCCGCAAAGCCATGCTGCAGGACATCGCGATCCTGACCGGTGGCCAGGTGATTTCGGAAGATCTGGGCATGAAGCTTGAAAATGTCGGCGTCGACATGCTGGGCTCGGCCAAGAAGATCCGCATCACCAAGGACGACACGACCGTCGTCGACGGTGCCGGCGACAAGGGCGAGATCGATGCACGCGTTGCTCAGATCCGTCAGCAGATCGAGGAAACCACCTCGGACTACGACCGTGAGAAGCTGCAAGAGCGTCTGGCCAAGCTGGCTGGCGGTGTTGCTGTGATCCGTGTCGGCGGCTCGACCGAGATCGAAGTGAAGGAGCGTAAGGACCGCGTCGACGACGCTCTGAACGCGACCCGCGCTGCCGTGCAAGAAGGCGTCATCCCGGGTGGCGGTGTCACGCTGGTCCACGCTGGCAAGGCTCTGGCCAGCCTGAACGGTGACAACCCTGACCAAGACGCAGGCATCAAGATCGTCACCCGCGCTCTACAGGCTCCGCTGCGTCAGATCGCCGAGAACGCTGGCGTCGATGGCGCTGTCGTAGCGGGCAAGATCCTGGAGAATGACGACAAGTCGTTCGGCTTCAACGCCCAGACCGAAGAATACGGCGACATGATGGCCGCTGGCATCATCGACCCGGCCAAGGTTGTCCGCACGGCGCTGGAAGATGCAGCCTCGGTTGCCGGTCTGCTGATCACGACCGAAGCCATGGTCGCCGACAAGCCGGAGCCGAAGGGCGCTGGCGGCGCGCCGGGCGGCATGCCTGACATGGGCGGCATGGGCGGCATGATGTAATCAGCCGCGCATCGCGCACCGATCGTCCATCAAGAGACGAGGGACAGGGGGCCGCGCCGAAAGGTGCGGCCCTACTCTTTGTTGCGGCGTTGTGACTGGCCGCGCCTACCTGCGCTTCATCATTCTTGGATCCGAGGCCCGCCCCAGTCCGATTCATTGCGATCAAGTTCGCCCGGATTAAAAATCCTGCCGTCCCGCGACATGCTTCCATTGTTGAATCGACGGCGCTCATGACAGCGCGCCCGGAAGTGTCCCATCGGTGTTGGGTTGCCGGTGAAGCCCCATTGCCCCGTTTGCACGTTCAGCCAGTAGTTGCCAGGAACGATCGGTCCGCAACTAACGAAAGAGAGTGTGTTGACCTCGGACGGCGTCAGAACCTTTCCGTTGACGATGATCCGCCCGTCGGCGGGCTCCGGGTTCGCCCACCACTCGGGCGTGGCAGGTTCCAGGGGAAGATCGTCCTCCTCACCAGCAAACGACCAGTCTGCGCAAGCGCCGCTCAAGATCGCGGCGATCGCGGCTGCGCATCCCCAAGGCAATGCCGGGCCGGCGCTGGTTCGAATGCCGTCAGTCATGGCTTTGTCTCGGTCCGCCCCAGTCTGAGTCTCCGGTTTGACCGTCGATCTGGTTGTCCACCCCGGTGCCGACATCGGCAGAACCCCCAATATGGGTCGATATGCTGGTGGCCAGATCGTTCAGGGAGGGTGTCAGGAGCGCGAAGTAAACGAGCGCACCAAGTACGGCACCCGCGATCAAGAGAACGATAACCCAGCGGCGGCACCCGCTGCGCTGTTCCGGCGGCGGTGAGCTCTGCGGCTGGTTCGGCCCGCCCCAATCGCTCATGGTCCGGTGCCCTGCATCAACTCGATCGCACGTACGCCTGTGACGACCGTGATCCACAGCACGGCAATCAAACAGAACCCGAACTTGGCCGAGAACGCGGCGCTCCGGCCCGCGCGCATCCAATCCTTCGGAAAGCGCATCTCGTCGACGCCTTCGGCCTCCATCCGCCGCAGCAAGGCGATGTTCTGGCGGTTGGCGAGCACGTATTGCACAAGATCGCTGAGAAGCGCGAGTAGGGCCAGAACCGCCGGTATCGCCACCTGCTGCGGTTGGAGGAAGGGTGCCGATTTGCCCGAGGCGCTCTCGACGATATAGCTCAGAGAAACGGCGATGACGCCGACCGAAACCGTCCAGACCCGGTCTGAAATCCGCTCTGTCACCCAGTTGAGGTTCTCGATAACCTCGTTCTTGTTTGGCATGGTTCAAAGCCTGGAAATCACTCAATCAACCGTTGAATTGTCGCGTAGAATGCGATTCAGCACAATCACGCGTGTGACGGATGTCTTGCCGGCATCGCGCCGCCATCGCAGAGTGTGCGCCATGCAGACGCTTCTCGATGATATTGCCGCTGCGGCCCGACCCCTGGCGGCGGACGGTAAGGTTGCCGCTTACATCCCGGTGCTGGCAGCCGTGGACCCGGCCAAGTTTGCGCTGGTCGTGCGCACGGCGGACGGTCAGGAGTGGGCCGTCGGCGATGCTGACGAGCCGTTTTCGATCCAGTCGATCTCGAAGCTGTTCGCGCTGGCGCTGGCGATGGAGTGGGTCGGGGAGCCGTTATGGGAGAAGGTCGGGCGCGAGCCTTCGGGCATGCGGTTCAACTCATTGATCCAGCTCGAGACCGAGGATGGCCGCCCGCGCAACCCGTTCATCAACGCAGGCGCGATCGCGACCACGGATGCGCTGATGTCGGCGCGCCCCGCGTATGCGCGGGACCTGCTGGAGCAGATCAGGCTGCTTGCGGGAAATCCGGCAATCGAAATGGATGGCGCGGTTCATCGCTCGGAAATGGCGACCGGAGATCTGAACCGTGCGATGGCGTTCGTGCTGAAGGCGCACGGCAATCTGGCAAACGATCCGATTGCTGTTACGGATGCGTATTTTGGTGCGTGTTCGATCGCAGCGTCGGCGCGTGACCTGGCCCGTGCGGCGATGTTTCTGGTCACGCCACAGGACAACGGTGCCGTTTGCGCCAAAGGGCTGCACGCACAACGCCTGAGAGCGGTGATGCGTACCTGTGGGATGTACGATCAGTCGGGCGAGTTCGCTTTCCGGGTCGGCTTGCCCGGTAAGTCCGGTGTCGGCGGTGGTATTCTGGTTGTCCAGCCTGGCCAGTTTGCGGCCTGCGCATGGTCACCGCCGCTCGACCGATACGGAAATTCGTTGGCCGGGCAATCCGCGCTAGAGCAACTGGCCAGCGCAGTCTGCTGGACGGGGCCTAATCAGGCCTGAGGCCCGTGCCGCACGTCGCTAGTTTTCGCGAGACATCGTCGTAGCGGCGATCGCGACTATGCCGCCTGTTGCGCAACCGATCGACCAGCCTGGTCAATTCCTCAATGCCTTCGCACAGTCCGACAGCATAGTCGCTGCCGACATGATCGCCTTGCTTCGAGAGATGGCGCACCAACAGATCGCCAAAGTCGGTGATCTTGCTGACAGGCTGGCTGAGTTCCTGACTGACCACCCGCAGCAATTCCTCTTTCAGGTCGAGGGCTTCGTGGACATCGCGTTCGTGCGCGACACGGTGGGTTATGTCCATCAAGTACCCGGTCAGGAGTCCGTTGCTGTTTCGCCCTGATGAGACCTCCATGATCTCGTGGATCCAGATGATCCGCCCGTCCGCGTGAATGACACGGTATTCAAGCTCATGATCGCGCCCGGTCTCGGTGCACTGTGCGCAGAACATCAGCGCATCCTCCCGATCATCGGGGTGCAGCCGTGAAGGCCAGAACCCGGGCTCGAGCCATCGCTCTGCCGGATACCCGAGCAAGGCCTCGGGGCTGCCATGAACCTCTTTGAAGATCATGTTCGCTGGATCGAGCTGAAAGACAACGATCTGCGGATCTTCAGCAAAATATGGATTTCGTTTTGTCAGAACACGCAGGCCGGCGCCTGATGCCATCATATCAATCGCTCCCCTCTAAGGTGGGCCGATTTTGCCGCCACAATGGGTCAGAAAAATGAAGGATTACGAACGCATTGTGAGAATCGTGCCGCACTTGCCCTGATTGAGCCACAATGCGAAGCGGCGCGGGATGACTTGGCGTGGTCGAGCAACGCTGGTTCTGCCGTCGGATATGCGGTATCGATAGAACCGAGCATCCGCAGGAGTCCCCCATGCCTCATGACACGCAGCTGACAAACTCCCAGACCCGCGATATTGAAGCGCTGATCCACCCGTATACGAACGCGGCGACCCACCGCCAGGTCGGTGCGCATCTGATCGACCGTGGCGAAGGCGTCTATGTCTACGACGAGCGCGGAACGAAGTTCATCGAAGGCATGGCGGGCCTGTGGTGTGCCGGGCTTGGCTTTGGTGATGCCGAACTGATCGATGCCGCGAAGGCTCAACTGGATCGTCTGCCTTATTACCACCTGTTCGGCGGGCGCACGCATGAACCTGCAATCGAACTGGCCGAGAAGATCAAGGATCTCTACCCGGTGCCGATGTCGCGTGTCTTCTATTGCTCGTCCGGGTCCGAGGCGAACGACACGCAGGTCAAGCTGACCTGGTACATGATGAATGCTCTGGGCAAGCCGGAGAAGAAGAAGATCATCTCGCGCAAGAAGGGTTATCATGGGGTGACGCTGGTGTCGGCGTCGATGACAGGGCTGCCGCTGAACCATGGCTCGTTCGATCTGCCGATGGATTTCGTGAAGCACACCACGACGCCGCACTATTGGCGCGAGGGACGGGACGGTGAGACCGAGGAAGACTTCGCCAAGCGCTGCGCGGTTGATCTAGAAGAGCTGATCCTGGCCGAGGGACCGGACACGGTTGCGGCCTTCATCGCAGAACCGGTGATGGGTGCGGGTGGCGTGATCGTCCCGCCGAAGGGCTATTTCGAGGCGATCGGAGTGGTTCTGAAGAAGTACGATGTGCTTTGCATTGCCGACGAGGTGATCTGCGGGTTCGGCCGCACGGGCAACTGGTTCGGGACCGAGACTTTCAACGTGCCCGCGACCTCGGCTTCGATGGCCAAGCAGTTGACCGGGGCTTACGCGCCTTTGTCCGCCGTGGCGCTGAATGCCGAGATGGCCGATGCGATCGAAGCCGAGTCGTCCCGCCACCCGGCGCTTGGCCACGGGTACACCTATGGCGGACACCCCTTGGGCTGTGCTGTCGGATGTGCGGCGCTGGACATCTACAAGAAGCGCGACATCGTCGGTCACGTCCGCAAGGTGGCGCCCTATTTCCAGGAGAAGCTGTCCCAGTACCGCGATCACCCGCTGGTCGGCGAGACGCGTGGCGCGGGCTTGATGGGGGCGATCGAGGTCGCTCCCGCGCATGGCGACCCGAGTGGATTCGCGACACCGGGCAAGGTCGGGCCGAAACTGATGATGGAGTTGCTGAACCACGGTGTGATCCTGCGCGCCATCGGCGACACGCTGGCCTTCTGCCCGCCGATGATCATCACGGAAGAGCAGATCGATGCACTGTTCGAGCCGATGGAAACGTGTCTTGACGCGACGCTGCACTGGGCGAAGTCCGAGGGTCATGTCGCCTAGTGGTTCGATCGAGACGTTTGCATCACGTGGCCGCATCCTCGCAAGCAAACGTCTCGATCAATAGAACCACTAGCAACTATATGTTTTCTAGTGGATTTTCCGACTCGGACATTTGGACAAGAGAATGCTGCAAGTGGATACCAAATGTCTGAGGCAATCCACTAGGGCCATCTGAGGGGTTTCGCGACCGTCTGTGACGTTTGTAACATCCGGTACTGAGCGGTCCTGGCACCGCCGGTATCCTGCCTCCATTGAAGACACCAGTCTTGGAGGCGAAGATGAAGACTTTTCTGACCGCCCTTGCAGTCCTGGGCATTTCACTGGCGCCAAACCTGGCCGCGGCCACAGGCGTCTGGATTAACGGCAAGCAACTCAATCCGACCGAGGTTGCCTGGCTCGCGAACTACTCCTGCGGTCCGATCTATCCCGGAAATTACTGGATCAACATGAGCAACGGCTATTGGGGCTTCGTCGGCTCGATGCAGACGATGGGGCACGTGCGCGACCGCTGTGGTCAACGCCGGGTGTTCAAGGATGGCAACATGTCCCGCGAAGGACGGCTGTTCTATCCGGGCGAGTTGCTGAAGTAGTGTGGCATCGTAGACGCTTGCCATGCCCGGGTCGCACGGGTAGCGCCCAGGCATGCTTATCTTCAAGATCCTGACGGCAGACCAGTGGTCTGATCTGAAAGCGAAAGGTGAGACCCCCGGCGCACCGATCGATGTGTCCGACGGTTTCGTGCACTTCTCGACGGCGACGCAAGCGGCGGAAACGGCGGCGAAGCACTTTGCGGGGCAGGACGGATTGTGGCTTCTCGCACTTGAGGCCGACGCGCTGGGTGAAGCGTTGAAGTGGGAGCCGTCGCGCGGCGGTGCGCTGTTTCCGCATCTCTACGCGCCGTTGCGGCTGGCGGATGTCGTGTGGTCGAAACCGTTGCCCCTGCGCGACGGTAGCCATGCTTTCCCGGTAGAGATGATATGAGTCTGATCGAGCAAGCCGGACTGCGATTGCTGCGTGGTCTCGAGCCCGAGACCGCGCATGGCCTTGCCCTGAAAGCTCTGACTGCTGGTCTGGCGGGGGGGACGGGCGCGATCACCACCGACCGGCTGAAAACGACCGTGGCAAGGATCGACTTTCCCAATCCGGTCGGTGTCGCGGCGGGTTTCGACAAGAACGCGATTGCGGTGGACGCTGTTCTGCTGACGGGGTTCGGGTTCTGCGAGATCGGGGCCGTGACGCCGCGGCCACAGCAGGGAAACGCAAGGCCGCGCCTGTTCCGGCTGGCTTCTGATCATGCAGCGATCAATCGGTTTGGCTTCAACAACGACGGGATGGACCAAATCCACGCGAACCTGCTGGCCCGGCGTCGACGCGGGATTGTTGGCGTCAACCTTGGTGCGAACAAGGATACCCAGGACAAACCCGCCGACTACATCGCCTGTTTGACGAAATTTCATGCAGGTGTCGACTTTGCCACGGTCAATGTGTCGTCACCGAATACCGAACGGTTGCGCGACCTGCAGGGCAGGGCGGCGCTTCGCGCGTTGCTCACGCGCGTGCTGGAGGCGCGCGATGCCTTGCCGGGACGCTTGCCGGTCTTTCTGAAGATTGCGCCGGACCTGACGCGGCAGGATGTTGTCGACATTGCCGAAGTTTGCCTCGAGACTGGCGTGGACGCGATTGTTGCGACGAATACGACCCTTTCGCGCAAAGGTTTGCGGTCACCGTTGAGACTGCAGGCGGGGGGGCTTTCAGGCGCGCCGCTCTTCGAGCAATCGACCCGTGTCCTGGCTGCGCTGCATCGGATCGTCGGCAACGAGGTTCCGCTGATCGGCGTGGGCGGGATTTCCTCGGCGGAGGACGCCTATGCCAAGATCCGCGCCGGTGCATCTCTTGTTCAATTCTACACATCCATGGTGTACAGGGGCGTGTCGTTGGGCGGCGAGATCACCAAGGGGTTGGATGCTCTCCTGGTCCGCGACGGAATATCGTCGGTCACGGACATCACGGGGGTGGAGTCCAATCATGTTGCGGATTTGGCATAATCCGCGCTGCTCCAAGTCGCGCGCCGTTCTGGATATTCTCCAGGGAAAACATGTTGAATTCGAGGTGTTGAACTACCTGATCCGTCCGCTAGACGCTGAAGATCTGCGCGGACTGGTTCGCAAATCAGGCGAGCAACTGCGTTCGTTCGTTCGCACCAAGGAGCCAGAGTATCGTGTGACCGGCCTGCATGATCACAGTCCCGAAGACGCGCTGATGCGCGCGCTTCTCGCCTATCCGATCCTGATCGAGCGTCCAATTGCCGAGACGGTTGACCGAGCGATCATCTGCCGCCCGCCCGAGCGGGTTCTGGAGATGCTCTGACGTGCTCACATTCGCAGCCGCGGTCTTCTTCCTGATCATCACACCGGGGCCAGGGGTTCTGACGACGGCAGGCGTGGGCTCTGGTTTCGGATACCGCGCCGGTGCGCGGTTTCTCGCCGGGCTGTGCATAGGCACTAACCTTGTGCAATTGTTGGTCGCGACGGGTCTGACGGCGATCGTGTTCGCCGAGCCGAGTTTGCGCGCCGTGCTTCTGTTTCTGTCGGTCGCCTGGTTCATCTATCTGGCATCCAAGATCGCCTTTGCCGGTACGCGGGTCGGTTTCATCGAATCCGAGACAGCGCCCGGGTTTCTGGACGGCGTGATCCTGCAATTCATCAACCCCAAGGCCTATGCAGTCAGCAATCTGCTGATCTCGGGTTACGCATTCTGGCCCGATGATGTGGTGGTCGAGATCGCGTTGAAGTTCCTGATCATGAACCTGGTCTGGATCCCCGTGCATGTCGCCTGGGTGACCGCGGGTGTGAGGGTGCGCCGGATGGAGTTGAGTGCGGGTACGCAGCGGGTCATCAATCTAGGCATGGCGACGGCCCTGCTGATCGTGGTGTTCCTGGCAGCGTGGTCTGAACTGACACGGTAGAGCGGGGTGCGGACGCTACAGAAGCTCGCAGAGCGCGCGTCTTTCTCGCTTGCGCGTCAACTCGAAATTCCCCAGTGGGGTCCACCCGGCCAACGTCGTCTCGATCCGGTCCTTGCGGAATGCCGAGTGCAAGGTTTCCTCGATCTTCTTGCGGTGCTGCTTTTTCATCGGTGCGAAGTCGACGATCACCTGTCCGCCGAAGCCCCGCAGCCGCAACTGTCTGGGTAGTTCCCGTGCTGCCTCGACATTCGCGGTCATTCCGGCACCGCCCGAAAACTGATCGCCGGTGTTCACGTCCACTGTCACCATGGCGCGCGTTGCCTCGATCACCATCCATCCGCCCGAAGGCAGATCGGCGTGAGGGGATCTGAGTTTCTCGATTTCATCCCAGACACCGAAATGCTCGAACGGATCACCATCAGCAAAGCGCAGCGCGTCTGCGAGATCGGGATCATGATAAAGCCTCCCCGGATCGCGATCCCAATTCAGCCGGTCCTCAAGTTCCCAGGGGGCTGCGATGACTTCGGGTAGGGGGTCTGTCCATTCGCGAAGTGCGTCCGCCATTGCGCGGTAGCCAACACCAGCGCCGTATTGAGCATCGGACAACTGCGTCGACAAGTCGGCGCATTCCGCCACAAGCGAGCTTTCGTCAATCTCGCGTGCGGCGGAGCGGACGATGATCCCAGTGTCGGCATTGGGTTGGGTTAACGCTTCGGCCAGCCGGTCTCGTTGCTCGGGGTCCTTGATCTGGCGCGAGACGTTCACACCGGGCTTGCCGGGTGTCAGGATCAGCCCGCGCCCCTTGAGCAGGATACGGTGTGAGACGGGAACCGCTTTCCCGTCCTCAGGCAGACCTGTCACGATGACCGGAAGCGCATCTCCGGACCTCAGTCCTTTGGCCTCGCGCAGATATCCCGTGTTTCCGTCGGGAAGCCGAACAAAGGCCGCGTTCTGGCCCGGAACAGGTCGGTCGATCCGGCCCGTCAGGACCTCGCCGATATGGGGCTGACCGTCGGGCGGGCTGGGAAGGATATCTTCGATCCGGCCATCGACGATCAGCGCGGCATGAACGGGCGGCTTGGTCAGAGCGATCACTCGGCCCTTCATGCGGGCGTGCCTTCGTAACTCACCGGGTAGCCCATGCCGGCCAAAAGGTTCGCCGTCTCGGTCAGGGGCAGGCCGACGACATTGGTGTAGGAGCCGATGATCTCTGGGATAAACGCCGCGCCGATCCCCTGGATCGCGTAGCCGCCCGCCTTTCCCTGCCATTCACCGGAGCGCAGATAGGCCGAAAGCTCGGCATCCGAGAGACGCTTCATCTTGACCCGTGTCTCGACGGTGCGCTGGCGCAAGGTCTCGCCCTGCCGCAGGCAGACCGAGGTGGTGACGCGATGGCGGCGGCCGGACAGCAGCAGCAGAAACTCGGCGGCTTCCCCGGCATCGCTGGGTTTGCCCAGGATACGGCGCCCGGCACTGACGACCGTGTCGGCGGTCAGGATCAGATCGGCGCCCGCAACAGCCACGTTCTTTTCGCGCGCCATGCGTTCCACATAGGGTCGCGGCAACTCGCCCTTGGTTGGCATCTCATCGATGTCGGCGGGAGAGATCGCATCGGGAACCACGCCGATCTGGGCGAGCAGATCCCGGCGGCGGGGAGAAGCGCTCCCCAGAACGAGTCTCACTTGAAGCGGTAGATGATCCGGCCCTTGGTCAGATCGTAAGGCGTCATTTCGACCTGAACCTTGTCACCGGCCAGGACGCGGATGCGGTTCTTGCGCATCTTGCCAGCGGTGTGGGCGATGATCTCATGGCCGTTCTCGAGCTTCACCCGGAATGTCGCATTCGGCAGAAGCTCGGAAACGACGCCGGGAAATTCGAGAGTTTCTTCCTTGGCCATGCTGTCTCCGGATAGGGGGATTTCGTACGGGCGCGGAACATGGTCCCGTTCCGGGCGAAATGCAAGGGTGGCGTTGCGCGATCAGCCTGCTGGTTGTGCGGCGAGGCCGACTGCAAGCGCGCCCGGCCAGAACTCGACCGAGATATCGACGGTCGCACCCTCGTCGAGAGCGAGTTGCGCACCGAACGGATGAAAGCACGTCTGCCAATGCGAGGCACGGTCATCGGTGACCAGCGCGGTGTTGTTGGGGAATTCGATGTGCATCCACTGCTCGACCCCGGTCGCCGTTCCGGCTTGCACGGCAGCGATCCGCATCTCCCTGCGCCCCTCCTGCGGATAAGCGCCGCGCAGATCGCAATCATAGAGCGCGAATGGCGCGGACAGTCGTGTGCAAAGGCCGGGTCCGTACTTGGTGATGGCTGCGTCGATCGCGGTCAGCGGTGAAAGGTCGAGGCCATCGATGGCCATGTCATCGGTCAGCCGGTGCTTGGGTGGCTCTGCCAGGGCGCCGACCGCTGCAATCCCGAACGGCAGCAGCGGGGCGTTCTTTGTGAGCAATTCGGACTTCGCATGGGCAACCGAGGGCAGCACGTGCTCGCCCAGCAGATCGGCCGAGAAGATCTCGTGTATCAGTACATCGGCGCTGACCGGGATCTGCTTGCCGATTTCCATGTTGGTGGAATGGCCGGGGAGCACCGTGACACGGTCGGCGTACCCGTTGCGCGCGACGCACTCCTGGGCAACCTGTGCCATCAGCGGATTGGCTTCGATCGTATAGACATGCTCTGCGCCGGACCGCGCCGCGATCATGGCGAGCAGCCCTGAACCCGCGCCGATCTCCAGCACCGTCATGCCGGGTTCTACAGCATCCGCAATGGCGTCGGCATACGCGGCGTTGCGGGGCGCATCCGCAACCATCTGCCAGTGGTAGTTGGGGACCTGTGTGTAGAGCAGCGCGTCGGTCAGCGCCCAGACGACCCGGTCCTGAGCTGCAGCGCGTCTGAGGGCGGCAGCAGACAGTGCAAGGTCCGGGATGGGGACCGTGTCTGCCTTCGATGCTAACAGGCGGGCCAGAGCGCGGAGGGGCTGGTCTTCGGTCAGCGCCGCGAGAGCCTCCCCGCTCAGGGTCTTCGGAACGCACAGGTCGTCGGGGTCAAACTGGGTCAAATCTCTTCCATGAAAGTCATTGCAGGGATGATGGGTGTTCTCGATCGGTCGTCGTATGCTTCAAAACACTTCTTATTCTAGCACGGCGGCCGTTCTAGCGCCGATATTCAACCTGACAGTGTTTCGCGTGTTCTGCCGACGATCGTTGCCAATCGGTGTATTCATTCATTACGAGATTGTACTGCTGCTGCTCATCTCGGCTCGCCATGGGTGTACCGGATGCAGCAGATATCGAAGGCAAACGCGAGATTATCCCACACCCTACCGCATAGAGTTCCGGACATTTTGCCTTGAAGTAGGTTGCCCCCTGAACGCCTTCGATCTCGTCCTCGTCTCTGGTCAACAGACCTCGGTTCAGCACGCCAAGGGGACTGTCGAGTGCACAGCCAGCTTCCAGCGTAATCCAATCGACATAGCTCCAGTCCGTTGCGTCCGTGAGGCCGCAGAACCGACGAATGACGACGGGAATGTAGACATAGCCGAACGCTAGGACGCGCGCTCGCTCGGCGTCTTCGATGGCGTCCTTCGGCGGGTTCTCAGGACAGCAATGCTTGAATTCAGCGGCTGATACGGCCGATAATCCGAGAACTGCGGCGAACAAGCTGACAAGCCATCGCATCAAATCTCGTCCGCGAAGTGTTTCATGGTGAGCAGGATCGGGTTCGGAGCGGCCTGGCCGAGACCGCAGATCGAAGCATCGACCATTGTCTCGCACAACTCTTCAAGCAGACCTTGGTCCCAGGTGTCTTCCTGCATCAGTTTGACCGCCTTTTCGCAACCCACCCGGCAGGGCGTGCACTGACCGCAGCTTTCGTCCTCGAAGAACTTGAGCATGTTCAGGGCGGCGTCGCGGACGCGGTCTTGATCGGACAGCACCACAATCGCGGCCGAGCCGATGAAGCTGCCATGCGGCTGCAGTGTATCGAAGTCGAGCGGAATGTCGGCCATGGTCGCTGGCAGGATCCCGGCGGACGGGCCGCCCGGCTGATAGGCCTTGAACGTGTGGCCGGGCAGCATCCCACCGCAATGGTTCTCGATCAGGTCAGCCATTGTCGTACCGGCGGGAGCCAGCTTCACGCCCGGATCGCGGACGCGTCCCGAAACTGAATAGGACCTCAGGCCAACCCGCCCATTCGCGCCGTGCTGGTTCAGGATCTCGGGCCCATGGCGGGCGACCTTGGTGACCCAGTAGAGCGTCTCGACATTGTGGACCAGCGTTGGGCGATCGAAGATGCCGACCTGGGCGACATATGGCGGGCGGTGGCGGGGCAGGCCGCGCTTGCCTTCGATCGACTCGATCATCGCGCTTTCTTCGCCGCAGATGTAGGCGCCCGCGCCACGGCGCAGGTCGATATAGCCCGGTTCGACGATCCCCGCCGATTCCAGTGCCGCGATCTCGGTGGCGAGGATTTCCAGAACCGCTGGGTATTCGTCGCGCATGTAGATGAAGCAGGTTTCCGCCTCGACCGCCCAGGCAGCAATCAGCATGCCTTCCAGAAACACATGCGGTTCGCGTTCCAGATAGTAGCGGTCCTTGAAGGTGCCGGGTTCGCCTTCGTCACCGTTCACAGCCAGATAGCGCGGACCGGGTTCGGCGCGGACGAAGGACCATTTGCGACCGGACGGAAAGCCTGCGCCACCCAGACCGCGCAGGCCGGATTCGAGCACGGTTTCCTGCACTTGATCCGGTGTGCGGCTACCGCCGCGAAGGGCATCGAGTTCCTTGTAGCCGCCATCGTCGCGATAGGCGTCAAGGCGCTCGTAGTCCGGCATCTTGTGGTGGAAGTCCTGCGCCGCGATGGCGTCGGCGACTTTCTCCGGCGTCGCGAAATCGACGTGGTTGTGGCCGAGTTCCAGTGTCGGCGCGGTGTCACAGCGTCCCATGCAAGGGGCGCGAACGACCCGCACCTCGCCACCGCCATTGTACTTGGTGGCGAGTGTCTTCATCAGGTCCTGAGCGCCCGCCAGTTCGCAGGAAAGCGAGTCGCAGACGCGGATGGTGATTGCGGGTGGAGCGTCCTCACCCTCCTTCACCACATCGAAGTGGGCATAGAAGGTCGCGACCTCGTAAACCTCGGCTTGGGCGAGGCGCAGTTCCTCGGCCAATGCGCGCAGATGTGCGGCCGAGAGGCATTTGTATTTGTCTTGGATCAGATGCAGGAATTCGATCAGCAGGTCCTGGCGGCGCTGGCGATCACCCAACAGAGCACGGACCTCGGCCATGGCTGTGTCATCGAGTTGCCGGCCTTTGGGCGTTTTGCGACCCTTGCCCTGTCCGGACTTCCAGACACCTTTGCGGTCGGCATTGTCGGTATCCAACGGACTCATGGCGCGTCTCCCAAGTTCGAGCCGCGCGATACTCTGGCCAAGCCCGGGAATTCGCAAATCGAATTTCGCGATGGCGCGGTCGGCTGAGGTTATCGCGCCGACCTGCGGCGTCAGTCTACAAAGGCGCGCTCGACCACGTATTCGGCGGGTTTGGAGTTAGCGCCTTCAGTGAGCCCTGCCTTTTCGAGCAGTTCCTTCGTGTCTTTCAGGAACGCCATCGAGCCACAGATCATGCCGCGGTCGACCTCAGGGTCCAGCGGAGAAACACCGAGATCGTCGAACACCTTGCCTGACTCGATCAGATCGGTAATCCGGCCCATGAACTGGCTGTCTTCGCGCGTCGTCGTTGCGTAGTGGATCAGTTGTTTGGTCGCTTCCTCGCCGACCAGGGGATCATCCTTGGTCTTGGCAACGGTATCGTAGCCATAGGTCAGCTCGTCGACTTCTCGGCAGGTGTGACAAAGGATCACCTGCTCGAATTTCTCGTAGGTTTCGGGGTCGCGGATCAGGCTGACGAAAGGGGCGACTCCAGTCCCCGTTGAAAACATCCAGAGCCGTTTGCCCGGGATCAGTGCATCGTTCACAAGCGTGCCGACGGGTTTCTTGCGCATCAGGACGGTGTCGCCCGGCTGGATCTTTTGCAGGTGCTCGGTCAGGGGGCCGCCGGGTACCTTGATCGAGAAAAACTCGAGTTCCTCGTCCCAGGACGGTGAGGCAATCGAATAGGCGCGAAAGACAGGTTTCTCGGAGTTTGGCAGGCCGATCATCACAAACTCGCCGGAGCGAAACCGGAAGCTCGCAGGGCGTGTGATGCGGAAGTGGAACAAGCGGTCGGTGTAGTGTTGGACGGTGGTGACCGTCTCGGCGAACACGCCCGCAGGGATCGGGAATTCTGTGGCGGGCACAGTCGCAGCGTCGGAACTCATCGCAGGGAACCCCCGGTCGGGCTATTTCACAGTCGCGACGTATATCGTTCCGGAACGTCCCTTCATCAAGTGTTAAATATTGATGCAATGCCGGTATGCGTAAGCACTGCGTGTTGCATGCGAGTGGCGCGCCGTTTGCCTGTGTTGTAGACAACTTGTCGGGGTAGAGCGCGCTTGAAGGGAAGTGCGCTGCTGCCACTCGGCTAGGTTCAGAGATTGATCAGGCGTTCGATCTCCGGCAGCATCGCGTTCGCGGCACCCTCGTGCATTTCGGGCGAGGCGAATTCGGCGTTCTCGCTGATCGGCTCACCCGAGGGTCGGAACAGAACTGGATTGCCATCGACGCGCAAGTCCTGGGGCATGCCTTCGGACGACACGTACTCGACATAACCGTCCGCCGCGGGTTTCACGGCATCCAGCATCGCCCGATCAACGAATTGCGGATACTTCATATCCGTGATGTCACCAGAGGGCGGGATCAGATCATCCGGCGCGCGCTGAGACATGTAGAACAAGAGCGTCTTCGTCTCGATCGTTGACAGCAGTGTCTGCATGCGGCCGATCCAGGCGTTCTTCATCTCGTTGAACACCAGCTTGAATCGCGTCTCGTCCAGGGCGTGCAGGTGTTTGAGCATCGCCCGGGTGAATGAGAACCGCGAGAAGTCCACTTCCGGATAGATGCCTGCCAGAAGGTCCGAGACCGTGTGCAGGCGCAGATTTCGGCGCGGGCGCACGGCGAACATCCGGTTCGAGGTGGCCGTGGCGCACATGACTTGAACGATCGTCAGATCCGCGTCCATCGCAGCGCGCAGAACTTCCGGGTCTGCCAGGAAAAAGCCAGGCCCGGCGCCATCTGTGCCGAGGTTCAGGATCGTCTGTCCCGTCTCACGCGCAACGATGTCCGGATAGGGGTTGTCGCAGTACCGGCCAAATGTGCTCGAGCCGCCTATGAACGCGATATAGCGGCCCCTGAGGTCCGGCTGCGGCCCGCGAAAGATCTGCCGGGTTCTGCCAAATCGATACACCTTGTAGTCGAAGAGCGGATCGTCGATCTGATGTTCGGACATCGTGTACTGCCTAAGTGGGGTTGTTTGATGCAAATGTCGCGCATCCAGATTTATGTTCCCCTAACAGGCATCCCTAAAATAGAGATATGCAGGCGCAGCGCGCGGTAAATGCGGCGGAGAACGGCATGAGTTACGAGACGATCGAATACACAGTCGCGGACGGCGTCGCGACGATCACGCTGAACAGGCCGGACAGCATGAACGCGATGAACGCGGTCATGCGGCGCGAGTTGTTGCAGGCGATTACCGAGGCGTCCGAGGGCGCGCGCGCGCTGGTTCTGACGGGTAAGGGGCGCGGGTTCTGCGCCGGGCAGGATCTGGGTGATGTGACCAGCTTCGAGGAGTTGGATCTGGAGCGTACGCTGCGCGAGGAATATGATCCGATCCTGACGGCGATCCGGGAGTGTCCGATCCCGACGATCGCGGCGATCAATGGCGCCGCGGCGGGGGCAGGGGCCAACATCGCATTGGGGGCTGACATCGTGATCGCTGCGCGGTCGGCGTCTTTTCTGGAGGCATTTGCGCGGATCGGCTTGATTCCGGATGCAGGTGGCACTTATTTGCTGCCGCGCCTCGTCGGGCGCGCGCGCGCCATGGGTTTGAGCCTTTTGGCCGACCCGTTGCCCGCGGAGAAAGCCGCCGAGTGGGGTCTGATCTGGGAAGTCGTCGCGGACGATGCCTTGATGGATAATGTCAACGCCATGGCACGCAAGCTCGCTGCCGGGCCGACCAAAGCCTATCGTTTGATGAAGGAAGCGTTGAACGCCAGCCCTGAGAACGATTTCGAGACGCAGACGGCATTGGAGGCCAAGCTGCAAGGACAGGCGGGCAACTCGCGCGATTTTAAGGAAGGTGTGATGGCGTTCCTGGAGAAACGCAAACCGTCCTACGAGGGGCGCTGAGGCGTCGACGGTCTGACTGCCTGTTGTTCAGGTCACGTTCAGGCTGGAGCGCCATAAACCGCGTATCGCGACGTCAATTTGGGGCGAACGAAGAGACCGCGGGAATTCAATCCCCTCGAAATCCTGCGGTCTCGAAAAACCCACCGCGCTCAGATCTTAAACGCTGGTCGTTTTGCGAGTTGTTCGAACCAGCGCGTGACGTTTGGATGTGTCGCTGTAATCTCCATGCCGACGGGTTTCGTCATCCGGGTGGCGAAGAAACCGGTGATGTCGGCGATCGAGAATGTGTCGCCCGCGGCGTACTCTGCGTTCGCAAAATACGGCTCGATGCGATCGAGGAAGATCTTCATCATCTCCTTGCCCCGCTGCACGATCTCGGGACGCTGGGGCAGGTCAGTCCGCGTTCCGGGCACAACGCGGCCCGCAAACATCGGCACGTGATTGCGCACGGCGTGAAGCATTGGCAGGAATGCATCCAGCTCGAACCGGCGGGTCCACATCTCGACCACACCGCGCTGCGCCGGTGTCCCGCCAAACAAGGACGGCTCGGGGTAGAGTTCTTCAAGATACCGGCAGATCGCCAACGATTCCGCGATGATGGTGCCATCATTGAGTTCGAGGAACGGAACGCAGTGGAACGGGTTCATCGAGGTAAAGGGCTCGGCGAACTGATTGTCCTCGCGCACATTCAACTCGACCGAGTCGAGGGTGAGGCCCTTCTCGGCCAGGAACACGCGGACGCGTTGGGCATTGGCGGCGGGCGGAAAATCGTAGAGCTTCATAGGGTCTTCCCGATTGGCTCAGGCTGTGATCAGGACGGCGCGGAAGTCATTTACGTTCGTGCCGGTCGGCCCAGTGACGAAGAGCTCACCGCTCGCGGAGAACCCAGTGTAGCTGTCATTGCCTGCCAGCAGGGCGTTCGGGTCGAGACCGTGTTCGATCAGCTTTTGCCATGTGCCGCCATCGGCGAACGCACCGGCATTGTCCTCGGTGCCGTCAATCCCATCGGTATCGGCGGACAGCGCGGTGACAGTGCTCAAACCCTGGATGTCCTTGGCAATTGCAAGTGCAAGCTCACCGTTGCGGCCGCCGCGGCCTTTCGCGCGAACGGTAACGGTCGTTTCTCCACCGGACAGCAGGACGACCGGCGGCGTCAGCGGAGTGCCGGTCTGTGCAATCTGTCGGGCAATGGCGCCGTGCATCCGGCCAATATCGCGGGCCTCGCCTTCGATCGAGTCCGACAGGATCGCAGAATGCACGCCGCGGCTTTCTGCCAGCCGCGCTGCCGCCGCCAGCGACAGGCTAGACGATGCGATGACCGTGACGTCGTGTGTCTTGAAAACGGGATCGTCCGGCATTGGCGCGTCCGCCTTGGGGTCGTTCAGATGCGCCATCACCGCATCGGGCAGATCCATGCCGTATTGCCCGACGATGCGCAGCGCCTCGACCCGATCCGCCGTGTCCGGCACCGTCGGACCCGAGGCAACGAACGCTGGATTGTCGCCCGGGATGTCCGAGACTACCAGTGACACCACCCGCGCAGGAGATGCCGCTGCCGCAAGGCGTCCGCCTTTGATCAGGCTCAGGTGCTTGCGGACGGTGTTCATTTCGGAGATCGGCGCGCCCGAGGCCAGGAGTGCTTCGTTGACAGCGACCTCGTCGGCGAGCGTTAGGCCGTCCGGCGGCGCCGGGAGCAAAGCAGAGCCGCCACCGCACACGAGCGCGACGACGAGATCGTCGGCTGTCAGCCCGGAAACCAGATCGAGCAAGCGTTTGCCCGCCATCAACCCCGCAGCATCGGGTACTGGATGCGCCGCTTCCAACACCTCGATCTTCTTGGTCGGACAGGCATAGCCGTAGCGTGTGACGATGCAGCCTTCGAGCGGCCCTTCCCAAAGTTCTTCAAATGCCGCAGCGAGTTGTGCGGCACCCTTACCGGCACCAATCACGATCGTGCGGCCAACAGGCTTCTCCGGGAGTGCGTGGCGCAGCGCTTCCAACGGATCCGCCGCGGTGACGGCGGCGTGGAACAAATCGGCCAGGAACCCGCGCGGATCCTCGGCAGGGGTCATGCTTCGGCCTCGTCCAGACCGTGATCCGGCGCCTGCGCCTTGGACTCCCAAGGTTTCGTGAGGTCGGACAGCCGGACGTCAACGCATTCCACGTCCAGCGCAATGTCGCCATCTCCGGCTAAGACCAGGATCAGACGGCCAACACCGTCCTCGGCAGGCTCGAACTCTATGCGCAGCAGGGCGTACGTCATTTCCTTGTCGCGCGGATCCAGCCCCCGCGTCTTCACGGCCAGCACGCTGTCGATCAGCAGCGCCGCGCGCACACGTTCGTAGGACCGGCGCTGTAGTTCGGCTGCCGGCTTGTCCTCCCAACGGAACCGATTGAGCAGGATCGCAAAGCGTCGTCGGCGCGGCATCCACGAGATTTCGCCTGCCTTGCCTACGGAATCCTGTAGCAGGGCCGAAATCACGCCAAGATCCTCAGGGCTATCAGCGCCCAGCCGCAACGGACGGTCCGCGATGGCACCGTCCTCGAAACGGGCGTCTTCCATTCTCAAGTCTCCCGGATACGCTCGATCTCTACGCCGCAGGCGCTGAGCTTTTCCTCCAGCTTCTCATAGCCGCGATCGAGATGATAGACACGGCCTACGACCGTTTCACCTTCGGCTGCGAGCGCCGCCAGAATCAACGAGACGGATGCACGCAGATCGGTCGCCATGACCGGCGCACCCCGCAGCTCCGGAACACCTGTTACGGTCGCTGTGCCACCCTGGATGTCGATCTTTGCGCCCATGCGGTTGAGTTCCGGCACATGCATGAAGCGATTCTCGAAAATCTGTTCGTTGATGGTCGAGACGCCGTCCGCGACCGTCATCAAAGCCATAATCTGCGCTTGGAGGTCCGTCGGAAATCCTGGATAGGGTTCTGTATCTATGTCAACGGACTGGATTTTGCCATTCGCGCGCGCAACGCGCAATCCGCCGGGCACGTCTTCCACGTTGATGTCGGCTGCTGCCATCCGGTCGATCAGGGCACCGACCAACGCCCTGTCGCCGCCGCGCACGGTCACTTCACCGCCTGCTATCGCGGGCGCGATCATGTAGGTGCCCATCTCGACACGGTCGGCGAGCACCTTGTGCGTTGCGCCGCCAAGGGTCTCGACGCCCTCGATGGTGATCGTCGAAGACCCTGCGCCTTCAATCTGTGCGCCCATCGCCGTGAGGCATGCCGCCAAGTCGAAAATCTCAGGTTCTCGCGCGGCGTTCTTCAGTGTGGTTGTGCCCTTGGCCAAGGTGGCGGCCATCATCAGGTTTTCAGTGGCGCCCACCGACACGAAGGGGAACGTGATCTCGGCACCTTTCAGGCCGCCTGGCGCTGATGCATTCACATAGCCGTCCGAGAGTTCCATCTCGGCGCCCAATTGCTCGAGTCCTGAGAGGTGCAGGTCGACGGGGCGCGCGCCGATTGCGCATCCTCCCGGCAGCGAAACGCGGGCGTAGCCGTCACGTGCCAGCATCGGGCCAAGTACGAGGATCGAGGCCCGCATCTTGCGCACAATATCGTAATGTGCGGTGTGGCTCGTGATCTTCCGGCCTGAAATCGCCAGCACGTTGCCATCCTGCAGCGCCGCGATCTCGCAGCCGAGCGATTGCAACAGGTCGGTCATCGTCCGGATGTCCGCCAGACGCGGTGCGTTCGTCAGCGTCAACGGCTGGTCGGTCAGCAAAGCGGCCGGCATCAGCGTGAGGCAGGCGTTCTTCGCGCCCGAGATATCAATTCTTCCCGACAGCGGACGCCCGCCGACGATCCGGATCTTGTCCATGTCCCTACTCCTCGGCCCTGTCCGTGTTTTCCACGGTCTTCTTGGCGATCTCGTCGTCGCTCTCCGCGGCAGTTTCGCGGCGCTTTCGAGATTGTGTCTTGCGACGCTTGAGGTTTTCACGCAGCGCCTCGGCAAGCCTGTCCGCGCGCGTTCCCTGCGCCTGTCTTTTGCTCCCATCCCGCATGGCGGCTCGTTTATCCGGTGGAAGCGGCGAGGTCCAGATCCTCACTCAGCAGTTATCGTGCACCGGTATGGGCGGGCGGACAGGTATTCTGGGCTTGCAAATGCGGGCCGATCGCGTATTTAGCCCCCGCATCTGCGCTGCCGTAGCTCAGGGGTAGAGCACTCCCTTGGTAAGGGAGAGGTCGAGAGTTCAAATCTCTCCGGCAGCACCATCCCCAACATGACCCCCTGAAACCATCCCTAATGCCTTGATTGGTAACGCAAAATTGGTGTTCAAAAAGCCGCGTTCACGGCAGTATACAAGATGCTCCGAAACCGTCAGTCTGAGTACCAATCTTTGCAGATCAAACTTGCCGCTTTCCCAGAGTTTACAAGGACTTGCGAGGAAGCGAATGCAGTGTTCAAACAATTGCTCAAAGGTGTAACGCGGGACCGCTGATTTTTTCGCTTTTTCCAGCAAAACCAGCTTCTCTCGCTCCAACTCTTCGAGGCGTTTTTCGAAGGTTTCGATCAGGCGCGGATTCGAAACATTGCTCGCAGTATCGATAACGCCCGCAATGGTCTTCTCAACTTCGAGGGCTTGCGTCCGGTAGGTGGCAACCGTGTTCGTAACCTGCGCCGCTTTCTGATCCCAGGCATCCCTGAACATCGTGATTGCGAGTTCAAACAATTTCTCTGTAGGACTCATGGCCTTGAGCATGTCGAGGAATGCACTTTCGATTTTGCTCCGCCTGATCATCTTACCATGCAGATCGCAGCCCTTCTTTCTGTAAAAGTAGTAGGGGTATTTCTGCCGTTTTCCTTTGCACCAACCTGCTGTGAGAGGCGTTGAACATGAAGCACAACAGACCGCCCCACGCAGCGGGAAGTCTGCATGAATGTCTTTGCGCCGGGCGGCATAAACACCTTCGTTCAGGCGCTCTTGAATCCGCTCATAGGTCGCCTTGCTGATCAGGCCTTCATGATGACCATCGCGCAGCGAGATGCCCCATGCGGGCGCGCTCACGTAACCCGCATAAACGGCCTTGCCCAGCAATCGCACAATCGTTTGCGGGCGGATGTCACCGTTTGGCATGTCACTTGGGAAGTGCGGATTGGCTTCAAGGAAGCGGCGAACTTCTGTCTGTGATGAGAGGCGCCCTGTCGCATAGCCCTCCAGCGCTTCCTTGACCACAGAAGCCGCAGGCTCATCAGCAACCAGCTCTTTGCCACCACGCTGGGATTTGACGTACTTGTATCCCACAGGTGCGCGGAAGACCCAGAACCCGCTTTCGACGCGCGCATGCATCTTTTGCAGCACTTGCCGTCCATTTTGTTCGCGCTCCAACGTGCCGGTTGCAGCCAAAATCGTCTCAACAAATTTGCCTTCAGGCGTGTCTTCAAATTTGAAGTTGGGGCATTCGACCGTGGCGTTGCGCTGACGTAGCGCCCGGCGCAATGCCAGATGGAATTCCGTATCGCGTGCGAAGCGTTTGAGATCATCAAAGATCACCACGAACTCTTCGCCGATTTGATCATCAAGATAGTTGAGCAAAGCGACCATACCCGGACGTTTCATAAAATCACCGCCACCGGACACATCATCGGGGAAGACCGCTTCCACAAGATAGCCATGTTCAAGGGCGTATTTTCGGCAGCGTTGCTCCTGGCTATTCAGGCCGCTACCATCGGTTTTTTGTTTACGTGATGATACGCGGCAATAAATGACCGCGCGCTTCACAGCTCCAAAATTGGTGAAGTCTGGCTTCATACGTGCCCTCCCTCTTGTTCAAATTCCTCAAGTTCCTGATAAATGCAGTCTAACAGATCGGGGTCGTGCTCGCCGCTGGCAGCCGCATCTTTAAAATCTTGTCCACAGGAAGTTTGCGCGGCCTCAACGGCCCATCCCAGATCGATGAAGCCCACCATGATCGCCCACCAATCTTCAAGATACTTCTTGCGCTGCGCGGGCGTCATTTCAGGGCGATCCAGCATCGCATCGTAATAATCAACATCGAGCACCAGTGCCTTGTACGGCTTGCCGCCCTTCGTCTTATTGTTTTTGGTCGCAACAGCCATGCGGACCTCCTTCTTCGTTTAGGCTTCTGTCATTCGTTCTCCTTTCCTCTCCACAAAAAGAACAATAGCAGAACATTACCGCATAATTCTTCTTCTGTGAAGAGGAATATTCATATTTTACATAGGGTTACCGCCCCCGCGTCGGTTCCCGCTGCGGCTCTGGCTCTTGCTGGCGCTGTTCTTTGAACGCGGCGCGGTTGAGGTCGTGACTGCGATGGTGTGCCTGACGGGCCAGCTCGGCCAGCCCCAGCATGTCCTGCGCGCGAAAGCTGTTTGTGTCGCGCAGATTGCCCTGATCGTCCTTGTAGGTGCGGGCGACATTGACCGTGTGATAGGTGCCCTTTTGCGACTCATTGCGCCAGATCGTAGCCTTGAGTGCCCCTTCGCGGATGGTATCGATGGGCAGGTTCTTTTGCTGCTCATTGACCGGTGCATCCTGGGCCGGTGCGGCATGCGCCTGCCCGTCATCATAAGGTCCGTTCATCGTCTTTCTCCTCTGCTTGGGTTGCGGGTTGTTGGGTGTTGGTCGAGAAACGCTTCCGCCCGCCCGACGATATCGTTCGTTTGGTCCATGATCGGGTGATGCTGTGCCTCGGCACGGCGGAAGGCTCTAAAGGCCTCGCGGCTTGCCCGCTCCGGATCACCGGCGCGAGCAATATCATCAGTGTCGCGGAGCGTTTCGGTGACGCCCTGCCAACGCTGTTTGTCGGCGAGAAGATCATCGCGCCCCTGAAGCAGTTCTGCCCGCAGCGCCCGGCGTTGTTCATCGCGCCATCTTGCGTTGAAAATTGCTTCATCCACCTCATTGGCCAGCTCCGGCGATGGCCGGAGCACCGGATGCGGATAATCATTGGCCACCATCTGCGATCCACGCCCCTGATCTTCGATACGTCGGTTACGAGCGAGCATGGCAATGTCCGCACTCTGATCCGGTCCCGGCTGGATTGACTGCCGGTTCAGATCTTCGCGCTGTGCGGCTTTCAAAGGATCGCTTTGGCGCTCAAACCCCGGCGTGATGCGCGGCTCTGTGCCGGACGTGCCGTGCAGCGGTTCGCCCGGCAGATCGGTTTGCCGATTGGCAAAAGAAAGCGTGGACCAATTCAAACGGGCCATGTCATCCCTCCACTCTGGACCAGATGCCGTTGCGATACTGCGGGTAATGGGCGAAGCGATCCGGCACGGACTCGGTGATCACGCGCCGTGTTTCCATGCGGGTGCGCCCCATGAAGCCGCCGGTGCGCGTTGTAACACGCACGGAATCGAGCGGCGGGTGATAAGGGTTTGGATGATACCGCCCTGCCAGCTCCGGGCGGGTCCAATAGGGTGCGCGGTTGATCAAGCCGGGACGTGCCAGCCCGTCCGCCCAAAGAAGCGCCTCATCGCCTTGCAGATTCATGACCTCATCGGCGGTCATCACATCGCGTTGCTGTTTCGTGCGGTGCACGGCTTCACGTCCTGCCTGAGCGATTTCGAGCCCCACTTCCAACGGATCGGCCCCGCCCAGCAGCCGTTGCAGGCCAGACTTTCTAGCAAGCGTGGCGCGCGATTGCTGCAGGTTGTCATCATATTCGAGCGTCTGGCTACCCAGCATCTTGGATGCTTGCTCGGCGCTTTCATAATCGCGCAGGGCGAACATCAGGCGGCATGCCGCGCTGGATGTGATCAGCCGTTCGGCTTCTGGTCCCAATTCGCGCATCTGCGCGTTGGTTTGCAGGATGGCCACCGGCTGGACGCCGATGCCCGCGCCATAGGTGAACATGCGCGGGATCAGATCAAAGCCAGCAGAAGGCCCGGTGGCAAGCTGCCCGCATTCGTCAATGAACCATGTTTGCTTGGGCGCAGCGGCGTGGCGGGCCTTATAAATCATCGCCGCTGTGAAGATCGACTTGATCACAGGGCTCCACGCCGAAAGATGTTCGGCGGGCGGGCAGAGGTATATTTGCCATGCCTGATCCGAAGACACCGTATCGGCCATCGAAAGCGTGTAGGGTGGCGAGACCGATTCCATGAGCACCGGGTCCGAGAGGCACGATACGGCTTCCAGCAGCACGCCGAGGATGCCACGGAACCCGCCCCCGGCATCGCGCCTGCCATTGGCAATCTCAGCCTCAGCACGGCGCGCCTGCGGGAACCGTGAGATCGACATGGAATAGGCAAAATCCAGCCAGTCATCCCCGCCTGCGGGGATCATGTTAATGGCATGCGCAAGATCGGGCAGCGTCAGCACGCCCCGAAGTTCGGTGCAGGTGAGCGCGATGCCTTCGCCCCAATCGCGCGCACGCCCTTCGAAGAACTTGCCTTCATTCGAGCCGGTGGCTGCAACGAAATCCTTGAAGAACATCTTGCAATCCGAAACGATAACCTTGCTGTCGATGGTCATGTAATCAGTGGGGTTCATCCGGTCCTGCGGCAGACCATGTAGACCCGCAGGGTCCCAATAACCGCAGAATTTGCCGTCCGGTGTTTGGTTCTGCGAGATGTACGCTCCCTCACCCTTGGGATCGAGCATGACGAGGGTTTGCAGGCAACTGCCCGCCAGTATGTTGTAGGCAAGGAAGGTGGTCATCTTCCCAGCCCTGGCCCCCGCCGTGACAACCATGCCACCGGGGCCGGAATACCAGACCGGCTTGCCGTCGACGAAGCCTAAGAATATCGAAGACGCCTGCTGATCAAACATCCCTGCCGCTTCATAATCGGCAGGGTCGGCAAGGCGGGCCGAGCCATACCGGTCCCTCTCATTGTTGCGCTTGAACATCGCCGCGCCTCCTAAAGGAAGCGCTTGGCGATGTTGAGCGCGAGTGCCATGTAAAGGCTCGCCAGCCCCATGCGGATGGCAAAGAAGGCCAGCGGGTACGCACCGAGCTTCAGGGCCCAGAACGCTATGATAGCGATGTCATCGCCATAGAGCCGCACAAGCTCCCGTGCGACCCAGCTTTCAAGCCCGCCCCAAAGGACAGGCACAACAAACAGGGTCAGGACCAATGCCGTGCAGGTGGCAAAGCCATTGACCGAACGGGTGAACAGGCTCGTTTGCGGAGCCTGCCCACCACTACCGAAGATACCGCCAAAGAGGGCCATCATTTGCCCTCCATCGCGACCCACGGGCCTGTGTCGCCGATCGGTGCAGTGCGGGAGGGCTGCACCGCAGCAACGCCGGAGAAGCCGGGCAGGTGTCGGACCAGATGGGCAGCAAAATCGCCAATCACCCGCGTGTAGTTGTTGAACTCGCTATTCGGGCGGTAGGAGTTGGCAACCCCGATGATCTGATAGCTCTGACCGTTGTCGCGGCTCACCAATAATGGCCCGCCGCTGCCGCCGGGCACTCCATCGCAGCCTTCCGTATTGATCAGGCCCGTATTGCCGCCTGACAGCCCAGTCTGTGTGGTGAACTCGGTGATCCGGCAGCGCACGCCAAACACATGGTATTTCTTCGCACGGTCAGAGGTATCGCGATCAGCGAACAATGGGTGATCGATATAGCGCGGCAGATCGGCGAACTTGTACGCGCCAATGTTAAGGATGATCGGGCCAGCCCCGTCATCTCCAGCAATGTCATCATCATTGGCCCGGGATACATTCAGCTTGTTCGCCGTATCGCAGGCCGGTTCCTTCAGGCGCACGATAGCGTAATCCAACCCCAGCGATTTGCGCGGGGCTTCGCTGCCAACCTCGATTGTGGAGAAGGGATAGCTCTGACCGCAGGCGGGCAGAAAAATCTCGCCGCGTGCCGGATCGGGCGGGATCGGCAGCAACGAGTTGCCGCCTTTCCAAGTGCCATCTTTGACGAAGAGATGCGCCGTGGTCAGCACCAGATCGGGTGCGATCAGGGCACCACTGCCCTGCCCAATGCTCGAACCCGAGCGTTGCCAAAAGACCGGCCCGATCCCAGACAATTTGCCCATCAGATCTGGATCATCCAGCCCGAAAACTTGCGATACATACTCCAATGGCGTGCGGTCATCTCGGCCTGGCGCGGGTGCGTAAGGAATGGCCTGCCGTTTTGGCGGCACTGGGGCCGGGGGCGGGGCTGGTGTGACCTCTTCACGCTCCGACCAATCGAACTGCTCATATACCGGCAAGGCCACCATTGCCGCGCAGATCAGCGCAGCGATGGCGACCGGCCAGTCACCTGGACGGATCAGCAGTGTTTTGTTCTGAGGCGCCTCGATCATGCTCATTGCACATCCTCCGCATCCGAATTCTTGGTGGACTTCGTCGTCTTGGGCGTCGTGTTTTGGGATTTCGGCGGACGCCCCCGCTTGGCCGGAGGGCGCGCATCTTCGATGGCCTTGCGGCTCTGGTCAGAGCGCTCGATCATGAACTCCACGTCCCGGAAGGATTGAACCGGGATAAACGCAGGTTCGTCGCTTGCGTTCTCACGCGCGATGCAGGCCTTCAGGGCTTCATAGATGGCCAACCGGAAGCCCACCGCGATCCAGCCACACAGATCTAGCAGCAAGGCCGCCATCGTCAGGCCCGGCATGCGCCACATATTGGCGATCAGTTTTTCGGACGGGCTGAGCGTCACAAGCTGCGGGAGTTCGGGCTTCATCGCCGCAATGCGTTCAGCTTCGAGCCGCAGCGATGCAGCATAGCCGTGCATTTCGGCGCGAATGTCGGCGATCCGCGCGCGCGAGCTATCCCGCGCACGGCTCGGTTCCGGTACGCCCGTTGCGACCAAATCCGCCGCCGCAATGATAGACCGTGCTGGGTCAAGCGACAGCAGCGCGCGCATTTCGCTGATCGCCTGACCAGACAGTGCTTTCAGTTTGGCCGAGCGCGATGCCCGATCAACGTCGGGATCGGCCTGAAGCACACGCATCTCGGCGATGATTGAAGCCAAACGCTGCAAATGCGCATCGGCTCGCGATTGTGCTTCGACTAAGATGTCGGCGGCGTCGCTGTATTTGCCGTGCGATGCATAGAACGCATTCGAAACCGGACCCGGGCCGGGAGCGCCGGTTGGCCCCTGACCTGCGATTTCAGCTTCGGCGAAAGCCTTGGCTTGATCGGCGCGTTCAGACAGCGCCGAACCTGTAACCGCCATCTGGCCTGAATAGGTGCCGAACTCCTGACCGAAGTTTTCGAGGCGGTCTGTGTTTTCGCTTTGCGTAATCCCATCGACAATGCCGCCGCCAGTAGCACCGAGGCTGCCCAGCGTTGAGACCGTGGCGAACATGCCAAAGCCCAGCACCGCGACCAACGCATAGATCATGAGCGTGCGCTTGGTCTCCAGTGCGGGCAGAAGCCACGCGCCAGCCCAGAAGGTCCTGGCGATCAGCCAAAGCGCAAAGCCCAGCGCCAAGCAGCGCAGATAGACTTCCAGCGTCGGATGATCGAACTGACCGGCATAGCCAACGACAGCTGTGCCGGAGCTGATGATAGCGAGACCAGCGAGGCAGGGTTTGGCAATCCCGTCGAACCACGCAACGAGCATCATGAACCATGGGCTGGTCCACAATGGATAGTTCAGCGGTGCAGCATGTCGCATCGCGCATCTCCATTCGTTGATGTGTTAAAAAAGAGAAAGGGCGTCACCGCGTTTGCGGTGACGCCCCTTCAGCATAGATCGGCGCGAAAGCTGGTTCGGCGGATAAGCCTATTCGGTCTTTGGTGGCCGATTGTCATTGGCCGGGGGCTGCATTCCCCAGAGATAGGCCTCGGCCACGCTGGTCGCGCGCAAAATCGTGCCCAAAACAATCACGCGATTGCGGGCTTCAGCCCGAACCCGAACCGGCGTATCCGGTCGGCACGGGCGGCAGCAAAAGTCGCGCCACCACTCATATGGCGCTTCTTCTAGAGGCGTTAGATCAAGCTGAACCTCGCGTCGAAGATCATCGACGATAACACCGGGAACGTCGCGATAAAGATTGTAGCTGTGGTCGAGCCAATCGACTGCTCGGACTTTCTGCATAAACGCAGACCAACGCAGGCCGCGCAGGATCGTCGCGCTTTTAAGGTCCTTTGACTTTAACAACGGCACGATCAGTGTCGGATCTTCCCGGAATCCGCCCATCGCTTCGAACAATCTGGGAGTCCTCATTGTGAGCCCCCTTCGATTCGGTCCGAAATGTGCGAGCCGCGATCCCAAGACTGTCGCTGGGCGGTATCGTGAGAGCCGAAAGGTGAATGCTGTGCAGACCACCAAGCCGCTCGCCGGAGTACTTGATTTGGGAAGGCCTTTTGAAACGATTCCAGTGCGCCAACTAACCTGGGGAATCTACATCTATGGTGCGTCTTGAGGGTGGATTTTGTGCTCATTTCTGGTCCTCGTGTATGTCTTGCGTTGACGGGCGGGTTCGTGGCCCGGATGGTGCGACGATGGTTAGCTTGGGATACGCGGCTTGGATCGAAACAGTCCTGTACTCTGTCCATAGACAGCGAGTTGGACACTAGGACAATTGAATGATTTCAGATGTTTAACCACGACGACGAACAGTTCCGCCGAGACTTTGGTGAATATCTAAAGCTCCTGCGCGAGAGTGCATCGCCACCTATCAGTCGTGAGGCGCTGGCAAGCGAGTTCAATCTTTCTTGGAAGACGATCCAACGAATCGAGAACGGGACCGCAGTAAGCAAGGACAACCAAACTCGATTTAGTGAACTGCTTACTTCGGTCGGCGGCGACCAAGCGATTGAGGGGTTCAGCGTTTGGCGTCAAGGCAAGTCAAGCGAACGTGGACAGCAAGCCAACACGGCGAAAACACCCATTCTCGACGCTCCGGAAGCAGAAGTGCCTGAGCAGGGCATCACCATTGGCGTCTCTGATACGGAAGACTCCTTAAAGGAAGTCCGTGGCATCCGAAGGTGGTTCAGCCGTCAAAGGCGGATTTCATTGAACCCGCTTTTTTCGCTTCTATTCGTGGTGATAATCTGTGGCGTTTTCTACGTCGCCGTGAAAGGAAAGTTTTCGATCTTTGACGTGAAACTGGTATGGGCGGCATTCCTTATTTCTTACAGTATGTTTTCCGTCGCGCTGAGCATTGGATTCTTCATTCATGCATCCATCCAGTTGCCGTGGGCAGTTCGAGCTGGTCCTGTGAAGACAGCGTACTTGTTTTTTTCATGCGCGATGTATCTGGTGATCCCAGCGCTTGTTGTTTTATTTTTCTTGAGAGCTTAGGTCTTTGGAAAGGTAGGGCGACCTAAGATCCTAGAACCCTAATGGGGTTCGGATTTGTATCGAGCGCGAGAGCATCAACGACAAACATTCTAAAGGCACCTCCGGGCGTACCATCGATATCATCCATGATGCATCCCATAAGCCTAGCGCTGACTTGATCAGTTCCTTCAGAAGGTGTGAAGTCTAGCACCGTTTTCGTATGATCTGACCCTAGAGTTCGATCAACGACAATTCGCCCGTCGGTATGAATCTCGACCGAAAGCGCCTGAGTCTGTTCATTGGGCATGGGCTTGAAGATTTCGAAGAAACCCTCGATACCGGAGCGAAGAGCGAAGTTCGATTCAAAGCGGTATTTCTGACCGAAATCGGATTCAATAAAATCTGCGAATATCGGTGCTAGCTCCAGACAAACATCGTGAACAAATTCGATACGTTCCTTTAGTGCGTTGAATGAGTTGCGTAGCGTCATATCAAATAATTTACACTAAATTAATGTAATTATGAAAATTTAACTTAGCTTTGGCTTCTAGCGTGCCCTTCAGAAGATTTTGTTGATTGAGATGGAAGACCACGATCTGGGATGTTGCGCTGCTAACAATCACGCTCCGTAATGCTATTATGCGAAGCGGGATTCCACGGACCTGATCGTAAATGGGCTTTGATTGCTTCATGCCGCTCGTTCGCGTTGAACTGTGATGTCTTCGTTCTTTTGCCACAGCCTTTGAGCGTAGTTCCGTTCCTCTGGACCAGTGATGGCGAGATAGATTGATGTGGTCTCCAGCCGTGAGTGGCCGAGCCAGCGTTGTATTAGCGTGATTGGAATGCCTGCAGAGGTGGCCGCCACACCAAATCCATGACGTACGCCACGGGATGTTGCTTGTGGTCCATGAACTCCAGCCCGAGCAAATACAGCACGAACTTTTTCCCAAGCCGTCGAGCGGTGCCAATCGAAGATTGGCATATCGTCGTCACCACAGCGGGATTGCAGCGCATTCATGAGCGATTCTGGAACCGGCACCGTGCGAAACACACCGCGCCTGCGTTGCTTCAAGGTTTGTAGGATCAAAGTGTTCTCGTCACCTTCAAGATGCACGGGACGTAGGCCGAGCGCCTCGCTCATTCTGCAGCCTGTGTAATGCAACAGAAGGCAAAAGACTTCGATTTCAGAGCTAAAGCAGGCCGCGGCTGCAAGGAAAAGCCGCCGCTCATCCGCATTCAGGTATTTGCGATGCCCAGACAAATCGAACAAGCTAATCCGATCATCATTGCCGGAAGCGGACTCGCTCATTTCCGGGCTCGCCGTTTGGCGTGCGGAACCGAATGCGCAAGAGTGTCTGACGACTTTTTTCCCGAGCCGCGCCGATTGGGTAAAAATGTTGCCTGGCAATGAGGGCAAAACAAGTAATAGACTTTTCAAGATTGCAAACATACGAAGTACATATGCACATGTTATTGTTAACATCCGACAAAATTGCGCATTCTGTCCCGTGAATATATGTGGATAAGAATATTCAGCATCATCACGGGCAATAAAGCATGCGCAGCACCGCATTGGGCCTCACCCTTGCCGCAGCCATCACGGCGATGAGCGGCAATGTCAACGCAGCGGACAAATTTGCCGCCGCCGACGTGCTGGGATGGGATCAGGGTCAGCGCGATTGGTACATTCAAATCTCGGTTACGATGGCCAGCATTTACGCGTCCCAGATCGACAAGCCAAAGGGAAGCTGCATTGCGTCATGGTATCTCAAATCGGCGCAGGATCGTGCAGTTGGAAATGAGCGCATCACCGAAGTGTTCCGTGAGTTTCCAGATCATCATCCCGGAACTGCGATCTTCGCTGTGCTGAACATGCAGTGCGGGATTCTTAGCCCTTGATGGTTGGAAGTGTTGTTGGTGGTAGAATGCCGAGATCGGCATCTGGTGCAGCCATATCCGGCGTCGGCACCGCCGTTGGCTCCAACGCATCAACATAGTCATCAATCTGAGTTTGGAACTTCTCCATCTCTTCCGGCGTGATCCGGTTTTCCTGATCGGCATACCGATCCCGCGCCCGGCCCAAAACATCGACTTCGAATTTTTCATCCTTTTTGATTTGCTGCGCGACCGCTCCGTGTCCGACTAATAATCCGATGTAATCCTCTCCGCGCATGGCGTTGGGATTGAACACCACGCTCTCAACATCCGCCGGGTCAACAGGCTCTCCATCCTGATCGATCACGCTGCCATCATCAAAACGGAACACGACCCGCCCGTCCGGCAGCCGCGTGCCATTGGCCTGTGCCTCTTGGATTGCCGTATCGAACTTTGCCAGCGCATCGCGCAACTCAGCCAGCACAGTTTGGATGCGCGTTTCGGCATCGCGCAGCGTTTTGCCAAAGGCTGCATATTGTTCAAGATAGTCCTGGGTGAGCCAAAATTCGCGCAAAAAGTCCGCAGTCTTTTCGCGCTCTTTTTCAGCCTTTGCTGATAATTGCGCGGCACTGGCAAAAAATCGCGGTAATTTTCCCGTAGGCCAGCCTGTTCCCTCTTTGCCGTAGTCGTCGCGGATCGTTTTTTTGGTGCGGGCTTCCTCGGCCTCGGCGATGTCACGGTAATCATCAAAGGGCATGGCCGCCCCCAATCCGCAATACCCTGGGATTGGCTACCGCCAAGCCTGAAAAGAAGACATCTTCGATGCTTTCTCTTGCCTCATTCCTTTGCGAATCACACGCCAATGAATACCCGCCTTACCAAAATTCACTCACTACTACGGTCAATCACACCGCCCTACCATTATACAATTTTTGGTTGTGTAGGTGCAAATTTCGGCCAGAACTGCCATTCATCGATCGTCCAGCGAATGCCTAGAGTCAGCCCAGATTCGCATCCGCCGTCTGGTGGCCGTGGCGGAAAGCGGAAGTCCGCTGCGTTTCGAAGCAATGTCCGCTTTGGACAATTACCGATGAAAGGCATGCATTCAGAGCAGATATAGACGTCCTACTCTAGACTACCAGGTCAAACGGAAGTCATCTCGAAGTTGAAAGACCGCAGTGACTTGAACTTAGGGACTTCGGAGGGGAAGCTGAATTGGAGCCTATCGAAAGCGGTTGGCTTTCCTGGCTTGAAGTCCTTCTCCGGTGTCAGAAAATTTCTTAAATTTTCCAGCGGCTTGTCTTCTGTTAGCCAATCCAACATACGACAAAAGCCCCGGCACATGTTAATAGTGTTTTCAACTAAAGTGTCATCCGCAAAGTGATTGAAACGATAAGAATCGACATACAAAACTAAGACGGTTTGCCCATCAGCCCCAACAAATGGGACAGACAAAAACGAAACCGCGGATTGCTCGACTGACTTGCTGGAACCGGTATCGGTCAGATCAGCTTTCAGATCATTCTTTAAAGTATCCAGTGACTCATAAGGCTTTGTTCGGAAGACTTTTTGGTCCTCTATGGCCTTGCCCATTAAACCTGTCTGTTGAGGAAAGAGCCTGCCTGCACTTTGAAGCGATCGATCGAATCCTTGACCCAAGTACTCGCAGATCTGTTGGATATAGCGATGCTGCTCTCTTGCCATAATCCTATGCATAGTCACGCGAACGGCGTCGCCTTCGGCACATGACGTTATGAGGCCCTCTACTGCCGCAAGGAATGGTAAAACAACCAATTGAGTTCCTGTGGGTACCGGTTCAGGGAACTGAGGTCTGGAATATTCCATGCTGATCTCCGTCAAGACGTTCTGAAGCTCCCTGGAGCCCAACACCTTTCTTCGCTCTGTACCTCATTTGTTCTCATCTTGCAAACGGCATCATCTACAGCCCTGGGATCGTGAAAAGTCCTCTTTAGTACCTCAACGGGGTCAGTGCCGTGCCTGACAAGCACGCACCGCGGTTCTATGCCATAATCTGTGACAGCTTCTTCTAAACTGTCGAAGCAAGGCGTAAAGCCACCCGCACGATAAAGCGCAAAAAAAAGAACCTTGTTGAGAAATGAGGCATTCCCAGAGAAAACATCTGAGATTGATGTTTTGCGTTGCTGTGGCGAGCCGGACAAGTGCATGATAACTGACGTGTCAGATCTTAGTCGCTGCCGCACCTTTTCGACAACGTGCGCGAAAGGTCCGTCAAAAACTCCAGAAAGACCGTCGAATGCTCTTTGTGGGTCTGCAGCGATTTTGTTCTTTAGCTCACAAAGTTCGACTTCATCGATATCTAGCTGATCAGCAAAAAGCTCATAGACGATGGTATCCTGCCTGAACCGCGAGATCCTTAGCCTAGCGAGATCAACCAAGGCTCCATCACCGTAGCCCGACACAAGATAGTTTGTTCGACGGCCGTCAAAGCTTGGCTGTGCAAGCCTCTCGTTTTGCCAGTATGAACCGGCTTCGGAAACTGGAGAGGTTCGTTCTACACCAAAGCCGGTTGCTAGGACGATCACATCAAATTTCTTTTTGCTCCCGCTGGCACTCAAGTAGCTAAGAAACCCGTTTCGCAATTCCGTGGATGTTCCTAGCCATTCAACCACGCGATTTGAATGCTCGACTTTGAGATGTCGTGTTCCTAGGTAGAGTCCCGGTGCCCTCTGAAACGCGGAAACCAAGTTTGAGAAATGCGAAATAACTTGGCGCGCGACGTCAGATGCTCTTCCCTCGGACCAGTTCAATAGAGGTAGCCCTGAACTAGGCGACCTGCTTCCAGGCTCAGGCCATTCGTAGATTCTGGGATGTACCCATCTATTATCAGACCCAAGTTGTAGAGGGCAAAGCTCCCACTGTTTCTCAAACAGTGTTACATCTGCTTCTGGGAACATAGAGTGCAAACAAGCCGTTGTGGTAAGTCCTCCGATCCCCCCACCAACTACAGCAACCGAGGAGGGTTCGATCCCCGACTCGTCAGCAAGGCGACGCAACGCCCAGATAAGGTTGTGAGCCCGAACTTGTTGGTTGTAGATCGTTACCCCCGATTGTAGGCTTCCCAGCAGATATATTCCGTCGAACAGTTCGTAAGAATCTTTGATGCTCGTTGCCCGCTTCAGCCTATCATCATCCATGCGCTTCTTCTCTTTTGAAGTTGTCGGAACGAACCTTCGCACCCGTTGCCGGAACGGTAGGAGAGCAATCTCTTGGACTCAATGAAGAACTGTGGAGTGGTTCCCGCGCTAAGCGTGGAAGCGCAGTTAAAGAGAAAGATTAGAACGCACCTAGGCGAACTTGGGTTCGTACGAGACGCTAACGGTCTACTTGCTCCTCCCAAGGCCTCAAAATCGTCAATTCGCCTGATGCATTCCCGTCAAAGACAAACAAAATTGGAGCAACACCAAAAATTCATAGAAGGAAACATTAAGCCCTTCTTGGATGCGCTGGCGAGCGGAACGGACATTGAGCCCGAAAAAATCGACTTGAGCCTTCGCCCAATTAAGACTGACAGTAAAGAGGCGCGTTTGTTTAGAATGGCGGGCCTCACTTGGTCGGTCCCTGTATCAAATGGTTTTGGTCGAAGAATGCGATTTCTTGTATGGGACAACTATCACGATCGTTTGGCAGGTGTAGCAGCGCTAGGAGATCCCGTTTTTAACTTGAGTGTCCGTGACAACGAGATTGGTTGGGATGCAGACGCAAGGAGAGATCGGCTATGCAATGTTCTAGACGCCTATGTTTTGGGCGCACTTCCGCCCTACAATGAGCTTCTTTGCGGGAAGGCTATCGCGTGTATGCTGAGAAGCTCGGATGTGTATGAAGAGTTTCAATGCCGATACGGAAAGAAACCGGGCCTTATCTCTGGAAAGAACAAGAAACCAAGGCTGCTTGCTATCACAACAAGTTCCTCGATGGGGCGATCGTCGTTGTACAACCGCCTGACGCTGGATGGTGAGCCCTATCTTCGCCCCATTGGATACTCAAAGGGTTGGGGACATTTTCATGTGCCCGACGATCTCTTTCTGGAACTTCGTCAATACCTGGAAAGCGTTGGACATCCCTACTCTCGTCAATACGAGTATGGTGAAGGCCCGAACTGGCGACTTCGAACGATAAAGGCAGCACTTGCTGCTCTCGGAATGCAGCAAAGCCTTTTGCATCATGGTATCAAAAGGCAGGTTTACATCGGTTACCTCGCCAAGAACGCGATAGATATACTAAACGGCGCAAAAACTAAGCCGGACCTGTCAGAACTTCGGCCAATCCGGGAGATCTTTGAATCCGCCAAAGTTCGATGGATTATACCTAGATCAGCGCGTCGACCTGAGTTTTTGAAGTGGAGAAAACAAAGCATTCTGGACCGATTCGAAGACTCAATATCCAAAAATCGAACAGGTGGTATCTTACAGCATGCCCATTGAACGCCCTTCCGATCGACATTTTCCTTGTTTCTTTTGTCTTGACTCAAGTTCGACCGTCACAACAGGCGAGTGCAAAAGCTGCGGCAAACCACTTGATATCGGCGATAAACTAGAACGTATTGAGATAGACGGTTTCCTTCTCGAGAAGTATGTCGGGAGGGGTCACTATGGTGCAGTCTTTAAAGTAAAGAACAGAATAGGGCGCGACTATGCGCTCAAACTCGTTCCAGTCGCGCTATATGACTCGGCAGGCAAGGAGTTTGGGGACGAGGTATCAAAATATATTAGAATCGGGCAACATACCAACATCGCCTCTCTAGAAAATGCAGGCCATCATACTGCAACAATCATGGGCCAGGTGGTCGAATTCTACTTCATCGTAATGGAATGGGTTGAAGGAACTACTCTCACTGAGTTCATCAAAGAATCGCCCCGATCGCCAAGTGATATCCTAAGTGTCCTTTTTGATGTTTCGGCAGCGTTGGAGCGCTTCGAAGATCAGAACCTTTGGCATAACGATTTGAACTCTGACAACATCTTGGTACAAGAAATAGACAAATCGCAATCGCTGACGAGAAAACACGACAGTCGATATCTTTGCAAAATCGTTGATACAGGTTCCGCAGTTTTCAGGGGCGTGAAGGATTCTGGGCGTCTAAGCGATCTCAAATTTCTAGCATTCCACATAAATGAACTCCGGACTGCGTCTCTCGAGATACTGAGCGGTAGTACCCGCGAAGAACAGTATCTGATGCAAGGCATCACGATCCTCATCTCTCGTCTCTTTGATGAGAGTGAGCAGAGAAGCATTGTCTCGGCAAGAGCACTCGCTGTTGAGTTAGAGACACTCTACAAAAGTCGTCTTCTACTCTCGTCTCAAAAGGCAATCGAGCTTGAGGATCCCTTTGGTTTCTTAAATGCAAGTGAGTTTCCTGATGGCTACATTAACATTTTGTTTTCTCGTGGCGTCCCATGGATACAGAGTATTTCAAGTGCTGAGTCTAAGAACACACTGATCACGGGCCCCAGAGGTTGTGGCAAGACTATGCTCCTCAGAAGCATGAGTCTGAGCACCCGAATGCTGCCAAGCACTCCAGATGAAACTATCGAGTCGATACGAGAGAGATTAAACTCAGACACGTTTCTGGCCTTCTTTGTGTCTGCGAGGATTGAGATTGGCAACCACTGCTCGTTGACGCGATTGCCCAAATGGGCCGAGTCGGAAGAGCAGAATGTCCTATATTTCACGTTGCTTTTCGTGAACGAGGTTCTCGAGACACTCGAGTTAGGTCAGGTCTCTGGGATTTGGAAGTTGTCCCCCTACGATGAAGCTGCGTTCTGTGCCTTTTTGTCGAAGAGTCTTGGGGTTGATAGTTTCGGAAGTGTATCGGCACTCGCTTCGCAGGTAAAAAAGCTCCAGAATCGACTGATTCGCAGTGAGTTGGATAACAGTTTCCACTTTAGTAATTTGGGACCTTCTTTCTTTACACAAATGTCAACTCGCCTGACGACTTTGTGTTCAAACTTTGCTGGAAAGCAAGTGGTGTACCTGCTTGATGACTTCTCCCGTCCAAAAGTACCACCGCAAGTACAGAGGGCGCTATTGCCGATAATCTTCAACATCGGTGGGGATTACAGCTTCCGTGTTAGCGCACACAGCGAAAGCACTGAAAGAGTAGACGTTCGGCAAAATCGGTATGAAATTCCTCGAGAATACAGAGAAATTAATTTGGGGGGTGCATATTTGGAGGCAACCTCGACCGCGTCGTCAGAATCCGCGGTTGATAATTTTGTTGAAGACATTTTCAGTCGCAGGTTTGCTTATTCGAAGGACCTAAAGGGCACTAACCTAGTTGATCTCCTGGGAAATGATGACTCTGGTCCTATAGCTGATCGGCTTCGGAAACTCCATGAAGCGAAGACAGCCAGAACCTTCCGTTACCATGGTCGGAATACTGTTCTGAAGTTGTGCTCTGGCGACATTAGCTACTTGATCGATATGGTTGGACGAATTGATCGCCAGAAGAAGGCAAGGCAGGCTTCGATCAATATGCAGCACAACGTCATAAGACAGTATGCTTGGAAGGAACTGTACGGGCTCAAGGATGTTTCACCTGAGTCCAAGATCGACCTTTTTCAGATTGCCTTGTCATTTGGGAAGCTTTCCCGCTTCAAGTTGATATCCGCCAGTGGGAACAGCGGGTCCGCCAGCACAGGTTCTGGTGAATTCCTAAAAATAGAAGTCGAACTAGATCAAGCGAGCAGCTCAGTTGCAAATGCTATCGCCGACTTGTTGCAGAGTGGTGTCTTTGTGGATGGTGGCTTCAGCAATTCAAGCAAAGGCTCCCCGACACGTAAGCTGTTCTTCCGAAAAATTTTCACGCCCGCGTTTCCTACAACTTACAACAGTGGGAACACGCTGCCTATGACAGCGGCGACGTTTGAGATCTTTACCAAGACTCCAGATCAATATCTCAGGAGTAGGATGGCCGAGGCAGGGGTGGTTCCCAGTGACCAGCCAAGCCTGTTGGATCAACTTGCTCAGTCGGTGGATCCAGATGAAACTTGACGAGCTCAAGAATGAAACGAGGAGGATTACTTTGATCGTTTGTGCTGGTTTTGAGGATAGAGCGATCAAGGCAACCGAGCGGCTCATTCAGCACGAAATAAGATTGCAGAACCTTGTCGTGGTCAAATTTCGAGCAGAGGAGAATCGAGATAATGAGAAGGCTCTTTTGGAGCTCTCCAAGCAACTAGTTTCGCAAAGCAATTATATTGAATGTGAAGCTGACGAACTATCGCCACTTACAAAGGTCATTAGCTCTCTAAGGTCAAATGAAGATCTTGTCGTGTTCGACATTACGGGGTGTTCACGTTCCGTGATGCTGGTCCTTCTATCGCAACTTTATGATATTGATATCGAGTTCGATATTTTGTACACGGAGGCAGAGGAGTATTATCCAACGTTTGGGACCTATGAAGAAATTACTGAAGACGATGATCAACAGCATGCTTTCCTACGGCTAAACATGTTCGAAGAGAGTGAAGTTCTGCATTCGTCACATTGCGAAATTGAGTCGTTTAGTGAGTTTGAAGGACGGATGCTTCCAAGTTATCCTTTCTATCTTATCACTTTCTTGCCATTTAAACGCGGACGTTTGAGCGCAATTCTACAAAGTTTGGAATCTCAGGTACGAATCTTTATTCGCGGTCAACCTGTGCGAGATGATCTTAAGTGGAGGGGTGAAGCAGTTGACATCCCAAACGCTGATTTAGTTGATGAAGGAACCGTTGTCGATCTTGAGACGCTTGATTGGCGTAAGACATTTTCGTTCTTGGAATCTCAATATCGATCCAACGGGAATATGTTCAGATATAATTTTATTGTTGCTCCACTTGGAAGCAAAATGCAAACGGTCGGCTGCGCGCTATTTGCCAAGGCTTATTCGGAAGTTCGCATCATAACTTCTACTCCAAAGCAACACTATGCTGATAGCTATTCCAGAGGGTCGCGGGAAACCTTTATTTTTCGAGGTATTTCTGCAGCGAAGATCGAAGCAGAGGTTAACTTTCAATGATGGAGTAATGCAGGCAGATCAGTAGTTGTCCGGAGTTGCGTTTGGAAAGGCCGAAACCGTGGGCAGGTAGCCCTTCTTCTTCAGTTGCCAGTCAAAGGCTTTCATCACCCGCTTGAGCGCGCCGCTCTCGGTCAGTTTGTTTCTGAACAGCCGGATCGTGTTCTCGTCCGGCGTCTTCTGGCCGAGATCGAACCCCGCGAACCGCATCCAGGAAAGCCGATCCTGCAACATGAACTCCATCCGAGCGTCCGAGAGATTGTGCTGGGCTTGCAGGATCAGCACCTTGAACATCGAGACGGGATCATAGGGCGGGCGACCACCCTTCGCACCGTCACCATAGCCGAGACCCTCAACCAGCCAGCCCCGGAAATACTCGAAGTCGACCGTCGCATCGAGCACCTCGAGCGGATCGCCGATCTCGGATAGCCGCTCGAGGTGTTCCTGAAGTTCGAAGAAACTCTGCTGATCCATCACGCCCTCCGCTTTGCCGCAGCGGGAGTTGAATTGGCCCCCATTTCGACCGGACACCTAGGCCTGACCAAGGAGGCTTAAGGATATCCTTAAGCACATGCTCATGTCTGAGATTGAAATCATCACCGATGGCGGTCGCCGTCGACGCTGGTCTGCGGCTGAGAAACTGCGGATCGTGGAAGAGACGATGTTTGAGGGGGAGAGCATCTCCGCCGTTGCCCGCCGCAATGGCGTCGCTCCCAATCTGCTGTATCGTTGGCGCAAGCTCATGCTCGAAGGAGGAAGCATCGCTGTGGCCGCAGATGACAGCGTCACTGGGAACAAGACGGTCCGCGATATGGAAGCCCGCATTCGGGAACTTGAACGCCAGCTCGGCCGTAAGACGATGGAAGTAGAAATCCTGAAAGAGGCCCTCGACAAGTCACGGACAAAAAAACCGACCTTGCTTGCGCAGTCGTTGAAACGGGACGATTTGCCGTGAAAACCGTTGCCGATGTTTTGGAGGTCTCCCGTTCCAATCTGCACGACCGGCTGAACAGGAGCGCAAAGCCGCGTCGGGGCTATCATAAAGCCCAAGACGCGGTGGTCCTGCCGCGCATCCAGGCGTTGGTGGCGAAGCGCCCAACCTATGGATACCGCCGGATCACGGCTCTGTTGAACCGACATCTACGTGCCGAAGGCCTCGCCGAGGTCAATCACAAGCGGGTCTACCGGATCATGGAGCGCAACAATCTGCTTCTCCAGCGCTCGGGCTTTGATCGACCCAAGCGAAACCACGATGGCAAAGTCATCATGATGCGCTCGAACCTGCGTTGGTGTAGCGATGGCCTGGAGTTCACCTGCTGGAATGGCGACGTGATCCGCTTGGCTTTCCTCATCGATGCCCATGATCGCGAGATCATCTCATGGCGCGCTGTGGCAAACGCGGGGATCAGCGGGTCGGATGTGCGCGACATGCTGCTCGAATCTGTCGAGAACCGGTTTGGCACACACCGCGCACCGGAACAGGTCGAGGTTCTGTCAGACAACGGCAGCGCCTATACCGCCAAAGAAACCCGCATCTTCGCGCAGCAACTGGGCCTGAAGTCGTGCTTCACGCCGGTCAAAAGCCCGCAATCCAACGGTATGTCGGAGGCTTTTGTGAAGACCTTCAAGCGCGACTATGTCCGCGTAAGCCCGCTGCCTGACGCCGAAACCGCGCTGTCATTGATAGGAGATTGGATCGAAGATTATAACGAGAACCACCCACACAGCGGCCTGAAATGGAAATCGCCTCGCGAGTTCATCAGAGCCAAAACCGAAACCGCCTAGGTGTCCGGTGAAACGGGGGCTGGATCAGGAGTGAACAACGAAAGCACATCAGCGCGAACGGTTAATGCGGGTGTCCAGCTACACCAACGCGGCCTATTGAGCCTTTGAGCGACAGGAGGCCACGCTTTCTTCTTGTGGCACACGTTCGGTTGATGAGGTTTCACAGCACTACGGGTGAGGGGTGCACGCAGGATAGAAATACGCGCAAGATGTGCGTTGTGGCACAACGCTGCTCCGCCTCACTCCGTTCGTTGGGCAAAGAGGCGTGCCGCCCCTTGTGCAATCCCCTGCGACAGATATGGTAATCAGACACAGGTTGCCTGCTGTCTGTAGGTATATTCATTCCATAGGAATAACGCGAACTGAGTATGAAAAATGACCGAGCAGAGTAATGAACGCAACACATCAATTGGGTGGAGAAATGGGTTTTCCGGATTAATTCGCAATCGTTCATACGCAGAGATAATCAGTATCGCCTTCCTGCTGGTGCTTGCACCAACAGTCTTCTTATTTGACTCGGGAATTTTCGGTGAAGCACTACAGTCCTTGGTTCAACAGGACTTATCAAACCCGAACGAAAATGCGACGTACGTCATATCATCCGAAGCCTTTAAATTTACTCTGTTGCTGATGATAATATCAACCGTTACGGGACTTACATTTCTGGCAGGCAAACAGCAGCGTCGAGAAATGGAAAATTCTAAAGCACTAGACGATATTGGTGAAAAACTTTTTAGAATTGATCAATGTATACCTAAGGGCTCAATTCAGCGCTTCACTGCAACCGACGACTGGAAGGCGTATCGTGATTTCATTCTCTCTCAATTGTCCGCCGAGGACCCAAATAGGAAGACTGATATCTACGTTGCAGTGAAACCAAACGGATATCTCGATCATAGTTTCGTGAAGAGAATTGCATCAATACTTAAATCCCATCCAAATGTCAGCGTGCGGTATGTAATATTTGATAATATGGACATGGATCCACTTGTGAACCGATCTGTAATCGCAGACCGGTGTAAAATACTAGCAGAGGAATTGGCAATTGAAGCGTCCGAATTGCCTAATCGGAGAATAGCCTTTCGCGCGGTTGAGGAAACTTCGCCCGTCGAAATTGTGGCTATATATGATCATGTATTTGTTTCTTTACAGAAGCACGGAGATGATTCGGAACCTATGTTTATCCATCATAACGACTCTGAGATCGCAGATGCATTCCTGAGCTTCTGCAATCAAAAGTTCATGTTTGAAGGATATGATCTCAACGCGGAAGGGCGAATTAACCACTCAAACCGGGACCTAGCTTAGGCAATTGCTCATTCAGCCATTCGATCGTCGGCTCCAATCCGACAGACGTTCGAAGTTGTAGTTCCCCTTCGTTGTTGTAAAGAGCAGGACCGCCGAGGTTCGATTGTTCATTCAAAACTCTGCATATTTCTTTTGACCTATGAGGATCAATACTGATGGTGAAAACTTCTCCAATCCTTATCCGCTCGAGTCGAACTCTGTCTGAAGAGATATTGAAGATCCGCTCTAGTAATTCTTTATGATTTCCGTCATTGGATTCTAGAATCTGGCTCTGATTTGCAAAATATTCAATCTTACTACTCCTATCTGTTGTAGAAATACTTTCAATATTAAACGATGGGAACTGCGCTTTCAATAAAAGTTTTGAAATATTCTTACTATATTGTCGCGGAGATTCTTCCCTGAGCGGTTCGTTTACCATCACGCTAGCAGAATAGTGTTCAATGTCGGACTCCAGCCATTTCCAATTCGTATTTCTATTCGAAAACAGACAAGCCAATAACGTCGCTCCCATCATCAGGTGATTGATCGCTTCAGAATCAAACGAAAGAGTTTCACCACCGTTGTCTGCGGAGACGTACCCATAGAATGTGTGGTTGCTTACCATCGGTGCAACAAGCCACGGATCGCCTGGTGCCCGGCCCACCCGCTCTGCATACGGATCTTCACCAAACAATGCTTCAGTAAACTGGTACCCATATATATTTCGTGACAATGGTCGTTGCTTGTTCCCAGTAGAGAGATTAAATCCATTTCTTTCAATCAGATACATCAAATATTTATTCCACTTGAAGTCCGAAAGTTTATCTCCTACTTTCAGCGAAATAGACGAGACATTGTTTGCGTACTCGAGCTTAAAGGAGCTGCTTTGGTGATCATAAGAAAATACTCGATGTCTCTTCAACCCTGCAAGGCATAGTGCCTTGCTAAATAATCCAAAACATCGACCTTTGCTAGCAGGCGTGATGATCTCGGCCAAGAGTGAGCTATATTTTTGAGTAATATTCTGTTTGCGCCGATGCTCTTCTTCCGAGGCAGTATTTGATGCGATGAATCTAAGTTGACAATGTGTGCGATCCGCAACTTCCTTGCTAATACTAGTTTTGTTATCCCAGAATACCGCGACGCCGTAAACGCGATTGAAGAGCTGGAGAGGGATTCCCAACACTGCTCCGCTCACACCGGCGCGTTTCATGAACTCTCGATCGAAATGCTCGTCCTTGCTTGAATCATCGACGTAAACTGTTGCGCCTTCTTTAAAAACGTGTGATGCAAAGTTTTTCGCGCCAAGGATAATTTGGCTACCCAATACGCTATCCGAGTTGAAGCTTCGGTATTCTGCAATTACCTCAAATATGTTTCTGGGTTCTACGATGAAGTATACAATTCCACCGCTCAAATCATTTGCCTGAACGATTTTCGATACCTCAACAGAGATGCTGTGCTTCAATGCAGGAGGAGGATTGAGCAGATCTTTGAGATCTGGCTTGTAGTTTGGAAGCCGTCCCGGATTAACCACATCGAACGCCTGTTGTAGCCGGATCATTAGTTACACGCCTATTTCCATAATTCTTCGGAGCGCTTATACAACGAACGTGCTCGCCGATCCTAGGAAAAACGCGTGTTTCTCAATATGGTGCAGTAGACAGCAGGTCCGTGCGGCGCTTTGGAGTTGATGTGGTTCATATCGCTACGCTGTCCTTTCGTGTGTTCCGATCAAGGGTATCTCGGAGTCCTCTGTAGTCAGCTGCGTCGCGCCGAGGCTGCTCGATAGGGTTGGAACGCTCCAAGAGTTCATTTGCTCGGTAGATCCGATTGAAGCAGCAGACTTCGAGACAAGGCGGATTTGTGTATCCTCTGTAGGGCCAACAGGTTCAAAGACAGATAGATGATGACTCGTCGTTTGTGGGTTAAACATCGGCGCATTTCTATCGAGATCGGGCTCTACTCAGCTGCGCCTTCCGTAGCCTGCGCTGCGCTTGTCGCCGCCATTCGGTGATGATCCCTTGCGCAGGCTTGGCCAGCCTTCGGTTAACGCTTTTTTCCCCTTGACGTGATTGGGGCCTGCGGCCCCCTGGCTTTCAAGGCCAAGCCTTCGCATGCGCTCCGGCGCAAAGGCCGGGCCGTGGCTCACTCCCTTTGGTCGCTGCGCCCGCACCACCCCCGACCTTTCCGGCCTTGAGAGCCGTCCCCCGCTCATTGCCGCGTGGCTAGTCCGGTTGCAGGCGCAACCGGTATTCCAAGGAAAGGGAAAGGTCATGACGACGCTTTATGCACTGCCACATGATCTCGAAACGGTAGGGTTCTATTTCGATGATGCAGAGACTTTCGACTCCAAGTCCGCCGCTTTGCGGAACCAGTTCGACGAGCCCGTCGAGGAATTCGAGATCCAGTTCATTGATGGCGAAGCGATTGACGCGGCACTGGTCAAAGCCATTGGCTTGCATCAAGGCGATCTTTCAGCGTTCTTCGAGAAGATCGAGGATTGGGACGACCAACAGAAACTCTGTGTGATCATCGCGGCGGGCGAATGCGGCTATGAATTTGGCTGGCAGGAGGACCCGGACGCGCTGGGTGTGTACCTCTACGAAATGGACTCTATGCGCGCGCTTGCCGAGCACTTTGTTGAAGAAGGCTTGTTCGGCGAAGTCCCCGAGCGGCTGCAATTCTACATCGACTACGACGCCATCGCCCGCGATCTGAGCGTGGACTGAGTCGTCCAACGCCACCAAGGAAATTGTCAAAGTACCGTTAGCATAGCGACGACGGTCCATCGCGCATGGAAAAGTCTTGCCGATCCACTGAATTTGGCTCTGGACCGACGCTTCGCAGCCGATCGTGCCGCGGCAGCCATTTCGGGCGATCCTCATGGCTGGCAAACATTGCAACATTTTCGCGATGCCGGGTCATGGCCACATAGGCCAGATGTTCATCCATTGAGCGCGATCCCAGCACATATGCCTGATCGACCGTCGCGCCCTGGGATTTATGGATGGTCACAGCGTAGCCATGATCAATGTGCCGATACTCCCTCGGGTCAAATTTGATTGTTCCGGCATCCTCATCGAGTTTTACGGCAAAGTGTGAATGCTCCGCCTTCAGCACCGTCCCCAGCGTTCCGTTCTTAACGCCAATCTCACGGTCATTCTTGCCAAACACAATCCGGTCCCCTTCGGCAAAAGCACGCGGGCCGGTTTCGGTTTCGATGAGGGATGCCGGGTTTTGATCTATACGGCGCGCAGCTCGGATGGCTTGATTAAGAGCATGCACGTCTTTGCGGCGATGCGCGAGAGCCAGCCGCGTTGTGCCGGGGTCATCGCGCCGTTCATCCTGCACATACTGGCTGGCAAGCGCTGCTATCGCATCATCCTGCCGGGGTGCCGCCGCAATGGCCCCGTGTTGTGCATAACGATCGAGGGCTCCCCGAGTTTGGCCTTCGGCCAGCATCCGTGAAGCTGATTTCTGCCAATCGGCTTTCTGGCGGTGGATTGTGTTCAGGCGTGCGGCCCCGTGCGAATCCACAATCTCGCGGAAAGGCTGCCCCGCTTCGATCGGCTGGAGTTGTTCAGGATCACCGACCAGCACCAGCTTTGCACCAATCTCATCCATCTTTTCGGTCAGTCTTGCCATCTGGCGTGTGCCGATCATTCCGGCTTCATCCACCACCAGCACATCCCCTTTGGCAATCGGCGTGTTGTCATGTGCCCATGAGGTTTCGAGTGCTGCGAGCGTGCGGCTTGGAATGTTCGAGGCGGATTGCAGCCCATCCGCCGCCTTTCCGGCCAATGCCGCGCCATGCACCGTGATGCCTTGGCGGGTCCATGCGTCCATCGCGGTTGCGAGCATCGTGCTTTTGCCCGCTCCGGCAAGCCCAACGACGTTCGAGAGCTGGCGATCCGAAAGCACATGCGCGATAGCCGAGCGTTGTTCATCACTCAAGGTGCCGCCAAAATCGCGCTGCATGGTGCGGTCCTGGCTCCGCAGAGCCGCATTCATATGGTTGCGCGCGACTCCAAGCCCGCCCGATGCGGCGAGCCGTTGGGTGTTTGCGTGCATCGCCTCTTCGGCTGAGACGTAATCGCATGTTGTAAACCATTCGCCGGTTGGATCATCGCGACTGACCAGCTCAGCAGAGCGCATTGCTGCATCGGCGACATCGCGCAAGGCCTGTGGCTCGCTGATCCGTTTCGTAAGCGCGCGCAGCACATCGGTGCGGTTGAAGCGTGCTTTGGTGCGGGAGAGTGATGGCAGAACCAATGCCGGGTTACGCAGCAATTCGCTCCGGCTTGGCCCCTCATCGCTGTGCGGGTTGCGAAGAACCTGCCGTGGGTCCGATGCAGGTTCATCGGCATGGGAATTTCCGGTGGACTCAAGTGCGGTCGGCGCAGCACGATCAAGATTGTTTTCGATGGCGCCTGCATCGAGATCAATGCGCGATGAGGACCGGCGTTTCTTGCGCTCCGCCGTCGCTGTGCGCCGCCGCTTTTCTTTGAAGGCGGCTCGTGCATCGTCGCCACCAGCATCACCGCTTTGCCGCGTGCCCGCAGCCATTGCGCGAATATCGTCATCGAGTGATTGTGCAGCGGATTTCGCGTCCAACTCTGCCTGAATGCGCTTGGCCTTCAGGGCATGGTCAATGGCGGTTTGTCGCTCGCGCAGATCAGCCCGCGCCTGATCATCACGCTGGGCTGCATTCCTTCGATCCCGATCAATCTCTGCAAGCGTGCGGGCGCGCTGTCCCGTGAAGCGATCCAGCAGACCGAGCCATCCGGGCCGCAGCCTTGATTGACGTTCGGTTTCTTCCTTGGCTTGCCGGTCTTGGAGGGCTTTTTGCTGATAGCCAGTCCGCTCTTGTTGGGATTTGTCATTACGGGCCTGTTCAGCTTCGATACGGGCCAATTCTTCGTCTGCTCTCCGGGCTTCCTGGTCCTTAAGCTCTTCCAGCCGATCCGTAATCAGCGTTGCTGCAATGCCGTATGCCTCTCCCCGGCTGAGCAGCGTATCGAGATCGCCCAGCTTCGCCCGGACCTCTTTCGCTTTGGCTTTGACCGCGCGACCCACTGGGAATGCTTCACCGGTATGGTCAACCGCCACCGCTCCGCGCTTATCGCCGCGCGCGAGAATGAAGCCATGCTCTTTGCTGGCAGCCGCAACTGCGGCCCGCCCATCTGAGATCATCCATGCGTCTTGAAGGATTTCTTTGACTTTCGCCGGGTCACGACCAGCCCGTTTGGCTTGCTGCCATTCCGCCAGAGAGTAATTGCGGGGATTGGAATCTTCATCGCACACGAATCCGCGCGGCATAGACCAACCATGCTCGCGATAGAGCTCACGTCCCAAATCATTCAGCGTGCGCCGGTCATGTGACATCTGCACAGCGCGCATTTCTGAGACATTTATTCGGCACCACACCGCGTGCGCGTGCGTCCGAATATTGCCATCGGAGCCGCGTTTTTCGTGAAAGACAATCGTGCGAGGCTGACCAGTCAAACCGAGCCGTTCTTCGGCCCGATCAATCGTTTGGACGAACAGCTCCGGTGATGCCTCGGCATCCTTGGGCGGGTTAAGTGAGAGCGAGTAGAGATGCTGCTTACAGCGGGTCGCCATGCTGATTGCGTGGCTTTCCTGATAGGCCCCCATCAAATCATCGGCCACAAAGCCGCGTATTTCATGAATGGTCACACGCTCATTTTCCGCCTTCATCAGATGAAGGGCGAGATCGCGCGCACCGCCCCGCTGATTGCCGACAAGGATCATTGCGGCTCCTCGCTCGCAAACACGACATGATCGGTTTTGCCCGGAGGTGGCAGCGGCTTGAGGCCCAGCGCCTTGACCAGCGCACTGCGCATGGTGGCGATGTCCCATGCCATCGCGCGAAGTTCGCCCGCAAGATCGGCATCCAGCCCAAGGCAGTTTTCTTCATGGGCGAGGATCAGCCGGTGCATCCGGTTGCTAAATGGCGCGCCGCCAAGTGTGCGCAGGATCAGTGCGAGCGATTGCTTGTCTTTGACGACATGCCGCCCCCGCGCTTTGCGCGGCTTGGCTTCCTAGCCGAACAGTCGATCACGGACATGCTCACTGATTGAGAGATTGCCCGCATCACGACGGAGCTGTTCTTTCTCTTCCGCCGTGACACGGACGGTGACGTAGAGCGGTTTTTCGTTGGCGCGGTCAGGCTTAGTGGTTGGCGCGTCACTGGCTTCAGGACGTTCTGTTTTTGCGAAGGCAGCACCAAGATCACCGGCTTTGTAGGTTGCTGGCTGGGTCATGGCTGCGGCCCTCCGAAGTCGGGGCCGCTCGGCGGTTCAATCTCGGACTCAGGAACAGCCTTTTTGCCGGATTTTAAACCATCCACAGCTTCGAGATAGAGCAAAGCATCGGAGTGCTTGAGCTGATCCTGCCAGTCCTCTAACGTCTCAAAAAGGTGTTCAAACTCTTTCTCCCCAGCAGCACCATCGCATACACGACTGAGCAGCCGCATCCGAGTGGTCCATATTGATTGTTGTTGCAAGACCGGCCTGCG
>ERZ1740062.119-NODE-119-length-61175-cov-14.575327_pt1 | contig 61175 bp, 48 predicted proteins | sample MGYA00581741_ERZ1740062 | MGnify/ENA primary metagenome ERZ1740062 (study PRJEB43018, sample SAMN04849747) | marine metagenome | isolation source: floating plastic debris | place: Pacific Ocean | collected 2008-09-01 | study: EMG produced TPA metagenomics...
TACGAGATATCCCCCAGCACGGCGAGCTGGCGCAGCAGCCAGGTCTTGTGTTCGCGCGGGTTCCGCATGTCCAACGCGCCCAGGATCATCAGAACCGGCGCGAAGGCCAGAAACAGCACGAGGGTCTTGGGGATCCCGTCCGTCCCTGGCCCCAGTGCCACCGCCGCGAACAGGGCGATCCCGCCGGCGCCGACATAAAGCGCCCGCCGGGCTCCCAGTTTGGTCAGCGTCAGATAGGTGAAGACCCCCAGGAAGAACAGCACGGCGCAATAGGCGGGCAGTCCGAGAAAGGGTGCCTTGGTCAGGGCGAAGCTGATTGCGGCCAACAGGACGGCTGTCAGAATGCCCACCGGCAGCGTCCGAACATAGAGCCAGAACAGCGCGTAGACGATCAGCTCGACCGAGACGGACCAGATCGGGCCATTGAAGGAAAGCCCGGTCTCGAACCCCCAGGCCGAGATAAAGAACAGGTTCAAGACGAAATGGTAGGGGTCGTTGTTCGGGAAGAACGGCGTCTCGGAGATCTGCAGATAGAGCACGGCCTGGAAGGCCAGTACGATCAGCAGGGTCGCCAGATGCAGCGGGTAGAGCCGTGCGAAGCGTTTCACCGCGAAATTCCGGAACGAGATTTCCGACCCCCGGTAGACGAAGCAGAAGATGAACCCGCTGATCATCCAGAAGAACGGAACCGCCAGCTCGCCGTGCCGATAGGCGGGCCAGAGCAGGTTCTCCAACGGTGCCTTGTAGTCCCCGGCAGAAGGGTACGTGCCCCAGCCGGCGTCGATCATGAACCCCTTGTAGTGCAGGGCCATGACGCAGATCGCGGCAATCCCGCGCGAGGCGTCGATCAGGTAATAGCGCTTGATCCCGGGTTCGCTCATGACGTCATCACCACGCGCAGGACGGGGCAGCCTGCCGTCTCGGCGCTGGCAGCGCCGACATCCGAATCCTCGATGGCCAGGCAGTCGCCGGGGGCGAGGTCCAGGGCCTCTGCCGCCAGCAGATAGGGCTGGGGGTGTGGTTTGTGCTGGGTGACCTCGTCGCCGGTGATCGTGACCTCGAACAGCCGGGCCAGGTCGTGATGGGCCAGAATCGCATCGACGCTGGCCCGCGAGGCGGTGGTGACCAGGGCTGCCCGGCCAGTCTGCAGGAACGCCTCGATCATCCGCACCAGGGGGGTGTTGATCCGCACATGATGCAGCATGTCGGCGTAAAGCGCGGTCTTGCGCGCGGCGATCCCGGGGGCCTCGTCCGTGCGGGTCTCGCCCAGCAGGACCGGCAGGAACTGGCGCCAGTTGCGTCCCGCGGCGACCGCGTCGAAGGCATCGCGGCCGGGTTCGACGCCTGCTTCGGCCAGGGCCGCGGCATAGGCGGCATAGTTCGCGTCCGCCGTGTCGGCCAGCGTGCCGTCCAGATCGACCAGCAGGGCCTTGACGGGGCCTGTCCCGTTCATCGCCGAGCCTTTCATCGCCAAACCAGTCATCGTCCGGCCTCGATGTAGCGGCGCAGCAGGACGGCGGTGCAGGCGAAGAAAGCCAGGCCTTTCCTGGGGTCCTGGCGGATCTTGTAGGGGGTGAGGCGCAGATAGTTCACCAGCTCGTGGAAGTAGATCTCGCGCAGAACATCAGGGCCCAGGTGATCGGTCAGGAACCGCTCATAAGCCTCGTGCAGTGCCGAATAGATCTGCGAGCGCTGGAGCTGCAGGCGCAGCGCGTCGTTCTCGACCGTGAGCTGGACCGATTTGTTCAGCGCCTCATAGCCCAGGTGCAGCGACTGCATCAGCTTGGCCCAGTCGATCAGCGGCGTGTTGAAGCGGTTGTCCGGGTTCGGGTCGATCACGTAGTACCCGGTCGGCACGGCGGGCGAGATGATGACGTTCTCGATGGTCAGGTCGCCGTGGATGCGTCCGGTGCCCAGCGTGCGGATCTGCGCGCGCAGCCAGTCCGGGTCGCTCAACCGCGCCCAGTCGGCATAGTCATGCGCGATCTCGTTGATGCGCAGCCCGTCGGGATAGACGCCCCGGGCGAACTCGAGGATCTTTTGCGCATTGGCGGTGACCTTGCCGTCCAGATAGGCGCGGATCGCCTCTTCGTCGGCCTCCGGTTCGGCTCCTGCGGCGTGGAAGGCCACGGTGTCCTGCAGCAGCCGGTCGAACAGGCGGTGGGTCTCCTCCGGCGGGCTGGTGTGGATCACCTCGTAGAAATCGGCGGCGGGCGACAGGGTCGGCATGTCATAGACGAAGAACGCGTCCTTGCGGTGGCGGTCGATCACATCGACCAGCGGCAGGCCGCGCCCGTGTTCGCGGTCGAGCCAGTTCGCCTGATCCTCGAGTTTGTCGGCAGGCGCCCCTTGCGCGAACTTGCGGATCTTGAAACTGCCCTTGGCCTCGACCAGGGCCGTCACCGCGTCCGAGCCGCCGTGGAAGAAGCGCTGGACCTGCGCATCGTCGACCGCGCGCAGACCGAAGGCCGATGTCGTGACATCATCGCCGCTGAACAGCGCCACGATGAAGTATTCGTACTCGCTGGTGCGGTTGAAGCGCTGGTGCGAGGGCGGGGTGATCGGCTCTTCCGAGCCGAAGCCGACATAGCCCTTGGCGCTGTCGACCATGGCGCCGAGGTGCAGCTGGCTGCGCACCGCGCCGTAGCCCAGGATCGCGAGCAGCGGCGACAGGACGAAGACGAACATCGCGATCTCGAAGCTGGTCACCGTGCCTTCCAGGATCACCACGGCCAGCGGGACCAGCGGCGCGCCCAGAAGCACCGCGACGACGCCCAGGAAATCGACCCCGATCGACCAGGAGAACATCCAGAACGCAGCAAAGTACGCGGCCCACATCGAAACCGTGCCGAGCAGGTAGTTCGGGTGCAGCACGCCGCCCCGGCCCAGGAACTCGCCCAGGCTCCACAGCATGTCGCAGAGCCGGAAGCGGATATGGTCGTTGAACACCCAGCTTGCCGCCCAGATCCCCCGGCGCAGCCGCTGCGAGCTTTGCACCAAGCGGGCGAAGGCGATGACCAGCACTGCCGCGGCCAGCATGATGCAGGCGGTCACGGCACTCAGCCCGCCGACCAGCACCGCGAACAGCAGCCCGCCGACCCCGACGACGACCAGGTCGCTGACCCGCTCGGCCAGGATGGTCGCGGCGACATAGGTCAGCGAGATGTATTCGCGCCGCCAGACATAGATCAACCGCACCAGTTCGCCGATCCGGAACGGCAGGACCGCGTTGACCACATTGCCCAGGGTCAGTCCGATCAGCAGGTTGAATCGGCTGATCGAGGCCGGCGGGAACAGCAGTGCCCAGCGCTGGGCCCGGATTGCATGGCCCGCCAGCAAGAGCAGGCAGGCCCCGGCCAAGGCGAGAAGCTGCAACTCAGTCATTGCTTGGATCTTGTGGATCGGGCGCGCTCCAGGGCAGGGCAGCGTACAGGCGGTCGGCGTCCAGCCGGGCCAGCTCCTCCGGCGTGCCGAAGGGGAAGTGATGCGCCAGCTCGCTCAGGTCGACGCGGCCACCCGTCTGGGCGATCTGGTCGATCACGCCGCTGAGGAACAACTCGTCATAGGGGCAGGTCCGGCGGAAGACGGCATAGGCGTCGTGGAAGGCGGCGGGGCTCTGGAACAGGTAACACCCGGCGATGGCGAACGGGCTGACGACCTGCTTCTCGACCGTGCCGGTCACGGACCCGTCGGGGCCGAGCCGTGCATAGGAGAAGTTCGGACTGTCCGAACGGAAGGTAATCAGGGCGGCCTGCGTGTCGGTGCCGAGGGCTGTGGCCAGGTCGCCGAGATCCGGGCAGGCAAAGGCATGGTCGCAATCGTTGATGGCGATCGGACCCGCGCTTTCGAGCGCTTCGATGCCCAGCCGGGCGGTCTCGGCCGCGCCTTCGGTCACATCGTCCAGCACGACCAGCTTGGCATCCGGGTAATCAGCCCGGATGCGGGCATCGATGCCGAAGCTCTCGCAATGCTCGCGCAGCACGACAAAGACAATCTCGCCCACTGGGGCGGCCTGGCGCACGCTTTCGGTCGCCCACCAGTAGAACGGCCTGCCGAACAGGTCGACCAGCGGCTTGGGCAGGGTGTGCCCCGCCCTGGCAAAGCGCGAGCCGCGCCCGGCCATCGGCATGACAAGCGAAAGCGTCGGCATGCGCGGTCCCCTCGGCCCGGTTCAGGACAGTTGCGCTTTGGAATAGGCGAAGGCGCGCGCCAGCCCGTCTTCCAGCGCTGTCGCGGCGCGGAAGCCGAAGGCCGCCTCGGCCTTGGACGGATCGCCGAGCGAGTGCTTGTAGACCTCGGCCTCGATCCGGGCGCGGTCGAGCGTCAGCGCGCCCTCGAAGAGCTCCGGGAACTTGTCCCAGAAGGCCGAGGGATCGCGGTATTCCGGGTCGATCGCGGCCCCGGTCACGCGGGCGTAGAGATCGACCAGTCCCGGCACGGAATAGCCGCTGCCCGAGCAGACATTGAAGATATTGCCCCGGAAGGTGCCGTCCGAGGTCATGACCCGGCGGAGCATGTCGATGACATCGCCGACATAGACATAGTCGCGTTCGGCATCCGATTGGTTGAACAGCACCGGGCGGCGGCCCTGCACGAGCTCGCGGCTGAGATAGGACAGGAAGGGCGGGTTGGTGCGGTGGATGTCCTGGTGCTCGCCATAGACGTTGAAGAACCGGGTGATCACCACGTCCAGCCCATAGGTGGCGGCGAAGCCCGCGCAGACCCGCTCGGCCGCCTGCTTTGTGCAGGCATAGACCAGATCGGGGGCGACGGTGGCGTCCTCGCGGAACGGGGTCTCCTTGTTGTTCTCGTAGACCGCCGAGGTCGAGGAGAAGACGAAGCGCTTCACCCCGGCGCGGCGGGCCTGTTCCAGCAGCCGGGCGACAGCGGTGACGTTGTTGTCATAGGCAGCCCCCGGGTCCGACTGGCATTTCGGCAGCGAGGACGTGCCGGCGAAGTGGAAGAGCACGTCATGGCCGGCGACGACATCGGCCATCTCGGGCGCGCGCACGTCCATCTCGATGAATTCGCCGAAGCGCTTGCCGTCAATCTCGAGATTGTCGGCATGGCCATCGGACATGTTGTCGACCAGCGTGACCTTGTGGCCCGCCGCATCCAGCGCGTGGCCCAGCTGCGAGCCGATGAAACCGGCGCCGCCGGTGATCAGGACAGACGGTTTCATGCGTGCTCACGCTCCCCCAAAATTATTGCCCAAAATCATTGCCCCAGATCATCGCTCAACGCATTGCCACCCTGGCGTTCCGACGGGTAGTTGGCGCGTGGCGTCTCCCGGAAATCCGAGTTCAGCAGCGCCTGGCGGTTGGTCAGGTATAGCCAGAGATATTTCAAGAGTTTCAAGGACTGGTTGACCAGCTTGGCATTCGAGACCTGGTCTTCCTCGCGCCAGCTGATCGGTGCGAAGGCAACCTTGGCTTTCGCGGCATAGGTTGCCAGCAGCATGCAGTTGTTGAAGGTCAGGTCGTCCGGCATTTTCGTATGAACGCCGCGTTCGATCAGGGCGCGGCTGTAATAGTTCAGGCCCGAGCCCATGTCATAGACCCGGTGCAGCGTGCAGGCGGTGTAGAGCGCGTTGAAGACGTGGTTGCCGAAGACCCGGAACGCGGCATAGCCGGTCAGGTCGGCGCCTGTCATGAAGCGCGCACCCAGCACGCAATCGGGATCATTGGCGGTGATCATGTCGTGCAGCCCGGCGAAATCGGCGATCCGGCCCTGGTCGTCGCCGTGCAGGATGACGACGCCGTCATGGCCGCGGTCCAGACAGCGCTGGAAGGCGACCTTGTGGGTGCCGCCCAGGCTGTAATTCTCGACATTGCGCAGCACCGTGACGGGCAGGGTGGTGCAGCCCGCGGCGGCTTCCAGCGCCTTGGCGATGGTGTCGTCGCGGCTCTGGTTGTCGATGACGACCAGTTCGGTGAACAGGGGTGCTATCTCGGGCGTGAACTGGCGGATGACCCGCTGGATCTGGGCACTGCAATTATAGGCGGGCACGGCGACCATCAGCGCCCGGTGCGCAGGACTGTGCATCGGGTGTTCCTCTATACGCTCTGCAATGGCGGACCCCGTACCATACCGATCAGGCCTTGGCACAGAAAATGCTGGGCCGAGGCGGCACGGCGACAATTCCACCCATCTCCCTCGGGGCCGGATCGGATGCAAGAAGGCATTGGGGAATTGATAACAAGAATGCCGGTAATCAAAGGGGTGCGATCGCCTTCCGGCTTTGGGGATATGAGCTCTTGATGACAGGATCGGGAAAGCTGCCCAGGGCGCCTGGAGGGGACGCATGATCGCTCTGTCGGTCTATGCGGTGTTCGCTCTGATCGGCCTGGTCTGCATTCTGGGCGCGCGCGTCGCCCCGGCGCGCCTGCCGGCCCTGGCGGCGGGGGCCGTCCACGCGCTATCACTGGCGGTGATCGTGCTGGCGGCCACGGCCCAGGGGCTGGTCTTCGATGCCCCGACTTATCTGGGCGATCTCTGGACGGCGTTCGACGCGATCGGCAAGGCGCATCAGGGTGCGCGGTCCAGCATCGATTATTTCAACCCGATCGGCCCGGTCTATGAATGGGGCTTGCAGGCAGCGCTGGCCGTGCGCGAGCCGTCTGCGTCGGTGCTGCCGCTGGCAAATGCCATGATCGGTGCGCTGGCTCTGGGGGCTGCGGTGCTGATGTTGGCCGGGCGGGTGTCGGCGCTGACGGTCGCGCTGACCGGCCTGATCGCCGTCAGCGTCGCGGTCTCGCCGCGCGACTCCGACACGCTGTTCGTGCAGGGCAGTGCGAGTTTCCTGGCGCCTTACAACCGCTGGGGCTGGGCGCTGTTCGTACCGGTGATGTGTTTCTTCGCGGCCCCGATCAAGGCGCGGGATATTGTGGGCGCCGTGGTGGCGGGCGGCTTGATCGCGCTGATGCTGCTGTTGAAGCCGACCTATGGGCTGGCAGCCCTTGGCATGGTTGCTGTCTCGGCCGTGCTGCAGCGGGGCCGCTGGCGTGACGCGGCGATCGCGGTGGGCGCGATGCTGGTGGTGCTGGCTGCACTTCAGGTCCTGACCGGGCAGGTCAGCGGTTACCTTTCGGATCTGGGCGAGACGGCACGGATGGACCAGACCGGGCTGCGCTGGATCAAACTGCTCTATCAGCTCGCCGAGGTCGGGCTGTTCCTTTTGATTGCACTGCTGGTGTTCTACATCGCCCAGCCGCGCGATGCCCCCTGGCCCAGCCCGTATCTGTGGCGGCCCCTGCTGCTGATCCTGGCGGTCGGCGGGGCGGGCTGGATGGTGATGATGCAGAACCACCATGCGACCGAGGCGGCGGTTTATCTGCTGATGCCGCTTCTGGCGGCGGAGTGGTCCGGTCTGCTACGAGCCGGTGCCACAGCACAGGTTTCGCGCAGTCGGATCGGCTGGGTGCTGCTGATCTTTTTGGTCACGCTGGCCCGGCCGTTGACAGATTCGGGCTTCGTGCTTGCGCAGAATGCCCAGCTTGCGCGGCTCGACCGCGACACACACTTGGCCGGGGGGTATATGCATGATTTGATCGTGCATCGGCGCTGGCGCCGCATCAATGATTATCAGCGGATGCTGAGCGGGCTGGAGCTGTTGCGGGCGAACGGCGCCGATGTGGCGGATGCCGGCACGGTTCTGGCTTTGAACTTCAGCAATCCGTTCCCGTTCCTGCTGGGACGGCCCGCGCCGTCCGGTGTGCCGATCTGGACGCATATCGGGCGCTCGATCTCAGAGCGCCAGCACCCTCCGGCCGGAGAGTTCTTTGACGGAGTCGACTACCTGATGCTGGCCCGGGGTGAGTTGAGCGGCGAGGCCGTTGCCGACATTTATCGCGAGACGATCGCCGCTGAGTTCGAGGAGCAGGACGATGACGCGTACTGGCGGCTCTTCGTGCGCAGGGAATGAGCGGCACGGATGCGGCGCTTCTCGGTCTTCACGCTGATCTCCGGCACGGGATGGTTGATCGATCTGGGCCTGACGGTGGCGCTGGTGATGACCGGGGCAGGGCCGTTCCTGGCCAGCGTCATCGGCTCGCTCACCGCTGTGACGTTCGTCTTCGCGATCTCGCAACTGATGGTGTTCGACACCGGCGGGCGCATCCAGACACAGCACTATGGCCGTTATCTCGTCTGGCACGCCGTGACGATTCCACTGGCGTCCGGTGCCGTGGCCGGTCTGACCGGACTGTTCGAGGGGCCAGTCGGGTACCTTGCAGATGCGTTGCCCTGGAGTTTGGCGGATCTGTTGCCCGGTGTGACTGCTTTGTCCGCCGGTGCCGCGAAGGCCGCCATCACGCCTGTGACCTTGACGGCAAACTTCTTCTTCATGCGCTGGCTCTTAGAACGGCGGGGCGTCTGATGCAGCGGGCCGATGCATCTGCAAAGATGCCTCTTCGCAATGAGATTGTTCGGAACTCATGAAAAAGTTCGCTTCCAGAATCGCCGATGTGCGCGCCGCACTGCGCAAACCGGCGGACGCCCGCACGCTGACCGAGAAACTGCTGATTGCGGGCACCCTTACCAGTACCGAGCATGTCGTCACGACTGTCCTGCGGCTGGCCTCGACCCTGATCATCACCCGGATGCTGGCGCCCGAGATCTTCGGGTTGTTTGCCATCATCATGACATTCCAGATCATTCTGGCCCTGGTGACGGATTTCGGGATCAAGGACCTGATCCTCACCGCGAAGAATCCGAGGGATGTCCGCCTGCTGCAAACCTGCTGGAGCATTCAGCTGATACGCGGTTTCATCATCTATGGTGTGATCCTCGTCATGTCCGGGTCGCTCTATCTGCTGCAGCAGAACGGCACTTTGGCGGGAGAGAGCGTCTATGCCGCGCCGGATCTGCCCGCGGCCCTGGCCATCAGCGGAATGGCGATGCTGCTCAAGGGCTTCGAGTCGGTGAATCCGTATATCTATGCCTATGAGATGCGGCTCCGGCGCAACACGATCATGAACGTCCTCTTTGCCGTCGTGTCGCCGTGTCTGACGATCCTGATTGCCCTGTACGAGCCTACGGTCTGGGCCCTGGTGATTGCCGGCCTGCTTGCCGGAGTCATGAAGCTGATTATGACCTATTGGCTGTTTGAAGGCGCGGCCATGCGCTTCTGCTGGGACCGGGTGCACCGGCTCGCCATCTTTGACCGTGGCAAGTGGATCATGGGCCGGTCCGGGCTGCAGATCATGACGGTCGAGGCAGACCGCCTGATCCTGAGTGCGTTCCTGCCAGATACTCTATTTGGGCAATATTTCTTGGCAAAACAGATCTTTACCGTTCCAGACGCACTGATCCAGAAACTGCACGGGTCGTTTGGGCTGCAGTTCTTTGTCGAGATCATCTCGCAGCCCGTGCGCGAGATGCAGGCGCGGTATTACAAGTACCGGATCCCGATCGACGCCGTTGCCTGTATTTTTGCGGGTGGTTTCCTGACCGCGGCCCCTGCGGTGATCGGCCTGTTGTTCGATCCGCGCTATCAGGCGGCGGGCGATATCCTGCAGATCCTGGGCCTGGCGCTGCCCTTCATCGGCATGGGCATGATCCGGGAGGGTTACGGCGCGCAGCAGCGGTTCCGGGTGACGGCCTTCTTCGGGCTGATCCAGACGGTCTCGATCTGGACGGGCCTGATCATTGCCCTGTTCGTCTTCGACAACATCACCGCGGCCTTTTTCGTGATCGCGCTTCACCGGATCCCGGAACTGGCGACTGTGTTGATCTATGCGCGGCGTGAAGGCTGGATCGATCTGTTGAAAGAGATCCGGATGTTTCCGCTGATCGGTGTTGGCGCAGCGCTCGGGCTCGCCGCCGAGTTTCTGATCAATCAGCTCTGAAAGTCGAACGCCGCGGGATCGATCTCCGTGACGTCGACCAAGAGGATCAGGTCAGAACCATACCGGATCTGGGTATTCTCCCCGACATGCACGATCCTCAGATCATCGAGGGAAAGCCCGCCTCCGAAGGCGAGCGTATCCTCGAACACGTTGAAATCATGGATATTATCTATGCCGTCGCCGCTTTCGAAGAAAAAGATATCGGCCCCGGCGCCACCGGACATGACATCGTTGTCGCGACCCCCGATCAGCGTGTCGTCGCCGTCATAGCCTACCAGCCGGTCGCGGCCATCTTCACCGCGCAGGATGTTGGACGCGACATTTCCGTTCAGCCAGTTGTCCAGTTCGTTCCCGGTCAGGTCGATTTCCATGCTGCCAATGGCGGTTGCGGACTCGACATTGGCCTCGAGCGCCCGGCTGACGCTTGTGCTGACATACTCGTAGCCTTCGCCTTCGAGCTCGAAGATCCGGTCCCCGACATGGTCGATGAAGATCCGGTCGTCGCCAGCGCCGCCTTCGATGAAATCAGCGCCCGCACCACCGTCAATGACGTCATTTCCGCCTTTACCGACCAGACGGTCCCGCCCGTCGCCACCCATGAGGAGGTTTACCCGGTCATTGCCGTTCAGCCAGTTGTTGAGCTCATTGCCGCGCAGATTGATCTCGGCATCGCCGATGGCATTCGCGGCGTCGACATTGGCCTCGAGCGTCCGGCTGACAGTCGTGCTGATCCATTCATAGCCCCCGCCTTCGGCCTCGACGATGACATCACCGACATGGTCGACGAAGATCCGGTCATCGCCCGCACCGCCATAAACCGTGTCTGCACCGCCCTTGCCATCCAGGAAGTCGTTGCCCGCACCGCCGAACAGCACGTTTTCAGCGCTGTCGCCGACCAGTGCATCACGCTCATCCGTGCCGACGATATCCTCTGCTCCGGGCACATACTCTGTCGTGTCCAGTAAGGTCTGGACGACCTGCTCCAATGTCATTTCCACGTCATCTTGGAACTGGAAGGTCTCGATATGTGCGCCTTCGTGGGCAATGCGGAGCTCTCCAGGCGTGCCGTTGATATCCCAGGAGAGGACGAGCCATGTGTCGGCGGCTCCACCCTCCTGCAGCACCGAGACCGAGAGATCGGTCACGTTGAGGTCCGAGAAGTGGATAGTATCCGCGCTGCCAGACTCCTGGCTTTCAGCCTGGGTGCCGATCACGACAGTGCCGCTGTCGCGGGTGACAATGTAGGTATCATTGCCGTCGTGACCGGACAGGATCTGCGCCTCCGCGCCGGCAGCACCGGCGATCAGGACATCATCACCCGTCCCGCCATCGATGCTGTCCGACCCCGCGCCGCCGTCCAGGGTGTCATTGCCGCTGCCGCCCTGCAACGTGTCCCGTCCGCCAGTGCTGCGGATATGGTCATCGCCGCCTTTACCCAGGAACGTCTCGTCAGCATTGCGCCCGTTTAAAATATCTCCGAAGTCGCTGCCTGACAGGCTGACGGCATTAGTGACCAGCCCGGCATTGCTCAGGGCCGTCTCGATGCCGAAGTCGTGGACCTGCGCATAACTTGGGCGGTCTGCCAGGCTTGTGACTGCATAGGCCTGCGTGTTCATGTCCGGGCTGTCCAGCACACCCAGTTCCCGGCCAGTCGGCGTGTTCGGATTCAGCGCCTCGACAAGGATGCCTTCTCCGTTCGCCGGGCCCACGCTGCTCGCGTTGAGCCCCGCACCTTTGGCGTCGATGAGTGCAGGTGTTGCGGCGTCTCCGACCTGTACTGTTGCGATTGCGGATGAGAAGTTTCCTTGGTTGTCCGAGACCCAGTACTTGAATGTGTCGATGCCGGTGAAGTCGAAGTTCGGGCGGTATGTGACGGTTCCGTCGCCATTGTCGAAGACTTGGCCGTTGAGGGGCTGGACGATGCCGTCGATGGTCAGTGTGTCGCCGTCGGGGTCGGTGTCATTGGCCAGCAGGTCGATGACCAGGTCGGTCTCCACCGCAGCCTGGGCCTGTTCGCCCTGTGCTTCGGGGGCGGTGCTGTCGAGGTCGATATAGCCCGCGAACTTGGCGTCCTTATAGGCATTGTACGGGCTTTGCAGTTCGACGTCCGGGTGGATTTCAACCAGATGGCCGGTCTTGAAGATCTCGCCGGTCAGCCGGTCGCTGAAATAGGCCTCGAGCACGAAGTACTGTTTGCCGTCCGACGCCTCGTAGAAGCCATCCTGTTCCAGCAGGTGGATCACGTTCTGCGGGCTGAGTCCGTAGCTGTCCGAGCCTGCCGGGATCGGGGACTCGCCCAGGCTGTCGATCTTGGTGCCGGTGATCCGAAGGTTGGCATCGTCGGGATTGCCGCCAAAGATCAGCGGCCCGTCCAGGTGGATCTCGAAGCGGCCCGGATCGACGGTCGTGATGACCTCGTGGGCGGGGTCCAGATTGGACAGGTCGGTTCCGGTATTGGTGATGACCGGGTCGACAACCCTGATGCCGGGATCATCGGTGAAGTCGATGGTGAAGCTCTTGGTGGCGTCGATGCCGGTCTTGAACCCGTCGATCCGGGCGTTGACCACGGAGACATCGGTCGTGTTGGTGCCGATCGAGATCGCGGACTGGGGGTCGCTGAACGGCGTGCTCTCCTTGCCGATCAGGTCGAAGCCTTCCAGGATGTAGTGCGCCGTGTATTCGATATGCGCGCCCTGGACCACGCTCCAGGCACTGAAGTCCTGGAAATGGCTGTGAATGTCGTGGCCCTGGTTCGGGTTCGCCTTGACGACGTTCAGGCCGCTATACGCTGCGAAGGTCTCGTTGTCGTGGAAGTTCAGGACCGGGGCGTCGTCGGGCGCGATCAACTCGCCGCCGCCCAAGGCTTCGGGCAGATCGAAGGACGCGGCGTCGAAGGCCAGCTGGTTGCCCTCTTCGACGGCGCCGCGGTGGAAATAGACGAAGCCGTTGTTCACGCTGGCCGCGATGTTGCTGGAGCTTTCGACCATCCGGCTCTGGAACCAGAACCCGTCCCCGGACTTGGCGGTGTCGAACGTCGTGAGGTCTACAAACGGCTTGGGATTGCCCCAGGCGCCCGTGGCCTGGATCGCGATGTTGTTCGTCCAACTGCCGGTCTCGTTGCCGCTTTCCGACACGAAGCCTGCGCCGAGGGTGTTGAACGAGGCGTTCTCGTGCAGCACGGCGTGGCTGTCATGGTGCACGAACCCCCAGCCCGGCGAGCCGAAGACGGCGTTGCCGATGGCGATCGCGGGGTTGTCCTGATCCTCGGTCCCGGTGCGGTGGAAGTGGAAGGAATAGCGCCCCTTGACGTTGGCATCGGGCATGATTTCCTCGAAGGCACCGGCATCCATCGCCGGTTCCGACTTGTCGGTGCGGCCAAGCTCCTCGAAGGCGGCATAGCGCACGTCGACATCGTCATTGTGCATGAACATCACGTGGCCGCGCTCGTGCACGGCGGCGGTCTCCGGGTCCTCGGTCGCGATCGTGATGTTGCGGCTGTAGTTCGCCACCGAGGTCTTCAGGTCGGCGCGTGGCGAGTCGTGGTCGTATTGCAGGGGCGTGTCGAAGAAGACCTCGGTGCCTTCGATCGCGGTGATCGTCAGGACCTCGTCCTCGGGCTCGTGCAGAACGACCGCCCGAGCGTCATTGCTCCACTTGTAGCCATCGTAGCGCGTGCCGGCCAGCACGATCGTGTCGCCGACCTGCCAGCCCTCGGGCACCTCGGCCAGCGTGAGCAAGGTGTCGCCGGCCATCGGGTCGGCCGCGACCTTCAGATGGGTGTCCTTCTCCTGGCCGTGCATCTCGACCTGGCCGTGGCTGACGATGCCGCGGCTCAGGAGTTGCGGGTCCCAGCCGACATCGATCGCGCCGTTGTTGGCGATGACGATGTCGACCGTGACGCCGGCCTCGACTGGGTCGGCCTCGGTGCCGATGGTCAGCCGGCCCGCGCCGTCCACGACCATGGTGTCGACGACCATCTTCGAGTCGCGGTCGGTGGCGAAGTCCAGGTGCCCGTCGACGCGCACCGTGAACAGCCGCGCGTCCGAGACATCGTCATAGGTGACGTGCACGCCGTCGGAGATCAGGACCTTGGCATCGTCGCCCGGGATGACCCCGTCGGCCCAGGTCGCCGGATCGAACCACGACCCGTCCGACACCGCCACATGCGTCGCGTCCGCATGCTTGACCAGATCGAACACCGCCGCGTGCTCGCCATGCAAGGGGCTGTCAGCATCGTGTGGATTATGGCCAGGATCGTGGTCCCCATGACCACCGTGCCCGTCATGCCCGCCAGTGCTTTCGTCATGGCTGGCATGGTCGTGATCACAGTCCTCGGCAGGGCCATGGTCATGGTCTCCGCCGGACGCCTCGGGATCGTCGCAATGACAGATCGGACCACCTGTCTCCGGGCACGGCCCCATGACACCGCCGCCAAGATCGTCGGAGTGCTCAGAAGTGGACTGTTCGGCCTGCGCCAGCTCGAGCACGACCGGATCGCCCGCGCCCGACGTCTCCTCGGACTCCTCTCCGGATGCCTCGGTCTCACCGCCTTGCGGGACCGGGGCCGCTTCCCCGGAGTCAGAGAGTGTATTGTCCGGCGTACCGGCCTCACCGGACCCGGCCAGATCCGAGATCAGAGCCTCGTCCGAATCCGGTAGGTCCACGGCATTCGTAAACCCGGTTTCCAAAGCAAACGTATCGGTCGGAATTGTCATTCCCAGCTCCAGCAGATCACCCACAGCTGACAGGTGTCGCGGATCTGAATTAATTTGCCGTGAATATTCTAATACCTTTGTCGAAATATCATAGTAAAATTTCGTATAATCCAAATATAGGCTTGTATTATTATTTAAGAGAGTTGCAATTAAAATTGTTCGAAAAACAAGGACAATCTGTAACATCCGGGCCTCGCAAAACGGTTGCCATGGCATGCGCCGTGGCAGAGTCTCGTAACAGGGTCCGGCCCGTCAACCTTCGGAATAGGGGTGATGGCCGATGGGCAGAGTGAGGAGTGACGAATGCCGGTGTCAATCCAACGGGCTCTGGGCCTGTGCGCAGGCCTGGTGGGCAGCCTGCTCGGTGGCACTACCGCCTTGGCGGAGGCACCAGGATATGCTGGGGTCGGGGTCTTCGAGGTTCCCGCACTGGTCGAGGCCGAGGCGCTCGTGCGGCTGAATCCGGGTGCGCCGGGTGCGCACCAGACCGCCATGGACTGGACCACGGCCTATCCCGATGCGGCCAACCTGCAAGTGACCGCGGCGCTGACCGCCCTGGCCGCTGGGGATGATGCAGCAGCGGTCGGCCACCTGCTGGCCGCCAATGATCTGGGCGCCCCGGGCCTGCGTACGCTCCTGACAGTCCCGGCACTGGCACGGATCGCCGGTGATCCGCGGCTGGCGGAGCTGCAGGACCATCCGGCAGGGGAGATATCCCCGCCCCCCCCGGCACTGGTCGAGGACCGCCGAGCGCCGGTGACGCCTGCCAACAGCACCTGGGATCCCGGCACGGCACGGGTCGTCAGCCGGTTCATTTTCCCGCCGATCCTGCGCACCTATGCCTTTGACGACGGCACGCCCCAGGGACCGTTGGCCGAGCTGCAGCGGCTGGTCGCACGTGGCTTCGCGGCGGGCAATGCGGGCGATCTCTACGACAACCGCGATGACGGCCATTCCATCCTGCGCCGGGGCAAACGCACGCAGCTCAGCCATATCGAGTACAGTCCAGAAGCCCGAGCGGCCGGGCTGCACTATGGGCTGAACACCCGGATCCTGTTCGACGCGCCGACGTTCGGCAATTCCTCGACCGCGCTGTCCGGCCCGAACTGGCGCTCGCAACCCCGGTTCGCGCTGACCAGTCCCGGCGGGGCGATCCGGCTGTCGCAGCTTTATGCCAGCAACCATGTCTATATCTTCCCCGAGGACCGCGACCACGACCCCGCCGCGAGCGGTGGCCAGGGCGATCTGCTGCCGGCGCTGACACCTTATGTTCTGATCAGCCAGGGATCCTCCGGCTCGGACCAGCCGCTGCTGCAGGCCGTCCAGGCCGTGCTGGCCGCATTCCCGGCCGAGGTGAAAGCGCGGCTGACCACCGAGAAGTTGATCGCCCCGATGGTGCAGCGGATCATCCGGCAGGGTCTGACCGGTGACCACGGGTATATGGACCCGGCGGCGCATCCGACCGTGATCCGGGCCGAGGATATCGACCTCGCAGCAATGATCCAGGCTGCCCAGGCGCTGACACCTGAGACGATCCCGCCGGCGCCAAACCTGAGGGTGCTCCGCGAGACAGCCCCCCATGCCAGCATCTTCGCCGACGGGGTGACCGAGACGCTGTTCAACACGCCCGCCGCTGTGGCCCGAGCCTGGCGCGGCGGACCGGTCCGGCGCGATTACGAGCTCGAGGTCCTGGCCGAGGATCCGAACGGCCGCGATCTGACCTTCCACTGGCGCGTGCTGCGCGGGGATCCGGCGAGCATCCGCATCGAGCCACAGGATGAGGACGGCCGCCGCACCCGGTTGGCGCTGACCTGGCAGCCGCCGCGGCCGGCGCCGCGCCAGCCCGGTATCACCGTACCACGGGTCGACATCGCCGTCTTTGCCGACAATGGTGCCGAGATATCGGCGCCCGCGATCTTCAGCATGCTCTACCCGGCCTATCAGGCCCGCGACTACGATGCCGAGGGGCGGCTGCTGTCGATCAAGTATCGCCCCGCCGATGGTGTCTATGCCGATCCGCTGATCTGGCCCGCGCGCGACTGGGAGGACAGCTTTCTGCACGACGGCGAAAAGCAGATGATCGGCTGGACCCGCCGGCGGGGCAGGCCCGGGCAAGAGGCCGTGACCCGCTTCACCGCGCATGGGCTGAAGGTGGTCGAGACCGGGCCGGATGGCCGCGCGGCCCTGACGCAGCGCGTGACCTATCCGGTATCGCGCACCGAGACAGGGGCTCTGTTCGTGACCGAGACCGCGGCCAAGCAATACTTCCGCTATGACTATGCAAACGCCCAGGACCGGATCGGCCGCCCGATCCCCACCGCAGCCCCCGCGGCGGCGGACTGACGGCCTGCCACTGCTGGGCCGATGGCGCGCTGCCACATGAACCTCCACACTATATATACAGTGCTGCTGATGGCTCTGGTGTCGGGGGTGGCCACCGCCGACCCAACCCCGCCCACCTGGGCCTTCGCGCCTGGGCAGGACCGCTTCGCCGAAGACGCTCTGCTGGATCTCGCACATCTCAATGAAACCAGCGCGGGCGAGACCGGGTTTGTCCGGCGCACACCGGACGGCGCGGGCTTCGTGCGCGGCGACGGCACGCCGATCCGCTTCTGGGCGGTAAACACCTATGTGACCCGTCGGGGCCTGCCCGCGCTGCGCGAGCATGCCCGGTTCCTCGCCAAGCGCGGTGTGAACATGGTGCGAATGCACGGCCAGATCCCGCAAGCGGGACCGGATGGCGGCGGGCTCGAGGCGATCAACACCGGGGAACGCGAGCGCCTCTGGCAACTGGTCGCGGCGATGAAGGCCGAGGGCATCTATGTCACCTTCAGCCCCTACTACCCCCATGCCGTCCGTGCCGAGGCAGCTCGGCGCTGGCAAGTCCCGCAAGACAGCCCGGGCCTGACCGGGCTGATCTATGTCGATCCGGCCCTGCAGGCGGCCTACAAGGGATGGCTGCGCGAGACGCTGGTGCCGGTGAATCCGCATACGGGCCTGGCGCTGAAGGACGATCCAGCACTCGCCATCCTCCAGATGCAGAACGAGGACTCGCTGCTGTTCTGGAGCTTCAACCACATCCGGGGCCGCGAGGCGCGGCTGCTGGGGGTCCGCTTCGGGGCGTTCCTGGCGGCGAAATACGGTACGCTAGAAGCCGCCCGCGCGGCCTGGGGCGGGGTAGCGGCTCCAGACCCGCTTGACGATATGGCCGATGACTGGTCGGACGGCGCCATAGCCCTCTCGACCATCTGGACCCTGACGGGCGCCGCTGATCCGGGCCGTGCGGCGACCCGCCTGCAGGACCAGGCCGAGTTTCTGACGCGCCTGATGCACGATTGGCACGCCGAGATCGCACGATACCTCACCGACGAGATCGGCGCCCCCCAGTTGTTCAATGCCGGGAACTGGCGCACGGCGGATGACGTGCTGCTGGATGATCTGGAACGCTATGCCTACACGGCAGGCGACGTGATCGGCGTGAATCGCTATGTCAGCGCGCTGCACAGCGGAGAGCACCAGGGCTGGGCGATCGTTGCGGGCGACCGGTTCCGCGAGGAGGGGCTGCTGCGCCGTCCGCTGGATCTGCCCGTGGCGCTGCGCCAGCCCGCGGGCCATCCCTATATCATCCCCGAGACGCTCTGGGTGCCGCCGATGTGGCAGCAATCCGAAGGACCGGTCCTGATGGCGGCCTATCAGGCACTGACCGGCATCGACATCAGCTACTGGTTTGCCGCGAACGAGGTGCAGTGGCGCGCACCGCAAAGCGCCAATGGCTATCTGCCCAGCATCGGCAAATGGTTCACCGGCACACCGCAGCAGATGGGCGCTTTTCCCGCAGCGGCCCTGATCTTCCGGCTGGGCCTGATCGACCAGGCCGATCCAGTGATCGTCGAGCATCGGCCACTATCTGAGCTTTGGGCGCGCACAGGCCCGCTGGCGGCGACCCGCCAGGGCTATGATCCGAACCGCGACAGCCTGCTGGACCGGATGCGCTCCCTGGTGGGGGCTGACCAAACGGCGGGGGCGCGGGCGAGTCCCTACAGTTTTCTCGCCGGTCCCGTGCAGGTCGTCTTCGACAGCGATGCGCCGGATATGATCCACCCGGAGCTGGACGTGTTGATCGATCCCGGACAGCGCACGGTCACCAGCCTGACCCGGCAGCTGGCCTGGGACTGGGGGGCAGGGGTCGTCACCCTGAATGCGCCCAAGGTCCAGGGTGTTGTCGGGGCGCTGTCCGCCCGCACGTCTTTTGAACTGGCCGACATCACGCTCCAGAGCGATGCGGCCTATGCCAGTGTGGTCGCCGTCCCGCTGGATGGTCAGCCGCTGGCGCGCGCATCCCGGGTGCTGGTGCAGATCGGCAGCATCGCGCGCCCGAGCGGCTGGCAGGACCGCCCAGTCATGCTTGAGGACGGACCGGCACGCGAGGTCGTGGAGTTCGGCGGCGCGCCCTGGCGGGTGGACCGGGTTGCGGCGGATCTGAGTATCCGCAATCCCGGCTTGTCCCGAGCAACCGTGCTGGATGCGAACGGCATGGCGGTACGCACGGTTCCCGCCACACAATCGGACGGCGCGCTGATCTTACGGCTGCCGACCGACGCGCTTTACGTGGTGCTAGAGTGATGGAACAGGACCAGATCAGCTTCCTTCCATTCTGGGGAAAGGATCACACCATCAAACTCTGGGATCAAACACCAGCCAAGTTCAAATTGGACCAGTAGGGCAGGGGGGACATATTACTCAGTGTGTTCCATCCAACATGTGGTGCATGCGGATTTCTTGAGGCGCGTTTTTGGGCACTGACCCAGTCCCCCCAACCGGATAACTTGGACTTCCAAGTTTCATCATAGCCCCACCTATATAACTTATCCAATTCTCACGCTTCTACTCCTGAAAACGGCTCCCTCAAGGGCAAGCCGCCAAAGGCGGTGCTGCGCACCCTTGACCGAGCAGTTTTCATCCGTGGGGGCTGGGGAATTGGAATAAAGGGTGGAACTGGCTATCGCTCAAAGGTCCAGGCCCTGCGTCCGGAGCCGCCAATCGCTTGTAGCCTCATAGCAGGACATGCGATCGGTGGCGGAGGCAGGTTCTGCGTCTGGTGAGCCTTGAGCGGAACCTTCAAAGCTCGTAGCCGTCATCGGACTCGCGGCCCCGGGATTTGGATTCGGCCCGGTCATTCCCGGAATCTTAGCGGCCGGGGCCATCCTTCCCAAGAGCCCCGCGCAGCCGGTCGCGCATGCACCGGGCCTCCTCTCGGGCCCTGGCCATATTTTGGGCTCGTTGCGCTCTTTCATCGGCTTCCCGGCCCATGATCTGGTCGAGCCGCGCCTTCAAGCTGTCCCGCCCATCATGAGCGTCCTCACCCTGCTCGTGCTGCTCTTGTTTGCTGACCGTCGCCCGGAGCGCTGCGAGCCCCGCACCGATCCGGTCCAGGCCCTCTTTCCTTGCGTCCGCATATGCCGTGCGCGCGAGCTCGACGCGGGCGCGCAGCTCGGCAAAGGCCTGGCGGAGTTGGCGCACCGCCCTGCCCAGGGCCGTCACGGGGTCGTAAGCAGGCCCTCGGCCTCAGCGTCCCATGCGGCTCAGCGCTCTGTTGGCGCTGTCAACACGGGATACAAGACAAGGCTCCCTCCCACGGCCTCTGGCCGTCTCTCGGTCGCTCCGGCCCGTGGCGGATCAGGGCCGAGGCCCTGGCACGGACCGGCAATTGTACATCGAACGCCTTTGCCAAGGCCGGACAAGGCCCGCAGTCTATGCTGCAAGGGCGTTCGAGGTGTCCTTGGCAGGATATGTGTTTTGTGTTGCGTCACACCCTAAGGTTGCAACAAACGACATCGCTCAACGACCACATCGACTCACGATCCCGGAAAACGCGAGATCAAGGACCTGCTCTGCGACGGTGCGCTCAGCCATCGCGAGATCGCCGCCCGGTTCGGCATCTCCCGGCGCACGGTGCTCTGGATCGCCAAGCCGAGTGCTGGCCGCGCCGTGGCCAAAACCCATGGACCCATTGGCGAAGTCCGATGGTCATAATGCGCCAAGGCTGCTCGGTGAGCCGGATATCGCGCGCCTGTGCGGACCCGTGACCATAGACCGCCCCTTGCCCGGACTTGGCCGCCGCTTTGCCATGATTTGGCCCGGAAGTTGCATATTTTAGATCGGGTGGGAGTTGTGGTGGAGTGAATTTGCAATGTGCAAGGTTACTGATGCCGTGTGCAGGCTTTCCGCATCAGAACGTCAGTCGCTTCAGTGCCTCGGCGCCGGCTCCTCCGGGGGTCGGTTGCCGAGTGCGGATCTCGAGACACTGATGCACCTGGGGTTCGTCGAGGTTGTCTGTGGCCAGCCGGAGCAGACGCCGTTCGGCCGCCGCGCCGTGCTGAAGCTGGGAGCCGTGATTCGACACGTCCCGGTATGACCGGTTTGACCTGGTGTCTTGGGGTAACCGTTGCGGGATGCGAAGGATTGTGGTGATTGCGCGGCGTCCTGAGAGCCGGTGTCGCGTTTTCGGTATTGCACCACACGCATAGGGAGTAATGAGTGGTAAATCTCTGAAATTATTTGTTTTTTAGGTTTGTGACAAATACAATGCAACGCGGTGGGATGGCTGGCTGGCAAGTTGCCGGCCGGAAGTGGAGCTTTTGATGGTACTGAAGAATTCCCTTCTGGGGGCGTGTTTCCTGTGTCTGGCTGTCTTGCCGGTGCATGCTGCAACCTATGACGTCGATCTGCTGCTGGACGACTACACTTGGGAATCCGTCGATGGAACATGGGTCTCGACCCATGCCTATGACGATGTCGATGGCAGACGGGTGCGCGTCGGTGGCGCTGATCCCGTTTCGATCATCGGCCAGATCGAAACCGACGGCACGACCGGTATTCTGGACGCCAGCCATATCCTGTCATGGTCGTTCACGGTGTCCTCGACCACGGGCACCCAGGACTTCTCGAGCGAGGGTCTCTTCGGCTGGACGACCGCCGCCTATGGCACGTTCGAGGCGACCGAGACATCCTTCTTCGGCGGAGAGGGCACGTGGGGCTTCATCGAAATGATCAACGCCCCGACCACTTATGTGATCGGCCGGTTGTATGGCGAGAATGGAAACCTGAACACATTCGCGTACTTCCAGGATCTGGACAGAGACTGTTCCAGCGGCAACTGCCAGATCACGAACAACCAGGGCAATCTCGGGTCCGAGCGTAACCTGCGATTGCTGGGCACATCCTCGGTGGTCACCACGCGGGTCGTGACCAATCCGGTCCCTGCCAGCCTACCGCTGATCCTGTCGGGCTTCGGGATCCTGGGCTTCCTGGGCTGGCGCCGTCGCCGCCAGACAGCCTGAGGTCCGCGCGGCGTCGCGTCATTCTCGCGCGCGTTTGACGATATCGAGGACCGTGTTCTTCGAGATCCCCAGATCCCGGGCGATCCAGCGATAGGATCGCCCGTCTTCAATCAAGGCCATGACCTTCGGCGCCAGTCTGTCTGACTTCGGCCGCTGGCCGGGTTGGCGACCCAGTTTCTTACCGCGCGCCTTGGCAGCGGCGAGGCCGGACTTCACACGCTCGCTGAGCAGGTCGCGCTCGAACTGCGCGATGCCCGCCAGCAGGGTCGCCATCATCCGCCCGTGCGGGGTGTCGAGCTCGAAGGTCATGCCGGACATCGCGATGACCGAGACGCGCCATGCCGCCAGCCGGTGCAGCGTGTCCAGCAGGTCCTGGGTCGAGCGGCCCCAGCGGCTGAGTTCCGTGACCAGCACCGCATCGATGTCCCGGGCCTGGGCCAGATCCATGATCTTCGTGCGCGCGGCCCGATTGGCACGCGTGCCCGAGGCGGTTTCCATGAACACGCCCGCAACCTCGTACCCGCCGCGGTCCGCGAACTCTGTCAGATCGGCGATCTGGCGTTCGCAGGACTGGTCGGAGGTCGAGACTCGAGCGTAGATCACCGCGCGGGGTTTGGTGGCACGAGATTTCATGGCACTGCCGTCCTTCAGACTGCTTGAGCGGAGTCTTATCTGCGCTATCGCTTCGCTGCTTGAGCGGAGTCTTATCTGCGCTACCGCTTCGCTGCTTGAGCGCGGGCTTATCTGCGCTACCGCTTCGCTACTTGAGCGCGGGGTCATCGCACCACCCCGGACCCGTGATCCTGTCCCAATTGAACCCCCCTGGATTCTCACCCTGCAAGCCGTTGATTTTGCTGAGGTGAGTTTTGTCCAAAATAGTCATTCGATCAACTGGGACAGAAGGTGTCCGATCCCGACCCACTCGGATTGCCGCACCAGGGCAGGAGGGCGTTGCGGCCCTGCCAAACATCGCTACAAGGCGCCAAGTCTTGGGGTATGCCCGGATCCGGGTGGGGCCCTGGAGGGGATCAAGGAAGCGAGGGCCTCGATGGATGTGATTAAGACATCCCTGCCGGGTGTCATGCGGCTGGTGCCGCGCCGGTTCGGCGATGACCGGGGCTGGTTCTCGGAAGTCTGGTCCCAGCGCACGCTGGAGGCGTCGGGATTGAGCTTCGACTGGGTGCAGGACAATCACTCGCATTCGGTTGATGCAGGCACCGTGCGCGGGCTGCACTATCAGGCCCCGCCGATGGCACAGACCAAGCTGGTGCGCGTCGCGCGTGGCGCCGTGCTGGATGTGGCGGTCGACGTGCGCAAAAGCTCGCCGACCTACGGGCAGTGGGTGGCCGAGGAGCTGTCTGAAGAGAACGGCGCACAACTGCTGGTGCCGAAAGGCTTTCTCCATGGTTTCGTGACACTGACGCCGGGAACGGACGTACTCTACAAGGTCGATGCCTTCTATTCCGGCGAACATGATGGTGCTGTGCGCTTTGACGACCCGGACCTGGGCGTGGACTGGGGACTCGACCCGGGCGCGGCAGTGCTCAGCGCAAAGGACGCGGCGGCACCGATGTTCAGCGACTGGGAGAGCCCGTTCAACTGGGACAACGCTCCATGACAATATCAGCCACGGATCCCGACTGGTCGCGCGAGACACCGCGGGGCTGGTGGGATCCGTCGCGCCGTCTGCTCCGGTCGATCCGCCGGTATCAGGCGGCCAAGGGCGGACTGACCCGGAAGGCCTGGGCGCTCCGGCACCGGTTCTGGACCCTGATCACACAGGCCGAGATCCATCTGACCCAAAAGATCGGCGGCGGACTGCTGCTGCCGCATCCGAACGGGATCGTCCTGCACCCGAATGCGGTGATCGGGCCGAACTGCCTGATCTTCCAGCAGGTCACGCTGGGCACGGTCCCGAACCGGCCGGGCGCGCCGGTGCTGGGCGGGCATGTCGATGTCGGGGCCGGGGCCAAGATCCTTGGTCCGGTCACAATTGGCGATCATGCGGTGATCGGCGCCAACGCGGTGGTGCTGCGCGATGTGCCGCCCGGGGCAACAGCGATCGGCATTCCGGCGCGGATCGTTCCGGGCACGGCAAAGAAACCCCCTGAAGGAGTGGAGTCATGAAGATCCTGATCACCGGCGGGTGCGGTTTCATCGGCTCGGCCGTGGTGCGCCAGGCGGTCGCCGCGGGCCACGGCGTGGTCAATGTCGACAAACTGACCTATGCGGCAAACCCGGCGAATGTCGCCTCGGTCACGAACAGCCCGCTCTATACCTTCGAGGAAGCCGATATCTGCGATGCCGACGCAATGGCGCGGATCTTCGCCGAGCAAGCCCCCGACGCGGTGATGCACCTGGCTGCCGAAAGCCATGTCGACCGCTCGATCGACGGGCCGGGCGCCTTCATCCACACCAACATCACCGGCACCGCGACGCTCTTGCAGGCCGCGCGCGGCCATTGGGAAGGGCAGGGCAAGCCCGAGACCTTCCGCTTCCACCATGTCTCGACCGACGAGGTCTATGGCTCGCTGGGCGCGGAGGGGTTGTTTACCGAAGAGACCCCCTATGACCCGCGCTCGCCCTATTCCGCGTCCAAGGCCTCCTCCGATCACCTGGTTCGCGCCTGGGGCGAGACCTATGGACTGCCCATCGTCGTCACCAACTGCTCGAACAATTACGGTCCGTTCCACTTCCCCGAAAAGCTGATCCCGGTGATCATCCTGAACGCGCTGCACGGGCGGGAGATCCCGGTCTACGGCACCGGCGAGAACGTGCGCGACTGGCTCTATGTCGAGGATCACGCGACCGCCCTGCTGACCGTGCTGCGGAAGGGGCGATTGGGCGAGACCTATAATATAGGCGGCAATGCCGAGGCGCAGAACATCCAGATCGTGCGCCGCGTCTGCGCGCTGCTGGACGAGCGCCACCCGGAACAGGCCCCGCACGACCGGCTGATCACCTTCGTCACCGACCGGCCCGGGCATGATTTCCGCTATGCGATCGACGCGAGCAAGATCCGGGATGAACTGGACTGGGAACCAACCCTCACGATCGATGAGGGCCTGTCCCGCACGGTCGACTGGTATCTCGACAACCGGGACTGGTGGGAACCGCTATTGGCCCGCGAGGGCGTCGGCACGCGGCTGGGCACCGGCTAATGCGCCTGAAAAGCTATGTCGGGCATCGGGTGCGTGAACTCGCACTCTATCCACAGATCATGGCAAGATCCGGCAGCCCGAAGGTGCTGTTTTTCCCCTGGAGCGGACCTGAAGGGTTTTCTCTGTTGCGCGTGTACAACATCGCCGAGGGCCTGGCAGCGAAGGGCTGGAAAACGCTGGTCGTACCCAAACAGCTGGAACTGTCGCAACGCGCCAGGGTCGTGCGCTTGTTCGACCCCGATATCCTGGTGTTCCAGAAGTGTCGTCATCCGCTGAATGACGCCGATCACGCCTTTGGAAAGCCGTTCGTGCTCGATCTGGATGATGCCGACTGGTTCGATGACGCGCTGCATGACCGGATGGTTCGAACCGTCTCGGTAGCGCGTGGCGTCATAGCAGGAAGCGATTTTGTTGCCGACTGGTGCGGGCAATACAATCCGGACACGACCGTCATATGGACCGGTGCGCCCGTGACCGACGCGGGTGAACACCATACCGATCATGCGGATCGCGCGCCGATCTTGACCTGGGCACAGGCAGACCCACTGGGATACATGGCTGAGCTTGAACTGGTGCGCGACTTCCTGAGACGTCTGCGGGAGGCGGGCGCTGAATTCACCTTCCGGCTCTATGGTGTGCAATCGGACAAATACGCCGAAGAGCTGCGCCGACAGTTCGACATGGGGCCGCTGGAACTGGTGCCACCGCTCAGCTATGACCGTTTCTGCCGCTCCCTTCAGGAGGTCGCAATCGGGCTGTCTCCCATCATTCCCCAATCCGATTTCAGCCGCGGCAAATCCTTTGGCAAGATCCTTGCCTATCTGGATGCGAAGGTCCCGGTGATCAGCAGTGACGAAGCCGACCACGCGCGCTTCTTCGAAGGAGATGCCGGCCTTGTTTCAAACGATCTCGATCAGTGGGTTTCCTATGCCCGGGATCTGCTCTCGGACCCGGTCCGGCGAGAGAGAGTGGCCGGGAATGCGTTTCGGCTGTTCAGACAGAAACTGTCGCTGTCGACGGCAACAAACCATGTCGCGGACTTTCTGCAGGCCCGGTTATAATCTCTCATACATCTTCGGCAGAGTAAGTCTGATCCCACGTGCGCAACCAAATCCTTTCTGATCAAACGCTCACTTCAAACACAGAGTTCACGTCTACATGGTGATTTCGCTGGAACAGATCGGACGCCTCGGGGACTCGCTGAGATTTGGCCATCTTGCGCATGCCTATATGGGCCGCCCGTACCGGCGCGATGACCGCTTGCGATACGCCATCCTGTTCGAACCGAACCGGATCTCGTATTCTCAGGTCTTCCCGTTCATCTTGTACGCGCCTCAGATAGAGGAAAAGTTCGGTGTTCAACTCAGATTCTTCAATGTCGACAGGATCGAGCAGGTCAGGAATTTCCAGGCGGATCGCGTTCTGCTCCAGACCTGGTTCACCCGGGATCCGGCATTCCTGGGCGCCCTCTTCGACAAGATCCGGGCCACCAATGCGACAACCACCGCGTTCTTGGACTCATTTGCCCACAACGACATCCGGCTCGCCGCACATCTGGACGCCAATATCGCGTTCTATCTGAAGAAATCGCTGTTCAAGGACAGGGGCCAGTATCTCAAGCCGACACTGGGTCATGCGCCGCTGGATGACTATTATAACAGGCTCTACCAGTTGACGGACGAGGAGGTCCACTGGCCGGTCCCGGACGGGTTCGTGGACAAACTGCGCGTCTCGCCCAACTTCTTCACCGCGCCGGGATTGTACCGGTATTTCCTGAACACGGACATCGACGGGCTTCTCGGCCGCCCGCGGGACATCGATGTCCATGCCCGTCTGGGCAAGCGCGGGTCCCCCTGGTACGTGACCATGCGCAATCATGCCGCGGAAACCCTCGAGGCACTGCCCGGTCTGACCATCGCCTCGAAGGGCACCGTGAAACAACGTGTCTTCAACGCAGAACTGGCGCGCTCGAAGATCTGTTTCAGCCCATTCGGATTTGGCGAGCTCTGTTGGCGGGATATCGAAGCGACCGCCTTCGGGAGCGTTTTGCTGAAGCCCTCGATGGACCACCTAGAAACATTGCCCGACCTCTACGAGGCGGATGTCAGCTATGTTCCCTGCGCCTGGGATTTCTCGGATCTCGGCGACCGGGTCGCATGGATCCTGGACAATCCGCAGGACGCGAAGACGATTGTCAGGACCGCCTTTCTGCGCATCCGAAAGTACCTGCAGACAAACCAGTTCGTTGACGACATGGGCTTCCTGTTCAAGGAGTAGCACGATGCGCCGCCTTCCACTTCACCGATGCGGTCCTGCCCGGGGCGGTCTGCGCCGGGGTCCTCAGGCAAAATCGCAATCCACAAGGAGACCCGTTCTTGCGCCGAACAGACCGCGCGCAGTACCAGCGATTTGCGGCTTGATCGGCACCACGACCAGCGGCACAGTCGCCGGACTTCAGGCCAGTGAGGAAATCTTGCTTATGCTGTTTTCAGGAGTGGCCGCGGCCCATCAGGGCGCGCGCGCATTGGATTTTATCGCGACGCCGAAGCCTTTTGCGACGGTGCAAGACCGATGATTGCGCCCTTCAAGAATTGGGCACGGATGCTGCGCAACACATATGTCGGCGCACCGACGAACTCTCGTGCGTTCATGCATGATGGGCCAGCGCCGAAACGGCCCGAGGACATGGGGCCGATCGAGCAGCTCTTCTGGTCGACGCAGGGCGCTGCGGTCGACAAATGGCACCAATATCTTCCGGTCTATGACCGGCACTTTGCGCCCTATCTTGGACGGGCTCCGCGGTTTCTCGAGATCGGCGTCCAGAACGGCGGTTCGCTGGCTCTTTGGCGCAGGTTCTTCGGCTCTGAGGCCACGATTTTCGGCATCGACATCAATCCGGACTGCGCACAGTTGGACGGCAAGGACGGATCGGTTCGGATCGGGTCACAGGCTGACCCCGGTTTTCTGCGCGATGTCATCGCCGAAATGGGCGGCGTGGATATCGTGCTGGACGATGGCAGTCACATGATGACGCATGTCAACGCCTCCTTCAGGGTGCTCTTCCCGCTCTTGGCGGACCAAGGCATCTATATGGTCGAGGATATGCAATGCGCCTATTGGTCGGCCTTTGGCGGCGCGAAGCGGCGGCGGGAGACGTTCGTTCGAACCGCAATGTCATTGGTGGACGACATGCACCATTGGTACAGTCAGGTGCCCATCGACCATCCGGGCCTGGCCGAGAATGTATCGGGCGTTCATTTTTACGATGCCATCCTGGTGATCGACAAAGCACCGCTGACCCAGCCGGCGCGCACCATGATCGGCGACAAGCGCGACATATTCGGCGCCGGGCTCGAGGGGTTCCAGGCCCGCGCGACGTCGGATACACAAAAAGAGGACGCGGGTTGATACTGGCCACTCTGGTGCTTCCCGGGCTTCTGATCATACGGCAGGGCGCACGGGATCTGATGCATCCTGGAAGCCGGCCTCGAACGGATCGGACCCACGGGTCTTCGTGTTACGGGACTGACCGCCGAGACAAATGAACACGCTGCGGGGCCTGGGATTCACATGTCTCGGTCAATCTGCTGGCTGCGCCTGGATTGACACGTGACAGCGTGTGGTCGGATACTGCGAAAAGCGAGTTTGGGAATTTTATCATGGCCGAAGAACTACAGTTCACCGGAGAATATATGGTTCCGGCCAAATCGGGCGAACGCATCGAAGCCGACCACCTGGAACGATATAGATTTGCCGCCAAGCATGTCGCGGGCCAGCGTGTTCTCGATATCGCCTGTGGCGCCGGATATGCGTCCGAGATCATGATAGACGCAGGTGCCGCCTCGTATGCCGGTGTCGATATCAAGCCCGAACTCGTCGACTATGCGCGGACCAAATACGGCTCGGACAACATTTCCTTCGAACAGGGGGATGTCTGCTTCTGGAAAAGTGACACGCGATACGGAGTCGTCTGCTGCTTCGAGACGATTGAACATGTCGCAGACTTTCGCAGCGCGATCGCAAACATCTTTTCCGTTCTGGCACCTGGCGGAATGCTGTTCATCTCCTCGCCAAATCGGCCGGTCACAACACCTGCGGCCAAGAAGCTCGAAGACCCCCCAGGAAACAAATACCACACTCAGGAATTCATCGTCCCCGAACTGCGCTCAGAACTCGTCTCTGCCGGGTTCGAAGTTCGTCAGGATGGCATTTTCGGTCAAAGAATGCGCGTGCAGTGGTTTGTGCGCTACGCCAACGCAATCCTTAGAAGACTGAGTTTACCGCTTCTTGACCCGGATACGACCGCACTGCCTGATCTCACGCCTGTCAGATGGATGTCACCCAGGTATTTCCTGATCGCTGCACACAAGCCCGACGCGTGACGCAATATCTTCCCGCTTGACGCAGAAACTTCACGAAAGATGGCCCCCGACCCGACGCTGGAATGGAATGATGCGCGATCGCCGCGGTGCAGAGTTCGGGGCTTATTCAGCCAAACAGGCCATTCTGGCATCTGCAACCACAAGCAACTGAGAATCAGGTGAGGTTACAGCGATGAAAATCCTGACCATTGGCCGGGTCGGACAACTCGGCACCGAACTGGCGCGGCAGTGCCCCGCCGGATGCACCATGGTCTCGCTGGATCTGCCCGAGATCGATCTGACGGATCCCGAGAGTACCGCGGCACAGGTGGCCGCAGCAGACGCTGACCTGGTGATCAACGCCGCCGCCTATACCGCCGTCGACAAGGCCGAAAGCGAGGAAGGCCTGGCTCGCGCGATCAATGCCGAGGCGCCTGCCGCCATGGCCAAGGCCGCCGCGGCAAAAGGCGTTCCGTTCCTGCATGTCTCGACTGACTATGTCTATGACGGCACGGGCACCGCGCCCTTCACACCCGACAGTCCGACCGACCCGCTGAACGCCTATGGCCGGACCAAGCTGGCCGGCGATCTCGGCGTGATCGCCGCGGGCGGGCCGCATGCTGTCCTGCGCACCTCCTGGGTGTTCTCGGCCCATGGCGGAAACTTCGTGAAGACCATGTTGCGGCTCGGGCGGGACAGGGACAAGCTCACCATCGTCGCCGACCAGATCGGCGGGCCGACAGCGGCGGCGGACATCGCCGGCGCCCTTCTGACGATCGCCCACGCCTTCCACGCCGGACGGGGTCAGAGCGGAACTTACCATTTCTCCGGCGCGCCTGACGTTTCCTGGGCCGGTTTCGCCCGCGAGATCTTCGCCCAGGCAGGCCTCTCCTGCGCGGTCGAGGACATCCCGACCTCGGCCTATCCGACGCCCGCGCAGCGCCCGGCCAATTCCCGGCTGGACTGTTCCAGCCTTGAGACAAATTTCGGTATCCCTCGCCCGGACTGGCGCACAAGTCTGGCCGATGTCCTTGAAGAACTTGGAGAGCGTGCATGACCCAACGCAAAGGCATCATTCTCGCGGGGGGCTCCGGAACCCGCCTCCACCCGATCACCCGGGCCGTCTCGAAGCAGCTCCTGCCGCTCTATGACAAGCCGATGATCTACTATCCGCTGTCCGTCCTGATGCTGACCGGCATCCGCGAGGTTGCCATCATCACCACGCCCGAGGACCAGGCCCAATTCCAGCGCCTGCTCGGCGACGGGTCCCAGTTCGGCATCGCGATCACCTGGATCGTTCAGCCCTCGCCCGACGGGCTGGCCCAGGCCTATCTGCTGGCCGAGGATTTCCTGGCGGGCGCCCCCTCGGCCATGATCCTCGGTGACAATATATATTATGGTCACGGCCTGCCCGAACACCTCGCCTCGGCCAACAGCCAGACCAACGGCGGTACGGTCTTCGGCTACCGGGTCGCCGATCCCGAGCGCTACGGCGTCGTTGCCTTCGACGACCAGGGCCGGGCAAACAGTATCGAGGAAAAGCCCGAGAACCCGAAATCCGACTACGCCGTCACGGGCCTCTACTTCTTCGATGGCACCGCCCCCGAGAAGGCGCGCAACATCATCCCCTCGCCGCGCGGCGAGCTCGAGATCACCTCGCTGATCGAGCAGTATCTCGATGCGGGAACCCTGACTGTCGAGCTGCTGGGACGGGGCTTTGCCTGGCTCGACACCGGCACCCATGACAGCCTGATCGAGGCCGGCGACTTTGTTCGTGTCCTCGAAAAACGCCAGGGCCTCAAGGTCGGCTGCCCCGAGGAAATCGCCTTCCGCATGGGCTTCATCGATCAGGACCAGCTTCTGGCCCTGGCCGAGCCGATGATGAAGACCCAGTACGGTCAGTATCTTAAAGGTCTCATCCGGTAAGGCCCGCCGGCGTGCGAGGACCGAACCGCCGGATCAGGGCGGCGAGCAGGGCGAGGGCGATGCCCGACAGCTCGATCAGGTCGGCGCCGCGGAACGGGCCATACTGCCCGGCATAATACGCCTCGATCCCGTGCAGGTTGATGCCCTTCAGCACGGTGAAGCCCAGCGCGATCGAGACACCCAGCACCAGCATGAAACTGCGCAGGATGCTGCGGAAGAACCGGATCGCGATCGCCAGCAGGATCAGCCCCACCACGGAGGTCAGCCCGATCACGGCGAGTGTCTGCACCGCGTGGCGGTCCTGGTACCAGCCCTGGGCATGGGCCAGGCAGCGCCCAGTCGTGAAAATCAGCGCATGGGCATCCAGATGCGTATTGACGACCTGGAACAGGAACAGAAATCCGCAGATCCGCCAGAGCGTGCGCTCACGCCCGGCCGAGCGCCGCGCACCGGACAGGATCAGCAGCGCCGCCGCCAGATAGCTGGCCATGAAGACGGTGCCCGAGATCGGTGGATCCCCCCACAGGTCCATCCAGTCCCGGATCCCGCAGGCCGCGGCCTCCGCAATCGTGCCGAGATCCCCCATCGCCCCCCGCGTTATTTCACCAGCAGGGTCACGGCGTTGTGGCGCGCCGCCCGGCGATCAAAGGTATAGAGCGTCTCGCACCCCGCCCGCGTGGCGGCCGTGGCGATCATGTGATCGGCGAAATCGCCCGCGCCCTGACCGTAAGCCACCGCCGCGGCGGTCGCATCGATGGCCTGCTCGATCACCAGTTCCTCGGCTTCGAGCAACCCCAGGATCGCTGCCGAGATCGCGGCGGGCGTCAGCCGATAGGCCCGCTCCAGCACCCAGACGGTCTCGACCAGCACCTCCCGGCCGACAAACCCGGGCGCCTGGGCCGAGCAGCGCGTCATCAGCGACCGCGCCGCCGCCGCCTGCGCCGGATCGTCCTGCACGAGGAAGCGCACCAGGATATTGGTGTCGAGGCCGATCAAGACGTGCCGGACTGCCGGTCTGCGGCACCGTCGCGGACCGCCTGATCCATCTCGTCCAGCGAGACCGGCGGCCCGTCATGGCGCAGGCTGCCGCACAATGTCATCACCTTGCGCGCCCGCACGATGCGGACCTCGTCGCCCAGCACCAGGTAGCGCAGCTTGTCGCCGGGCGCGAGGCCCAGATGCGCGCGCACATCCCGGGGCAGGGTGGTCTGGCCTTTCGACGTCACCGTGGATTCGAGCATTGCAGTCTCCTTACATTTCGAAATATGCCTTTCAAAAGACTCATCTGCAAGGCGCTTGATGATCTGCAATGCCGCCTGATCGTGGAACTTCGGCAGCGCGATCCGGAACGGAGCCGATTCGGCGGAGACGTGTCTCCCACTTCATAAAACCAGGTGGGACAATACGATCACAAACGGGATACGGGCAGTGCCAAAAAGAGGCACAACCAACACGGGATTTCCTCGCGCAATGCGACGGGATTCGCAGGATGCAGCCAGATCCTTGCATATTTTGCACTGCAGCAATTCGATCGGCCATGATATAGTCCAAATTTGAGTGAAATTGATTTGGCACACTGCTTGCAACAGATGCGCTGAGGGGACCGGCACACTTATTCGGAGCGTGCTGAAGTCATTTGGATGGCGTCGGCGGACCATTAAGTCCGCTCGCGTGGCGAAGGGTGGGTTATGACGGTATTTGAGCCTTTGACTCAGACTAACTCGGTGCCTTTGGCCGGGTTGGGACGGAGCACTTCATCTCTCGACACCAAGCTCGCGGGCGCAGGCCTGACACGCCGCCTGGCACTTGGCCTGATGCTGATCGACATCTGCGCCATGGTGCTCGCCTTCGCAGGCGCTCTGGCCGTGTCCGCTCTGATGCGGGACATCTTCGGAATCGACAGCATCTCGGCCACGTTCTTTATCACCGACCGTGCGAAAGAGATGGTCCTGCTGATCGGCCTGACTGTTGCGATCTTCGCATTCGGCGGGCTCTACCGCCGCTCGGCCTGGGAAATGGACGAAATCCGCCGCATCGTCGCCGGCATCGGGCTGGTGGCGCTGTTCGACGCGACCCTGCAATTCGTGCTGCGCGACCACAACTCGCGGCTCTGGTTCATAACCGCCTATCCGCTGGCGATCGTGATGGTGATCTCGCTGCGCATGGCCGTACGCCAGATGCCAATGGTGCGCGAGGCGATGACCAACCACATCGTCCTGATCGGCAACGGCGTCTCGGCAGATTCTCTGATCTACGAGATGCGCGAAAGCCGCTCGGCCCCGGTGAAACTGCTGCACTCCCTGCCCTTCGGCCAGGTCGCCGGGCGCGACCCCGAACGGCTGAACCTGCTGATCGAGCGGCTGGCCCACAGAAGCGGCATTCCCGAGCACCGGGTCACCGCGGTGCTGGCGCCGACGGCGGACGAACTGATCGAGGCCCAGACGACGCTGGGGCTGCTGACCACCGCCGGGCGAACCGCCAGCCTGATCCTGCCCTTCACCGGCCTGGCCCGCAACGGCGTCACCCTGCAGAAGGTCATCGGCGCCGACATGGTCATGGCCGAGATGCGCCCGGCCGCACCGAACGCGCTGCACACCCTGCTGAAGCGGAGCTTCGACTTGCTCGCGGGCCTGGTGATCCTGGCCCTGATCTCGCCGATCCTGATCGGTGTCGCCCTGACGCTGACGCTGACCGAACGTGGGCCGGTCTTCTTCCGCCAGCTCCGAGTCGGCAAGAACGGGCGGAATTTCTGGTGCTACAAGTTCCGCTCGATGCGCTTGGATGCGCAGGAGCGCCTGGAAGAACTGCTCGCCACCGACCCGGCCGCCCGCGCCGAGTGGAACGAGACCCAGAAGCTGCAGAACGACCCGCGGATCACGCCACTGGGCCATTTCATCCGCAAGACCTCGATCGACGAACTGCCGCAGATCTTCAACGTGTTGACCGGCGAGATGAGCCTGGTCGGTCCGCGCCCGATCATCTCGCCCGAAATTCCCGGCTACCAGGGCGACAAGGCTTATTACCACAGCCCGGATTTCCAATATTATGCACGCTGCACACCGGGCATCACCGGGCTCTGGCAGGTCTCGGGCCGGTCGGCTACCAGCCACGAGGAACGCGTGCGGCTCGACCGCTGGTATGCCCGCAACTGGTCCGTCTGGCTGGACCTGATGATTCTGTTCAAGACCGTCCGGGTCGTGATGTTCGGCAGCGGCAGCGCATGAGACCACGCATCCCGGATTTGGAATAAAACCTGAGACTTGCCGGAGACTTGGAAAGTTCTCGCAATCTGAAGAATTCGAATGGCCCGAAGGAATTTCGAGGTTTGAAGTAACAACCCAGAATTGATCTAGGAATGCTGGGCTCAATCTTAATAACTTCCGGTGGGATAACTTCCGGAAGCATGCTTTTTGATCACAATCTGGCCACGAAGTATGCTACAAATCTGCAGAGGTGCAGTGCATGACTGCACAGTCAAGGTTACACCTTGCGCGGGATCTGGGGCACTCCGCGCACGGCATGTATTGAGATGATGCCGCCACAGGGCGGCCATGTGAGCGAGGGAAATGTCCGATGACCAATACCACCACCTATGAATTTACCGCTTATGGCGAGCAGACCCTGCTCGATGCCGGCAGCGACAATGGCAGCGGCATCAATTGCGGTGACAGCTTCAAACTGCCGGACAGTGCGACCGTCTGCATCGAGGTCACGGACAACGACATCTACCTGTCCGGCGACAACTATCACAACGAGAACGCCAACGATCAAAGCTACCAGACCGCCGAGATCACCGACACGGACGGCAACGAACTGGGCAATGGCGGCCAGGTTTATGCCGAGAAGTACTGGTGGGTGAAGGACGATGGCGGCAACTGGTACATCATGGTCGAGATCGAGCAGGAAGGCTCGGGCGACGATTACTTCACCTTCTACACCGGCGGCGGCTACGAAGTTCCGGAGCCCGGCACGCACCTGACGGTCCACTCGTCCTGCAACGTCAAGGGCGACTGGCTGGACTACAAGTGCCTGGACGGCGGCATGAAATTCGAGCCCGATCCCGATGGCAAGATCACCATCGAGGCCGAGGATCTCGAACTGTCCGGCTACAAGGTCGAGCACCAGGACGCCGCCTCGGGCAATGAGCTGATCAAGCTCAAGGCGAACACGGGCTATGCCAAGCTGCCGGAGTTCGGCGGCGAAAGCTGCGTCTACGACATCGAGATCACGGTGATCGACGAGAACGACGGCGAAGGCTTCCTGGACGTCTTCGTCGATGGCGAATTCGTCGGCTGCTTCCGCCTCGACGAGAACAACAACGGCAACGGCGTCAAGGATGTGTCGTTCTCCACCCTGAAGCTGAAGGGTGTCGAGATCCCGGAAGGTGCCGAGATCACCTTCAAGGGCCGCAAGGATGACGGCGAGTACATCCGCATCGACAAGATCGAGTTCTGCAAGGTCGAATTCGAGGAATGCGACGACCCGAACGCGGTCAAGATCGACTTCGAAGGCTTCGCGGCGGGCGACATCCTGGGCGATCTGGGCAACGGCGTCTCGATCGAGGCGACCGGCGGTTCGGGCGATGCCATGGTCTTCGACAGCCAGAACCCGACCGGCGGCGACGGCGATCTGGAAACCCAGGTGGCCCAGCTCGGCAATGTCCTGATCGTCTCGGAAGACGGCGACAGCTCGGATCCCGACGACGCGATCGGCGGCACGCTGACCTTCACCTTCGACAATCCCTCGACGGTCTTCGACCTGAAGGTGATCGACACCGAAGAAGGCGGCACCATCACGGTGACACTGGCCGACGGTTCGACCGAGACCTTCGACATCCCCAACCTCGCCAATGGCGGCGTTGGCCAGGTGCTGATGAATGTCGAGAATGTCGTCGAGATGGAAGTGGCCCTGAACGGCTCGGGCGCGATCGACGATCTCTGCTTCGTGCCGGGCGAGCCGGCGCTTGGTTCATTGTCTGGCCGCTATTTCTGTGACGAGAACCGTGACGATCTGGACAATGACGGGCCGGACAACGGCATCCAGTTCGTGCTGGTCGAGCTGTTGGACGCGAATGGCAATGGTCTGGGCGTCTTCACCGAGACCGATGCCGACGGCAACTACCAGTTCATCGATCTGGTGCCCGGGACCTACGGCGTGCAGTTCACCGACCAGGTGTCGGGCAAGACGCTGGTCGCTCCGAACGCCAACGGCAATGCCAATGACGACATCGACTCGGATGCGATCGCGGACACCGATCCGTTCTCGGGCATCTCGACCATCACCGACATCGTCGTCGTCGCTGGCCAGGACACGCCGGACAACGATGCGGGCGTCGAGGAGATCCCGGGCGCGCTCAGCGGCACCTATTTCTGCGACGATGACGGCGACGGCGTCGACGATGGTGCTACCAGCGGCGATGCGGATGTCACCGGCATGACCGTCATGCTGTTCGAGGCCGACGGCGTGACGCCTGCGACCGATATCGACGGCAACCCGGTCGCCGCGGTGCAGACCGACTCCCAGGGCAACTACCGCTTCGACAACCTTGCCGCCGGCCAGTACGTCGTGATGTTCGAGACCCCGGCCGTTGGCAACAATGCCGAGGGCAAGGCGTTCATCGCTCCGAATGTCGGCGACAACGGCACCACGGACGCGGTGGACGACTCGGACGTCATCGATGCGGCGAACGGCAAGACCGCGCCTGTCACCGTCGTCGCCGGTCAGGAGACCAAGGACGTCGATGCCGGCGTCGAGAAGGTCAACAACGATCCCGACCCGCAGGATGACAGCGCCGAGGTCTGCTACGACGATGTCGCGATGATCGACGTTCTGGCCAATGACAGCGATGCGGATGCCGACACGCTGAACATCGTCGAGATCACCGGCGCAGGCGCCGACGGCGTGCTCGGCACGGCGGACGATGTCAGCGTGGCGATCACGGCCAACGGTGCGGCGATCGACCTGGGCACGCTGGAAAGCGGTGCGGAAACCGGGGTGCTGGTCAGCCTGGTCGACGACGGCTCGGGCCCGATCTTCAAGGTCGACGGCGAGGCGGCCTACTCCGATCTGCTGATCAACGAAACCGCGATGGACCAGTTCTCCTACACGATCACGGACGGCAATGGCGGCAGCGGCTCGGCCGATGTCGATGTCACCTTCAAGGGCGGCACCGACACGGTCGAGAAGGTGGTCGACAGCCTGTCGGGTCTCCTGGGCTCCGAGATCTGCTTCCAGGTCCAGGACAACCAGGATCCGCCACTGACCAGCGCGACGGCCGAGGACGCCTATACCCTCCTGCTCTCGGGCACGGGCGACTCGCGCTTCGACGGCATCACCTTCGAGGCGGCCTACTGTCTGGCCATCAACGAGGACCTGCTGGCCGCCGATGCCAACACGCCGATCGACCAGGCCCCGGTGCTGAAGGGCGACATCTACCTGGCCGACGCGAACGCGATCCCGGCAGGTGCGCTGACCGGCACCGGCTTCGGTCCGAACTTCTCCAGCGTCGATGCGGTCGAGAACCTGGACCTGGTGAACTGGATCCTGAACCAGGACTTCACCTCGATCGACAACGGCGACGGCACCAGCAGCAACTACACCGATGCCGAAATCCAGGGCGCGATCTGGGGCCTGATGGACTCCAGCATCACGGTGCAGTCGCCGCTGGGCGGCACGCAGGCCAACGCGTTCGAGATCATGCAGTTCGCCCTGGAAGACGCGAACCGCGACGGGATCGAAGACGGCGGGGCCGACGGGTTCGAGGTCGGTGTCGACAACGGCATCTTCACCGAGAACAACAACATCGTCGGCCTGTTCATCGACCCGACCGACGAGGCCGAAGCCGCTGGCCACAGCCAACCGTTCATCATCGGTGTCGATCTGTTCGAGGAATGTGTCTGTCCGTAACGATCCGGCAAAGACGCGCCGCACTCATCAGACGCCGCCCTTTGGGGCGGCGTTTTCCGTTACAGGACAGTGCGGGGCCGCTTCGGCAAAACTTCACGCGGCGACGCAACAGCATCCTCGACAGGCGACGTCTTTACTGCATGTGCCCACAGTGCCCCGGCAATCAGCCAGGTCCAGGGGAATATGGTCGAGTTCGGCAACAACTCGACCATGCTGATCGCCAGTAGCAGACATAACCCGCTGGTGATGGGTGACAGGTTCGCTTCATCGCCGCGGTATCGCCTGAGAATCTTGAAAACCGGAACCGCCAGCAGTCCGAACTGTGCCAGGAACCCGATCCAGCCTGCCGTGCCGAACACACCGATCCAGTATCCATCCAGGATGGTGAGGTCCCGCCCCGTCGTCGTGCTGTAGATCCTGTTGCGCCCCCAGCTGCCCCAGCCAAATACGGGGCGTATATTTGCCCGTTCCAGCAATTTGTCTTCATTGGTGAAGCGCACCCAAAGCGAATCCGCCCGCTTATCACTGACCGAACGCGCCATGGACAGGATCGTTTGCGTCGGGAAAAGATCGTTGCCGCGCAGCACCGGAAACAAGATCGCGATCGACACCAGAACAGCTGCAATCCTGACCTGCATCTTTGGCGTCAGCAGCAGAACGCAAGGCAACAGGAACAGACAGAAGACCAGGCTTCCCAGCGTCTTGCACAACACCAGGATGAACAGCATGTAGATCGCGACGATCCCCAGATTCATCCTGATCTTGGCGGTGGCCTGCAGTCTTTTGGCGAACTTGCGCTCTCTCAGCAGGATGCACGCGGTCACGCAGCAAGTCATGACGAAGAACGCCGCGTAAAGACCGTGCCAGAGGAATCCGACCGGCCGGAACCCGCCAGCACGGACCTGTTGCAGGAAACTGTGGGGGAAGAACCCATAGACCCAGATGTGGAACTGCGGGCTGACCCTGACCTCGATCAACAGGATGACCGAGTAGATCAAACCGCCGATCAGCAGGGTATACAGCAGCTTGAACTGTGCCGCCTTGGAATACAGGAACCCGTACCCGATCAGAAACGGGAGCAGGAACAACAGCGACCGGGCGATCCCGGACAAGGCATCCCGCATCGACGACCCGGGAATGACGATGCTGGCAACATAGATCGGGTCGGAATTGATGGCCTCGGTTATAAAACGGCCTCCAATGAACAAGACCAGTAACAGCCAGAGCAGCCGCCCCGTTGGGACAATGCTGCCAGTCTGATTGCGGCTGAAGATAAGCAGCAGCAGCAGAACCAATGCGGGGATGCTTTGCTTGTCCAGGGGCGGGACAGCCGGCAGGTCAAATCCGACGCCTGAAGGCAGGAACAGGTAAGACCAGACCAGAGAGGCGATGATCGCCTGCTCGCGATCCTTGATCATGCGAAAGATCAGAACGCCGATCAGCGGCCAGATCAGCAGGATCAAAACCGCGAAACTATTCGGCATGACACATTACCCTGGCAGCGGCACGGTCCCTATCCATCACTTGTATTCGATCAACCGTTTCGGTTTCGGAAACAATCGGCCCAGAGCGTATTCGAAGATACCAACGGTTTCGGGAAACTTGATCAGTGTCAACAGGACGGAATGGGTCCAGGCCCCCGGCTGACCCATGCCCTCGCGCCGGACCAGGCGCAGCACCTGCAGCGGATAGACCAGCACCAGAGCCAGCGCCCAGGGCGTGGCGAAGACCGCCAGGCCCAGGATCGCCAGCGGCAGTGCCAGACCCCAGGCGAGTGCGCGCAAACTTGCCGCCACGCCGTGGTATTCCGGGGCCGCCCCGTGCATTGCCATGCCCTCGGCGGCGGCATGCCCACCACGGCGAGCCCGCTTCCACCATTGGCCAAACCGCGTCATCGCCGCATCGTGCAACGTCATCTCGGCATCCAGCCGCCAGACCTGCCAGCCCGCCCGGCGCAGCCGAACGCAGAGTTCGGGTTCTTCTCCAGCGATCAAGCCAGGATCGAAGCCTCCGACCTCGTGCAGGGCGGAAACCCGCATCAGCGCATCCCCGCCGCAGGCCTTGGCCTGGCCGATCGGCGTATCCCATTCCCGGTCACACATCGCATTATAGATCGAGGCCTCGGGGAACCGCTCCCGCCGCCGCCCACAGGCCACGGCGGCCTTGGGCGTTGCCTCGAGGAACGCCGCTGCCTGGCCGGTCCAGTCCGCCCGCAGCTCGCAATCGCCGTCGACGAACTGCACATAATCCAGCGGCCCCTGGGTCAGCAGCGCCTCCAGGCCCGCATTCCGGGCCCGCGCCGCCGTGAACGGCACCGACATATCCAGCTCGGCCACCTGGGCGCCTGCGCGCCGGGCCGCAGCCACGCTGTCATCGGTCGAGCCGGAGTCGACATAGACGGCCCGGTCGATCTGCCCCAGCACCGAGTCGAGGCAACGCACCAGCCGCTCGCCCTCGTTGCGCCCGATCAGCACCGCCCCGATACGCCTGTCCCCGGTCGCACTCATGCCGACGGCCCGTCGCCGGACAATCTGATCACCTTGGCGGGCACGCCGCCAACGACAGCCCCCGGCGGCACCGGCTTGGTCACCACGGCATTGGCGCCGACAATCGCCCCATCGCCGACCCAGATCGACCCGACGATCACCGCACCTGCCCCGATCTCGACCCCGTTGCCGATCACCGGACGGCCTTCCAGATCGCCCAGACCGGCGATCCCGAAGGTCGTGCTCTGCCGGATGATCACATCGTCGCCGATTGCCTGGGCGACCAGGATCATACCGCCGAAATGGTCCAACCGGACCCGGCGGCCGACCCGCACCGTATAGGGCAGCATAATACCGCCAAACCACTGGCAGGCCTTGTACATCGCCCGATAGAACAGCGTCAGCGGCAGACGCAGCAGTCTTGGCCGGACCAACATGCGCCAGTTGCCGAAGCGGTGCCAGAACAGCGCCCAGAACCCCTGCGAAAACAGATCCCGGTCATTCGTGGCGAAGTCTTCGGCCACAAGCGCCCAGAAACCGATCCCCGGCGGATTCAGATTGCGCGTGCCGTCATTCGGCAGGAACAGCTCCGGATCGGGCACGGGCTCAGTCATCGCGCCGTCCAGTGCTCAGGCCCAGAAGCGGGCGCAGGCCCGCCGCCCAGAAATCCGGAAAGAATTTCAGTGCAGCCGCGGCTGTGTTGCCGCGCACCCGGCTGACGCCAAGGTTCAGCGCAGCCCCCGCCATCCACGCCGCGGCCGCGGCCAGCGCATAGGCCCGGCCGTGGATCTTGGTGAAATAGAGCCGCCAGGACTCGTACCAATAAGCCGGGCGGCGGCGCCGCACCGTCTCGCCGCTTTTCACATCGGTCGAGGCGCCTTCCACGTGGATCGCACCCGCCTCGGCGACATACCAGGTCGGCCAGCCCGCGCGCTGCAAGCGGTGCATCAGATCGACCTCCTCGTAATAGAGGAAGTAATCCGGGTCGAAGAAACCCGCGCGCTCCAGCGGCGCCAGCCGGGCCAGCATCGCGGCTCCTGCCACCCAGTCGACCTGCCCGGTCGGGATCCCGGGCTCCAGCGGCACCACCCAGCGTGCGCACAGGCGCGAAACCGGCCCGAGCGACAGGGCCTCGGCAAACGTGCTGATCAAGCCGGGAAACCGGAACGCTGCGGTGACCTTGCCGGTATCGGGTTTGCGGATGCTCGCGCCCGCGACCGCGACATCCGGATGGGCGTCCAGGAAATCAGCCAGCACGGCAATCGCCTCGTTCTCGAGCTGCGCATCCGGGTTCAGCAGAAAAATATACTCCGGCGGCTCGGGCCGCGCGGCCAACGCCCGCAGGGCGATGTTGTTGCCCCGGCCGAAGCCGTGGTTCTCGGTCTCGGGATAGAAGGTCACGCACTCCGGCCAGCCCGGGCGGGCCAGCGCTGCCTCGAAGGCCGCCGCATCGCCATCCGGTGAGGCATTGTCGATCAGATGGACATCGACGCTGCGGCCACCATGGTCCCGCGCCAGCACGCTCTCGACCGCTGCGATCGCCAGCTCGGCAGCATTGTAATTCACGATGATGACCGAGATCTGTGCCACCGGCCTGTCCGAAACCGCGATCATGCGAACAGCGCCTTCAACTGGCGGGCGTTGGCGATCTGGTCGTGGCTGGCCTCGACCCTCCGGCGGCCCTCGGCCCCCATGGTGGCCAGATCCTGGGACGTGGCGGACAGGCAGGCGTCCAAGGCGGTGATCAGGGCCTGCTGGTCGCTGGCAGGCACCAGCCAGCCGCAGCTTGCATCGATCAGCTCGGGGATCCCGGCGATATAGGTGGTGATGACCGGGCGCTGCAGCGCGAAGGCCTCCATCAGCACGATCGGCAGACCCTCGGCAAAACTGGGGAGCATCAGCGCGCGGGCACCGGCGATCCGGGCGCGCACCTCGGCATTGGTCGCCCAGCCGGCCAGTTCGATCCGGTCCTCCAGCCCCAGCCTGGCGATTTCCGCCGCGATCGCCGGGCGGCTTTCGCCATCTCCGATCAGCACGACCTTCAGGTCGGGATGGCGCGCCACCAGCTCGGCCACCGCCCCGGGGATCAGCACCTGGCCCTTCTGCGGGCAAAGCCGCCCGACACAGACCAGGGTCTTGTTCTCTGCTTGCGTCGGCGGGGCCGGTTCGAACTCGCTCAGGTCCAGGCCACACCGCACGATGTGGATCTTGTCCCAGGCGGCCATGCCCGCCGCCAGAACCAGCGTCATGCGGCAGAAATGGGTGATCGCCACGACAAAAGTCGCCTGATCGACCTTCAACGCGGTGCTGTTTGCGGTCGGGTCCAGCAACTCGTCCGGCCCGTGCACGGTGAAGCTGTAGCGCGGGCCGCCCATGCGGTGGCTCAACAGCGCCACGGCGGCGGGGTTGGTCGAGAAATGCGCATGGATATGGCCGACCCCCTGACGGGCCGCGTGCTGCTTCAACGAGGCCGCCTCCATCAGATAAGCGGCATGGCGCACGATGCCGCCACCCGCATTGCGGATCAGCCGGATCAGGGTCCCGAGCGCGCGGACCACCCCGGCGGGGTTGCGCACAAGCTCGCCCAGGAAGGCCGTCACCAGGACCAGCGCCCTGCCGCTCAGCAGGTAATGGGTCCGCGCCTGCTCGGCCTGGTCGGCCGGATCGGCCAGCGCCTGGTCCCAGCGGCGGATCGAATAGCGCTCGACCTCCAGGCCCAGGGCCTCGAGCGCATGGATCTCGCGCCGGATGAAGGTGCCGCTGGTGACGGGATAGGTGTTGACGAGGTAACCGATCTTCATGGCCGGAGGTGTCCCTCGGTCGTCTCTGACCCCGGACGCTGCCCTATTGCGTCCCAAGCGTTCCCAGGGTCTCCTGGATCTGGGCCGTTGGCGGGAACTGCTCGGGCGTGCTGTTGGCCAGGGCCGCTTCCAGCGCCGTGCGCGCTTTGTCCGGCTGTTTCAGCGCCGCGTAGACCATGCCGAGGTGATACTGGATCCATGGGTTGTCCGGCACCGCCTCGGCCGCGATCTCGATGCTCTCGCGCGCCTCCTGGTATTCACCCTTCAGATAGCGCGTCCAGCCATAGGTGTCCTGGTAGAGCGGGTTCTCCGCATTGCGCAGCCGCCCGGCGATCGCATAGGCCCGGTCCACGGCGGCCGGGTCATCCGCATGATGGTCCGACAGCGAACTGGCCAGGTTGTTCGCGATGACCAGCGAATTCGGCACCATGCCGTAAAGGCGTTCATAAAGCGCGATGGACTGTGTGAAATCGGCCTGACGCTGGCGCAGATCGGCCAGCCGCGACATCAGCAGAAGATTGTCCGGCGATGCCTCCAGACCCGCCAGAAGCTGCTCCTCGGATCCCGCGTCGTCGCCCTTCAGGGCGAGCAGCCGCGACAGGGCCGAGAAGGCGCTGCCATTGTCCGGGTCGATCTCGAGGATCTCGCGGTATTTCTGTTCCGCCGCCGCGTAGTCCTCGGCATTCAGATACAGGTTCCCACGCAGCCCAAGCGCCTGGATATTCTTTGGATTCTCGGCCAGCAGGCCGTCCAGGAACTGCTCTGCCTCGTCGACCTTGCCGTCCTGAAGATAGACCTGAACCAGGGCTGCGGCTGACTGGTCGCGCCGCGTACCACCTGTCGAGGCCTCGCGCAGAAGGCTCGCCCCTTCGTCGAACTGTTCCTGCGCGATCAGGCTTGCGGCGCGCAACTGCTGTGCCCGGGTCTTGTTCAGCGGCTCCAGCGCACGCGCCACCTGCTCGGCACCGCCCCAGTTCCCCAGGCGCACCCGGGAAAAGCCCAACAGCCCCAGAAGCCGCTCGTTGCCCCCGTTGCGCGAAACAGCCTCGGACAGCACCGTTTCGGCCGCGCTGAGACGCGAGGCCCGGTTGAGGAACTGGACATAAGGCTCGACCGTTTCCGGGGTGTAGCCAGCCGACCGGACCGCCGAGGCGTACCGGTCACTCGCAAGATCGAGATTGCCGGACAACTCCTGCGCCCGGCCGGCAAGCCGCAGCAGGATCGCGTTGTCCGGTGCCTCGTTCAGCGCCGTGCGGATCCTGTCGATAGCTTGCTCAAGCTCTCCGGCATCGATCAGCCGGGCGATCTCGATCACCAGCGCATCGACATTGTTGGGATCGGTGGCCAGAATCTCGGCCACCAGGGCGTGCCCCTCTTCCAGCAACCGGTCAGAGATCAGCAAGCGCGCCAGGGCAAGCTTGGCCTGGTTTGTCTGCTCGCTGGGGCGGGCGACCAGGTCGCGCAGATACGCGATCGCATCGTCCTTGTGACCGATCTCGACATCAAAGGCTGCCAACATCAGTTCGTAGTTCAGCGTATCGTCCTCGCGCGCTGCCAGGGCCGCCAGTTCGGCCCGTGCCGCAACATCGCCGTCCTTCTGGCGCAGGAACCGGATCAGCGTCGCCACCTGCGCCAGATCTTCGGGTTTCGCCTCGACCAGGGCGCGCAGGTCCTGCTCTGCAACGCCCATATCCCCAGCCCGTACCGCCCAGCGCGCACGCGCCTCGCGGTAGCGGATTTCGTCCGGGAAAATCTCGATCATCGTGGTCAGCTGCGCGCCGATCCCGGCCTGATCTTCCAGCCGTTCCAAAATCTGAATCTTCAGAAGATGCAGTGCGAGGTTCTCGGGATACAGCGCCAGCCCCGCATCCGCCCGGGCCCGCGCGGCGGGCAACTGATCCGCCGCGGCCAGATAGCCAACCTCGGCCAGCGCGGCATCAATGTTGTCCGGATCCAGCGTCAGTGCCAGATCCAACGCCTCGCGCGCGGTCTCGAGATCACCCTGCCGCAGCGCGACCGAGGATCTGAGCGACTGCACATCGGCCCGGTTCGGATCCAGCTTCAGGACCGCCTGCATCTCGGTCTCGGCCTGCTCCACGGCCTCGCCGAGCAACAAGAAACGGGTCACCTTCAGGCGCGCATCGATATTTTCAGGCTGCAGATCGACGACCCGCCGGAACCGCCCGAAGGCCCCTTCCAGATTGCCCCGGGATTCATCGATCTGACCGATCGCCATGTGCGAGGGCGCGTGATTATCATCCAGCTTCAGCGCATTCAGGAACTCCAACATCGCCTTGTCAGGGTCGCCCTGCTCCAGCAAGGCCTGCCCACGCTCGTAATGGCCAGCGACGCGCTCCTCGAGACTGTCACAGGCGGCGAGCGCCAGAAGCAGCAGAAGAGGTAGAAAAATTGAGCGAAGCAGTTTGCAGGGCATGAAACAGTCTCTGGCACAAAAAGGTTATCGCAACCTACTGGCCCGCCGGGACCCGCGCAAAACAAAAGAGAGCGGCTGAGTGCCGCTCTCTCGCTATCTGTCTGTGTGCCCGGACGGATCCGGGCAGATCAGGTTGTATCGCTTACGCTGCGAGCGCGCGGCGGCGGCGGCCGACAAAGGCCAGGCCACCCAGGCCGGTCAGCAGCAGCACCAGACCAGCCGGAACCGGGATGGTTGTGATGGTGAAGTCAAACTGGCCGTTTGCCTTGTTCGCAACGAAGTTGGTCACCAGCGTGAACGGGCTGGAAACAGCCGTCGCGATGAAGGTGCCCGGGTTCGTCTTCAGGTCGATGATCGAACCGTCGATGATGACTTCTGCGGTATCGAAATCGCCCGGCAGGGTCAGCGTACCAAAGGTCACGACAACAGGAACAGCCGATGCAATCGTGAACGTTTCAGCCGAAGAGCCCGTGCCTTCGAATGTGAAGCGATCAGCGGTGCTGTCGAAGGCACCAGTTACCGGTGCACCGTTTGCCAGGGTCAGGCCAACAACGCCTACACCCAGAGCCGTTTCATTCAGTGTAAAGCCCGCGACGGAATCACCATCTGAATCGGTGATATCGTCGACGGCCGCGATCGACGGCGTCGCGGCAAACATGCCAGCAGTTGCAGCAATGGCAAAAGCGCCAAAGAGATTTTTGAAGTTCATCGTCTCAGTCCTTCCGGTACAAAGCCAAAATTTCGCAGAGAACGTGTGACGCAAGCCCATTTCCCCTCGCACCCGCTCTTCCAAACTCATAATGCCGTTTCCAGCACCCTTAATCAACTCTGAACACGGCCAGAGACGGTTAATGCGCTGTTCTGCCGTGTACTTGAGCAATCTGCACTCTCATTTGCCTTTCTTTTGCCGCACTGCACAACTCGAAGATGCAGCGCATTGCAGAATGCGAATATATGGGCGTGAATAGCACGGGCCCCAGACAACCTTTGCGCGCAGAGCGGGGTATTTTGCCAAGCCCAGACCGCGAATCACGCTGCTGATTCGCAGACCCACGCCCACGTCAGCCCCGCGTCAGATCCGCAAGAGACCGCCGTCCGAGACAGCACTCAGTCCAGAATTGCGAAGTCCCGATTGACCGACAGGAAGACCCGGTGACCGCTCGACATCCCATCGACCGAGTCCCGGCTCAGGCGGAACAGATAACTCAGAGACATGCTCGTCTCGGGGTCGAGACGCAGGCTGTAGACGGGACCCAGGCTGATTGTCTCCAGCGTCTCCTCATCGTCATCGCCGCCGGATAGCGGCGTGCGCCGCGTGAACCCCAGGGTCAGCCCCAGGGATTGCATTTCCGTGAGCTGATAGCCGAGCGAGCCGCTTGCGCGCGTGAAGGACTGCAGCGCGCCGACCGCACTGGGCTCGACGCCCTGGGTCAGACTCAGGCCTGCCCGGAAATTCTTCAGCGTATAGTCAAACCCCAGCCCGCCGGTCAGACCGATGCTGAGCACCGGATCGCCGGCCTCCGCTTTTTCGATGGTCCGCACCGCCGTGCTGCCCAGGGTGACGTTCAGCGTGTGGCGCGGCGTGCGCTGATGATTCAGGCCGGCACTGACATCCAGCGTCTGGCTGCGCGTTCCAGCTTCGTCATCGGCCACGAAATGGCGCAGCCCCGCGGACACGTTCAAGGTCGAGGTCTCGGTCACGCTGCGGCCCCAGCCCAGCGACAGGCCGATCAACTCGGTTTGGATCAGATCCTCCAGATCTTCCGAGAATCTCACCACGCTGCCGTTCACGCCGACCGAGACCTGATTGCGGTCATCCAATCGATGCGACAGGCTGACCCCGGCATCGGCGTTGAACTGGGTCACGTTCTGATCGATGACGCCGGTATCCTCGATCTGCGAGATCTCGGTGGATGTCGGGCGCAGACTGACATCCGTCGACAGCGTCGTGTTCTTGCCGCGATAGGCCGCACTGAGTGCGAAGCTCGGGTCCACCCGCCCGGTCCCGGACTGCGTATCGTCCTCGCCTGCGAAATACCGCGCCGCAATACCAAGATCAGCCGAGAACAGGGCGCGCTTGGTCTCGGCGTTCAGCACCAGCCCCGCGTCCAGCGCCTGTGTGAGCAGGATCTCGTCGTCGGCAGCACTCGGCCCGCGGTTGATGTCGACTTCCGTGCGCAGCCCAAGCTGGGATCTCAGCTTCCAATCAACGGCAGGCCCATACCCCGGCCCACCGTTTGGGGCGCAGCCGAATGCCAGCAGCAGAACCGCAACCGCACCCAGCCCGTTACGCAGCACGGGCATGACCGGGCGCTACTCGAACAGGCCGCGTTCCGGAACGACGACGATGGCGCCGTCGACCAGCGCGCCGAGATCCCGGGGCGAAGAGATTTGCCCCTCCTCGAAGGCTTCATAGTCGAACAGGCGCATCACTTCGGCATCTTCGACCCGCTCGCGCACCTGAATCCGCGCGCTTGCCGCGAACGGGCCCAGCCCACCGGCCAGGCTCAGCGCCTTCACGACGGTGATCGGTTTCTCGGCCTCGTATTCGTAGCGTCCGGGACTGCTGACCTCACCGAGCACGAAGACCTCGAAGAGCTCTGTCTCCTCGTCCTCTTCCTCGGGATCCACGGCCAACGCCGACACCGACACCGTGACATTGGGCGGGCGTACGAAATTGCTGCGCAGGCGCTGGCTGATCAGACCGGCCAGGCCCTGGGGCGTGCGCCCGGCGGCCTTGACCGTCCCGACCATCGGCAGCGAGATCCGGCCATCGGGCAACAGCAAGGCCTCGGTATCCAGGGCCGGATCCTCGAGCACCTTGACCAGGACCACATCGCCCGGGCGCAACAGGTAGGGATCATCGTCGACCTCCTGCGCCAGGGCAGAATTCGCCGTCACGCCTGTGATCAGAACAAGACAAAGGACACATCGCACGGCGAGATCCTGCCATGCGGTCAGATATGCCGGTCTCATGGGCTCCCCTTCCTGATACCCAGCAGCAGAATGCGCGTCTACAGGCAGGTGTTTATTATGTTTTCAGCGGGTCGTCGACCTTGATATTGACTTCCGGCAAACAGCCTGGGCCGCCTGCTCGTCGGCCGGAAGCGAACTGAACCTGAAGCGCTCCTGAGGCCGGTCGCCGTTCAGATCATCTCTCGTCTTCGGGACGCAGGCCCTCCAACGGGCGTATTGTGCAGACCGGAGCTTCGACCCGCCGCTTCTCGAACACAATCACGGAGTCGTAGAAATGTACGGCCCCCAGATGATCCCGGCTCGCAGCATCCCGCTGACCCCTGCGATGATACCAATGGTGCATGTCATCGACCAATCGCTTCGCCCGGTTGATGAACGACCATGGAGTGGAATACCCGCCGCTGAAACTTGGCCAATACGAACAATGCAGATCCTCGACGATGTAAATGCCGCCATCCGACAGCAACGGAAACAGGACATCGAAAGACTTCGAGATGTGCAGATTGTCGTGGCTACCATCGTCGATGACGACATCGATCCCGCCCATCTCTTCAGCGGTCTTGCGCAGGAAATCCACGTCAGCCTGTGACCCTATTCGTACGGTCCCGGCGAGGCCGTCGAATTTGGCGCAGCTCGGGTCGATATCGATACCGGTGATCTCGGCCTGCGCGCCGAAATAGGTCCGCCACATCTCCAGCGATCCACCCCGGAACACCCCGATCTCCAGCATCTTGAACGGCGTTCCACGCAGATGCCCCAGATGCCGCTCGTAGATCTGAAAATAATGGTGCCATTTATGGATCTGGTTCCCGGTGTTCTCGCGAAAGATCCGTGCCAGTTCCGACTGATCTAGAAGATGCTCTGAATTCGGGTCCGGATTCTGATATCCGCCCTCATAGAAAAGGGAGATGAATTTGCTATAGGCCTTGATCAGCGTCCCCTTCAGACCAAACTCGGCTATCTTCGATTGCAATGTACGCACGACCCCACCATCCGTTGCGTCATCTGTGAAATTATCCCGCGCAGACGCTACAAAGGCGTCTTGATCAGGTCAAAGCGCAATCTTGTTGGGGACGCCGGAGTCAGGCCGCACTGTAGCCATAGCGCGACGTGCTGGCATCCTCGGCCTTGTTCATCAGCACACCCAGCAGGTGCGTCTGGTCGGCCAGCAGCCGCTCGCATTCGGTGACCTCGTCGGGCCGCGTCTTGCCGCCGCCGACCACCAACAGCACGCAGTCGAGCTGCGGCAGGAAGCCCAGCACGTCATCGGCCGCCAGCATCGGCGGCAGGTCATAGATCACGATGTCCGGCGCCAGCCGGGCATGCATCCGCGCCAGCGCCTCGGCCGCTGTCGGCGCCAGCAGGGTCTCGGCCGGGTTGGGCGTCTTCTTGGCGCTCAGACCCAGGGCCAGGTTCTCCCCGGACCGGTGCAGGAAGCGTTCGGGTTCGACATCGCCCGACAGGAACCAGTCGATCGGCTCGATCTGTCCGACCCCAAGTACCTTCGACAGGCTGGGCAGGCGCAGATCCAGGTCCAGCAAGACCGTGCGGCATTCGGCATGCCGGGCCAGGCTGAACGCCAGGTTCGACGCGACGAAGGTCTTACCGCAGCCCTTGCTCGGCGAGGTGATGCCAAGCCGGGTCCAGCCATGCTTCTTGAAGACCCGCAGAATGCGCGTGCGCAGGACATCGAACGCCGCGTGGGCAGGGTCCGTGCGGTCATGGGTGATGATGCGGTTACGCTCGAGATGCGCCGGGTTCAGTTCGACAGGCTCAAGCGCTGTCCAGGCCGCGTCAACCGTGGCAGGCGGGATCGGCCCGGTGCCGTCGGCGGCACATGCCGCATCCTCGACGGGCGGAGATCCCGGTGAAACCGATTGCGGCAGGCCATATACATCTGCAGGCACGCCCCCGTCGGCGACCGCACCCGCAGCCACCCGGGCCCGCTGGGCCCGTGCTTTCGCAACGGCAATCTTCAGACGCTCGACCATATCCGCTTACTCCCGATCCCGCCTCAATGGCGCAACCGGCTCGCCGGCCCGATCTTCCAGCCCGGTGCCGGGTCGGGGTCCTCGGGCGGCTCGGCCTCGCCCAGCAGTGTCTTGCGCGCGGCCCCGTCTCCACGCGGCGTGTCTCCACGCGGTCTGTCGGCGCGTGGCTCCTCGGCGCGCACCAGCTTGGGCTTCGGCGCCGGCGGCGGCGTGATCTGATTGTAGATCCCGTTCTTCTCCATGCTCGACAGAAGCTCGCGCAGGATATCCTCGTCGATCACCTTGCGCTCGGCCGCGAAGCCATAGACCAGGCACAGGTCGCACAGCACGTTGATCAGCCGCGGCACCCCGTCGGTCGCCGCGTAGATCATGTCACAGATATGCGGCGGGAAGATCTCGCTCTCGGTCCCGGCGACGCTGAGACGGCGCTGGATATAACCCCGGATCTCGTGCGCCTCGAGCCCGGTCAGATGAAAATCCGCCGTGATGCGCTGGGCGAACTGGCGCAGCTCGGTCCGCGCCAACATCTCGCGCAGTTCCGGCTGGCCGACCAGAATGATCTGCAGAAGCTGATCACGGTCGGCGTTGATGTTCGACAGCATGCGCAGCTCCTCGAGCTGCTCGATGCCGAGGTTCTGCGCCTCGTCCACCACCAGGATGACCTGCCGATCGGCGGCGTAGCGTTCGATCACGAAATCCTGGAAGCGTTTGAAGCGTTCGACATGGCCGCCGTCATAGGGCTGATTGAAGGCCATCAGCGCCCATTCCAGCAACTCGCCCCGGCCCGGCTGGATGTTCGAGATCAGGCCGACCTCGAACTCGTGCGGGAACTCGTCCAGCATCTGGCGCAGCAGCGTCGTTTTGCCCGCCCCGACCTCGCCGGTGATGATGCTCAGCGGAGATGAACTGAGCACCCCGTAGCGCAGCATCGTGAATGCCATCAGGTGCGCGTCCGACCAGTACAGGAAGGACGGATCCGGGATCATCTGGAACGGCTTGACCTTCAGGCCGTAGAATTCCTCGTACATGCTCGCCACCCTACCCGTTCTGCCCCGATCCCCGGCCGAAAGACCGGTGACACCCTCGCCAAGATATACTGGCCCGCGCGATCTTCACTGCGCCGGATCGGGATTGCCCGTGCCGTTCCGATGCGCCCCGTCCCACATCGCGTCTGCCGATCCCGGCCGACATTATACCAGCACCGTTATGCCCAGCATCGTGTCAGGAGCATGGCACATTCCCAATCTGCAATTGCGCAGCCCGCCATCGTTCAAAACCAATTAAATTCAATGATCTCAGTATATCGTCAAAAACGTCTGAAGGGGATGGTCCGTTTACCGCACCCGCGGTTTGAGCCCTGATTTCAGGCAGATATGCCGATTCAGGCCGCGGCTGCACCCGATTTGAGCACCCGGTGGGCGAATATTTTGTTGCAGCGCAACCATGACAGGATCAATTGGACCCACCTGCCCCGAATCAGGTCAGAACCGGGCCTCGATCAACCGGATCACTTCGCCCAGGCCGCTCTTTTCGGCGAGCCGCTCGGCGATCAGTTGCAACGGCAGGTAATACTGGTCAATCGCGAACAGGGCCGCCGGGATCCCGATGACGACGACGATCAGGAACCCGAGGATCCAAGCCAGCCTGCGGCGGCGCTCGCGCCGTGTCCGGATGTAGGGAATGCTGATCACCGGGCGCAGGTCGAGCTGGCGTTGCATCTGGCCGGCGGTCCGCAGCGCGGGACGCATCAGCTCGAGCAGGAAGGCCAGCGCACCGGCCAGCGCCAGGCTGGCGGCACTGCCCATGATCACGATCTTCTTGCGGTTGGGCGAGATTGGCCGGTCCGAGGGGATGGCGTTCTCGATCACCTCGAAGCGCTCGGCCTGCTGGTTGACCTCGAGCTTCTCACCGGTTTCGGCCTCGGTCCGCTTGCGCGCGATGACGCCGTACCGGTCCTGCAGCTCGGCGTGACGGCGGTAGAACGCATTCAGGTTGATCTCGACGCCGGGTGTCTTCGCGATCGTCTCCTGAATGGCCGTTCGCTCCACATCCAGGCTCTCCTTGCGGTCCCGCAATAGCGCGATCTGCTTGTCAACCTCGGCGATCTGGGCGCGCAGACCCGACTGCTGTGCGCTCTGCAGCGGGCTTTCCCCGTCAGTGGCGGTGCTGCTGGCGGAGACAGGGACAACCGACTGCAAGGCCGAGATCTGCGCCTGGATCGCCCGGATCTCGCGATGGCTCTCGGCATAGATGGCGCGCTTCTGCGCCAGTTCCGTCTGCAGTTGGCGCAGGCGCAGCTCTTCCTGCGAACGGGCCGGGGCCTGCACCACCACGGCCTGTTCCAGCGCCGAACCCAGCGCCGTGCGCCGTTCGGCCAGTTCCAGCATGCGCTGGTCCAGTTCAAACTCGCTCTCGTTCAGCCGGGACAGCTCTTCACGCCGGAAATCCAGGCTCTCGGGCAGCGATTTGTCATTGTCGCGCTTGAACTCCTGGATCTGGGCTTCCAGCGCGACCAGTTCACTGGCCAGGCGTTGTTCTTCCTTGTCGAAGAATTCCAGCGTCTCGGTCGCCCGTTCCGCGCGCGTGCGCAGGTTCTGCTCCAGCACCGTGGTCACGAATTCATTGGCGATCCGCGCTGCATTCAGCGGATCGTTGAAGATCACCCGGATCGTGAAGGCCGACAGGCTGCCGTTGCGGCCACGCTGGCCGCTCAGTGCGATCGGCTGGATAATCGTCGCCTGGCGCAGCAGGTTGACCTTGTCAGTGATCGTCATGTCCGCGCGGTCGGCGTAGAGATCATGTTCGTCGATCAATCGGATCAGATTGTCCCGGGTCATCAGCCGCTGCTGGATGATCTGCAGGCGTTCCGAGGCCGACGCCGTCACGGTCGAGCGTGCCAGATCGTCGGGGATCTGCTGGCTTTCGACCAGGATCTTCGCCTCGGACTGAAAGACCGGCGGCAGAATGTAGGCGAAGAAACCCGAGGCCAGGATGCCGACCAGGCCGACACCCGCCAGGATCGGCAGACGCCGCAGAAACATCCGCCAGAGATCACCAATCAGTTGAGCCTGTTCCATCCGTCATCCCAGTCTGCAGACCACTGCCTCGACGCAGTGACCGGAAGATACCAGCAATTCATATCCAATCCGTTCAGAGGGCGGCAATACGGTTACGTGCCGCCCCCGGATCCTTGCCCCGAATTCTCGCCCCGGACCGGCTCTCAGCCGGCCTCCGGCTCGACGGTCGAGATGAACCCCGGCAGCACGGGCAGCGTTTCGCGCATCATGTCCTGCAGGCGCGCATCGGCCGCGGCTTCCGCCTCGCCCGGCACGATCGGTGTCACGAAGCGCACCAGGGCGCCGTCGGTCCGGCCGGTCTTCAGCCCGTCCCAGATCAGATAAGCCTTAGCGGCGTAATCGTCGGCGATCCGCCGGCCGCTCTGGTCAAACCAGTAATAGACCAGTTGGCGGCTCAGACCCTTCTGGATGATGGCCCGGTTCACCGGGAAGACTTGGGTCTGGTGCGCCGTCTCGATCGCGAGCTCCTTGACCTCGATATCCGACATCTCCCAGCCACCAGCCGGGATGCAGACCTCCGGCGTGTGGATCTCGGCCTTGGTCTGATCGCTGTACCAGGCAATGAACAGGTCGACATCCGCGGCCCGGCCAGGGGCGGCATAGCTGATACTCAGATAATCATCGGCCCCGAGTATGCTGGCCACCTCGGCCTCGAGCTCGGGACGCATGATGCCGTGCCACTGGCCCAGGTCGCGCGGGAACAACAGGAACGGATCGCGCTCGATCATCGGCTGTTCCGGACGGGTCAGCGGGTTCCACAGCATTGCCGCGACCGAGAACGCCGCGGCGGCCCCGATCAGCGCCGCCGACGGCTGAATGTCGCGCACGCGGGCGATCTGCGCGCCCAGCCCGGTCGTGTCCAGATCCAGCACCTCGGCCAGGCTGCGCCGGTCCCCTGACAGCCGCTGCATGATCCGCGCCATGGCAATCATGGACAGGATGCACAGGATGAAGATCACCCAGCCCTCGAAGAAGTGCATGAAGCCCTCGGCCGCCTCGATCCCGCGGGCATCGACCATGATGCCAACGACGCCGACCCGGATCGCGTTCATGATCACCGCGATCGGCACGGCGGCCATCAGAAGGATCACCTTGTGCCAGATCGACCCCTGGTAGAGCACCGCGAACAGGTAGGTGAAGCTCATGATCGGGAACAGATAGCGCAGGCCCGAGCACGCCTCGGCCACGTGCAGCTTGAACTCGCCCAGATCGATGATGTGGCCGTCCAGGTAGACTGGGATGCCGACCGCCTGGATCAGGCCAACCCCGACACTGGCCGAAATCCCCTGCAGGAAAATCGAGGTCTTCCAGTACAGAAAGAACGGCAAGGGCATCATGAAGGCCAGGTGCACCACCGGCGGCCAGAACTGCTTGCCCCGCGCCCAGCCAAAGCTGGTCAGCACCACGCCGCCAGTCCAGATGATCAGCGCGAGTGCCGTGATCTTCTCGATCTGCGCGATGTTTCCGGCCAGGCCCAGCAGCAGCGCGAGCGCCAGGACCATCACGCCGGGCCAACGGTCGGTTACCGGGCCGGGATTGGCCGGCACCGTCTTCAGCTGGCGCAGGAACAGATAGAACGAGATGACCGGGATCAGCGGGCCATGGCTGTATTCAGGCGTCTGCCAGTTCGTCCACAGATCAACAATGCCGCCCTGAAAGAACAGCACCGCCGAGATACACAGAATCGCGACCAGCGCTCCGCCGCGCATCAGCCCCGTCGAATCGCTCAGCAGGGAAGCCCTACCCTCATTGGTGACAGACATATCCACTCCACCCATCGCATCCACGCACACAGTCTACAGCGGAACGCCCAGCCCGCCGAGACCCCTCGATGTCACGATGTGGTGGGTGTTGCACCAAAACAAAGCGGAATTGTGTCGATTCCATCCGCCACCTGCCGCCGCATCGCATGGCCAGATGTCTAAAATTCGACTAAAAACAGGTTCAGATTGTTCAGGTGTGGCGTGAACGGGCGGTGCGGGTGGTGCCGGACCCGACGCGGAGACGGGAGCGGGCGATGCAGCACAATTCCTCAGGATGGGATCAAGCGACCGAGGTCAACACCTGGATCCGGCCGCGCCGGCAGGTTTTTCTCGGCGTGCCGTTCGATCCGCTGACCCCGGACGAAACCCTGGCCCAGCTGCGCGACCGCACCCCGGGTTCGGGCTTCGGCTATGTCGCGACGCCGAACGTCCAGCATGTCGTCTCGGCCGATCGCGACCCCGACCTGACCCGGCTTCTGGACGGCGCCTGGCTCAGCCTGTGCGACAGCCGCCCGATCCGGCTCCTCGGCAAACGCTCGGGGCTCGCGCTGCCGGTGGTTACCGGATCGGACCTGACCACGGCGCTGTTTGCCGACATCATCCAGCCGGGAGACCGGATCGCAGTGATCTGCGCCTCGGACACGCTGGCCGAGGCCCTGCGCACCGCCCGGCCCGAGCTTGACTGGAACATTCTGGTGCCCCCGCCCGGCACGGTGCCCGGATCGCAGGCCTTCGCGGACTGCGTCGATTTCGTCGCCCATGCGGATGCCCGTTTCATCTTCGTCTGCCTCGGCGCCCCGAAATCCGAGGCGATCTGTCACGCAGCGAGCCAGCGCCCCGGCACCACCGGCACGGCACTGTGCACCGGCGCTTCGCTGGAGTTTATGCTTGGCCTGAAGAAACGCGCCCCGCGCGCCTTCCAGCGGCTGGGCCTGGAATGGGTCCACCGGATGCTGACCGAGCCGCGCCGCCTGGCCCGGCGTTACTTGTCGGCCATGCTGCCGCTGGCGCGGATCTGGCTGCGCGAACCGCGCCGGTCGGCCGAGGCCTGATCTCCGCCCGATGCTCAGCGTCATCATCCCCGCCAACAACGAGGCGGGCTATATCGAACCCTGCCTGGACGCGCTGCTGGCGCAGGACCCGGTCCCACCGGTCCCGGTCGAAATCATCATCGCCGCCAATGCCTGCACCGACGACACCGTCGCAATCGCCCGGAGCTATGCCGCCCAGGTCCAGGCCCGGGGGTGGCGGCTCGAGGTGCTGGACATCGCCGAAGGCGGCAAGCCCAATGCGCTGAACCGGGGCGATGCCGCGGCCTCGGGCGTACTGCGGCTCTACCTCGATGCCGACATCACCATGGAACCCGCGATGCTGGCCCAGCTCTGCGCCGTGCTGGACCGGCCCGAGCCCGCCTATGCCAGCGGACGGCTGGTCGTCGCCCCGGCGAAAAGCTGGGTCACCCGCAAGTTCATGACGCTTTGGCAACGCCTGCCCTTCATGACCCGCTCCGGCGTCACGGGGGCCGGCCTCTTCGCCGTCAATGCCACCGGGCGGCTGCGCTGGGGCGAATTCCCCCGGATCATCGCCGATGACAGCTATGTGCGCCTGCAATTCAGTCCGGAAGAACGCCACGGCGTGCCTGCCCGCTATCTCTGGCCCGCGGTCGAAGGCTTCGATGCCCTGGTGCGCGTGCGCCGCCGCCAAGATGCCGGGAGCCGAGAAATCGCCGAGACCTATCCCGAGCTGGTGCGAAACGAGGGCAAGCCACCCGTCCACCCAACCGATCACCTGAGGCTGTTTCTCGGCACCCCGGTCAGCTACCTGGTCTATGTCACGGTCATGCTGGCGGTGAAATTCGGCGACTCGGGCAATCAGACCGGGTGGAGCCGCGGGCGCTAGTGGATTGACTCAGACATTTGGTATCCACTTGCCGCATTCTCTTGTCCAAATGTCTGAGTCGGAAAATCCACTAGAAAACATATAGTTGCTAGTGGTCCTATTGATCGAGACGTTTGCCGGCGAGGATGCGGGCGCGGGATGCAAACGTCTCGATCGAACCACTAGGCGCGAGCCAGGGTGCCCGGCCCACCCTATCCGGACTTATCCGCCGAAGAGGCCGCCATCCGCCCGCCCAGCCATTCGGCCAGGGTGCGCAGGCCGGGTTCGTCGACATGGGCCAGGCCCTCGATCTCGACCGTCACGCGGCTCTCGTTCGGGCGCTTGCGGGCCACCACCCGCATCCCGTCCGGCCCATTCCAGGCGGCCTTCAGGGGCGGCGCGTCCGAGACCGCGGCGAACGGCACATCGCCGCGCGCGACCGAACTCAGGATCGCCAGTTCCTCGGCCTCGGTCCGCTCCCCCTGCCCGTCCAGCATCAGGACCAGCTCAGCACCTGCCCCTTCCTCGCGGATCCGCTTGGCCAGTTGCAGGCCCAGCCGCTCGCCGATTGCTTCCGGATATCGCAGCCGCTCGCCCAGCGTCTGATAGATCGTCACGAAACAGCGGATCTTGTAGCGCCGGTTGCGGTTCGAGCTTGCGAACAGCGTGTCGACGGCGATGTCGGCATCGTCGAAGATGCCCTCCCCGGCCGCGATCGCCGCGATGCGCCCGCGCTCGAAGAAGCTGATGCCCGAGCGGACCTCGTTCTCCTCGATCATCGCAATCAGGTTGTCGACGGCCGCGCGCGCCGGGCGGATCAGTGCGAGCACCAGCGCAAACCGGTCCTCGCCGGTCTCGTCCAGCAGTTCGCGCAAGGCCGAGACCCGGCGCAGGCCCGAGATCAGGCCGTAGCGCGGGCTGGCCCCCGCGCCCAGATCGGTCAGCTCGATCGCCGTCTGCTGGCCGCGCGCGGTCAGCGAGGCCTTCAGGGTGGCCCAGTCCTCGCCGTCGCGGTTCAGCGCCCGGCGGTCACGGGTCAGATGGCCGAGATCGATCTGGTCCAGGTCGACGGCGACGATCACCCTGCCCTCGGCCTCGGCGGTATCGTGTGCGGCCCCCTTGCCGGTCAGCGTCTCGACCTCGGCGCGCAGACGGCGGATCTCGGCGTCGATCTCCTGGCCGACGCCCGCGGCCATGCGCGCGATCGGCGGTCCGGCCTGCGGCCGCGCGGCGGTCTGCTCGGCCAGTTTCTCGGCGGCGTCACGTGCGCGAGACGCGGCTTCGGGATCGATGCGGCCCAGGCGCTTGCGGCTCATGGATATGTCTCCGATTGGCGTACCAAACCTCGCGGTGCGTCTGGCCCGGAACAATGGCGCACAGCGCCCCGGTCCACGTCTCTGACGTCTTTGGGACGGTTGCATGTCTCTTCGAGCGCGTCAGCGTTACGGCCTTCGATCATGAACGTCTCCAAATGCCCGGCCCGGAACAATGGCCCGCAGGGCCCCGGGCCTCGCCCGACCGTCCCTGGGTCGGGCGAATTGCTACCCGTCTGCGCGAAGCACCGGCATGGGGAGGTATGGTAGCCATAAACGGACATAGCTCCTGGTCTGGTTCGCCCTCCCCCGGTCGGACAAGGCCCATGCCACGGCCTGCTTGGCGCAACGCTGATCATCATACCCGGTCTGATTTGGGTGTTGCGCGGAACATGCATTGCGACCGCGCGCATCACGCGGACCGCGCCCGGCTGGCCGCCAGCAGGCCCTTCAGCACCGCCCAGCTTTCATCGAAGGTCTCGCGTCCGCGCCGGTAGGTCTGCGGATTGAAGTCCGCCAGCGGCGCCTCGTAGATGCCCGAGACCCGCTCGCCTGCCTGCCCGACCAGTGCCGTGTAGCTCTGCCGGTGCTTCGAGACCATGTCGCCCAGATACGCCTCGATCAGATCGCCCAATTCGCCCTGCTGGCTGTCGTCATAGCGCGTCAGCAGCACCTGCACCGCGTCCCATTCGAATTTCGGTGGCGTGTCGTGGCTGGCGGCCAGCGTCCCCTCGATGCTCGAGAACGTCGTCGCCAGCATGTCGAAGAACCGGCCCGTCGAGTCGAACTCGATGAACGACGCCCCGACCGGCACCAGCAGGATATCCGCCGCGGCCAGCGCGTTGATCGTCAGATATCCCAGCGCCGGGGGCGTGTCGACGATCACCAGGTCATAGTCGTCCAGCAGATTCTCGGCGGTCAGGAAGTTCTCGAGCGCATCCCAGAACCGCCAGCCGCGCGATGATTGCAGCCAGACCGGGATCTGGAATTCGGCCCAATAGAGATTCAGCTGTGCTGGCAGGATGTCGATGGTTGGCCAGTGGGTCGGGCGGATCAGGTCGTCGGCGGTGATGTCGAGATAGTCTTTCAGCGCGGGGTCGACAGCATTGGGTGCCTCGGCGTGCTGGGCCCGCGCCCGGTCCCAGGCCATCATCGCATAGGCGGTCTCGGTCTCGTCCTTCGCCGTCTCGCCGAACAGCGTGCTCATCGAGGCCTGGCTGTCCAGATCGACCACCAGCACGTTCAGCCCGTCCAGAGCTGCGGCCATCGCCAGGTGTGCTGCGGTCGTCGTCTTCGACACCCCGCCCTTGAAGTTGCAAAGGGTCACGATTTTAGCTTGTCCTACCGCTTCGCTACTTGAGGACGGGCTTGTCGGTTCTGCCGTGCTCCGCGCACCGTGAGGCTGTTTTGCGCGTCCCCCCGTTTCGCTGCGTGAGGAAGCGTCACGCGCGCGTGACATTAGATCTACCTTAGGGAGAGTGGAATCCAGGCATTCGCGGAGCGCGTTTACCTCTTCCAGCGTGAAAAACGGCTGCCCGCCGATCAGATGGCCCTGCGGCCAGTCCGGATTTGCCTTCAGAGCGGCGCGCAATTCCGGGGCGGTCAGCGGCAGCATATAGCGGCAGATCTCGTTTAACCCAAAGCGTCGCAACGTTTTTTCGCCATCCGGCTTGTAGCCTTGGCGGACCAGATCGGCGGCGGCCCGGCGGCAGATATCCGCCACGACCGACAGTTTTGCGGTGTCCACCGGTCCCGCAGCGGCGCATGCGGGCTGATCAGTTGGGGCAGGGGGGTCAGCTTGAGGCATCGGCGGAGGATGGTCTTTCGGCATGACCTGTTCCCAGATATGCTATTTTTCACTGCTCTCTCTACTATATGCAGCAGTTTCAAAATCATGGCGAGCCTTATTCCATGGCATTGCATGGTTTCGGCCTGGATCGAGGTCCGCTTGTCCACCAGATCGCCCGTGTTAAATGTGGTTAATTAAAGTGTTAGACTCTGTGTTACGTATTCCAGCCTTTTGCCAAGCTTTTGATTTTATTGCCGGATTTGTGGTGGCTCTGAGCTTTCCGACTCCAGAACCACGATGCCGCGACTCCAGAACCACGAACAGGTGACTCTGGAACCACGCTGGAGTGACTCCAGAACCACGCTGGAGTGACTCCAGAACCACGCTGGAGTGACTCCAGAACCACGCTG
>ERZ1740062.120-NODE-120-length-60893-cov-7.108436_pt1 | contig 60893 bp, 59 predicted proteins | sample MGYA00581741_ERZ1740062 | MGnify/ENA primary metagenome ERZ1740062 (study PRJEB43018, sample SAMN04849747) | marine metagenome | isolation source: floating plastic debris | place: Pacific Ocean | collected 2008-09-01 | study: EMG produced TPA metagenomics assembly...
CGATCGACCTGAGCGCCACTGGCCTGGCCTTCACCGATCTCACGATCGCTGATGTCGGCACAAACGCGACGGTCACCTACGGCGCCGATGTGGTCACCGTCTTCGGCACATCCGCCGCTCAACTCACCGAGGATCAGTTCGACTTCACGCCGTAACGGGCGAGAACCTCCTGGGTTTTGGATCTGCCCGGCGCCACAATCGAGTACCGTCAGCCGTTCGCCTTAGCGTGTGCCGTAGCGAACCTTATTTGGTCTGGATCTGAGGATCCATGACCTGGGACTTCTCATGTGGACTGAGTGCTCTAGTGGATCATGTCCCACAGAACGTCTGGCGAACTTCCTCTTGAGGAGTTGGAGGTTGCGCCAGCGTCCTGTCCGAAGGCTCCGCGAATGGTCTTTCCAGCGCCACAGTCAGATCATGGAAACGCGTGAAGTCTCCATGTTGATATGCGGCCTGGATCGCGGCCTCGACCAAATGATTGCGTGGGATGATCGCCGGATTCACCGCATCCATGTCCGATTTACGGTCTTCTAGTGATCGTGAGTCATCGCGGAGGCGCGCGCGCCAAGCTTCTGCCCAGGCGTCGAACGCATGTCCATCAGAGAATCGAGATCGCACTGGGTCGTCATGATCAGGACCCACACCCGGGTGTGCCACATCAGAAAGAGACCGGAACGTCAGTGTGAAATCGGCCTCACCTTGCGCCATTGCCTTAAGCAAGTTGCCGACCAACTCCGCGTCAGCCTCGGTTGCGTCACAGAGACCGATCTTTCGGGCAAATCCCACCATGTGGTGCTGCTCGAACGCGGCGGTAAAAGCATCGACAGCAGTTTGGGCGGTCTCGATGGCTTTCGACTCTTCAGCGTCGAACAATGGCAGCAGAGACTGCGCAAAGTTCGCGAGGTTCCATTGTGCGATCCCGGGTTGGTTGCGATACCGATAGCGCCCCATCTGGTCGATGAAACTGAACACCTTGTCTGGGTGAAACATATCCATGAAAGCGCAGGGGCCGTAATCGATGGTCTCACCCGCGATCGACATGTTGTCGGTGTTCATCACCCCGTGGATGAATCCAAGATGCATCCATTGCGCGACCAGGCTCGCCTGTGCGGCGATCACGCTTTCCAGCAGCGCGACATATGGGTTCGTGGCCTCGCGGGCTTCAGGATACAGGCGGTCGATAACGTAGTCGGCAAGATGTCGAACCGCGTCCGTGTCACCACGCGCGGCGAAGAACTGGAAAGTCCCGACGCGGATGTGCGCCCGCGAGACCCGCGTCAGGACCGCGCCCGGCAGCGGACCGTCTTCGCGATAGACCGGTTCGCCGGTCAGGGTCGCGGCGAGCGCGCGCGTGGTCGGCACACCCAGCGCCGCCATCGCTTCCGAGACGATGTACTCGCGCAGCACTGGGCCGAGTCCGGCACGACCGTCGCCCATCCGTGAAAACGGCGTCGGGCCAGAGCCTTTCAGTTGCACGTCATAGCGCAGGCCGTCTTGTCCGATGATCTCGCCCAACAACAAAGCGCGACCATCGCCAAGCTGTGGGTTCCAACTGCCAAACTGGTGTCCTGCATAGGCCATGGCCAATGGATCTGACCCGTCGGCAACTTGGTTTCCGGTGAGAACCGCTACGCCGCTGGGCGCGCGCAGGTCTTCGAGCTTGAGCCCCAATACCTCGGCCAATCCGTTGTTCAGGCGGATCAGTTGCGGTTCACGCACCGGGGTCGGCGCCAGCTTCGCAAAGAACCGGTCCGGCAGATTCGCATAGCTGTTCTGGAAGGCAAACAGGGTCTCGGTCATCGGTCTCGCCAATGTCTCATGGTGGTTATCCTGAGATAGGGTGGCAGGAAGACCTCCGCCACCCGTAGACGATCAAAGCTGTTCGACGGCGATCTCGTTTGGATAGAAGGCGATGTGACCCTTGATGGCCACCGCCGCGGGAAGCGGGTTTTCATAGGACCAGGCGCCGTTTTCGATCGGTGTTGATTTGCGGACAACGTGATAATGCGTGGCGTCGCCCTTGTAGGGACAGTGTGTGACCTTGTCTGACTGTTCCAGGAATTCGATCCCGGCATCGGCGCGGGGCAGATAGAAGACCGGATCATACCCGGTCTCGCTTAGGATTAGCGCTTTGGTGCTCTCCGCGATCACGGCACCGCCTGCGCGGACGACGACTGTACCCCGGGCAGGCTCGATGGTGAATCTATCGGACATTTTCGAGGTCTCCTTGGTTGTGAGGGGACGGCAGCCCCGTTCGAGCCATTCCAGCTCCGGACCTTCCAGGAAGGGACCGATCTTTTCTTCGACTTCGGCATGATACGCGTCAAGCCAGGCGATCTCCTCGCGGTCGAGCAATGCCGGGTCGATAAGGCGTCGATCTATGGGGCAGAAAGTCAGCGTTTCGAACCCGAGCATGTCGCGGCTACCGCCATCCGGGACTGACGGCTCTGTGACAATCACGAGATTCTCGATCCGGATGCCATATTCACCGGGAACATAGAAACCAGGCTCGTTCGATAGGATCATGCCGGGCAGAAGCGGTTCTGTACCGCGGCGCGAGAGTGAGGCGGGACCTTCATGGACATTCAGGCAGGCTCCGACGCCGTGCCCGGTTCCGTGATCGTAGTCGAGGCCTGCGCGCCAAAGCGCAGCCCGCGCAAAGGGATCGAGATCGCGCCCGTTGAGACCTTCTGGCCATCGGATACGCGAGACCGCGATCATGCCCTTCAACACCAGTGTGAAGTGCCGCCGATAGTCTTCGGCAACCGCACCCGTGGCCATGGTTCGGGTGATGTCGGTCGTACCGTCCGGATATTGCCCGCCGGAGTCGACCAATAGAAGCTCGCCCGGGATCAGTGTCCGATTGCTTTCGCGGTTCACCCGGTAATGGGGAAGCGCGCCGTTGGGGCCGGTTCCGCAAATCGTCTCGAACGAAATGTCGTGGAGATCTCCGGCCTCGGCCCTGATCTCCTCGAGCTTCGAGGCAATGTCGATCTCCGTCAGTGTCTCACCCGCCGCAAGCGCCTGGTCGACCCAGCACAGGAACGTCGCCATGGCCGCGCCGTCGCGCAGGTGTGCCATACGCATCCCGTCAAGCTCTGCCTCGTTCTTCTGCGCCTTCGGCAGGATGCACGGATCACGACTCCATTTTATCTGAGTCGCGTTCGCGGAAAGCCGCTCCGCAAACCACAGCGGACAGGTCGTCCGGTCAAGCAGCACTGGACCGCCGAGCCCGTCGATCACCGCTGGCAGAGCATCCGACGGATGGATCGTGACTTCATTCCCGAGATGGGTGCGGACATCGCCATCGATCTTGTCTGGGTCCATGATCAGATCGACATGTCCGTCAGCATGGAGCACGCCAAACCCCTGAGCCACAGGCGATCTTGCAATGTCAGAGCCGCGTATATTGAGGAGCCAGGCGATCGAGTCCGGCAGGCTGAGCACCGCTGTCTTTGCGCCGCCGTCGCTTAGGGTTTTCCCGAGGCGCTTGCGCTTCGCTTCGGCATCTTCGCCTGCGTATTCGCTGTGGATCCGGACCGCGCCTGCGGGTTTCGGAGGTTGATCTTCCCACGCCGCATCCAGCGGGTTCGCATCCAGCGAGACCATCGCGGCGCCGTATTTTTCGGCCACCTCCCGCATCCTGTCGATCTCGGACTTACCGTGCAGCCAAGGGTCATAGCCAATCCGGTCGCCCTCCTTCAGGACCTTGGGCAGCCACTGGTGCACCGGGGTGACGTGGATCGGGACCAGCTCGTACAGGTCCGGCATCACCTGTTCTGCGGTTTGCAGAGTGTACCGTCCATCGGTGAAGATCGCCGCACACCGATCCATGATCACGGCAATTCCGGCAGAGCCCGTGAATCCTGTCACCCACGCCAGCCGTTCGTCATGTGGCGCAACGTTTTCGCCCTGGTGGGCATCCGCGCGTGGCACGAGGAAACCCGAAACACCCGCATCGGCCATCTTCGCACGAAGTGCTGCCAGCCGCGCCGGTGTTGCTGCCTTGTCCGCTGTCATCTCGAAATTCTGGAACATTCGTCAGGAGATCCTGTGCACGTCGATTGAAATATGACTGTGGCAGATTCACCTAGGCGTGGCGATACTGCAAGAGATCAGGAGACCGATGGGTTTCATTCGCGCACTGATGGGTCTTTCCGTTATCGGTCTGCTTGCAGCGGGGCCGCTCGCTATTCTGATCGAAGAGACTGAGATACGGACGCCCGAGGCAGCGCGCCCGGCAGATGCGGCCCTTGTTTTTGGTGCCTTGGTCCGTGAAAGCCAGATCTCCCCGTTGCACGCGGAAAGGCTGGATGCCGCAGCTCAACTGTTCATTGATGGCAAGATCCAGCGAATCGTCGTGTCGAATGCCCCCCGTGCAGCGGCGGTTATGTCGGACTACCTCGTGGAGCGCGGCGTTCCACAACAGGCGATCGAGGTCGATCCGCACGCGATAAAGACACCCCATACCTGCGCCAATGAGCTCGACCGCGGACAGCCTCGCGATGTTATTCTGATCAGTCAGCGCTTTCATCTCCCTCGCATCGCCTATCAGTGTCGCAAGCTCGGGCTCGAGGGACAGTATGTGGCCGCCGACCAGCCGCGTGAGGAGATCAGCAGCGCGCGCGCGCCACTTGCCGTGTTGCGGATCCGGGCCGCCCGTTACGTACGTGAAGCGGCGCTGGTCTGGGCCAGTTTGCTCGAGGCCTATCCCGGACGACCCGCCTGACAAGACCGCATCAACCCGTTAGACAGGCGAAAACGCCGGGATCCATCGGCGAGGTTCAGGGGGTGTGTATGTCCGAACTCGAACAGAATGTCGCGAAGCTCGAGGGTTATCTCGAGCGTTTTCGCGATGGCGGCATTCGTCACCGTATTGCCGGGATGCCGGTCGCGTCCGAGCAGACCTTCGCCACGCGATCCCCGGTGGATGGCAGCCATATCTGCGATGTGGCGCGCGGCGGTGCCATTGAAATTGACCAGGCCGCGAAAGCCGCAAAAGAGGCGTTTCCGGCGTGGCGAGACTTTCCAGCGACTGAGCGCAAGAAGGTTCTGCTCAAAATCGCCGATTCGATCGTCGCGCGCGCCGAGGAGATCGCATTCTGCGAATGCTGGGATACCGGTCAGGCGCTTCGGTTCATGTCAAAGGCAGCACTGCGCGGCGCCGAGAATTTTCGGTTTTTCGCTGATCGTGCCCTTGCCGCGCGTGATGGTCAGGCGCTGCCGTCGCCGACACTGATGAACGTGACGACCCGTGTGCCGATCGGCCCGGTCGGCGTGATCACCCCCTGGAACACGCCGTTCATGTTGTCGACGTGGAAGATTGCTCCGGCCTTGGCGGCGGGATGCACCGTCGTGCACAAACCGGCGGAGTTCTCGCCAGTCACGGCATCGATCCTGCAAGAGATCGCCGAGGATGCCGGCCTTCCTCCCGGCGTTTGGAACATGGTGCATGGGCTGGGAGAGGAAGCCGGCAAGGCGCTGACCGAGCACAAGGACATCAAGGCGATCGCCTTCGTCGGTGAGTCCAAGACCGGCTCGATGATAATGGCGCAAGGCGCACCGACTCTGAAGCGTGTGCATTTTGAATTGGGCGGCAAGAACCCGGTCGTCGTGTTCGACGATGCCGATTTGGAGCGTGCCTTGGATGCGGCGATCTTCATGATCTACTCGCTGAACGGAGAACGTTGTACCTCGTCTTCCCGCTTGTTGGTGCAGTCCACAATCGCTGACGAGTTCAAGGCAAAGCTGATCGAGCGGGTGAACCGTATCAAGGTCGGTCACCCGTTGGATCCCACGACGGAAGTGGGTCCCCTGATCGAGAAGGTGCATCTCGACAAGGTGTGTGCCTATTTCGATGTGGCGCGGTCTGAAGGAGCCGAGATTGCCGCGGGCGGTGAGGCGGTGGGGGGAGAGGGGTTCTATGTCAAGCCGACCCTGTTCGCGGGCGCGACCAATCAGATGCGCATCAGTCAGGAGGAGATTTTCGGCCCCGTCCTGACCATGATCCCGTTCGAGACCGAAGAAGACGCGCTGGCGATGGCCAATGACGTCGAATATGGCCTTACAGGATACGTCTGGACCGAGAGCCTGACCCGCGCGTTACGCTTTACCGACAAGCTTGAAGCCGGCATGATCTGGGTAAATTCCGAGAACGTCCGCCACCTGCCGACCCCGTTCGGTGGTGTCAAAGCGTCCGGTATCGGACGCGACGGCGGGGATTGGAGCTTCGATTTCTACATGGAGCAGAAGCATATTGGCTTCGCCACTGGCCACCACAAGATTCCAAGACTGGGAGCGTAGATCATGCCCGTTCCGGCACCCGTTCTCTACCCGCCCTTCAATATCGTCCGGCTCAGCCATGTGGAATACACGGTGCGCGATCTCGCAGCGTCCAAAGCCTTCTATGTCGACACGCTCGGGCTGCAGATCACGCAGGAGGAGCCGGGGCGGCTCTATCTGCGCGCCATGGAGGAACGCGGGCATCACTGCATTGCCTTGGTCGAGGCCTCGCAACCGGCTGCCAATGTATTGGGTTTTAAGCTGTACGATGAGCCTGACCTCGATAAAGCAGCGCAGTGGTTTGGTGCCGAGGGGCTGCCTGTGGAGTGGGTTGAACGGCCTTACCAGGAACGTACCCTGCGCACCCGCGACCCTTGGGGCATTCCGCTGGAATTCTACGTGAAGATGGATCGCTTGCCAGTCATCGCGCAGAAATATGCGCTCTATCGCGGGGTCAAACCGCTGCGGATCGACCATTTCAATATGTTTGCGTCTGACGTCGACGGTGCGGTCGCGTTCTATAATCGCATCGGGTTCCGGACGACCGAGTACACGGAGGACGCGGAAACAGGCAAATGCTGGGCCGCCTGGATGCACCGCAAGGGCGGGGTCCATGACGTCGCCTTCACAAACGGACTGGGCCCGCGACTGCACCATACTGCCTTTTGGGTGCCAACGCCGCTGAACATCATCGATCTACTCGATCTGATGTCGACCACCGGATACCGCGAAAACATTGAGCGCGGACCAGGGCGGCACGGCATTTCGAATGCGTTCTTTCTATATGTTCGCGACCCGGATGGACACAGGATCGAAATCTACTGCTCGGACTATCAAACGGTCGACCCGGATCTGGAACCGATCAAGTGGGACCTTAAGGATCCGCAACGCCAGACCCTCTGGGGCGCCCCTGCGCCGCGTAGTTGGTTCGAGGAAGGGACCCTCTTCGCCGGTATCGAGCCGGTCGAGGCGCAGTTGAAGGCACAGCCAATCGTGGCACCATAGAACCGGACAGGTCGAGAACGTCGGAGACGCTTATGGCTTGGGGATTGAGAGCACTTTGGCGATTGCTGCTGGCGGGGTTGGGCATTTTGGCCGTTGCCGGGGCGCTGATTGCGGGTGCCTATTTCGCAGGTCTGCAACTCCCGATCTATGCTGCGACAACTCCGATCGCGTTTCCGAACTGGAACAAGACGCGCACAGTCGAGGCCAGTTTGCTGCACGACAGCGAGGTTTGGCGCGCCGATGGGCGGACGCATCTGACAGTGAATCTGCAGATGCCTGGCGCAATCCAGCGGTTGAAAGCTTTCCTTGACGGGGGTCGTAGCGAGCTGGTGGTGTGTGGTCCGCAGAAGTTGCTGATGCATAGTCTGGTTGATGGAAAGGTCGGTATAGACGGCGATCTGATCACGGTGACGGGTACCGCCGACATGGAACTGGACGGCATCATTCAGGCGCGAGATGACTGGCCGGTCCGCATGTCCGTCCGCGTCGGTCATGAACGGACCAATGTTTGGGCAGAAGTCACCGATATTGCGATCGGGCAAATCCCGGAACCAATGGTCGACGCGCTTTTGAAACGGCTGACGCGCTTCAGTTTCACGCGCGAGCAGATTTTCGATCTCATTACGCGCGATCTGCAGCCCGAGGAAGCCGCATTTCTTGCGAAGCACAAGGATGCATTGGATCTGGCCTTTGAAACCGTTGTTCCCGCACAGGACGGCGATGTCGTTTATCTGGATGCGGTGGTCTCCGTAAACGAAGGCGCCGCGTTCGGTGCGATTGGCGATCGGATGGTCGATGCGGTACAAACGCGCTCGTCCGCGGTGGCCGAGATGATCCGCCCAAGCCATGCTCATGCCCAGTTCAACCTGAAGGATCTGACCAAGGAACTCGAGAAGGTCGGCAAAAACCTCGAACGCGAACTGCGAAAGCAGGTGCCAGACGCGGCCAAGCTGCTGGAGGACCCCGAAGCGTGCTTTCTGTTTTTGGGCGCTGGGACCTCCGACTGCGTATTCATGTTCTGTGATGGGAGTCAATTATGTCACTTGATCCAGCCCAGATTTCTGGCGCGGCCGAGGACCTGTTCCAGGCAGAGGCAACGGGAAATCAGACCGGGTTGATGTCGCTGCGTTTCCCGGGGCTTACGCTCGACGATGCGTACGAAATTCAGAACGGTCTGGTGCGCCGCAAGCTGGCGGCAGGGCGCACGCAGATTGGCTGGAAGATCGGACTGACATCGAAGGCGATGCAGGATGCGTTGAAGATCTCGACCCCGGACAGCGGGGTATTGTTCGACGATATGTTGTTCAAGACCGGAGCGACGGTGCCCAAAGATCGCTTCATTCAGCCACGGATCGAGGCTGAGATTGCGTTTGTCATGGGCGCTGATCTCGGACCGCAGCCAACGCGCGATGACGTCTTGGCGGCGACGGAGTCCGTGGTCCCTGCGTTGGAGATTCTGGACACGCGCATTCACCGGAAGGATCCGGACACCGGTCAGCTTCGCGTCATCGCTGACACGATCGCGGACAACGCCGCGAACGCTGGAATCGTGCTCGGCAACGAAGGCCATGCACCCGATGCGATGGATTTGCGCTGGGTCGGTGCGATCGTCGCGCGCAACGGTGAAGTCGAGGAAACCGGCCTCGGCGCTGGTGTCCTGAACGATCCACCGATGGGGATCGTCTGGCTTGCAGAGCGGCTCGGCACCCAGGGACAACAAATCAAGGCTGGAGAAGTGGTTCTGTCCGGGTCGTTTATCCGCCCGCTCGAAGCGCCTCCCGTATCACAGATCGACGCAGATTTCGGAGAATTTGGCCGAGTTTCGATCAACTTTTCCTGATTTAATCTCGCATTAGCCATCATTGATCGGATATGAGCGCCACCGAGACGTGATGGAGCGGCCGCGATGCGGATCTTGACCTTGTTACTGATGTTCGGCCTGACAGGCCACGCATCTGCGCGCAACGCAGAGCACGGTGCCGTGGGCTACTGGCTCACCGAGAATGGCAAAGCGATCGTTCAATTCACGCCATGCGCCGACGGCTTGGCATCGTCGATCAAACCGCGGATCTGCGGGCAGATCGTATGGACCGAGGCGCCTCGTGATGAATTCGGTGCGTTGAAACGCGATGCACAGAATCCGGATGAAGACCTGCGCTTGCGCGCAATCTGCGGTCTGCCACTGGTCGGAGACCTTGAGCTCGCATCGGGTAAGAAACTCGAGGATGGGTGGATCTACAATCCGCGCAGTGGGGATACGTTCGGGGCAGAAGCTGAGCTTGTTTCGGGACAGAAACTGAAACTCCGCGGTTTTGTGGGGATATCCCTGCTGGGTCAAAGCCAGGTCTGGACACGTGTGAAAGACGATCGCGGCGGTTGCTGACCTCGAACCTCCAGCATCCGGCGGCCATGCAAGCCATGCACCTGCAAACTCTGCCAACTCATCGGGGTCGAACCCGATCAGCAGGCTGACCCTTTCTCCGCGTTCGTTCCGTGCGTAGATCCGTTGTGCTTTGCGCCCGCGACGAAATCCGACATCCCGCGCCGTGCCCGTGAATACACCGTCCACATCGGTCAGCTTGATTTCCACGATGTTGTCGCTCGACACGCGAACCGTTCCGATTGTCTTCGACAGATCCCGCAGAAGAACCGCTCCATCGGGGAGTTCCTCGGCGACCAGCAAACTGTCAACGCCGAGTGATCTCGCGCGCAGTCTCGCCGCAATGCCGGTCGCGTAGGATATGTTCTCTCGTGGCACCGCGAGGGCCGAGTTGAATGCGACGACCTCGCAACCGCATCCTGGATCGGCCATCTGCAGGCATCGTGTCAGCGACGTTCGGGCAAGATCGCCGAGCGGGGTCGTCTTCGGTGCGGCATCAGCAAACGCAATCGGGCAACGTTCGGCCGGTTTGCCGCGCACAAGAATCCGGTTTCCGCGGGACTCGAGAAAAGCCCGTCCGGTCTGCGAGCCCGAGATCCAAGGCAGTTCTGACGCATCGACCAGCCGTGCACCGTTTCGTTCCAGCAATTCGCTTGGTGTCAGGCGCGAGATCAACCGGCGAACGGTTTCGATGTCTGACGCATCTTCCGCCGCGAGGATTGGCGGGCGTGCCATCGTAATCAAGCGCTGCGCATTAACTGATTCCGGCGTCTTCGTGCGCTGCGATCCCGTGCTTGACACTGGGGAAGAACACGCTGCCAAGAGGACGAGCAGTGGTGGAATCTTGGCGAACTGCACAAGCCGCCCGCGAAACCCCGTTATTTCCGGAACGAACTTTGCAAAATGCATCTGATTTCATCCAATCTTGCAATGCTGCACGAATTTTCCTCTTTAGCTCATGGGAAACAAAGTGTTATCAAAATGTTTATGGGGTTCACGAAGAGGTAACAGTGTTGAGAGACGGAGAAGGAGACGCCGAAGTCATCTCTGGTCAGGTGAAGTGGTACGACGCGGTCAAGGGTTACGGCTTCGTTGTTCCTGATGGCGGTGGGTCCGATGTCATGGTGCACGCGTCTTGTGTACGGGCATTCGGGAAAGTTGCTCTGACCGAAGGTGCGGACGTCAAACTGCAGGCCGTAGCGGGACCGCGCGGTCTCCAGGCACAGAGTATAATCGAAGTGGTGGAACCTGAAGCGGACTTCCAGCCAATGGGGTTCGCTGAAGACGCACGTCCGACCGAGTTTTTGGGTCCGGAAGTTGACTCTGGCCCGTTGCAGCCAGCGCGTGTCAAATGGTTCGACAAGCAAAAGGGCTTTGGCTTCGTGAATGTCTTCGGCAATCCCGAGGATGTTTTTGTGCACATGGAGACTGTCCGCCGGTGCGGGTTTCAGGATTTGTCCAGCGGAGAAGGAATGGCGATTCGCACATTCCGTGGTCCGCGAGGGCTGATGGTTGCTGAACTGCGGCTTTGGGAGACCGCAGTGAGTGGGCAGCGCCCGCAGGCGCAGGCCGAGCCGCAACCGATGCAGCCCAGGCGTGCTACACCAGCAGGGTTTGGCGAGTTCTAAAGGCTCGCAAACCAAAGAAATGCTGAGTTTGCTCTGATTGTCTTGGAGCGGGCTCGTTAAGATGTATTATTTCTTTTGGACTGGAAGCGGCGCCTGGCATTCGCTGAGAGTACGAGCGCGCGCTCTTATCTGCTGACTCTTGAGTACTTTGATCCCTCGAGGCTTGCACCGACCAGAAATCCATCCTGTCCGAAGACGACCCCAATGATCGGTTTGTTCACGAGCGTCGAGTTGACCTGCAGGTTCAAGCCCGCTTCCGGGAATGTCACTTCGGCATCAGCGCCAATCTCCCATCCATCCGCTTGCCGGAACTTGGTACGCGCATCCTCTGTCATATAGAACTACACATGGCTGGTGGTCTGAACGCCTGCCTGGAAACCAACGGATGCCGCAGCAACCGAGTAATAGTCTGCTGCCGGTGCCTCATAACCCTGGACGTCGTCATTCAACAGGAGCGCCCCCTCACCGTAGGCGCCGCCGACAATCAGCCCACCCTTGAGAACCTCGGGCATCACAAGCATAGCATGTGCCTTGGGAGACAGTTGGCGGGTCTGAGGCAGCTTCGACCACATTTCACCAAGCGCCAGATTTACCCGCGCATCGATCACCTCACGATCCGCGGCGAGCGCGAAGCTTGGAATTGCCGTGATCGCGAGTGACGAGGAAAGAAAGAAACGTCTGTTCATAGCTTCCATGCCTTATCGCAGTTTGCGCGTTGACGTGCTGTCGTCGCGGTCGATATTTCCACGATATAGCAATCCGCTTCCGGCGGTTCGAGAGGTTCCTATGTCAACGATCGAGATTGATCCATCCGTCAATGTGCTTGGTAGCGCACTCGACGATTGCTCGCGCGATCCGATAACGGGCTTTTTCCGGAACGGGTGTTGTGACACCTGCGATCAGGATCAGGGAAGTCACACGGTTTGCGCAATCATGACGCAAGAATTCCTGACGTTCTCGAAAGCCGTTGGGAACGATCTCTCGACACCAATGCCGCAATATGGCTTTGCCGGTTTGCAGGCAGGCGATCAGTGGTGTCTGTGTGCCGGGCGCTTCTTGCAAGCCTATCAGGCCGGTAAGGCGCCACGGGTGGTTCTATCAGCTACACACCGACGCGCGCTTGAAGTCGTACCACTTGAAGCTCTGCGCGAGCTGTCAACTGTGCGCGATTGAAGGAAATCGTGGCTCAGGTCTTTGTTGGGTCCAACTGTGTAGATCACTCAGCGTCACACAGGGTTGATTGGCGAGTCGCGATCGTGTTGGCTATGTCGGGGTCATGAAAAAGCTGCTGCAAACTCTCACGGTTCTCTCTGCAACGCTGCTCGGTTCTAACGCCGCGCTGGCGGTTGACGACGTCGTCCTGGTGGAGCTTTTTACGAGCCAGGGGTGTTCCAGCTGCCCACCGGCAGATGCAAACCTCGGCCGGCTCACGCAACGAGAAGATGTGCTCGCGCTTTCATTGCATGTCGACTACTGGGATTATCTCGGATGGCGAGACACCTTTGCGCGGCGTGAACATACGCAGCGCCAGATGAGCTATCGCGACTACATGGGCGCGCGCGTCATCTATACACCTCAGATGGTTGTTCACGGCCGTTTCGATGTGCCTGGTTACAATCCGGACGCCATCACCGAGGCGATCGGAAGCGCCTATCGGCTGACCCGCTCGGCGAATATTTCGATAACGCAGAAGACGGGCATGCTGAAGGCTCTGATCAGCTCCGCTTCGATGGATGACCCGGCGACGATCTGGATGGCTTCGTTCGCGAAGGAAGCGCAAGTTCAAATCGAACGTGGCGAGAACACCGGCCGTACGATCACCTATCACAACGTCGTCGACAAACTGATGCGTGTCGGTCAATGGTCTGCGGGTGAGACGCAGGAAATCATGCTTCCGCAGCCGGAGCCCGGCGAGGGCGTTGCCATTTGGTTGCAGAATGATGCGACCGGCGAGATCCTGACAGCAAGCTACATAACGGATTGATGCGGCCATTCATGCGGCGCGCAGTAGACGAAACGTACCTAGGGACCTAGGTTCCTCGCAGGCTGGCGGGGAGACATCTCATTGACACTGCGGACGAGGCTTGCGGCTGAGCAGATCCTCTTGGCGCCCGGCGTATTCGATGGTCTGACATCGTTGATTGCGATGAAAAGCGGCGCCGAGGCTTTGTATCTGTCCGGCGCCTCCATCGCCTACACGCGGTTCGGTCGCCCGGATATCGGACTTGTATCAATGTCGGAGGTTGCAGATACCATCGCCGCCATCCGGGACCGGGTGGACCTGCCGCTCCTGGTCGATGCCGACACGGGCTATGGCAACGCGTTGAATGTACAGCGTACTGTTCGGACATTCGAACGGTTCGGTGCCTCGGCAATCCAGTTGGAAGATCAAAACCTGCCCAAGCGCTGCGGGCATCTGGCTGGCAAGACGCTGATCAGCCGCGACGAGATGGTCGGCAAGATCCATGCGGCTCTTGATGCACGAACGTCCCGGGAAACCCTGATCATTGCGCGCACGGACGCGATCGCCGTTGCGGGCATCGATGACGCTCTGGACCGCGCCGAAGACTACGCAGACGCCGGAGCAGACGTGTTGTTCGTCGAGGCGCCCCAAAACGATGGTCAGATCGCCCAGATCATGGCGCGGCTGCTGGACAAGATCCCGTTGCTCGCCAACATGGTCGAGGGCGGAAAGACACCCGTGCGCTCAGCAGAAGAACTTCAGGCGATGGGATACTCTGTTGTTATCTTCCCGGGTGGCGCCGTGCGGGCGCTGGCGGCGACGGCACAGACCTACTACGGCAACCTTGTGAAGACCGGCTCGAACGCGGGCCTCGCCAATCAGATGTTCGACTTTGGCGGACTTAACGAGGTCATCGGCACATCCGAGATGCTCGACCACGGCAGGAAATACGACCGGGACCAAGCATGAGTGTCGACCCCGTCACGCTGGCAATCTTGAAGGGTCGGCTTGAGCAGATCGCCGACGAGATGGACGCAACGCTGTTTCGTGCCGCGTTCAACCCGATCATTGCCGAGGCTCATGACGCCTCGCACGGCATCTACGATGCGGTCACCGGAGACACTCTCGTTCAGGGAAAATCCGGTCTGCCGATCTTTGTCGGCGTCATGGCATTCGGTGTAAAGATGGTGATCGACAAGGCGGCCGGGCAGGTTGCGGACGGCGACGTCTGGATCTTCAACGACCCCTACGAGGGCGGCACGCACCTGTCGGACATTCGCCTTGTGCGCCCATATTTCCGGAACGGAGAGTTGTTCTGCTGGCTGGCATCGGTTGGCCACTGGCACGATGTCGGCGGAAATGTGCCCGGCAACTACAATCCAGCCGCTACCGAGAGCTTTCAGGAAGGATTCCTGCTGCCGCCGGTGAAACTGTTCGACCGTGGCGCGATCCGCCAGGACATCGTGGACATCCTTATGTCGAACTCGCGGCTGCCGGGCTCGGCCTGGGGCGATCTGAACGGGCAGATCAACGCGCTGGACCTCGGCATCCGAAGGATGGACGCCCTGCTCGACGATTATGGACCTGAAACGGTTTCGATGGCGCTGGACGAACTGAAGGCGCGTGCAGCTACTCTGATGCGGTCCGAGATCTTGGCTCTACCGGATGGAACGGTATCGGCCGAGGACTGGCTGGACAATGACGGGACGGACGACGTGCCCCTGAAAGTCGCGCTGGATCTTACCATCTCGGGCGAGACGCTGTTGATGGACTTTTCACGATCGGCTCTTGCCTGCAAAGGGCCGGTGAACATCTCGCGGTCTACGACCATTGCGGCGTGCTATGTGGCTTTGAAGCATGTGTTCGGCGACGTGCCGGCCAACGCCGGTGTGCTTGAGCCGATCGAGTTTCGCATTACGGAGGGGTCGATCCTCGCCGCCGAGGCACCGCGTCCGGTGGGCGGATACACTGAAACGATCCTGCGGCTAATCGATCTTGTGTTCCAGACCATCGCCCAGATTGCGCCCGAACGCTCGAACGGCTGCGCCTACGGCACGATCAATGCGTTATCGATTGCCGGGCATCGGGCGAACGGCCAGCGCTGGGTGATGTTCTCGTTCTTCGGCGGTGGCCATGGCGGTCATCCCGAGGGAGACGGCCTGAACCACGGCAATGCGCCGATTTCGACGGCGACAATCCCGCCGCTGGAGATCCTGGAGGCGGCGTATCCCGTGAAGTTCACGCAGTGGGCGTTGCGGCCCGACAGCGGTGGCGGCGGCGCGTCGCGTGGTGGATTGGGTGCCGTGTACGAGATTGAATTGCTTGAAGAGAGTGCGACCTGCTTTCTGTTCGGCGACCGGGGTAGATTCGCGCCGCGCGGCGTCTGTGGCGGTGGCGACGGCGCGATGACCCGGTTTACATACCCAACGCCGCAGGGTCCGCGTCACCCGGATATGGCGTCGAAGATCGTCGGTGTGCCGCTGGCGCAGGGCGAACGCATTCGATTGGAGACGCCGGGAGGCGGGGGCTACGGCGACACGTCGGACCGACCCAGCGATGAAATCGCGCGCGATCAGACACTCGGATACGTGACCGCATGAGCGGCAAGATCATCGGTGTCGATGTTGGCGGCACGTTCACTGATATCTTTATCTGGGACGAAGATACCGGCGTCGTCTCGACCGGCAAGGTGCCGACCACGCCCGACGACCAGTCCAAAGGTTTCGTCAGCGGCATCGAATCTCAGATCCCGGATTTCGAGGGTATCTCGACTATCGTGCACGGGACGACGACCGGCACGAATGCACTTCTGGAACGGCGCGGCGCGAAGACGGGGATCATAACCTCCCACGGGTTTCGCGATGTGCTGGAAATGCGGCGCCGCGATCGCCCGCAGACCTGGGGCCTGTGGGGTCAGTTTGACCCTGTGGTGCCGCGCAACTTGCGTCTGGAAGTGGCCGAGCGAACGCATGCCGATGGGACGGTTCACACACATATCGATCCGGCCGAAGTCCGGGCCGCTGCCGAGAAACTGCGCGCCGCCGGATGCCTGGCCGTCTGCATTTTCTTCATCAACGGCTATGCCAATCCCGCGAACGAACGCACTGCGGTGCAGGCGGTGCGCGAGATCTGGCCGACTGGTTATGTTACTGCCGCGACCGAGCTTATTCCGGAGATCCGGGAATTCGAACGGCTCTCGACCTCGGCTCTGAACGCCTATCTGCAACCGGTCGTATCGTCCTATCTGGATCGGCTCGGGTCGACGCTGGCCGAGCAGGGCGCAGGGACAGATGTGTTGATCGTCCAGTCCAACGGCGGTGTGATGTCGGTCGAGACCGCGCGCAACATGCCGGTTCGTACGGCCCTGTCCGGCCCGGCGGCGGGCGTGATCGCGGCGCGCGCGATTGCCGGGGCGGCTGGGTTCCGGAACATCATCACCTGCGACATGGGCGGGACTTCGTTCGATGTAGCACTTGTTGCGGATGGTGAGGCCGCGTTGGCGGCTCAGACGGCGATCGACTTCGGTATGGTGATCCGCTCTCCGATGATCGAGATCACGACGATCGGCGCTGGGGGCGGCTCGATCGCCCATGTCGACGCGGGAGGTTTGTTGCAAATTGGACCTGAAAGCGCTGGTTCGGATCCAGGTCCGGTTTGCTACGGGTTGGGTAATGACCGACCGACCGTGACCGATGCAAATCTAGTGCTGGGGCGGATCAACCCGGATCGCCCGATCGGCGGTAAGTTGGAGCGCCTGGATATCGACGCCGCAAAAGCCGCCATTGATACCCACGTCGCCCAACCGTTGGGGCTTCATCCGATGGATGCCGCCGAGGCGATCCTGAAGGTAGCAAATGCACGCATGGCCGGAGCGATCCGTCTCGTCTCGATCGAACGCGGTCTGGATCCGGGTGACTTTGCGGCGATGCCTTTTGGCGGCGGTGGGGCGCTGCACACCGGTGCATTGATGCAAGAGGTTGGCCTGGGTGCAGCCATCGTGCCGCGATACCCTGGGGTGACATCGGCTTTGGGGTGCGTGATCGCCGATATGCGCAACGACCATGTGCAGACCGTCAACCAGATGCTCGCAACGCTGGACTGTGCGGCATTGCACGCGCAGATTGTTCAGATCTGGGAGGCGGGCGAAACGCGGCTTGCGCAATCCGGCGTGCGCTTCGATCGGGTGGAGCGCGGGCTGGCTCTCGATATGCTGTATCTCGGCCAGACGCACACAGTGTCGGTGCCACTCGATCCTGTGCAGAGTTTGACCACAGACGCAATTCAGGCGGCGTTTGATCGCGCTTATCTTACTGCCTATGGGCGTTTGCTCGACGGTATCCCTGTGCGCGTTATGAACTTCAGGGCATCTGTAAACGGCGCGCGCCCACACTTCGATATGTCGGTTTTCGCTCCACCGAATGACGGAAAGCTAGAGGAAGTGCAGCGCGGTACGCGCGTCGTTCGGTGCGATGGCATCGACCACACTGCACCGGTCTACGATCGTCTGTCACTGCCGCGCGGCGCGATCATCACAGGCCCCGCGATACTCGAGCAATCCGACACAACGATCTTTGTTGATCCTGGCTTGCGTGGCGAAGTTGATGCCTTTGGAAACCTGATCATTCGGAGTGGGGTAGATGCTGGATCAACCTAACTTTGCGCGCACCGCTCTGATGTTGATCGATCTGCAGAACGATTTCCTGCATCCGGACGGGGCATATGGTCGGGCCGGGCAAACCTCGGACGCCATTGCGGCGCTGCCTGCGCGGCTGAAGCCGTTGGTCGATGCTTTGCGCAGGCAGGGCGGTTGGGTGGTTTCGACTCACTTCACGCTGGTACAAGGCAAGGGCGGCGAACCTTTCATAGCCGACCACCTGCGCAGGCTCCGCCCGTTCTTGAGAAAGGGGGACTTTGTCTCCAGCGGCTGGGGGCATGAGCTCGTCGATGAACTCGCACCCGCCGACATCTCTATCGAAAAGGTCGCCTACTCGGCCTTCTATCAGTCACGCATGGAGTTCGCGTTGAACCGCGCCGGGATCGATACACTGATCTTCTCCGGCATCGTGACGCAAGGTGGGGTCGCCTCGACCATGCGGGACGCCCATGTCCGGGACTTCCATACCATCGTGCTGTCGGACGGGTGTGCGAGCTTCCGGCCCGACGTGCACGAGACTGCGATAGCCGACATGGGTACCATTTCGACTGTCATGACTTGTTCCGAAGCGTTGGCTTGGATCGATGGCTAAAATCTCTCCGACGCCTGAAAGTTGGGATATCGAGGTTGATGTAGCGATCGTCGGAGGGGGCGCGTGCGGGCTGATCGCCGGGCTGCGTGCTTCCGAGGCTGGCGCGGATGTTTTGGTACTGGAACGTGATGCGACGTCGTCGGGATCGACGGCGCTCTCGTCCGGATTCATCCCAGCGGCAGGTACGCGATATCAGAGAGAGATCGGAGTCCACGACTCACCGGATCTGCTGGCGCGCGACATCCAGGGCAAAGCGAAGGGTGATGCTCATCCCGGCATCACTCGAACAGTCGCCAGTGCCATCGGACCTGCCGTCGAATGGTTGTCTGATACTCACGGTCTTGAATGGGTCGTTCTCGACGACTTTCTCTATCCTGGGCACTCGGTACACCGAATGCACGCTGTCCCGGAGCGAACAGGTACAGCACTGATCACACGACTGCTGTCCGCGGTCGAAGCCGCCGAGGTCCCGCTCGCCTATCAGGCCCACGCGACCGCGTTGCATTTGGAAGACGGCCGCGTCGCGGGGGTGACGATCAACCGTCCGGACGGCCAGACCGAGTCGATTGGTTGTCGCGCTCTGATCCTGTCATGCAACGGATATGGCGGCAATCCGGTCCTCGTCGCCCAGCACATTCCAGAGATCGCAGGTGCACCTTATTTCGGCCATACCGGTAACACTGGTGACGCCGTGCTTTGGGGCGAAGCGCTCGGTGCACAGATCCAGCATCTATCGGGATATCAGGGCCATGGTTCCCTGGCGCACCCGCACGGGATCCTGCTCACATGGGCGCTGAACATGGAGGGCGGAATTCAGGTCAATACCGAGGGCCGCCGGTTCTCGAACGAACATGAAGGCTACTCCGAGCAGGCCGTGAAGGTGCTTGCGCAGCCGGGTGGCGTTGCCTGGAACATCTATGACCGACGCCTGCATGAGCTTGGTTTGGGGTTTCCAGACTATCGCAGTGCCGTCGAAAACGGCGCCGTACATCATGGCGATATCAATACGCTCGCAGCCAAGACCGGGATCCCGGAAGAGGCATTGTCTGAAACGCTCGCGCAGACGCGCGCCTATGCGGAGGGCGCTCAAGATCCGTTTGGACGTGATTTTGGCAAAGCGCCAACGCTTGGAGAAGACCTTTGCGCTGTGCGGGTAACCGGCGCTCTGTTCCATACGCAAGGCGGGCTGGTCGTCGATGAGTATGCCCAAGTACTCGGCGCGGATGGCGGCGTGATTCCTGGCCTCTTCGCGGGTGGAGGGGCTGCGTGCGGTGTCTCTGGTCCGCGGGTCGAGGGGTATCTGTCTGGCAATGGTCTGCTGACAGCTGTCGCGCTGGGGTATGTGGCGGGCGCGTCAGCAGCGCGCATCGCAAAGACTAGGCGTGTGTAGGGGCGATCGTACGGTCGCAACACCTGCGGCAACACCCATCCAAAGGATATAAACTGAGTCGGGACTTCGAATGGACGACCTTGGATAGGACTGCGCCCATGACGTCTCGCGACCGCATTCTTCACGATAGCCCTGGCCGGACCCTTTGGCGGTTGGCCGTTCCGAACCTAGCGGCAAGTCTTGTGCAATCCCTGATGATCGTGACCGAGGGCTGGTATGCCGGGTACCTCGGGCCAACGGAACTCGCAGGCGCCGCCCTTGTCTTCCCGCTGTTCATGGCGACGATGATGCTGTCGGCTGGTGCTATGGGCGGTGCTGTCGCGGGGGCCATGGCGCGCGCAGCGGGGTCAGGCGATGATGCACTGGCCAACGCGATTCTTCGCGGTGCGGTGCTGATCGCCGTCGTGATTGGCAGCCTGAAGGGCGCGCTCGTGGTGCTCTTCGGGCCGACCCTGTTCGTTGCGATGGGCGGCGCTGATGCCGGGTTGAATGCCGCGACCGAGTATGTGGAGACGCTTTTCCCATTCATCGCGCTGGTCTGGGTCAGCAATATGCTGACTGGGGCGCTGCGCGGCACTGGCGACATGCTGCGCCCGGCTGCGATCACCCTGTTGATCGTGGTCTCTCATCTGATCCTGATTGTTGCGCAGATCCTGACTGGTGCGCCCTTCGGCTTTGCAGGGGCCGGTCTCGCAACTCTCGGAGCCTATGCGATCGGGCTGATCAGCCTGATCTGGATCTGGACGGATCAGCGACGTGCCGTGCGGTTGAGTTTCAGCGGTTGGACCGCACTAATGGGAGTTCGGCGACTTCTAGGCAACGGCTTGCTCGCGGGTAGCCAGACCGTCATGACCATCAGCTATTCGCTGATCGCGACGGCTGCGTTTGGGAACATCGGCGCAGGCTGGCTGGCAGGATACGGAATTGGCGTGCGGCTCGAATTGTTGATCGTTCCTATCATCTTTGGGATTGGCGGCGCCGGCATGGTCGCGACTGGTACGCTGCTGGGCGCAGGACGACGCCAGGGCGCAGTTCGAATGGGATGGTTGAGTGCTGGCTCCGCCGCGATCCTTGTGGGTTCGATCGGTGCGGTCCTCTCGGTCTGGCCGACGCTTTGGACAGGCCTTTTCACGAGCGATGCGGAAATCGCTACGGCGGCGGCGCAGTACCTTAAGATAGTTGGCCCCTGCTATGCATTCTTTGGGCTCGGGCTTTGTCTGTACTTCCTGTCGCAAGGCATGGAGACGCTGGCGGTGCCAGTGCTCGGCGCATTGCTTCGTCTTGTCGCCGTAGTTGTCGGCCTTTGGGGGCTGTCGATTAGTGGGCATCTCAACCCCAAAGAAGCGTTGTTTCTGCTCGGCGCCGCGATGGTGTTCTACGGTCTGTTTATCGCTGCTGGCCTTTTCCTCGGCCCCTGGACCAGCCGCGCTGCGACCCGCGCGTGAAGCAAGCAAACGCTCTACCAAACGTGCATGCGATCGCCTCTGCGAAGCATGTCAATGCGAGTGCTTACCGATTCAGGACTGTACAGGCGCGAACTCCTGGGGCATGCGCCGCTTGATCCCAGTGCGCAACCGCTTGTAAGTCGCCGCGCATGAGCACCATCTCCGAAGCCGGTCCAAACGCCGAACCACTAAAATCCGCTGCGAATGGCGTCTGTGTTCATGTCGTCTTGCCGAAGGTCACGGTCTGACCAATGCGCATCGCCATTGCCGGTTTTCAGCACGAAACGAACACCTTTTCTCCCGGTCAGGCCGGTATCGAAGAGTTTCGCATGGCGGATTCTTGGCCGGGTCTGCTGCAAGGAAGTGAAGTCGTCGAGCGAACCCGCGGCATGAACCTTCCCATTGCCGGAGCGGTGGCGGCTGCCAAAGGTGTCGATCTGGTGCCGATCCTGTGGTGCGCCGCCGAGCCAAGCGGCCCGGTGACCGACGACGCGTTCGACTGGATCAGCGGTATGATCTTGGATGGCCTCACCAAAGCGGATCCTTTGGATGGCATCTACCTCGATCTGCATGGCGCTATGGTCACCGCAAGTCATGATGATGGCGAAGGTGCGCTGCTGGACCTGATCCGGGAAGAGTTCCGCGATCTGCCCATCGGTGTCAGCCTAGACCTTCATGCAAATATCTCACGGCGCATGATAGAGCTTGCCGACTTGGTTACCGTCTACCGCACGTATCCGCATCTCGACATGGCCGACACGGGTACGCGTTGCATGCGCCGTCTGTGCCGCCGGATCGGCGGTCAGAAACTGCATTCAGGGTTCCGTCAGATCCCATTTCTGGTCCCGCTTCACGCCCAGTACACGGGAATGTCCCCGTGTGAAGATCTTTATGGCTTCGTTGAACAGACCGAGACCGATGACGCGTATTGCGAGATCGCGATGGGCTTTACGGCCGCGGACATCCATGACTGCGGTCCGTCGGTCCTTGCCTACGCGAAGACGCCCGAGAAAGCTCAGGAGTTGGCCATCGATCTTGCCTCTCGCGTTGTCGCCGCGCGGTCCCGCTTTGATACCAACCTGCTTACAACTGCCGAGGCGATCGCTCTCGCGCAAGATATCGAGGGGCCTACAGTCCTGGCCGATGTTCAGGACAATCCGGGCGCTGGGGGCACTTCGGACACCACTGGCCTTCTCCATGCGCTGATCGACGCAAAGGCCAAAGGTGCCATTCTTGGCATCCTCTGCGATCCAGAATTCGTTCAACGTGCGCGCAACGCGGGTGTCGGTTCGACATTCGATGGCGAACTGGGTGCAAAAGCCTGGAGAATTGGTCCGCCGCCCGTCGCTGGCAGTTACGTCGTAGACGCGTTGAGCGACGGAAACGTCACCTATACTGGCGAAATGTACGGTGGCGGCATCGCAACGCTGGGGCCGAGTTGCATGGTGCGTCTGCAGCATCCCGGAACCGACATTCGCGTGGTCGGCAGTTCAATCCGCGTGCAATGCTTGGATCGTGCTCTGTTCACGCATTTCGGCGTTGATCCCGGTGACACCCAGATAACCTGCGTGAAGAGTACGGTGCATTACCGCGCGGACTTCGAGCCGATCGCTGGCAGTATCCTGAACGTAGCGACGCCGGGTGCGTTTTCGTGCGAGCTTTCGCGCGCTGACTACCGAAAGCTGCGCCCGGGCGTGGAGGTCCTTTGATCGGGAACCACCGGATACGGACGTTGGGGTTGAACACAGCAATACCTATCTTCGACGCGCGGATGTGCTAGATCGCCAATAACCAGAGTTCGATGCGTGCAGATGACTGTAACCGACCAATCAGAGGATACGAACTGGCGCCTCTCCGTCGCTCCGATGATGGAGTGGACGGATCGGTTTTGCCGTGCGTTCCACCGCAAGCTCTCTCGGCACACGCTGCTCTACACCGAGATGCTGACGGCCAACGCGCTGTTGCATGGTGATCCGGAGCGATGGCTCAAACACTCACCGGACGAATACCCGTTAGCCCTGCAACTGGGTGGGTCGGTGCCTGAGGATCTGCACCAAGCCGTGCGGATTGCGCGCGACTTCGGCTTCTGCGAGATCGACCTGAATTGCGGCTGTCCCTCGGACCGGGTGCAGAACGGCGCCTTCGGTGCTTGCCTAATGCGGACGCCCGACCTTGTTGCGGACTGTACGGCGGCGATGCGCGACGCCGCAGGGCCAGACGGCCCAGAGATTACAGTCAAATGCCGGATCGGCGTCGATGATCAGGATCCGAAGGCAGTCCTGCCAGGATTTATCGACGAGGTCGCGGCAAGCGGCGTTCGGCGCTTCGCCGTTCATGCCCGGAAGGCTTGGCTCCAGGGACTGAGCCCGAAGGAGAACCGGACGATCCCCCTGCTGGACTATGATCTGGTCAAGCGTATCAAGTCGGAACGACCGGATCTGACAATCGCGCTGAACGGTGGGATCGAGACGCTGGACGCAGCGATCGCGCATCTCGCCGACTTTGACGGCGCGATGATTGGCCGGGCGGCTTATCACGCGCCATGGGACATCCTGGCCGCCGCAGATCGCCGTGTGTTCGGAAAACCCGTTCTGCCAATCGATCCGGAGTTAGCCGTCCGGGCTATGTACCCGTTCATCGAGGATGAGCTTACATCTGGCACGCGGTTGCACACGATCACCCGACACATGCTGGGCGTCTTCGCGGGACGTCCGGGCGCGCGGCGTTGGCGACGGATCCTCTCGGAGAAGGCGACGGGACCCGGGGCAGGGCTTGCGGTGATCGAGGACGCCATGGCGGCGGTCATCCAAGGTGAAGCGGCTGCCTGACGTGGACAGCGACTACGAACGCTTCCTGTCGCGCGGTTGGCTCCGGTTCTCGCACGACGCGGACCTCGCTAACTGGGTGGCTCGGGCAATCCCCGTTGCAGAACGGCTAAGAAACGACCCGGATCTCGTTCAGCAATGGCTTCGCTGCGGCGGGACATGGTTTGCGGGCGTCAATATCTTCCCCAATGACGCACATGGCGCGATACCCGACGCAAGCGTCCCACCCCTTTCAGGCGCTGTGATCGACTTCATTGTCGACAAGCTTGGCTTCGATGGCATCACTTGGGATCCCGCTCAGATTTCGGTCTGTTATCCGGGCTACCCTCAGCCTTGGGATGGCGAGAGCGATGCCGCCTTTCGGTTCCGCCGTGATCGCGATGCTGCGCATGTTGACGGTCTGCGGCGCAGCGATCCCGGGCGGCGGCGGTCGCCGGCGGAAGGACATGCGTTCATCCTCGGCATACCGCTGAACACGGCCGATCCCAATGCCGCACCCCTGGTGGTCTATGAGGGATCGCAAGAGATTATTCGCAGTGCGCTCCGCGACCGCCTTGGCGGGATCGGCCCGGACGATTGGCGATCCGAGGACGTGACCGAGGCCTACACCGCCGCGCGGCGCGACGCCTTCGAACGATGCCCGCGGGTACCGGTCACGGCAAAGCCGGGAGAGTGCTATCTCGTGCATCGGCTTGCGGTTCACGGGGTCGCCCCCTGGACAGCACCTGAGGTGGCTGGGGCGAAGCGCTCGATCGCTTACTTCAGACCGGATCCTGATCCCGGAGGTTCACTTGCATGGTGGTTGGGCCAGCCCTGATCCCGCAGCTGCTCACTGCATTTTCAGGATCAGCTTGTCGCCCCGGAAAGATGTTTCATAGAGCCGGTCCAGAAAGCTCATTCCAAGCAAACCGCTCTTGAGCCGCCCCGGATGAGCCACGGCGGCCTGAACGTCCCGCACCTCGATCGGGCCGATTCGGATCGAGGCCAAGCGAATTGGCGCGACGCTCGACTGGCCGTTGGCAGTCGTGATCGGCAGTGTGAACTCGAGCCGGTCCGCATCAATGCCGATCTGCTCCATTGCTTCATAGGGCAGCAACACCATCGACGCGCCGGTGTCGACCATCAGCCGCATCCGCTCACCGTTAACCTCGGCTTCCGCTCGGTAGTGGCCATCCCATGCCCGGCGTAGCTGCGCCTCGCCCTTTGCCGTGCTCAGTGCGACCGAGGGGTGAATGGTACCGCGCATCAAATCATAGCTGTGCGAAAGCTCGACGCGATAGGCATAGGCTGTAACCAGGCCCGAGAACACGCCGATCCAGATCGCCGCATATCGCCCGGTTCGCGCACCGCCGCGGACAAGCATGCGGCCAGCCGATGCAATCGTGATGCCAGCGCCGAAAACAACGAAGTAGGCAGCGCGCAATTCGAGATCGTCGGACCATAGGAAAGCCGAACCGGGCGGACCCAGCAGCACCAGGCTTAGACTCACGAGCGAAAGTGTCGTAAGCGGCCAGAAAAGCATATTCAAACGCAAAGCATTCCCCAGTCCCGTTCTGTCCCGGGTTGTCCCCCTCAACCCGGCTGATCTGCCGCGCAACTGCGACATTTTAGGCGAAAGGTTAACAGAATGTAAACAAGTCGGACTCGGTCCTTACGCGGACCGCCGTTTGATACGCGCCTGCCGCCCACCAGAGCGGTTGCGCGGTCCCGGATCACGCGCCGGCAGTTCCGCCATGATCAGGCTTCGTTCTTCCGGCGTCATTGACGACCATCGGGCGATCTCGTCGCCGGTTCGCGCGCATCCCAAACACAGCCGCGTTTCCGGATGAATCATGCAGATGTTCACGCACGGACTTTGAATCTCCGGGCGCTGCCAGACGGGAGGTTCCGGTCGTTCGCTCATCATGCGCCCTGCTCGATGATTGCAAGACGGTCCAGTGCGCCTTGCAGAATGTACTGTGCAGCCATCGCATCGATGACCTCGGCGCGGCGTTTACGAGACATGTCTGCCTCCAGCAAGGTCCGTTCTGCCGCCACAGTCGACAATCGCTCATCCCAGAAGGCGACCGGAAGCCCCAGCTTCTCTGCAACGTTGCGGGCGAAGGCACGGACCGACTGGGCGCGCGGCCCCTCGGACCCATCCATGTTTCTAGGCAGTCCGATGACGACGCCCGTGATGGAGCGATCTGCCACAATCCCGTCCAGTACGGACGCATCCTTCGAGAACTTCCCGCGCTTCAGCGTCTGAAACGGTGTCGCTGTCATACGCAAGCCGTCCGAGATCGCTACGCCAATCGTCTTGGTCCCCGGGTCCAGGCCCATAAGCGCTCCGGCGCGCGGAAGATGGGCGACGTCCTCGTGCAGTTTCATTCGATTGGAAGACCCATCAGCAGCGATTGCTCTCGAACGAACCCGCGCGATGGATCCTGCGCCAAGGCGACCTCGGCAAGCTTGTAGATGCGTGTTGCATCTTCCATGCGATCAAGCTGCGCATAGGAGCGGATAAGACGCAGCCAATCCTCGGCCAGACCGCCGTCGGAAAGAAGCCGTTCCTCGAGCCGTTGGACCATGCCTTCGATCATCTGGGCACGATCGCCCGCGGACATCTGCTGCGCAGCGGCAATGTCCTCGGCGGTTGGTCCCGGAGCTTGCGGTGCAGAGGACGGCGCGGGCACTTCAGCGCCAGCGACATTCAGACTTGCCGCAAGCGCCATCAATGAATCGTGGCTTGGTCCCTCGGGATAGGCCGACATTGCATCCAGCAGCGCCTTCTCCGCCCGCTCGGGCTGTTCAAGCGTCGCGTACGAGGCAATCAACTGACCCCATTCCTGCGGGGAGCCGCCCCGCTCCGCCAGGCGCGCTGCCAGTCGGTCCACCATGCCCTGGATCATCGTCGACCGATCCTCGGCGGTCATGTCATTGGCAGCGGCGATTTCTTCCTGGCTGGGCCCTGAAGCCGTCCCGCGCTGAGCTTCGATCGTCTCGGCGAGCATCATGTTCAGCCATTGCATGTACGGTGCATCGGTGGGGGAGTCCTGCCGCAGGGCTTCCCAGGTTGCGATCGCTTCATCCACCCGGCCGCCTTGCCGCAGCGCCAGACCGCTGTAGTAACGTGCCATTGCGGAGTTCGGATCGCCCGCGAGTGCCGCGTCGATCGCCTGTTCTGCCTCGGGCGAGACATAGCCTCCTGCCGCCAAGATCATCGCCTCGGCCATGTTCGCCCGAACCTCTGGATCGATTGGCGCTTCGGCGATTTCGATCAGGCGTTCGTAAGCTTTCCGCGCCTCGACCCAGCGTCCAAGCCGCATAAGGCCGTTCGCCAGAAGCCGCTGACCCTGCGCGTCGTCTGGACGCCGGGCCAACGTCTCTTCAAGTCGATTGACCAGACCGACATATTCAGGGTCCTGCTCGACTGGTGCGCGCATGTCATCGGTGATCCGGGACTCAGCCTCGATCTGGCTCGGTCGCGTCGCCTGTGCCGATACGACGCGCGTTTGCTGGGCCGCCTCCCGCGCCGCGAACGGCTGATCCTCTGCGCCGGGGGAGCCGACAGCAAGATACAACACTGCGCCCGCCGCAGGCAGGCCCATGATCAACATGCCGGCGATCATGCCGGAACTGCCGCGCGGTGCGGGCATCAGGGCGCCGCTGCGCTTGGCGCGTTGCGTGGCGTTTAGCAAACGGCGCGAAATCTCGACGCGCGCACCTTCGGCTTCGGATTCATCAATCGTGCCGCGCGCCAGATCGCGGTCGATCTCGGCCAATTGGTCGCGAAAAACCTCGGCATCCGTTGCATCGCGATCGGTGGCACTCGAACGCCCGGAAATCAGCGGCAAGGCGATCAGGATCACCGTTGCAAACGCCAGCCCGCCCGCGATCAGATAGAATGTGAGCATCCGTCCTCCTGCCCGCGACATAGCCACGCCGTGAACTGCGTTCAACGGCGCATGTCGTCCCGCGCACCGATTATGGCGCATCTGGTTTTGCACTGCACGCGCTTTGGGATAACGTCCCCCGCGATCCAGAGCCACAGGTGCCCAATGCAGCGTTACTCCGCCTATGCCATCGCGAAGAATGCCCTGAAGTATCACGCGGATTGGGAGCGTGCTTGGGGCTCGCCCGAGCCGCGCCAGCACTATGAGGTGATCATCATCGGTGCCGGTGGGCACGGATTGGCCACCGCGTACTATCTGGCGAAGAACCACGGCATCCGGAATGTGGCGGTGCTCGAGAAGGGTTGGCTCGGCGGTGGCAACACTGGTCGGAACACGACCATCATCCGCTCGAACTATCTTCAGCCGTCCTCCGCAGGGGTCTATGAACTCTCGCGTTCGCTCTATGAAGACCTGAGCCAGCAGCTCAACTTCAACATCATGTTCTCGCCACGCGGTGTGATGATGCTGTGCCAGACCGAACACGAGCTGCGCGCGATGAAGCGCACTGCTCACGCAAACCGCTGCGCCGGCATCGACACGGAACTGGTCAGCCCTCAGCGGGTCAAGGAAATCTGCCCGATCATGGAGATCGATGGGCCGCGCTATCCGGTCCTGGGCGGACTGTGGCAACCACGCGGCGGCACGGCGCGCCACGACGCTGTGGCCTGGGGCTACGCGCGCGCGGCCTCGGATCTGGGTGTCGACGTGATCCAGCAGTGCGAAGTGACTGGCATAGACAAGCACCGCGGCAAAGTCAGCGGCGTCCAGACCTCGAAAGGCGCGATCACATGCGACAAGCTCTGCATCGTGGTGGCGGGCCACTCCGGTGTTCTGGCCGACATGGCCGGGTTCCGACTGCCGGTCGAATCCGTCGCCCTGCAAGCGCTCGTGTCAGAACCGATCAAGCCATGCATGGACATCGTCGTCATGGCCAACACCGTGCACGGCTACATGAGCCAGTCCGACAAGGGCGAGATGGTGATCGGTGGCGGCGCGGACGGCTACAACAACTATACACAACGCGGTAGCTTTCAGCATATCGAGGAAACCGTCGCGGCGCTTTGCGAGACCTTCCCGATGATCTCGCGCCTGAAGATGCTGCGTCAGTGGGGCGGGATCGTCGACATGACCGGCGATCGTTCGCCGATTATCTCGAAGACACCGGTCGAGAACGTGTTCATCAACTGCGGCTGGGGCACTGGTGGGTTCAAAGCGATACCGGGATCGGGTTGGGCAACTGCCGGGCTGGTCGCGAACGGAGGTGATGATGTGGCGGATCCGTTCAGCCTCGATCGATTCCGCGAAGGCCGGATGATTGACGAAAGCGTCGCAGCTGCTGTGGCGCACTGACGATCGTCAGTGTGAGCAGCGCGGTGAACCATACCAAGCTAGATGGCTTGCAAATCGGTAGGGCTATCGCCGCGCTTGCGGTCGTTATATTTCATGCAAAACTCACGCTGATTAGGTTCCCGGAAGAAAGCTATATTCGATTACCATACTTTTATGAACATGGAGATATTGGAGTTCCGTTCTTCTTCGTGATCTCTGGATTTATAATTTGCTATGTCACAGACAGATCAGACTATGATGCTACAAGTTTTTTCATAAAGCGATCTTTCCGACTATGGCCAATTTATGCTGTTTGCACCGCGCTCTATGTCCTTGTTTATATCTTGCACCGCGACAGGGTCCCAAGTGAGCTCGGCTACAACGTTGATTACATTCTTCTAAGCCTCGTGTTCTGGCCGATGCAGTCTTATCCCGCACTTCATCCGGGTTGGTCGCTAGAACACGAGGTATTGTTCTACATCTTGGCTGGTCTTACAGCGATCGTGGCAGGTCCACGGACACTTCTAATGCTTTTGCTGGGTCTCGTTGCGTATGGAGTTTGGGGACGCATTGGTGCACCAGCGCTCGGATTGCGCGGACTGGGCTGGGACTATCACGTTTTTGCCCGGGTGAACGTTTGTTTCGCCGTCGGCATCGTTTTGTATCTGGTCTGGCGGTTGCGGCCGTGCCCAAGCCCAACGGTTTGGATCGCAATGGGGCTTATTGCAGTAATCGCAGCACCATATATCGGCCAAGCAATACCAAACGCATTCCACAACGCCGTGGCTTCAGCCAACCTTCGCCAGCAGTCGAAACTGCTCATCGAAGCGGCAGGATCTGCCGTTCTCTTGTACGGTCTGATCGCGGCGCCCTGCAAAGGTCGATTCGCGCGCGCACTGGTTCACCTTGGCGATCGATCATACAGCTTGTACCTGGTTCATTTTGTCTTCGTTGCGATCTTCCAGAATCTTCACAGAGAGGTCGTGCGTTGGCCAGAATGGATGGCAGAACCCTTATGTGTCGTCTTTGTAGTAGTCTCCATCGCCACGGCCTACTTCCTGTTCTGGACGGTAGAGCAACCGACGAATGCCTTCGGAGGGCGGGCTGCCAGAACGACCGTTTCGCGGTTCCCACGGCTGAGCGGGCGGAACGCTTCGTCTCCGAAAAGTTGCAATGATTGAGTCCTCAGCTTGTATTGTCTGCAATCTGCCGCATACCGCGCGGCGGAAGCACGAGGCTCGAAAAAGGACATGCGACCCGGACAGCATCTGACCCGCAGCAGTTGGTACAACACGTCAGATCAGCCAAACGTCGCTAGATGTCGGAAGCGATCTTGCCGTCAACTTTTCAGGTTGCAGGCACTTCATCGTGCGGTTCCGAGAACCAGTCCTCACGCCGGATCATCACCATCACGACGGCCACGGCGACAAAGGCAAGGATCGAGCCCGCCAGCAGTGCATAATCGGTCGACCGCAGGATCATGAACAGTGTTCCATACAGTGTGAGCAGTGCGCCGGTCAGCACTGGCGCGTGGCGCCCCAGCCCCAAACCGCGCACTCCGTAGACCCCGATCAACCCGACAGTTGCCGCTGTGGCGATCGCGTACGCCACGGTGAAGCCGACCTGCTCCGAAAAGCTCAGCAGCAAGAGGAAAAACACGCACTGAGCCACCCCGATCAGCAGGAACTGAACTGGGTGGACGGAACGTGCCGACAACCGCTCTGTCATCAGGACCGTCAGAAAGGTTAGAGCGATGAACAGGATGCCGTATTTCGCAGCCCGCTCCACCTTGTGGTAGAAATCGACCGGGTCGTAGAAACTCACGCCGAAATCCGAGCCAAGCTGCGCCTGACCGCGCGATACCTGCGGAATGTCTCGCGCGAGGTGCGGAACCTCCCAGGTCGCGGTAAACCCAGCCTCGGTGACATTGCGGGTTCGCGGCAGGAAGCTGCCGTCAAAGCTGGGATGCGGCCAGTCCGAGCTCAGCGACACAGTGGTTTCGCGCCCGGCTGGTGCAAAGGTCATCCGGTCGGCGCCGTTCAAGCCCATCTCCAGCACCAGACCGCTCAGCGTGCGTGGATCGCTCAGTGCCGCACTGATGCCCGATCCGTTCGCGCCCGGAACGCCCGGTTCCAGATCTATGCGGCGGCTGCCGGCCGACAGGCTCGCGTGGCCCGAGAAACTGCGCGTGCGCGGCATGTAGAACACAAGGCTCGCCTTGTCCCAGAGCACAGACTCGCGGTTTCGAACCACGTCGTCGACCCGGCTCGGGTCGAATGCAAAGGCGATTTTGAGATCAGCGGTGAAAACCGGGATTTGGAAGATCCCGCGGTTGCGAACTTCGGTCTGGCTGTCGGCGGTGATTTTCAGCGTTTCCGGCATCAGGATCACCGGCTCGACGCGGTCAACGAACGTCTCAGTCCTGACTACACCATCGCGATTCGTGATCGTCTCGGTACGCTCGCGCTCGACTGGCAGGATCAGGAACGGGCCAGACAGCGTCATCGGCCCGCCCCAGAGCTGGCTGACCTCGTAGACGGCACTTGATTGGTAATGCGCGCGGTCCTGGATCACAAAGCTGACAGCGATCAGGGGCACGAACATCACCACCGTCAGGGCGGCGACAATTCCAAAGCGCCAGCCCATCGACTGGAAAAGGGTGCGCTTCGGCACGGGTGGGGACGTGGACGTTTCGCTCATGACGGCCTTGGTGCAAGCAGCAGATGCCGTCGTTATGAACGGGTTGCCCCTGCACGTGTTGGCGGATTCGCCCGGAATTGAGGTGCAGGGGCCGTGCAGCGGCTAATCCGAAGTCGCCGCTGTCGTCAGTTTGTTCAGCGCGCCTGTCATCTTTGCGATTGTCGGGTGGTCTGACGGCAGACCATGCAAGGCCGCGACGGCGGCCGGATCATGGTAGCCGACCATTACATTGCCGTCCTCGGCCTGCCACGCCACGACGCGCAGCGGAAGATCCAGCCCCATGCTCTGGGCGCCTTGCATGGCGGGTGTCCCGAGCTTCGGGTTGCCGAACATCAGCATCTGAGTAGGGCGGAGGTCGGCATCGACGCTGGCCGCACCTTTCGCGTGATCGACGCGGGCAAACACCTTGGCCCCCGCTTTTTCGACCGCGGCCGCGAGCCGGTCAATGGTATCGCCCACCGAATGAGCGCTCGTCTTCGTGATCATACCGGCATGTGCCGTTGTAGACAGTGCAACGGCAAGTACCGCTGCCGAGAAGGTTCTTTTCATGACAATCCCCGTCAGGTTGCATACGGGGGCAAAGGCACACGGATCAGGGCAACAGTCAACCGGTCGACACGCCGCTGTGATCCGGCTAAGCAGGCGCCATGTTGAAGACCCGCATCATCCCCTGCCTCGATGTGAAGGACGGCCGCGTGGTCAAGGGCGTCAACTTCGTCGATCTGATCGATGCAGGCGATCCCGTCGAACAAGCCAAGGTCTACGACGCGGCAGGAGCTGACGAGCTTTGCTTCCTCGACATCACCGCAAGCCATGAGAATCGGGGCACGATCCTAGACGTAGCGCGCCACACGGCCGAGCAGTGCTTCATGCCTCTCACCATCGGTGGCGGTGTGCGCACGATCGAGAACATCCGCGATCTGTTGCTGGCAGGTGCCGATAAAGTCTCGATCAACACCGCCGCCGTGAGGGATCCGGACTTCGTAGCGCGCGCCTCGGACAAGTTCGGCGCGCAGTGCATTGTCGTGGCGATCGACGCAAAATCGGTGGGGCCGGATCGTTACGAGATCTTCACGCATGGTGGGCGCGAGCCGACGGGAATTGACGCAGTCGAGTTCGCACAACTCGTGGAATCGAAAGGCGCGGGCGAGATCCTGCTGACCTCGATGGACCGTGACGGCACACGGACAGGCTTCAACCTGCCACTGACCCGCGCGATTGCTGATGCGGTGCAGATCCCGGTCATCGCTTCCGGTGGCGTCGGGACGCTCGATCATCTGGTCGAAGGCGTGACGGAAGGCCATGCCTCGGCCGTGCTCGCCGCCTCAATCTTCCACTTCGGGGACCACACCATCGCCGAGGCCAAGGCGCACATGGCCGAGGCTGGCATCGCGGTGCGACCATGACCGTCACGGATTGGCAATCAATCTTGATCGAAGAACTGGAAGCCGAGGAAACGCTATGTGATTGTTGCGGCCAGACCACTACGTCGTTGCAGGGCGATCTTCTTGTCGAAGATGGTTGGATCGGCTTCTACTTTGTGAACTTCACGCGCGCGCATCTGGAACACTCGCCAAATTTCCGTGTAGGTCTGGGAAACTGGTCCGAAGAAGCCGATACGCGCGATCGTTGGATCTTTAGTGCCGACTACCATCCGAACCTGAATGCCTTCACGATTCTCGATCATCTGGGCGAGACCACAACGGTCGATGCCGTGCACCTCAGCCGTGAGGATATCGTAGGGCAGCCTTTCTCGCACGAAGCCTTTGCGCTTCTGGATGCAATCTACCTTAAGGAAAGTCGTCTGGAGTTCTTGCGATCATGAACGCCATTGACCGTCTGTCCGCTACGATCGAAGCGCGCAAGGATGCAGATCCCGAGACGTCACATACGGCCAAGATGTTGTCCAAAGGGCCAGTTAAGTGCGCCGAAAAATTCGGTGAGGAAGCCATCGAAGCCATCATCGAGGCAACGCGCGGTGATCGGGGTGCTTTGACCCGAGAGGCAGCGGATGTGGTCTATCACCTGCTGGTGATGCTGGCGGCGCAGGATCTGACCTGGGATGACGTGCTGGCCGAGCTTGAACGCCGCGAAGGAACTTCTGGCATTGCCGAGAAGGCGGCGCGCGGGCAGGTTTGAGCTATGGCGTTGCCGGTGTTCGTGATCAACCGGCGCATCGACCGCGATCGTCTCGAGCGGTTCACCGACAGTGCATCCCATTTCGGCATCGTGCCTGAGAGGATCGATGCGCTCGACGCCCACAACCCGGATTTCCCGTTCGCCCTACACGCCGATCTGATCGAAGATCATTTCTGGGGCGCACCCGAGGCGAAGCCCGGTGCGATCGGGTGTTTCCTCAGCCATCGCCGCGCTTGGCAGCGTGTGCTCGACGCGGGTTATGATTGTGCTTTGATCTGCGAGGATGATGCCGAGATTCTTCGCGATCCGACGAGCTTGAAGGATGTGCTCTCTACAGTTCCGAACCTTGATCTGCTGTTCGCGAACGGACGCCTTGCGTCGTGGGCCAGCGCTGCTTCGGCACCGCCCTTCGCGCCAATCCAGGACGTCCTGCGCAAGGTGTCCGATCTTGGCGGTCCTGCCATGCTGAGTCTGAAATCAGCGCCGGGCGGCGACTGTTATCTGATCACGCGGTCTGGGGCGCAGAACCTGCTAACCCGTACCTCAGATCAGAAGATCACCTGCGGTGTCGATTGGGCGATGGTCTGGAACGGGGTCGACCGGGTCGACGAGGCTCTTACTTCTGCGTTCCCCGAGTTGAAGATCCTGAACGATCACGGCGACGTCCCATCGCCCATGAACATTTTGGTCGCGGCGGAACCCGTCGCCGATCAGGTGAAAGGGCCGAGCGTTCTGCAACACGCGATTTCTCATCCGATCCCGGATCTTCTCAAGCGAGACAGCCGCCTAACCCATGCTGAGGCGGTTTCGTCCATCTATCTGGGCGAAACGATCCTGAATTTCGCCAGCCGTTCCGGTCCTGACCCGGTGATGGAGGCACACCGCGCCGGTCAGATCTGGGATGAACCGGGGCTGACGGCGCTGCTGCGCAGATTCCCCGAAGGCGGCACCTTCGTCGATATCGGTGCCCATTCTGGCAACCATTCGGTTGTGATGGCTCGGCTTGGCGCCGCCGCTCGTGTTCTGGCGATCGAGCCGAACGAGGAGATCCTCCGGCTCCTCAAGCTGAACATGGAGATCAACGGTGTTGCCGACAGGCTGGACATGCCACCCGAGGCGGTGGCGCTCGGCAGTGTCTCGACTTCTGGGTGGCTGATCCGTAATCGACGCCGGTCGTCGGAAACCATGGTTCGCCGGGAGGCGCCAGAAGCCCAGGACCCTGACAAGGTGGTCCCGGTCAAGATGCAGCGCGGTGACGAAATCCTCGCAGGCGAACGTGTCGATGCGATCAAGATCGATACGTCAGGTTCAGAGGTCGATGTGATCAAAGGCCTGCGTGATACCCTCGCGCGCGAACAGCCTCAGGTGCTGTTAGACCACGCCGAGAACGCCCACCATCGGATCGAACGGCTGGCAACCGAAATCGGATACACGCTGCTCGAAACACTGCCGTCCGGTCGCAAGAAGCGCTTGTCCTCGTTGCTTATTCCGGTTGCGCGCACAGGTGGCGGGCAATGAAACCTCCGGCTGTCGCCACGGCGTGATCGGCCTCCGGCAAGCGCCCTACAAAGATGGGCCAAGCATGCGGTGTGTGACGCCAGAGCTCGAGCGTCACGTCGCCACCTGTGGCCCGCAGCACTTCGGCCATTCGGATGGAATCCCCCAGCAGAACCTCGTGCCGCCCCGCGAACAATAGCGCGGGCGGTGGAGCGCTCCAATCGCCAAAGACAGGCGATACGAACGGGTCCTTGGCATCATGCCCGTTCAGCACAAAACCCGTGGCGTCTTTCATGCGCGAGATCGGCAGCATGACATCACGCCTTGCGTTCCGCCGGAGCGTGTCTGACTGTCCGGAAAGGTCCGTCCACGGCGAGAAACCGACATAGCAGGCCGGCCGCGGCAGATCCTCTGCCTGTAGTTTCAGTAGCAGAGCGAGGCCCAGGCCACCGCCCGCCGAGTCTCCAGCTACCGCAATTTCGGACGGGTCATAGCCCGCAGACAGCAAGTGACGATAGGACGACAACGCATCCTCCAGCGCGGCTGGAAAGGGATGATCGGGCGCCAACCGGTAGTCGGGCACGATCGCACGCACGCCCGCCGCACCGGCCAAGGCCGCCGCCAGATGCCGGTGCGTGCGGGGTGAGCCTGCGATATAGGCGCCGCCGTGCAGATACAGGATCACGCGCCGCCGATCCGGCCGGCCCTGGCTTGCCCACAGTGCTTCGATCATTCCGACCTTTGCCGGAGGTTGGGGACGCCGGATCAGGTCGGCGACAAAGTTCGCATCTTCCGGGCAAACAAAAAACCTTGCTGCGTCACGCTCCAAGCTGTCACGCAGGTTCTGTGGGTCCTTCATGCGCCGCAACTTCGGCTTCACGAGCAGGCGCAGCCCCAGGTTGAGAAGCCGCAGACGCAGGCTCATCGCGACTACGCCCCGCGACGGCGCTCGATCGCCTCCCAAATCAGGGCAGCGACATTGACCCCGTCGAAACGTTCAAGCTCCTGAATGCCCGTGGGCGACGTGACGTTGATCTCGGTCAGATTGCGTCCGATCACATCGATGCCAGTAAAGATCAGACTGCGTTCCTTCAGAACGGGCTTCAGCCTCTCACAGATCTCTCGGTCTCGATCGGTCAGTTCCACCTTCTCGGGCCGTCCGCCGACATGCATGTTCGACCGCGTCTCGCCCGGCTGCGGCACGCGGTTGATCGCCCCCACGACTTCTCCGTCGATGAGAATGACACGTTTGTCACCTGCCGAGACATCGGGCAGGAACTTCTGAACCATCAGCGGCTCGCGGTTCAGTCCGACAAACATCTCGTGCAACGAGGCCAGGTTCGAGTCGTCCGAACGCAGTCGGAAAACCCCGGCCCCGCCATTGCCGTAGAGCGGTTTGACGATGATGTCCTTGTGTTCTTCCCGGAACGTCTTGATTGCCGAGAGCGAACGGGCGACCAGCGTTTCAGGCATCAGGTCGAGAAACTCCAGCACCAGGATTTTCTCGGGGCAGTTGCGCACCCAGAACGGGTCGTTCACCACCAGGGTGCCCGGATGGATCATCTGCAAAAGGTGCGTGTTGGTGATGTAGCTCATGTCGAAGGGCGGATCCTGGCGCAGCAGGACGACATCCCACTCCGACAAGTCCACGATACGCCGCTCGCCAAGCGTGTAGTGATCGCCTTCGGTCTTTCGCACGGTCAGATCATGTCCGGAAGCCATGACACGCCCGTTCTGCCAATAGAGATCCTCGACCTGGTAGTAGAACAGGCCGTGGCCACGCGCCTCGGCTTCAAGTGCCAGCCGGAACGTGCTGTCCGCATGAATGTCGACGGACCCGATCGGGTCCATCTGGATGGCAACGTTCAGGCCCATCTCAGTCCTCGTCTGATTGCGCTCAGCCGGTTGTCTGCGCGTCGGACGCTGATGTCATCTGTCGGCGCGGATCGTCAATGGTCAGCACGTGGCTGACAACCTTGGAAACGCCGCTCAGGCCAGAAGCGTGATCGATCACGCGGGCCAGTTCGGACTTTGATCGCGCGAGCCCGGTCAGATGGACGACCTTGTCGACTGTCTCGACCGAATAGTTCACCGAGCTGACCTTACCGTCCGCCAGTAGCTTGACTCGGAGCTGGTTCGAGATCCAAGCGTCCTCGGCATAGGCGACGGCACCAGAGTCCTCTTGAACCGTCAACTCGTCCGTAACCTCGACAACGCCGGGCGTCTGCCAGCTCAGATCCGTCGCCGTGACCCTATCGCCCCGCTGGGGAACAGAGCCGGTCAACACGACGCGTCCTTCAACAACGCTCGTCGAGATATCTCCGAAAAGCCCAGCAGAGTGATTTAGAAACTTGTTGTTGAGCGTCAGCTGAATCTCAGTGTCACTCAAAGCGTCTTGGGTTGAGCGCTCTTGAATCACAGAGCGCGCGACAACCGCACCCGTTCCGATCGCCAAGCTTGCTGGTCCGCACGATGCAAGGGCCCACAGGGGCACCACCAGCATCCATGCCGTTGGCCTGAATCTCATGATCATCTGTTTTGCCTGTCGTTGCTTCTACTGCTCGTCGAACGACCGGGCATTCTCGATGATTTCGACCTGACCGTCCGGCGCCACGAGAGCGGCGTCGAACCTGCAGACCGGTTGGATACCCGTGTCTTCAACATAGGGTACCATATAGTGAAGCGCCGCGTTCTCCAAGCGGCTCCATTGGAATGTTGTGATGGGAGAGTCGAAATGATGTGCCGTTCTTCGGCGCTTTACTTCGACAAAGACAAGAATGTCGTTGTGTTTCAGGACAAGATCGATCTCACCAGCCGGCGTGCGAACGCGCCGTCCCAGAACGGTCGCACCCTTCCCGGTGTACGCGCGCGCGACCGAGTCTTCCGCCGCAATACCCGAAAAGTGGTTTGATCTGCCGCGGATACTGCGTGCGAGGCGAGCCCGCGCGGAACCCGGCACAGCGCACGCGGAAGAACCGTTCTGGGCGAGAGGATGATTTCGCCCCAGATCCAAAGACATGTGCTAGTTCCTCGTAACATCCGCCGGTTGAGGCTCGCGCAAGTCAGCTAATATTCATTGAACGTCGCGGCTCAGTTCCAAAGCGCGCGCATATGCGTCGCGTTTCGGCAGGCCAAACTCGTCGGCCACTGCGCGGGCTGCGTCCTTTACCGACAGATCAGCGAGCAAAGCGCGCAGGCGCGCGTCCAGCTGTTCGGGCTGATCCTCGAGCGGATCGATCTTCGATGGCGGACCGATGACGACAACGATCTCACCGCGTGCCTCCCGATCCTGAAACATCATGGCAAGCTCACCGATGCTGCCGCGCATGACCTCTTCGTGCAGTTTCGTGATCTCGCGGACGACCGCGGATTGCCGGTCGGCGCCGAGAACCGCGACCGCGTCCTTCAACAGCTCCGAAAGGCGTCTAGGGGACTCGAACAGGACCAGCGTCGCCCTGACAGCGGCGATCTCTTTCAGCGCGGCCTGACGCGCTGCGCGCTTCTGTGCCAGAAACCCCAAGAACAGAAAGCGATCGGTCGGAAGTCCGGCTAGGGTTAGGGCGGCAGCGACAGCAGATGCACCGGGCGCTGTATGCACCGGGATCTCCGCCGCATGTGCCGCCTCGACGAGGCGGTACCCAGGATCCGCGATCATCGGCGTCCCCGCATCCGACACGTAGGCGACGCTTTGTCCATCTGACAGAATCCCTAGCAGGCGCGGCCTTTGCGCGGCACCGTTCCGGTCGTGATATGCAATCAACTGCCGCCCCTCGAGCGGGATGGCAAGCAAAGACAACAACTGCCGCGTGCGCCGCGTATCCTCGCAGGCCAAAACGTCTGCACCGCGCAGAACCTCGACCGCGCGCAACGTGATGTCGCCCATGTTTCCGATCGGCGTCGCAACCAGCCAAAGCCCGGGTGCAATCGCCTGTGAGTCGCGTTGCGGGGCTGCTACACTCGCCTCGGCGGACCGGGACTTTCGCGGAGTCCGGCGTTTACTTTCGGGCTTCTCAGCCATACGGTCCGCCGCAATTCAGCCGGGCTGGGGGCGAGCACGGGCCAGACCCACAAAACATGTGAGAGGTAGTCATGTTGTGCCGATCCCGAATTCCTGCGATTGCCGCGCTGGTCGCATGCATGTTCGCAGTCGCTGCTTGCGGTGGCAAGTCGTCCTCGACAGGACCTGCGGCAAGCACGTCGAACAGTTCACCATCCGGACAATTCGATCCGACGAAACCGGTCACGCTAGCACTGTTGGCACCGCTGACGGCCGAGAACACAGGCGCAGCCCAGCTTGGCCAGGCGCTGGCCAATGCCGCACGCCTGTCAGCTGCAGAATTGGCTGACCCGCTGATCGATCTGCGTGTCTACGACACCGGCGGCCGTCCCGATCTTGCGCGCGCCGCCGTCTCGCGCGCCATCGGCGAACAGGCCAAACTGGTTATGGGGCCGTTGTTCTCGAATAATACCAAGGCTGTGGCGGCCCCGGCGGCAGAAAAAGGTCTGAAGGTTATCTCTTTCTCGACGGACAGCAGCATCGCTGGCGGTCCGATCTATCTGAGTGGCTTCCTGCCGGACATGGAGACCCGCCGCATCACCAGTTATGCACGTGCCCAAGGATATGGCTCGGTCGGGATCTTCTATCCGCAGAACCCCGCTGGCCAGTTGGCGCTCAACGGTGCGCAGGTCGGCGCTGGTCCGGCGCTCGTCGTTCGGACTCCGTTCCAGCGCAGCGAGCAAGGCATCGGTGCAGGAGCGGCAGATTTCGCCTCGCGCGCCCGTGCATCCGGTGTTCGCGCCGTGCTAATCCCCGAAAGCGGGCAGGCACTGTCCTTCATCACGGCCAAACTCAATGAGGCGGGACTTGGCGCCGGCTACAAGTTCCTGGGACACGGGCAATGGAACACGCGCACGACCCTGGGTGTTTCCGCACTCGCTGGGGGATGGTTCCCGGCTCCCGACCCAGCGGCGATGAAGTCCTTCGTATCCCGCTACCGCGCGTCTTACGGCGCCGTACCACCGCCATTGGCGGTCCTGGGCTATGATGCCGTTCTTGTGGCAAGCCAGATGCTTGCCGAGGCGCGGGCAACCGGCTCGCGCGATCCGTTCGGGCAGGCGGCGCTGACGCGGCCGCAGGGCTATCGCGGGGCAACGGGTCCGATCCGGTTCGGGCCGGATGGCCGCAGTGAACGCGGTCTCTCTATCCTCCAGGTCGGTGAGGGCGTCTTCACCACGATCGACCCCGCGCCCATCGCCTTCGGCGTCGGAAGCTGAGTTTGGCGGTATCCGCCCCGCAGCCAGATCTCACGGGCGCGCCCCTCCGTACGGAAGCGGGGCTCGCCCATCTGATCAAGACTCCGACCGAGATCCTGGACGGCGCTGATCTGCTGCGCGCCGTGGATGACGCTGTCGCCGCCTCAGCCGATATGGACGCCGCCCGGGCGGAGGTGATCGCGCTGGTGGCCGACGCGATGTCCGGGGGCCGCGCCCGCGTCAATGCAGAGCTCCTGGCGCATCCACGTGCGGGGCTCCGCATTGCACGATCGTTCGCGCACGTCACCGATTGCGCGGTCACTGCCATCGCGCACTTTGCCACGACGCATCTTCATCCTCAGCCGCTGCGCACCAAAAGCGAACGGCTCACCATTGCAGCCGTCGGCGGGTATGGCCGCGGCGAGATGGCGCCGTTCTCGGACGTCGATCTTCTGTTCCTGACGCCGCATCGCCAGACCGCCTGGGCCGAGAGCGTGGTTGAGTCCGTCCTCTACATCCTCTGGGATCTGAAGCTCAAAGTCGGACAGTCGACACGATCGATCAGCGAATGCCTGCGCCTCGCCCGCGAGGACATGACAATCCGCACGGCCTTGCTCGAGCATCGCTTCATCTGCGGTGACCGCGATCCCATTGACGAACTTGACCAACGCATTTGGAACGAATTGTTCCTCAAGACCGGGCCCGACTATGTCGAGGCGAAAATGGCCGAGCGTGACAACCGGCACGAACGCCATGGCGGCTCGCGCTACCTGCTCGAACCCAACCTGAAGGAAAGCAAGGGCGGCCTTCGCGATCTGCAGACGCTGCATTGGATCTCGAAATACCTCTATCACACCGGCACCGCCTGGGATCTGGTCGAGATGGGCGTCTTCGAGCGCGAGGAGGTTCAGCGCTTCGCCGATGCATCCAAGTTCATCTGGGCCGTGCGCTGCCACCTGCACGATCTTGCAGGTCGCGCGCAGGAGACGCTGACCTTCGACCGGCAGGTCGAGATCGCCCAGCGGATGGGCTACGAGGAAGGCGAAGGGCGCCTCGCGGTCGAGCACTTCATGCAGACCTACTTCCGCCACGCCAAGGCGGTCGGCGACCTGACGCGGATCTTCTCCGCGGCGCTCGAGGCGCAGCACGCCAAGTCACAACCCACGCTGTCGCTGCTTCTGCAGGCACTCAGCTTCCGGTCGAACAAACCCGCCGGTGACGAACCCTTCACGGTCGAAGCAGGGCGTCTGTCGATTTCAAACCCGGATGTCTTTCGCGACAATCCGTCTGATCTTTTCCGGCTGTTCCATGACGCGGCGCGGATGGAGGCCAAGATCCATCCGAACGCATTGCGGGCTGTGACGCAAAGCCTGGACCTCGTCGACGACGCTTTGCGCGCCGATACGACTGCAAACGCGCTCTTCATGGACATGTTGTGCAATCCGACCGATGCCGAGTGGCTGCTACGCAGCATGAACGAGACCGAGTTGCTGGGCAGGTTCATCCCGGAATTCGGCCGGGTCGTCGCAATGATGCAGTTCAACATGTACCACCACTACACGGTTGACGAGCACACGATCCGCTGCATCGGTGTGCTGAACCAGATCGAACGCGGCGAAGAGGAAGAAACCCTGCCCGTTGCCTCCGAGATCCTGAAAGGCGGGGTCAACCGGAAAGTGCTGCACACAGCCCTGCTGCTCCACGACCTTGGCAAAGGTGCGGACCGCGATCATTCCGAACTCGGTGCCGAATTGGCCGTCCAGGTCGGGCCGCGGCTGGGCCTGACCGAGGCCGAGACTGAAACTGTTACATGGCTGGTGCGCCACCATCTTCTGATGTCCGACACGGCGCAGAAACGCGACATCACCGATCCGCGCACCGTCACCGATTTCGCCAAGTTCGTCCAAAGCCCGCAGCGTCTGCGCCTGCTGCTCGTCCTCACCGTCTGCGATATCAAGGGCGTCGGACCGGGCACGTGGAACAACTGGAAGGCCCAGCTTCTGCGCAATCTCTATTGGGATACGCGCGATGTGCTGACCGGTGGGGTCGAGCAGTCTTCGCGCGCGCACCGTGTCGATGCCGCCCGGTCGGATCTGGTGGCCGCTATCGCCGACTGGCCCGAAAGTGCGCGCAAGGCCGAAGCGCTGCGCCACTACCCGCAATACTGGCTGGGGCTGGATACCGAGACGCACAAGATCGTCGCGGAACTGGGGCTCGAGATCGGTGACACCCAGATCGCAAGCCGTTTCCTGCCCGATGAAACCCGTGACGCCACGAAAGCGGTGCTGTTCATGGGCGATCATCCCGGGATCTTCGCGCGCATGGCGGGCGCCTTTGCGATCGCGGGCGCCAACGTGGTCGACGCGCGCAGCTACACCACCAATGACGGCATGGCGACCTCGGTCTTCTGGATTCAGGACCGCGATGGTCAGGCTTACGAGAAATCCCGCCTCAAACGCTTGCGACGCACCATCGAGCGGACGCTGAGAGGCGAGGTGATCGCGCGTGTCGAGATCTCGGAACGCGACCGGGTCAAGGTCCGCGAAAGTCGCTTCGACGTTCCGACACGGATTGTCTTCGACAACGAGGCCTCCGACCTCTTCACGGTGATCGAGGTCAACGCCCGCGACCGGCTGGGGTTGCTGCACGAACTGACCCGGACACTGGCCAGCCTCAACATAAACATCTTCGCTGCGATCATCGCGACTTACGGCGAGCATGCGGTCGATGTGTTCTATGTGAAGGACCTGTTCGGCCACAAGATCCGCGCGCAAAACAAGTTGCGAACGATCGAGCGGCGTCTGACCGCCGCGGTCGAATCAGAAGACCACGCCATCGCGCCGCTGGACTAACGCCAGGCTGACCCGGCCCATGAGCACCCCAAAGCCGATCCGTCTGCTGCGGAGCTTCGCCACCGTTGGCGGGTGGACCATGGCCAGCCGTGTTCTGGGCTTCGTGCGGGATATCCTGATCGCGGCCTATCTGGGCGCAGGCCCGGTGGCCGAGGCGTTCTTCGTCGCCTTCCGCCTGCCGAACATGTTCCGCCGCTTCTTCGCCGAGGGTGCCTTCAACATGGCCTTTGTGCCGATGTTCTCGAAGCGGCTGGAAGGGGAAGGGCCGGACGCCGCCCGGGCCTTCGGGACCGAGGCGCTGTCGGCATTGTTTGCGGCCCTCGTTGCATTCACTATCCTCGCTCAGATCGTGATGCCCTGGTTTGTCTACGCGCTCGCCTCGGGCTTTCAGGCCGATGAGCGCTTTGACATGGCGGTCGTGTTCTCGCGGATCGTCTTTCCCTACATCCTGTTCATCTCGCTTGCGGCACTGTTCTCGGGTGTTCTGAACGCTTTTGGGCACTTTGCCGCCGCCGCCGCCGCACCCGTCCTGCTGAACGTGATCTTCATCGGTGCAATCATTGCGGCTGCGGTGATGCGTTGGAACGTCGGACTCGCGCTTGTTTGGGCTGCAGCGTTCGCCGGGATCGCTCAACTGGCATTGGTCTGGTTCGCTGCCAGACGGCTCGGCATGGGTTTGATCCCGAAACGACCCCGTCTGACGCCGGACGTAAAGCGCCTGATCTCCGTCGGCATCCCAGCGGCCCTTGCCGGTGGCGTCATGCAGATCAATCTGTTGGTTGGTACCCAGGTCGCCTCGTATTTTGACCGGGCAATCTCGTGGCTGTCCTATGCCGACCGGGTTTACCAGCTTCCCCTCGGCGTCGTCGGCATCGCGATCGGTGTGGTCCTGCTGCCCGAGCTTTCGCGCCGCTTTCGGGCGGGAGACCGCGCAGGCACCGCGAATGCGATGAACCGCGCGGCCGAGTTCACGATGATCCTCACGGTCCCGGCGTCTGTCGCGCTGGTCGCGATACCCGGCTTGATCGTCGGCGTGCTGTTCGAACGCGGCGCCTTCACCTCCGCCGACACACAGGCGACGGCGCTCGCACTTGCCATCTATGCGCTCGGTCTGCCCAGTTTCGTCCTGCAGAAAGTTCTGCAACCGGCTTACTTCGCGCGCGAGGACACGCGCACGCCGCTGCGCTTTGCGATCGTGTCGATGATCGTCAACGTGGCGCTGGCAATCGGGCTGGCCCCTGTCGCTGGTTTCCTGGCCGCAGCCATCGGCACCACGCTTGCGGGCTGGGCGAACACCGCCCTATTGTGGCGCGGCGTGCGCAAACTCGACCCCGACCTGACCATCGATAACCGGCTTGCAAACCGTCTGCCGCGGATCGTGATTGCCTCGGCCATCATGGGCGTCGCCGCCTGGGCCATGACCAACGGATTGCAGGCGGTCATTCCGGGGCAGACCATCGCGATCCTTGCTCTGGTGCTGCCTGCCTCCATCGTGCTTTACTTCGCGCTTGCCATCGGCCTGGGGGCGTTCCTTCCCTCGGACCTGAAACAGGCGCTCAGACGGGGGACAGACGCATGATCAGAACGATTTGCGCGGTGGTGATCACCGCCATGCTGGCCGGGTGCACGGGACAACGACTTGCAGATGCGCCACCCGAGGATCGCTACGAACTGGCCGTTCCGCCGGGCTTTCCACCGTCGATCCGGTTCTATGGCGATAAGGTGCCCGATGGCATCGACACCCGGTTCACGACGATCCACGCGCAGCTTTCAGCCCGCATCGAGCGCGAGGGTGAGTTTCCCAACGGCGGTGCCGCCGACATTCTGACGCTGTCGGGTGGCGGATCCGACGGCGCTTATGGCGCAGGGCTACTGAACGGATGGACCCGGCGTGGGGGCCGCCCCGAGTTCGCGCTTGTCACGGGCATCTCGACCGGTGCCTTGATCGCGCCGCTGGCGTTCCTGGGCTCGAGCCAGGATTGCAAGCTCGAGAACCTCTATACCAACCTGTCGACCGATGACCTCGTGATCACCCAGATCTTCAAGGCGTTGACCGGTGGCGCGCTTGGCCTCTCTGGCGGTGGGGCGTTGGCCCAGCGGATTCAGGATGTTCTCGATCCGCCGACGCTGGACCGAATTGCCGAGGAACATGGCAAGGGGCGCCGCCTGTGGATCGGAACCACCAATCTTGACGCGCAGCGCCCGGTTGTCTGGGACATCGGGGCCATCGCCTCGTCAGGTCATCCGAACAGGCAGGCTCTGATCCGCGACGTCCTGCTTGCCTCGGCCAGCATTCCCGGCGTGTTTCCGCCGGTCGAGATCGTCGTGGAACTGGACGGCCAGCGTTATGCCGAGATGCACATGGACGGCGGCGTGACGCGCCAGATCTTCTTCCTGCCGGTCAGGATCGACCTTCAGGACCGGCTCGAGGGCGGGCCCGACCGTTTGCAGTCCGGCACGATCTATGCCTTGCGCAACACCAAGCTCGACCCGGACTACGAAGCCGTCGTCCCCAGCCTGGTCGATATCGCGGGCCGTTCGGTCTCGACCCTCATCAAGTCGGCGGGTGTCTCGGACATTCTGGTGATCGAGGGGCAGGCCCGCGCCAACGATTTCGGTTTGCAGGTGACGTCGGTTCCCGGAGACTTCGACGTGCCAGAGACCGAGTTCTTCGATCCCACGTATATGCGTGCGCTGTTCGATGTCGGGTTCCAGAGCGCGCTGCAAGGATCGGCCTGGAACACCGTTATCGAAGCGTCTGCTGTGCCGGATGCAGGATCGCTTGCGCCTCCGACGGACGCAACGGCCTGCGACTAGATCAGCGGCCTTCGTCACGCGCAGGGAACCGCAGGCGCCAGGGGGTCACATCGCGTCTCGGCAATGCTATATTGAGACGATGTGCACAGGTTCCTGTTTCCGCAGCGGAGCGCGGTCATGAAGACGGTCTCGACAGCAAATCGGATCGCAATGATCATGGCGGGCGTTGCCGTGGCGCTCAGCGTTGGGTTCCTGCGTCTGCGCGGCGTGCCGATCCTGCTGGGTGCCGGAGTTGTCTATCTCGGGACGCTGGCGATGCTTTGGCCGCGTCGCAAACCCGCGAAACCGGTCGTGCTGCCGGAAGGCGTGGACAAGGGCGCGTTCTCAAACGCCGAGAAGGCGCTGGCTCAGGCAACCGAGCTTCTGCGCAACCATGCGACCCTCAGCCATGGCAGCGAGGCGGCCCTGTTCACCCGCATGGCCAAGCTGGTCGATCGCATCAACACCCATCTGCGGGGCAACCCCTTGCACCTGACGGTGATCCAGCGCTTCATCCGCCACGGTCTTGCGCATCTGATCCAGATGGTTACCGACTATGCCGATCTGAAACGCCGCGCTCTGCCTGAGCATCAAGCACGCCTCGCGCAGGTTCTGGAACAGATCGAAGCGCTCGTCCCTATGCTCGAGGCCATCGACCGCGCTTGTATCGAGCGCGATCTTGCGTCGTTGGAAGTCAGCGTCGAGGTGATGGCCCAGCGCACTGCACCCCCCGAGGGCTGAGCGCCCTCCACCCACACGATTTCCGGCGGACCAGGGCTGACGGATCGTCAGGACCCGACTAAGCTTTCGCAAAAACCGGGAGGACGCCTGATGTCTGACACACCTGCCGTTGTTACCGATCACGCTCTGCCACCAACGCGCGACATCGCGCGGTGGGTCGCAAGCACCCGAGCCGATCAGATCGACGCGCTGTCGTTGCGCTGGGCGCGGCATTGCCTGCTTGATTGGGTCGCGGTCACCATTCCCGGCGCGCGCGAGGATCTGGTGGACCTTCTGATCGCCGAGGCGCTGGAAGACGGAGCGACAGGACCGATCCCCGCTGTGGGGCGATCAGAGACGCTTTCCCCAAGCTGGGCTGTGCTTGTCAATGGTACGGCGAGCCACGCGCTTGACTATGACGATGTGAACCGGCTGATGTTGGGCCACCCGACTGTCGCCGTCATGCCCGCCGTGCTGACGGCAGGTCTGGTCGCCGGGCGTGATCTCGATACGATCCTGCGGTCCTTTGTGATCGGCTACGAGGTTGCCTGCCTCGTCGGCAAGATGACGGGCGAAGAACACTACAACACCGGCTGGCACAACACCGCCACTGTCGGCACCTTTGGTGCCGTTGCGGGCACGGCGCATCTGCTTGGTCTCGATGAAGACCGGACGGCACATGCCTTCGGTGCCGCCGCGACCATGGCCGCCGGGCTTAAGGCGATGTTCGGTACCATGTGCAAACCCTTCCACGCGGGCCGGGCCGCGCAATCTGGGTACCTCGCGGCGCGGTTGGCGGCGCGCGGCTGGGTCGCCCGCGACAACGCTCTGGAATGTCCACAGGGCTTCTGGGACACGCAGGCGCCAGCCCCGGCACCGTTCCCCGTCGCGCAGCAGAGTAATCAGCGCTTCCAGATCCAGGACAACCTCTTCAAGTTCCACGCCGCGTGCTACATGACCCATTCGACGATCGAGGCCTGTCAAGCGCTGCGCCGGACCCACGGTTTGCAGCCTGAAACCATTGACCGCGTGCGCGTCCGCGTTGCCGAACAGAACCTGAAGGTCTGCAACATCGCCGATCCTGCGACGGGGCTCGAGGTAAAGTTCTCCTATCGCCACCTCGCCGCGATGGCTCTGTCCGGCGTCGACACCGCCGCGATCGACATCTACTCGGACGAAACGGCGAACCGGCCCGATCTGATGGTACTCCGCCAGAAGGTCGACGTGGAACCTCGCAAGGTCCGACATGACGAGGTCACCGGCGCCGAGGTCGTGATCGACGCTGCTGGCGCATCCTACACCAACGCCTTCAATGTCGGCGTGCCGTCGGACGATACGGACGCACAGGAGGTGCGCCTGTCAGCCAAGTTCGATGCGCTGGTTGTGCCGGTTCTCGGCGCGGACCGAGCCGCCACCCTGAAGGCGGCGGCTCTTGCCGGGACAGCTTCGCCAAATGACCTGCTGAAATCGACCCAAACATAGTTTCATCACTGGCGCGATCGCCAGACCTCGCCGACGTGTCTGGCGCCAATGCGCATAGCGGGAACTTCAGCACCTCCAGCCTGTCGTCCGGCTGAGCGAACAGCGCCTGTATGATTTCCTCATCCGGCCCGGTTTTGCGTCACACCTTTGAGAGGACGAGAGCAGATGTCGATATGGTCTTGCAGAGAATGTTATATTGGTACATTCATACCAAATGAAGAATGTTGAACGTGTACAAACCGGGGTTCGCCTGGAGAAGCGCCTTTTGAAGGTGCTCAAAGGGCTGGCCGAGCATCTCGATATGTCGCTGGGCGATCTGCTCGAAGGGATCGCGCTGCATAGCCTCGAGAACAAGGCGCCGTTCTCGGATGATACGCTCGAGCGCATCACCAAGCTCAGGGCGGTCTACGACCTCGACCTGACGGCTGCGGACAGTCACATGCTGAAGGAGGACGATCCATGAATATCAGTGCGAAGGCGTCCGCGTTCGAGCAAGGCACGCTGGACGCGGCCGGGTTCTCGCATCGGGACCACATCGCGGTCGCCATCGGCTTGTCGCAACGCTATTCCTTCACCAAGGCCGCACATCTCTACGCCAGCCGGATCGATGCTATGGCTCGCGCTGCTGGAGCGCCCGACAAGTTCAACACCACAATCACGCTCGCCTTCCTGGGCCTGATCGCCGAGCGGATGCAGACAACACCGCACGAAGACTTCGACACATTTCTCGACCGGAACACGGACCTTTTGGATCGTTCAGTCCTGTCGCGCTGGTATGGGACCGAGCGCTTGACCTCGGACCTGGCGAAACGGGTTTTCCTGCTGCCCGACCCGGCATGAAGGCTTTGTCTGGAAACATCGATCGAGAGCGAAATCGAACCTGTTCCAAATCCCGCAGAACCTGCTTAGCCTGAGCGTCCAGACAACACGACGGGCGACCATGCTTTCCAACTCCGCAGAAAAGATCCGCGCCGACGACCGGGCGCATTATCTTCACCCGTGGGACTCCCTCGAAGAGTGGGGCCAAGCCCAACGCTTTGTCGCTGCGCGCGGCGATGGCATCTATCTGTGGGATGCCGAGGGGCGGCGATACATTGACGGGCCGGGTGGGCAATGGTGCGTGAACATCGGCTATGGACGCCACGAGATGGCCGAGGTTGCCGCCCAGCAGATGATGGACCTGCCGTACTATTCGCCCTGGCTCGCGACGGCCGAGGCGCCTGCAGCGCTGGCAGCGAAACTGGCGGACCTGGCACCTGACGGCATGAACGCCGTTCAGTTCACGTGCGGAGGGTCGACCGCGGTCGATACCGCGATCAGAACCGTGCATTTCGTCAACAACCGGCGTGGCCTGCCGGACAAGAAAATCGTCATCGCGCGCGAGAAGGGCTACCATGGGTCGACCTTTCTGGCGGCGACCGTCTCGGGCAAAGAGCGCGACGTAAGTCACTTCGACATCTGGCGCGAGCGGGTGCACTTCCTGCCGGACGTGTCGCCGAACCTGCGCCCGGATGATGTCTCGCTGGAAGACTGGTGCGACCGGAAGGTCGACGATCTGGAACGCGCGATCATCAATATCGGCCCGGACCGCGTCGGCGCATTCATCGCGGAACCGGTGCTGTGTTCCGGTGGTGTGATCATCCCGCCGCCGGGTTATCATCAGCGCACGCTCGAGATCTGCCGCAAATACGATGTCTTCTATATCTCGGACGAGGTGGTGACCTCGTTCGGGCGCCTCGGCCACTGGTTCGCTTCGCAGGATGTCTTCGGGATCGAACCCGATTTCATCACGACGGCCAAGGGTCTGACCTCGGGCTACCTGCCATTGGGCGCGTGTCTTATACATGACCGTGTGCTCGACATGATCACCGGGCCCGACCATGACGTGCTGTTCCCGAACGGCTATACCTATTCCGGCCATCCGGTCTGCTGCGCCGTGGCGCTGAAGAACATCGAGATCATCGAGACCGAAGGCCTGCTCGATCATGTGAAAGCCGTCGCACCGCACTTCCTGTCACGGCTCGAGGCGCTGCGCGCCTCCCCAGTCGTCGGCGATGTGCGCGGCATCGGGCTCGTCGGCTGCATCGAGGGGATGCTTGGCGCCGGCGATACGCCGTTGGCCGTTCAGCGGGATCTCGGCGCACGGCTCGACGCTGTGTGCGAGGAGATGGGCCTGATCGTGCGCCCCCTGATCAATCGCGCCGTCTTCTCGCCCGCGCTGATTATCACAAAGACCCAGATCGACGAGATGTTCGACATTCTCGAGGTGGCCCTCGACCGTGTTGCCACAGAGTTTACCTGAGGATTGCCATGACCGAAAACATGCTCACCGACCGCGCTTTCACCGGCACGTCGCCCTTTGGGATGGTGGACCACGTCACCTATGCCGGGGCGCTCAGCTTCCTGCGGCGCCCATATTCCAAGGATCTGACCGACTCCGAGGTCGCGATTGTCGGTGTGCCTTACGATCTCGCCGTCACCGACCGGCCCGGCACCCGGTTCGGGCCACGCGCGATTCGGCAGGTCTCAAGCAAGCTGGCCTGGAATGGCGGGCCATGGCGCTGGGGTTTTGACCCGACCGAGGTGCTTCGCGTCACCGATTGGGGCGACGTGACCCTCGACAATGGTCGCCCCGACACGATCCCGGATCAGATCGAAACGCAGTTAGACACCCTGGTGGCGTCGAACGCGCGGCTTCTTTCGCTGGGTGGCGATCACTTCGTCACGTATCCGATCCTGAAGGCGCACGCGAAGAAACACGGACCGCTGGCGCTGTTGCAGTTCGACAGCCATTCGGACACGTGGCGCGAGGACGGCAAACGCATCGACCATGGCACGATGTTCTTCCACGCGGTGCAGGAGGGGATCATCGACGCCGAACACTCGGTGCAGATTGGGATCCGCTCGCGCAATCCAGAGACGCATGGACTGACAGTGCTGGATGCCGACTACATGATCGAGACACCGGTCCTCGAGATCATTGCGAAGATCGAGCAGGTCACGGCGGGCCGTCCGGTATATCTGACCTTCGACATCGATTGTCTCGATCCGTCCGCAGCACCCGGGACAGGAACGCCCGTTTGCGGCGGACCGAGCTTCCAGCGCGCCGAACGGATCCTGACCGAGCTAACCGGGCTCAACATCGTTGGCGCCGACGTGGTCGAGGTCTCGCCGCCCTATGACCATGGCGAAATCACGGCCTTGGCGGGCGCGACGGTCGGCTTGAACATCCTGTGCCTGTGGGCACACGCCAAGCAATCCAGCGCCTGAGAAGCGCGCCGATCACATCACCCCGCTGCGGGTCGTCCCGGCCTTGAGTCGGGACCGCTCGGAGCCGCAGAAAGGACCGCCTCAGTTCTTGCTCAATGCGTCGAGCAATCCCTTGATGACTTGCGCTCCGTCAATCTGCACCCGGTTCTGGCGGTTCTGCTGCTGGGCCTGCTGGTTGCTCTCGTTGACCAGCATCACAACGGTGTCGCTGTCCAGATAACCAGTGTCACCGATGCTGCGGCTGGATTGGTACCCCTTGATGGCCGCGCGGGTGCGATCGTCGAACACACCATCCTCCTGACCTGCCGCGAAGCCCAGGAACCGCAGGCGTTGTTCCACGGACTGCCTGTCTGGCTTTGAGAGCTTCAGAGCAGCTTCGGCTTTCTCATATCGAGCCTTCTCGGCAGCGGCACGTTCGGCACCCTCGATCTCGTCCAGCCGTGCCAGCGCTTGATCGCGATAGATCCCCTCGGGATATACGCCCAGATAGTCGCGATACGATTCGGCGGTATCCTGCTTCTTGGCGCGGTTGAAGATGCGCAACTCCTTGCGTGCCTGGGCATCGGCCTTCGCTTCGGCAACCTTGGCCAGCGCTGCGCGCGCGACCTTGGAATGCAGCCCTTCGGGATACTGCTCGAGATACGCGCGATACCCGTCCGGTTTGCCCTTCGCGCCGGTCGCCGACCAATACGCGTTGTCCTCCGCCTCGCGAATGCGGCGCTTCTCTTCCGCAATCCGCTTCTGCTCAGCGATCGCGGCATCGCCCTGGGCTTGCAGCTTCTCAACCTGCTCCGCGGTCAGCCAGCTGTTGGCTTCGAACCCGTTCTTGCCCTGCCAGCCGCGGATCGCCTTGCGTGAGCCGCGCCCGAACAATCCATCGATCCCGTTCGGGTCATGCCCCAGCGCCATCAGCCAGGTCTGGACCTGTCGTTTGCGGATGCGGCTGAGATTCAAATCCCGCTCGGCCTGGATCTCGGGCGGGACTGTCGGCTCAGCGGGCACGGCGGCGGTTGCATCTTCCAGACCCAAGCGTTCCCGCGCAAACTCGGCAAAGGCGCCTTTCGGATAACGCTCAAGATAAGCCGCATAGTCGTCAGCTTTGCCAGACCGTTCGGCGGTACGCCAATAGGCCAGCTCGATCTCGTATTCCAGGCCGCTCGTCTCGACGGGTTCCGGTTCGGGCACAATCGCGAAGTCGGCATCAGTCTCGCCGGATGAAAAGGTCGGGTCTCCGGCCCCTGAGGCAACGTCATTGGCGATCGCACCCGGTTGCAGGAACTGATCGATGATCAGACGGGCGAAGCGGCTTTCGCGCCAGTACGATCGGCGCACGGCTTCCCCTGGTTTGGCGGCAGAGACGATCAGAACGCCTTCGGGTGCTTCCAGTGCGTCGAGCCCCGGCTCGGCAAAATCCGTGGGTGTGAACCCGCGCAACTGCGCGCCGTCCAGGAACACGGTCGCCCGGCCGGCTTTCTCCGCCGCGATCCGCAGTACCAGATCCAGCGGCACACCGTCGAACAGCACATCAGTCAGCGTTTCAGCACTAGCGTCCGTCGGGGCGAGATAGGTCATGCCGCCGCTGCGGATCGCGTGGCCGGAATAGAAGAAAACGACCTCGGACCCGATCCCCGAGACGTCAGAGAACCCGCCGATTGCCTCGCGCATTCCCGCCCGATCCAGATCGGTCAGGGTCGTCACCTGCCAGCCCGCTTGGCTGAGCGCTTCGCCAACCGCCTTGGCATCGCGTACAGCGGTCTCAGCGGTCGGCGCGTTCTTGTAGTCGCCGTTCCCGATCACCAGGGCCACGCCGTCCGGCAGCGCCGGAGACGCCCATGCCAGGGTGATCAGCGCGGTTGTCGCCAGAAAGTGTTTCATTGGTTCCTCCCGATCTTTTTCAGCATCCACGCATGGATCCCGGTTTCTGACAAGATGCGCAGCGGCGGCGACAGAAACGTGGCAGTGACGGGGAAAGCTTGTGGCGCGGTCGTCAGATCCAGCACCAAAGGCCGATGCAAACATCCCAGATGCTGAGCGCTACGGCCCAGATCGTGACATCGACCAACGCAAGGACGATTAGCAGCGGCAGGCCGATCATCCGCAGCGCGACCCAAAGCGCAACGGGCGTCGGGCGTGGTCCGGGCGCTGAGATGCCCATGACGGATTTCGCATGCTTCGGCATGGTTCGATTAACCGGCGATTAGGTTATTCCGCGGTTAACAGAAGCATGGACATCCTGTGGAACCGGACGGCGCGCAAGACGTGGGAGGCATTGTCGGCGCCCGGCCATGCCATGCAGCAGAACTGGGCCTATGGCGAGGCTTGCAGAGCGCTTGGGTCCAGCGTCCTGCGCGCGGAAATCCACCGTGCCGGACGTCCCGTCGGGGTCATGCAGATCATCCATCGGCGGCTGTTCGGCCTGCTCCACGCAGCGGTCGGAACACGCGGGCCGGTCTGGACGGCATCGCTGGAGCCCGCCGAGATGACCGCAGCTCTGAGAGCCATGGCAAAGTCGCTCCCGCTGCCTAGCCTGCGGGGATTGTTTCTGACGCCAGACACCGACCGGGCCGACCCGTTGGCCGAGGCCCGATTTCGCCGAGTGATGACGCCTTACGCCACAGTCATGCTGGATCTGAAGCGCCCACCGGAAGGGCTGCGCGCTGCCTTGCACCAGAAGTGGCGCAATCGACTGGCCGCCGCCGAGCGGACAGGCCTGCTGATTCGACGGATCGACCGACAGCCGAAGCTTTACTCCTGGCTGCTCGAGGCCGAAATCGCGCAGCAGCGGCGCTTGAAATACCGCGCATTGCCGCCCGCCCTGGTCCCTGCCTGGCAGGCGGCTGGGGGTGATCTGCGCGTCTACACCGCCGAGAAAGACGGTCAGACCGTCGGCGCGATGCTGTTTCTGATCCACGGCAAGACTGCGACCTATCACATCGGCTGGAGCAACGATCAGGGCCGCGCCGCCTCGGCGCACAACCTTTTGCTGTGGACGGCGATGCGCAAGCTGCCGCGCCTGGGTATCGAGTGCCTCGACCTCGGCGGGCTGAACACGGACGACAGCCCCGGCGTTGCACGCTTTAAGCTCGGCACAGGCGGTTCGGTGAAATCGCTGTGCGGCACGTGGTTTCGGGCATGACTTTGTGCTGCGGTGCACTAAGGTTAACGGCAGGGAGGATTCGCCATGCGCCTGTTCGCCGTCCTTGCCGCCGCTCTTGCCATTTGCCTGCCCGGTCAGGCTGCGGCGAGCCTGTGTTACGCCTTCGTTGAAGACCTGCGACGCGATCTGCCCGGTGTTCAGTACGCCAAGCTTGAAACCGCGACTGATGCGATGCCCGTCTCGGGCATACCAGCAGGGACAGTACGCATCACCTATGTCGCGCATTCGACGTTCCGGATCGAGACCGCCGAGGGCGTGACCATCGCCACCGACTATTTCGGCACCGCCGGGCGCGACAGTGCCGGGGAACCGATCCGTCCTGACATCATCACCATGAACCACGCGCATGAGACGCACTGGACGGCTTATCCGGATCCAGAGATCCCCTATGTCCTGCGCGGCTGGGACCACGACGGCAAGGGCCCTGCGGATTACAAGCTGAAGGTGCGCGACGTGGTTGTGCGCAACGTCACGACGGATATCAGGGGCTGGGGCGCCCCCGAGGCTGACGGCAACTCGATCTTCATCTTCGAGGTTGCGGACCTTTGTATTGGCCACCTGGGTCACCTGCACCACAGGTTGACCGAGCAGCATTACGCCAAGATCGGTCGGCTCGACATCGTGATGGCGCCGGTTGACGGCACGATGACGTTGAACATTCAGGACATGATCGAGGTGCTGAAGACCTTCAAGGCGCGGATCGTGCTGCCGATGCATGCCTTTGGGAACTATTCGATGGAGCAGTTCCTGCGCGGCATGTCGGACGAATTCGCCGTGACCGTGCATGACGGACCGACGCTGGACGTCTCGTTCCAGACCCTGCCGCGTGAGGCGATGGTGATGTTTCTGCCGAACTCGCCGGGCAACGAACCGGACTTTGGGCTGGACTGAGAGCAACTGTCAGCCCGTTCGATCAGACTTCTTGAGTGTGAGGTGTCCTAATCAGGTGCTACTCTGACGCGCCTGCACTTTCCCTTAACCGAGCGAATCGCTATATAGGCGATCGCGGAGTGCAGATTGCACCGACCGTGTATTGGATGCCCGACACGCTCGGGCGCTATCAGGAGATCGAACGATCGCAAGAAGACCGCACCACGCGCCGCCGCAACGAGATACCGGCCCGCGCGTAAATCGGATGATCCGTGTCCCGGAAATCCGTCTTATCGATCACGAGGGAGAGAACCACGGCGTTATCCGCCCGGAAGACGCAGTGAAAATGGCCGAGGATGTCGGTCTTGATCTGGTCGAGATTTCTCCCAACGCCAATCCGCCTGTCTGCAAGATCATGGACTTCGGAAAGTTCAAATACGAGACGCAGAAGAAGGCGAACGAGGCGAAGAAGAAGCAGAAGGTGATCGAGGTCAAGGAAGTCAAATTCCGACCGAACATCGATACCCACGATTACGATGTGAAGATGCGCAACGTCACCAAGTTCCTGGAAGGTGGGGACAAGGTGAAGGTCACGTTGCGGTTCCGTGGGCGCGAGATGGCGCACCAGGAAATTGGCCGCGAGCTTCTCCACAAGATCTCGGGCGATATAGAAGGTCTCGGCAAGATCGAGGCGATGCCCAAGATGGAAGGCCGCCAGATGATCATGGTGGCCGCACCCGTAAAGACCTGAGGCGGCCGCCATGGTCGATCAGCCCCAGCCCCGGTGCGCGCCGGGGCTGACAGGCGGGCATGCCGATGGGCGCCTTGTGGCACCGTCGGCCGAACGCAATGAACAGCCGATCATCGATGCGCTGCATCCGGTCCTGTCGGATCGGCGTGGGGTCTTGCTCGAAGTCGGGTCCGGAACCGGCCAGCACAGTGCTGCCTTCGCACGGGCCTTTCCAATGATTGACTGGCTACCATCAGACCCGTTCGACGATCATCTCGACAGTATCCGGGCCTGGGGGCGCCATGCCAGTGTGCCGAACCTGCGGGATCCGGTTTGGCTGGATGCCGCCGAGGACTGGCCCCCGATGGAGCCGCTGATCGGTGTGATGTCGATCAATGTCATCCACATCGCACCCTGGGTTGTCGCGCAGGGGATCATGCGCGGCGCTGGCCGGATGGCGCCCGGCGGGGCGTTGCTGTTCTACGGCCCGTTCCGCGAGGGCGGTGCTCATACCGGCGAAGGCAATGCGCGTTTTGACGAAAGCCTTCGCGCGCAGGATCCGACATGGGGCATTCGTGATATCGCGGACGTCACGGTCGAGGCCGCGCGGCATGGCTTTGACGCGCCCGAGGTGACGGTGATGCCAGCCAACAATAGGCTGGTCTACTTCCGAAAACGGTAGGGTGGGCGCCCCGCCCACCCTTTGCAGTGCTTATTCGACGGTGACGGTGATCCGCTCGGACATCACGGGCTTGTTGTGCGGCACGTGGCTCCAGTCGCCGAGCACCAGTTGCAGCGTATGGGTGCCCTTCGGCAGCTCGACCGTGGCTTCGGTCTGGCCGCCACCAAAGTGAATGTGCTGCTCGTCCGCTGGAATTCCGTATTGCAGTTCTTCACCTTCGATCTTCTCATTGACGATCAGGTGGTGGTGACCCGTGTTGTCTTTTTCTATCCCTGCGGGTGCGATGCCCATTCCCGAAAGGCCGAACTGGATGAAGACCGGGCTTTTGACCGTGTCGCCATCCTTCAGGTTCACGAAGTAAACCTTCGCATCTTCGGCGGAGGGTGTCCCTTCGGCCATTGCAGGCATGGCCCCAAAGCCCAGCACAGTCGCGAATACGGCGGCAAGCATACGTTTCATTGTAATTCCTCTCTCTCGGACTAGCGTTTTGTTGAACGGCGCCTCAGCGGCGCTGAAAGTAAGAACACCCGGGCCGAAGAAAAATTCACATCATGAAAACAAAAAATGACCGGGTCGTGCGTGAAGGGTTGCCGGACTTGATGCCAAGGCTCTGGCGCTACGGGATGGTTCTGACGCGAAACACCGAAGACGCGGCCGAGCTTGCGCAGGCCACGGCGATGCGGGCGCTCGAGCGGTCTGGGCAGTTTCAGCCGGGCACGCGGCTGGACCGCTGGTGCTTCGCGATCCTTGGTTCGATCTGGAAGAACGAGCTGCGCAGCCGGTCGGTTCGGCGGGGCGAAGGGCTGGTTCCGGTCGACGAGGCCGCGCTTTCTGACACGGCGCCTCACGTCGATGTGAATATTTCTGCGCGTGAGGTGTTGTCGAAGATGATGGAATTGCCGGAGGCGCAGCGCGAGACCATGTTTCTCGTCTATGTGGAAGGGTACACTTATGCCGATGCGGCTGAGCGTCTGGCGATTCCGGTTGGAACGGTGATGAGCCGGTTGGCGAATGGCCGCCGCCGGGTGAACGAACAGATGGGATCGGACTGACCGTGATGGATATGACGCCCCTGACGGACGAACAGATCGTGGCGTTTCTGGATGATGCTCTTCCCGCAGAGGAGCAGGCTCGGGTTGCGCTGGCGGCAGCCAACGATCCGTCAGTTGCCAAGCGGATCGAGCGCCTCGCCGTCGATCGCGATGCACTGAACGCCGGGTTCGATGCCATGCTGGCCGTAGCGCCGCTGATTGCGGTTCCCGATGCGCCTGCGAATGAACCCGGTCAACCGTCCGGCTGGAGGCACTGGGTTTTGCGCGGATCGGCAGCGGCGGCGATCTTTGCTGTCGGCATCGGTGCCGGACTATTCCTGGCGCGCACCGATGCTCCGGATGACTGGACCGTCGCGGTCGCCGATTACCAGGTGCTTTACGCGACCGAGACGCTGACGACCTTGCCGCTGCCCGACGCGGCTCGGCGGACCTCTCTGGCGCGCACCGGTGCGGCGCTGGGTCTGGAACTGACGGAAGACGCCCTGGCGGTCTCTGGGTTGGCGTTCCAGCGCGCGCAGATCCTGTCCTTCAACAACGCACCGCTGGCGCAGCTCGCGTTTCTGGACTCGAATGGGACACCCTTTGCTCTTTGCTTCCGGCGGATCGATGCCGAAGACAGCGCGCCTGTGACGGAAGACCTCGCCGGGTTGGCGTCGGTCACCTGGCATCAGGATGGATTTGGGTTCATCCTGATCGGGGGTGACGACGCGCAGGCCGTCGAATCCTGGCAGAAACAGTTCGCGGATCGCATGGGCACGTGAGGCCAGGCTCGCGATTGCATTGCGGGCACGATCCGATAGGCTGATTGCATGGCACATGATTCAGACACCACGGGGCGCAGCTGGCACGACATGGGCGGGCTCGACGCCGGAGCGATCGACCTGAGCGAACACGACTATGCGTTGTGGGAAAAGCGGGTCGACGCGCTGCGCCAGATTGCGAACGACAAGGGGTACTTCACGGTTGACGGTTTACGGCGCACGCTCGAGGACATGGGAGAACAGGCGTTTGAGACCATGACCTATTACGAGCGCTGGATGGCCGCGACGACCAAGAACCTGATCGATGCGGGCGCGTTTTCGATCGAGGAACTCAACACCAAGATGGAAGAGGTCAAGGGCCGTGGCCCGACCTATGGCGAGGCGCAGGGCTCGGGCGAATAAAGCACGCATGCCAAAACGCATCGCGGCTATTGAGGCCGGATGTTGATCGCGCGTACTCGAGAAATGATTGGGCATCTTCGGCGCCCGGATGTGGTTATCCACGTGATGTCTCTCGCCAGGTCGCACCCTGTCGGTATCCATCTGAAAACGGCGACTGGCCAGTCACCTTGAACGCAACCGAACGCTTGTTCCGCGAACGGGACACCGGCTCTCGCGGAAGGTGAAGTGCTCCAAGGAAACCGGACAACGAGCTACGGTGCATCACAGACCTACGAAGGGATACGAGGCTGGCGAGACGCCGGAAGTTTACGAACCAGTTTTAAACCACGGTGGCGACTGAGTCGCTGCGCGCCAACGAGACGATCCAGGAGATTGCTGTGCGGCATCAGGTTCATCCAAACCGGGTGGGTACGTGGAAGCGTCAGGCCGTCGAGTGCATGGCTGATGCATTTGCGCGCGGAATACGTCCGATGGTCCGAGCGAGGCGGAGATGAAGGAACTGCACGCCAAGATCGGGGTGAGCATGTGAACGTCATCGGTCCGAGAGAACATGTGAACGGCAGTCGAGAACGATTCTTGTTCAAGGGCTCAAGCGATGAGCCCGGCAAAGAAGAAGGCGATGATCCGGCGCGACCCCAGGCTCAACATCAGCCAGCAATGTCGGTTGGTCAAGCTGAGCCGGTTGGCCTTCTATGACGCGCCGGTCGGGGACGATCCGGTGACGCTGGAGCCGATGAAGCAGATCGACCGGGTGTTCACGAAGTTCCCGTTCTCCGGCAGCCGCCAGATCGCCGCCTATCTGCGCCGGGACGGTTTCATCGCTGGCCGCCACCGCGCGCGTCGTCTCAAGGTCACGGTGGGTTTTGAGGCGATCTACAGACACCCCAGAGTCAGCCAGCCACATCCGCAGCACCCGGTCTATCCCTATCTGTTGAGGAAGATGGCGATTGATCGACCGAACCAGGTCTGGTGCACCGACATCAGCGTCATCCCTGGTCGGCACGGCTTCCTCTACCTCGTGGCAATGATGGATTGGGCGACGCGGAAGTGAGCCTTCTGCACTGAGTTGGTCCACTGTTATGTTTGGGAAAACGGAGGATCA
>ERZ1740062.121-NODE-121-length-60496-cov-7.143479_pt1 | contig 60496 bp, 52 predicted proteins | sample MGYA00581741_ERZ1740062 | MGnify/ENA primary metagenome ERZ1740062 (study PRJEB43018, sample SAMN04849747) | marine metagenome | isolation source: floating plastic debris | place: Pacific Ocean | collected 2008-09-01 | study: EMG produced TPA metagenomics assembly...
CACCGACCGCTTCGCCCTCAATGGCGCGCGCTTCGCCATCGAACAGGCGACCGCACGCTCGGCGACGACCGATGCGGAAGTCGCCCTGGTGGTCGACGGCAGCACCTTAAGCGACGGACGTTACACCCTCGCCCTGAACGATGCGGCGGTGCTCGCCGGAGAACTCGGTGTCGCCACCACCGGGAAGGTCAGCGCCAGCGGCACGCTGGCCGGCCCGTTCGACGCCCTTGAGCTCGACGGCACCATGCGGCTGGAACGGCTGACCATAGAAGAGCAGGCTCTCAGCGACCTGTCGGGGACCTATCGCCTGACGCTCAAGGGCGCCGATATCGACGGCCCGGTGAGCGTCGCGCTGAACAGTCCCTTCGGCCCCGCCGAGGCCGCCGCCGAGCTGCGGCTGCGCAGCGACGCCCTCACCCTGGCGGGTTTGCAGGCCGAGCTGCCGCAGGCCACCGTACGTGGCGCACTGAGCGTGCCGCTGGACGACCGCCCCATCACCGCCGATCTGAATGGCGACATCGCCGACCTGCGCCCCTGGCTGGAGATCGCCGGCCTGTCCGGCGGCGGCAAGGGCACAGTGACGCTGCAATGGAACGCGCCCGGCGCGGCCGCGCCGGTCGTGGCCGCGGCCAATCTTTCCGGTGTCACCCTGCTGCTGGAAGCCGACGCAGCGCCGGTCAAGGCCGACCGCCTGACCGTCACGCTGCAGGCGCAGGACCCGGCCCTGACAGAGCCAGGCGACATAAAGGTCGCCGCGGAAACGCTGCGCTGGAACCGCCTGACCCTGAAGCGGCTGGAGGCTACCGGCAAGGGCACCGCCAGCGCCCTCGACGTCACCCTGAAAGCCGACGGCGAATGGATCGACCCGCTCGCGCTGACCGCCGCCGGCCGCATCAGCCGGCAGGCCGATACGCTGACCGTCGTCCTCAGCCGGGCCGAGGGAAAACTGTTTGGCCAGCCGCTGGCCTTGCGGGACACCGCGACCCTCACCCTCGACCCGGCGGCAACGCGGCTGGACAATCTGGCGCTCGCCTCCGGCGACACCACCTTGACCGCCGATGCCCTGCTGGGCGACGGCCGCATCGCGGTGACCGCGGCACTGAATGCCCTGCCGCTGACCAGCGTCGACGCCTTCTGGGAAAGCGAACTGGACGGCGTGGTCTCCGCCGAGGTGAACCTGGACGGCCCCTTCGCCAATCCGCAGGGCAGCGCGCGACTCAATGTCAGCGGCCTGCGCCCGCGCGATGCCAAGGACACGCCGGAACTCGCGCTCGACGCCACCGCGCAGTGGCAAGACGGGCGCTTGAGCGCCAATGGCAAACTCGGCGGCGCCAAGATCGCCGCGGCCACCTTCCAGGCCGACGCGCCGCTGCAGCTGACGCCCGACGGCAGCGTGTCGATGCCGCCGGATGGCCCCCTCACCGGCCGCTTCGACTGGAGCGGCGACATCACCACCCTGCTGCTCTTCGTGCCGCTGCCGCAGCACCGGCTGAACGGCGAGGCGGCCATTGCCGTCACCGTCGACGGCACGGTGGCGAACCCACATGCCGAGGGGCAGATCGCGCTGGAGAACGGCCGTTATGAAAATCTCGAAACCGGCACCGTCCTGAACGCCCTGGCCCTCACAGCAGACGTCAGCGACGACAAGGTCACCCTGGCGAACCTGAGCGCCAACGACGGCAACGGCGGCAAGGTCAGCGGCAGCGGCAGCATGGCGATCGACCCGGAACGGCACTTCCCCTTCGACATCGCCATCGGCCTCGAGAAATTCCACGCCGTCCGCCGCGACGACGTGACGGCCGTCACCAGCGGCAAGGTGGCCCTCGACGGCGATCTCGACGCCCCTCGGATCGAAGGCCGCTTCACCACCGAGACGGTGGAAATCAGCCTGGCAACAAACCTGCCGCCCAACGTGGTCAGCCTCGACGTCGTCGAGATGAAAGACGGCGTGGTGCAGACGCCGCCGCCAGAAGAAGAAACCGCCGCGCCGTTCGACGCCACCCTCGATATCGTCATCGAAATGCCGCGGCGGGTCTTCGTGCGTGGCCGTGGCCTCGATTCCGAATGGGCCGGCAGCCTCTCGATCCAGGGACCGACAACATCGCCGACGGTAACCGGCGAGCTGAATCTGGTGCGCGGTTTCATGTCGGTGGTCGGCAAGCCCTTCGATCTCACCGCCGGCAAAGTGACGCTGCCCGAAGGTGCCGATAACGAGCCTGCCCTCGACGTAACCGCGGTGCACAAGGGCAACGAGCTAACCGTCACCGCACGTCTCAGCGGCCCGATATCACAACCTGAATTGATACTGAGCTCGGTACCCCAGGTGCCGCGCGACGAGATCGTCTCCCGCGTGCTGTTCGACAAAGGTGCCGCGCAGCTGACCGCCGCCGAAGCGGCTCAGCTCGCCATTGCCCTGCGCGACCTGACCGGCCAGGGCGGCGGGGTCGACATCCTGGGCTTTGCGCGCCGCACCCTGGGCGTCGACGTGCTGCGCGTGGAGACGGCAGAGGGCGGTGACGCCGCCGTCGAGGCGGGCAAGTACCTGACCGACGAGGTCTATCTGGGTGTCAAACAAGGGGCCAGCTCCCAGTCGAGTTCGGCCGGGGTCGAAGTCGAACTGACGCCTAACATCACGGTGGAGAGCGAAGTCACCGGCAGCGGCGCCGCCAAGTCCGGTGTGCGCTTCCATTGGGACTACTGAGCCGCTAACCCTGCGCGGGATGCTCCTGCGTCTGCACCGGGATCGGCTGGGTGACCAGCAGATGGCGGTGCGGATAGGGGATCTCGATGCCGTGTTCCTTGAAGGCATCCCACACCGCCAGCAGCACCTCGCCCTTGATGTTGGCGACGCCATCCTGCGGATCGCGAATCCAGAAGCGCAGCACGAAATCCAGCGATGAATCACCAAAGCCCGTCAGGTGACAGACCGGCGGCGTTTCCTTGGCGATGCGTGACGGCCTGGACGCCGCCTCCCGCGCGATGCGGCGGACTTCGTGCGGGTCGCAGTCGTAGGAGACACCGAAGGTGATCTCCATGCGCACCAGTTGGTTGGTGAAGGACCAGTTGACCACCTGGTGGGTGATCAGATCCTCGTTGGGGATCAGGTATTCCTTGCCGTCGCGCGTGACCACGGAGACGTAGCGGGCGCCCAGCGAGGAAATCCAGCCGAAGGTGCTGCCCAGTTCGATGACGTCGCCCGGCTTGATCGACTTGTCGAGCAGCAGGATGACGCCGCTGATCAGGTTGGAAACCACCTTCTGCAGGCCAAAGCCGATTCCGACGCCGACGGCGCCGGAGAAAACCGCCAATGCCGTCAGGTCGATACCGACGCTGTTGAGGGCGATCACCACGGCCAGGGTGATCAGGGTGATCTTCAACAGCTTGCCGAGCAGCACCTGGACCGAGGGCGTCAGGTCCGGAATGCCACTGATCCGGCGCTCCAGGAAGCGCGATACTGTGGCGGCCACCCACAGCAGCAGCGCCAGGGTGAGCACGCCCTTGACCACCGTCAGCAGGGAAATACGCAGGTCGCCGAAGGTAAACGCCAGGGAATCGAGCAACGTCACCGTCGGATCGAGCAGTTCGGTGATATTGAGCGCGGCGATCGCCCAGGCGCAGAAGGCCAGGGTCCGCGCCAGCGCCGGGTTGCGGACAAAGGTGGTGACCAGACGGATCACGACCCAGGCGGTGAGCAGGCTGGCGACGACACTGATCAGGTAACTGCGGCTCGGCCATGTGCTTTGCCGCATGGCAGCCAGGGCGATCCACAGGAACAGCAGATAGAGAAACGGCGAGAGGAGCGACGGCAGCACCTTCACCTGGGCGGCAAAGCGCGCGGGGACGGTACTGCGGCCGATCCAGGCGACCACCAGCGGCTGCAAGCGACGGGCCAGCAACAGCGACAGCCCGAACAAGCCGACCAACAGGGCAACCTGGATCAGGGTCCACACATTGGTGACGTTCTGCAGCAGCCAGTCGCCGGCAAACCGAAGGGTGGCCGTCATCTGATCCATATCGAACAGGTCTTCCAAGTCGGCCTACCCCCTCCGCGCTGCGTGCCGCAGCCCTTCCAGAGTAGTGCGAAGCGGCCAGCTGTTGAACCCGCCATGACGCCGCGCAACGCCGGCAGGCGCCGGACAAGGCGGACGCCACGCCCTAATAAGTATTCAACCAAAGCGGTCTTTACCATAAGAATGCAGTATATATCGGGTAATATTTTATTAATTTTGAAAATAGAAAATTTTATATAAATATATATAATATGCATCTATAGTTTTAAATGAAATAGATTGCGAATTATTACTGAACAGGTAATCTTTTAGTCACCATGATGCGAACCATTACAAAATCCATGGCCCTGTTATTGGTCTTCGTTGCGCAGGCGGCACTCTTTGGCCTCGTGGCCTGGCTGTCGTATCTTCACAACGTCGACAATGGGCCGCGCCTGGGCCGGGAGCTGTCCATCGCCGAATGGCGGATGGACCTGATGGCCCTGCTCGCCGCGCTGGCGCTGACGACTGCCGCGCTGGTTGTGCTGGTCTTGCGCCTCTATCGCCAGCAGGCGGTAACCAGCGAGAGCGAGCAACGGTTCCGCCGCCTGATCGAACAGTCAATCGACGGTGTCGTCATCCACCGGGACGGCATCGTGCTGTTCGCCAACGATGCCATGGCCGCGATCCTGGGGCTGCATAGCGGCGCCGAACTGACGGGCCGCTCGCTGTTCCAGTTCGTCCCGCAGGACCCGCGCAACCGTGGCCGCACGCGCCGCTGGAACACCGGCAGCAGCGGACAGCCGCTGGCCCGCAGCCGCCGTGAAGGCCGCACCGCCGATGCCAGGACCGTCCACCTCGACATCCTGTCCCAGCCGGTTGACTGGCGCGGCCTTCCGGCCATCCGATCCACGGTCAACGACGTCACCGATCAGGTCATCCTCGCTGAGCGGGAGCGTCGGCAAACCGCCATCCTTTCCGCCGTGAACGATGCCCACTCGATCTATCTGAACGAGACCCGGGCGGGCCTGTCTTTCGACCAGCTGCTCACCAAGATCCTGCAGATCAGCGGCTGCGAACACGGTGTGATCGCGGAGAAGGTCGACGACGCGCAAGGCAACACCACGATCCGCATCCTCGCGGCCTCCGGCACCACCGATACCGGCGGCGGCCAGGGTACCGAAGACAGCGACGGCGTGGCGAGCCATGGCCTGCAGGCCTTCCTCGGCGAGCCCACGCTGACCGGGTCGGTGACCATCATCAACCAGGTGCAGGGGCATCCCGCCGCCGGCCCGGCAGATGTTATCGGAGCAGACGTCATCGGGGCGGCGGGCGCGGCGGTCAGCAACGTCATGCTGCTGCCGCTAAAGCTGGACAAAGAAGTCCTCGGCGAGATTGCCCTGGCAAACCGCGACGGCGGTTTCAAACAGGACCTGGTCGGCGAACTGTCACCGATCCTCCAGGCGATCACCCGCATCGTCGCCGATTACCGCTCGACCCGCCTCCGCGAAGCCGCCGAGCAGGCCTCCAAGCTGAAATCGGTGTTCCTGGCGCATATGAACCATGAATTGCGCACGCCGCTGTCGGGCGTGATTGCCAACCTGGAACTGCTGCGCGACACCAGCCTCTCGACCGAACAGCACGAGCTGGTCCATGCCTCGATGAGCGCCGGCAAGGGCATGCTGAGCGTGATCGGCAACACGCTCGATCTCTCGAAGATCGAGGCAGAAGCGCTGACCCTCGATACGGCGGAATTCGATCTCGCCGCGATGCTGGAGAGCATCAGGTCGATCTATCAGGCCGCCGCCCAGGAGAAGCACACGACACTGTCGACCTCCGTCTGCGCCTCGGCACCCTGTCACGTGGTCGCCGACGAGATGCGGCTGCGCCAGATCCTCTCCAACCTGGTGAGCAACAGTGTGAAGTTCACCGCCATGGGCCGCATCCGCCTGTCGGTCCGCGCCGAGCAGACCGGCGCGCAGACCGCCTGGCTGCACTTCACGGTCGACGACACCGGCATCGGCTTCGCGCCGGAAGAGGCCGGCTTCCTGTTCAAGCCGTTCCAGCAGGCGAACCAGTCCATCACCCGTGACTTCGGCGGTACCGGCCTGGGCCTCGCCATTGCCCACAAACTGGTTGCCCTGCACGGCGGCGAAATCGCCTGCGATGCGGCACCGAGCAAGGGCTGCAGCTTCACCGTCAGCATCCCGGTCACCGTCACCGACTGGAACCGCCCGCCGGCGCCCCGCCTGGACGATTACGCCATCGTCGTGCTGGCGCCTCAGTCGCCGCCGGCGGCGGAACTGGTCGATGGTCTGCGAGCGGCCGGCGCCCTGATGCAGGTCGTCGGCGACCCCGCGAACATCCGCACGGTGGCGCCTGCTGGCAGCCAGCGCCAGCCGGTCCTCGTCGTTGACTGGGCCTGCACTGCCGAGCGGGCGGAAGCCCTGGTGGCCGACCATGGCAGCGGCTTCGCCCGCATCCTCGCCGTCGTACCGCACGGCGACGCCCGCCGCCGGCGCCGCTGGCTGAAGGCCGGCGACATCGGGGTCATCGCGCCGCCCCTCACCGCTGCCGGCCTCGCCGCCGCCCTCGGCGATACTCGCCGGGTTACGACGATCGACCGCAAGGCCGAGCGGGAGGATCCGATGGCCGGGGTCCATATCTTCACGCCCGACGGCGCGCCGCGGCTGCTGGTCGTCGAGGACCAGCCGATGAACCAGAAGGTGCTGCAGCGCCAGTTGGAGCGTCTGGGCATCGACTGCCAGCTGGCGGAGAATGGGCAGGCCGCACTCGATCTGCTGGCCCATATCCACTACGACGTCATCATCACCGACTGCTCGATGCCGGTCATGGACGGCCTGGAACTGACCCGGCGTGTGCGCGCACAGGAAGCCGAGGGGCGGCAACGCAGCACGATCATCGCGCTGACCGCCAACGCCATCACCGGCTCCGCCCAGGCCTGTTACGAAGCCGGTGCCGATGCCTATCTGTCGAAACCGCTGAAGCTTGCCGAACTGTCTGCCACGCTCATGCAGTGGCATAACGCGGCGCCCGCGACGAACGCCGGCAACGACGGCACGAACGTGGGTGACAAAGCCGACGCCACCGCCTCGCCATCTGAAGACGACGCGGCACCGGCGATCGACCGCGCTGCGTTGGCCCGGCTTATCGGCCAGGACGACCCGGCGGCGATCGACCAGATCGCCCGTGAATTCTTCTATAGCTGGCAGGACTCGCTCTCCGCCCTCGACCACCTGCTGAAACAGCAGGACGCCGAGGGGCTTGCCGAGGCGGCCCATGCCGCCAAGGGCACCGCGCACTACGGCGCGGCGGAGCGCCTTGCCACGGTCTGCGCCTCCCTGGAGGCCCTGGCCAGATCGGAACGCTGGACGGAAGCGGCGGCGGCCGTCCAGGACTTGAAATGTGAGACTCGCCGCTTGCAGACTTCTTTGACTACATCGGGACTGATTCAACATGAGCAACTCCGGAGCGCCTAAGGTCGTCCTTATTGCCGACGACCAAGCCTTCATCCGCTCGCTGCTGGTTTCGATGCTGCGAGATCTCGGATACAAGACGCTGGAAGCCTCTGACGGCAACCACGCGATGCAACAACTCGGCCTGCGGCCGCACGCCGCTATCCTGGACCACCGCATGGCCGGCCTGACGGGATTGGAAATCCTGCAAGCGGTCCGCTGCGGCAGCACCGGCTCACCGCGCGCGCTGCCGATCCTCATGCTGACAGGCAACGCCGACGAACACATCGTCCGGGTCGCTGCCGACCTGGATGTCTCGGCCCTGCTGTCCAAACCGGTGTCGAAGGTCCAGATGCGCGCAAGGCTGGACAGCGCCTGCAAGATGCCCACCCGGCTGAAGCCGATGGCTCACTACGCGGGCGTGAACGTCCTGCCCGCCGAGTGCAACCCGACGCCGCAGAAGACGAGCAATGCCTGGATCCTGCGGGACACGATCTTCCCCCGCGAAGAACCCTTCGCACCGCACCAGAGACCGCCCAAACAAAAGGGCAGCAGCATGAGCGGCGAGGAAATGCACTACAGCCGGATCGAACCCGGCATGGTCCTCTCCAAGGACGTCCACAACACCAGCGGCCGCCTGTTGCTCGCCGCCGGCACCGAGCTGTCGGAGGACACGGTCAAGCGCCTGAGGGGTATCTGCGAGGACAATCCGACGCTGCGTTATCTGAGCGTCCAGCCGGCCCGCAAGGCGGAGATTTACGCTGCCGTCAGCGGCCAGGACGCCAAAAGCAGATGACGGCGGCCCCGGACCCTGCGGTCAGACGATCGGCGCCTCACCGGCGAGCTCCGAGGTAAGGCCTCTTTCATAGGCCGCCTCCGGCTCGAAATCGTCGAGCGAGCGGGCAACGATCTGGGTGCCTTCGTGGCGCGCGATGTGGAACAGGGCATCGCCCTCGTGCACCAGCGGAATGTTGCTGCGCCCGATGATCACGCCGCTGGCGCTGGCCCGAACCTCCGCCTCGTTCTCCCCGAAGGGGTCGGAGATCACGCCGAGCAGTTGCCCCTCGCTGACCGCGCTGCCCAGCGCCGCGGCCGCGCGCAGCAGACCGCTGTGCGGCGCGCGCACCCATTTGCTGGAACGGATGACCAGCGATTTGATCCCCCTGGACCGGCGCGACGTCGGCGGCAACATCTCCAACAGACGCATGGCCCGCACCACGCCCTTCACGCCCGCGCGAATGCAATTCTCATCAAAGCGCAGGGCCTCGCCCGCTTCGTAGACGACGACCGGCACCGAAAGCCCGGCAGCCGCCTCGCGCAGACTGCCTTCACGAAAGCCGGTATTGATGATGAAGGGCACGCCGAAGGCCTGGGCCAGCCGCGCGGTCTCCGGATCATCCAGGTTGGCACGCACCTGAGGGAAGTTGTCGCGGTGGATCGCCGCGGTATGCAGGTCGATGCCATGGGTCGAATTGGCGACGATCTCGTCGAGAAAGATGCGGGCCAGACGCCCGGCCAGTGAGCCCTGTGCCGAGCCTGGGAAACTGCGGTTGAGGTCGCGCCGGTCCGGCAGGTAGCGCGACTGCGAGACGAAGCCCAGCACGTTCACGATCGGCACGGCGATCAGGGTGCCCTGCAGGCGTTTCAGCGCCGTCAGCCGCAGCAGCCGCCGAATGACTTCGACGCCGTTGATCTCGTCGCCGTGCAGCGCCGCGCAGACGAACAGGGTCGGCCCCGTACGGCGCCCGCAGATTACCTGGATCGGCATGGTGATCGGCGTGTGGGTGGACAGGTCGGTGACCGGCAGATCGATGGTCCGCCGCTCGCCGGGCATCACCTCGATACCGCCGATGGTGATGGATTTCTTGGACTCCCGCCCCGTGGGACTCTGCCCCTCGGACGTCCCATCCTTGGTTTTGCCGCCTTTAGGCTTTCGACTGGGCCGCTTCGGCGCGCCGGGCATCGTCTCCAATTTGCTCATCTTGCGCTCACTGCCGGCGGCCAGCGGGCACCCCATGCACCCGCGGCGGTCGACCCCGGGAGTCTCGCCTTTTACAGCATGGACATCAACAGGGTTGCGATGCCAAGGAAGGAGAAGAACCCGGCGATATCCGTCACCGTGGTCAGGACGATCGACGAGGACTGGGCGGGATCCTGCCCCAGCCGCTTCAGGACAATAGGCACCACGGCGCCGGCAAAGCCGGCTGCCACCATGGCCAGCACCATCGACAGGGCGATCACGATCACCAGGCCGGCAGAGCCGCTCCACAGGTAAACGCCCAGGCCGCAGGTCACGGCGATTGCCAAACCGTTGACCAGACCGACCTGCACTTCCTTGACTGTGACGCGGAGCCAGTCGCGCAGGGTGATCTCGCGCAGAGCCAGGCCGCGCATGGTGACCGCGAGCGCCTGCGCCCCGGCGTTGCCGGACTGCCCCGCGACCACCGGCAGCAGCACCGCCAGAGCTGTCACCTGGGCAATGGTATCCTCAAAGAGGCCGACCACCGCAGCGGCCAGGAACGCGGTCAGCAGGTTCACCTGCAACCAGGGGAGCCGCTTGCGAACGGCGAACATGGCCTTGGACAGGGCACGTTCGTCCTTGCTGGCGCCGACCATGGTCTGCAAGTCATCACTGGCGACTTCCTGCAAAGCCTTGATCAGACTGGTATAGCGCACCACGCCAAGCAGCCTCCCCTGGAAGTCCGTCACCGGAACGCCCGGCTGGCGCGACCGCTCCAGGATGTCGACCACCTCGTCGCGCGGCGCGATCGCCTGCACCACGAGTGTCACCGGTTCGGCGATGTCGCGCAGATATTGCGCCGGTTCCGCAATGGCCAGGTCGTGCAAGGCCACCCGGGAGGTAAGGCATTGCTGGTCGTCGACCAGATAGATCGCCTGCAAGCCGCGTAGCTTCGAGCGTCGCAGCCGCTCCAGGGCCTGCGCCACGGTGAATTCCGGCCGGAACACGCCGATCCGCGTCTCCATCAGGCGCCCGGCGCTGTCGTCGGGAAACCGCATCAGTTCCTGCAGTTCGCGCTGCAGAGCCGGATCGAGCGCGGCGATGCGCCGCTGGCGCTCGCCGTCGTCGAACTGGCCCAGGATGGTCAGTGCAATGTTCGGGATGATCGCGGAAAGGACCGCGGTCACCAGCGTATCCGGCAGATGGGCCAGCACGGCCGCTGCAACGTCGGGCGCCATGGTCTCGATGAGAGAGGCGATGGCACCCGCCGGCTGGCCGGCCAGCGCCTGGGCGACTTCGCCCGGCGGCATCGCCTCGACCTGCTTGGCCGCGCCAAGCGGGAAGTCACGCAGGTAGACACGGTTCAGTTCAGCGACCGCGTTGTCGAGATGACCGTTCATGGCGCCGCCCCCTAGCGCTCTTCCGGCTCATTCGACAGGCGCGACAAACCCGGTTCGGTCGCCGCCACCTGCAGAAGGCCGGAAAGACTGATCAGGAAGGCCTGCGCCATATGCATGACGACCATGTTGATCCGAAGCTCGCCGCCGGCACCGTGCTGGATATCCAACCCCTCGCGCAGGCTTTCAAAGCGCAGGCTGCCGACAAGACGGCGGCGATGATCGGTAACCGGTAGGGCGAGCGTGCTGTCCCAGGCCTCCAAGGCGACAATCGAACCGAGACTCGCCTGTGGGGCGATGCTCACCACGTCGCGCCGCATGACCTCGCTGAGCAAGGCCGTGTCGGCGGCGGCCAGCAGAGCATCGAGTTCGGCCGCGCCGAGCAGCCGGTGATCGTCATCGATCACGAAAACACTGGAGGACAGGCGGCCCCCCAGCCCGCGCAGCTGGCGCAGGCAGTCGCCGATGCGGGTATGCGGCGGGAACGTTGCGTGGGGAGCCTCCATCCAGGCCCCCACCGTCGACGGGTCATACGAGAGATAACGCGAGAGCACGGCCGCCTGGCGGCGTGGCGCCGCCTTGAGAACCGCCTGTTGGGCGGGCGGCGACAGCGCCCGCATCAGTAAGGAGCGCGCGTAGGCCGGCGCGTGGTTCAGCAAGGCGACGGCCTTCGCCGGTGCCAACTGCTCCAGCACGGCCGCGGCGTGCAACGGCTGCATCAGGGCCATGACCTGCGCAACTTCTTCTTCCTCGAGATTGATCACGAAGGCCGCGACATCGGCGGAAGAGATCTGGTCCAGGGCATGGGCCGCACTGGCCGGCTGGTCCCTGACAAAGGCCCTGCTGAGTTCGACGGCCCTATTCATGGGCAGGGACCTCCGCCAGCAGCGTCGTCGGCTGGTCGTTAAAGACCTTTGCCGGGATCGTTACCCGGCCCTTCGCGGTCGCCAAGACGACGCTGATCGGTGTCAGCTCGATGATGTCGCCTTCGATCTCGCCGATGATCGCCCGCTGTCCCGGCGCATAGTGCTGCTGCAGGTAGTGTGCGGCAATGAGGTTGCTGACGAAGCTGCGTGCGCCCAGCGCGAAGGCCAGCGCCAGGGCCCCGGTAATCGCCGCCGCCAGAATGGCGATGAGGGCGACCAGCAGCGTGACGTCAACGCCGATCTGGTTGATGCCGAGCACCAGCGCCATGACCAGGATCGCCGCCTGCACGCCGCGGGCAAAAACCTCCGCATGGGCAAGCCGGGCCGAGGCGATTGTCGCCGCGGTAAGGTCACGCGCAAGCACCGAGATGACCAGCCCGGCCAGGATAATGAGACCGCCGGCCAGCAAGGTCGGCAGGTAGGCGACCACCCGGTCGAGCCAGGCCGAAAAGGCGATGAGCCCGAGGATCCGCGTGGCCAGCGTCACCGCAAAGAGAATGAGCAGCCAGAAGGTGATGTTGCCGAGCAGCTGGATGGCGGCCTGGGAAAGGCGCAGGGCACGCGCTCTTTCTGGGCCCATACGGCGGTCGAGGAAGCCGTTCAGCCAGCGCGCGAAGCGCCGTACGGCCGACCGCAGCATCCGGGCGATCAGCCAGCCCAGTACCAGGACGACAATGGCACCGAGCAACGTCGGCAGGAATTCGATGAACTGGGCCAGCAGCCGCGATGCCGCGCTGCTGACCGTATTAATCCAAAGTGACACCTCGTCCATGGCCTAATCTCCGTCAACAACGTTGCGGGAGGCCCCGGGAGTCTAAAGGGGGCCCAGGCGAGTCACCGGGTCATGCAGCTTCCTGCCGTACGTCGCGGCCATCCTTTTGAACTATCGTCAGCCTCTGCGGAATCAAGGCCCCGCCTGAACAGGGCGCCGTCCTCATCCCCGCCCGCGAGTTCGCGTCTTGCCCGGCTTGGCGTTCTTTTCCAGAAAGGCGATGATCGCCCCGGCGACATCCTTGCCGGTCGCTTTTTCGAGGCCCTCCAGGCCCGGCGAGGAGTTCACCTCCATGACCACTGGGCCGTGGTTGGAGCGCAGCATGTCCACGCCGCAGACGTTGAGGCCCATGACCTTGGCCGCGCGGACCGCCGTCGAGCGCTCCTCGGGCGTGATCTTGACGGTCAGCGCGGATCCGCCGCGGTGCAGATTGGAGCGGAAGTCCCCCTCGGCGCCCTGGCGCTTCATCGCCGCAACGACCTTGTCGCCCACCACCAGGCAGCGGATGTCGGAGCTGCCGGCCTCCTTGATGAACTCCTGCACCAGAATATTCGCCTTCAGCCCGCCGAAGGCCTGGATCATGCTCTTGGCCGCGCCAGGGGTCTCACCAAGGACCACGCCGATACCCTGGGTGCCCTCCAGCAGCTTGATAATGACCGGTGCGCCGCCCAGCATCTCCACGATATCGTCGGCACGGCTGGTCGAATGGGCAAACACCGTGACCGGCAGGCCGATCCCCTTGCGCGCCAGCAACTGGTGGCTGCGCAGCTTGTCGCGGGACCGGCCGATCGCCACCGATTCGTTCAACGGATAGACGCCCATCATCTCGAACTGGCGCAGCACCGCGGTACCGAAGAAGGTCACCGAGGCGCCGATACGCGGGATCACCGCGTCGAAGCCCTCGACCTTCTCGCCGCGGTAGTACATCTCCGGACGGTGGGACGCGATGTGGACATAGACCCGCATGGTGTCGATCACCTCGATCTCGTGACCGCGGTCTTCCGCTGCCTCGATCAATCTTTGATGGGAATAAAGATTCGGGTTGCGTGCCATAAGCGCGATTCTCATGCCGGCCTCGCTTTCTTTCTCAATGTCGTTTTTCCCGATTCTGACTTTCGGGATGTCTTGCCGCCGGCATAATTGCCGGAGCGCTTATAGGAGCCGCCCGGATCGACCACGAAGCGCCTCTTAAGCGCCCGGCGACCCAGTAGCATGCGAAAGCCCATCTCATCCCGGTTGGTCAAGGTCAGCTCGATTGGCCAAGCATCGTCGCCCAGCTTCACCGCCGTCTCAATGACATAGCGACTCTCACGCTCACCGTTTGAGGACGTCACGATGCGCTCATCGACAACCGGCGCCTCGCAGCGCACCACCGGCTGACGGCGGTGCTGGACCGGATGCAATGAAAAGCTAACGCACTTCTCACCATTCCGTTCAAAGAGGCGGATCTCGAAGGCATGAATCGCCGAGGTACGGGCGCCGGTATCGATCTTCGCCTTGATCTTGTCAACACCGAGTCCCGGCAAGCCGATCCACTCGCGCCAACCGACCACGGCAAGCTCCCGCTTTGCCCGCTTGACGCGCTTCATCGCTTCATCCCACCCCCATATTCACCCACAGCATCCGAACCGGCGCTCGCATTCGCCGCGAAATCACCGCTTCCTGTCGGGAGAGTAAGCCTGCTTCCTCGTGGCATGTCAAAAATCACTTTTGCCAGGCGCAGTCTCCCTGTGCCAGCCTGTGCCGCGGAAAAAGGGCCCGGCGATATTCCGCCGGGCCCTTTCAGGCAGTCCGTTTGGGTCTTCCACCTAGTGGCGCAGCACCTTCCAGCCGTCGGCGGTCTTCATCCAGATCCCGGCCTGGCTCAACGCGTCGCTCGGTCCGCCGCTGTCGCCGGGCGTGGTGAACTGCAGCGGCGGCTTTCCCGCGGAATCGGTGACCTGATAGGCGCGGCCGCCGAGGACCGGCGCCACTGTCAGCGCACCGGGATCGACAACCTCGAAGGGGCCGCCGATCACGTAGGTCGCCGTTTCGCGCAGCATCTCCGGCGCCTGCGGATCGTCCAAGGCAAAGTCGTGGAGCATCGGGTCCAGATAAGCGAGGTAGCCTTCGACGTCCCTGTTCCGGGCGGTATCGATGAAGGCGGCAATCGCTTCGCGCAGTCCGGCATCGTCGGCCGGCTCGGCGGCGATATAGCTGTATGCCGGCAGGCCGGACTGCGCGAAGGTGACGGTCTTGCTGCCCGCGGCGGTCAGTGCCACCGACACCAGCACGTTGTCGTTCTCGCCGGGGTCCTTCGGGAATTCACCCATGCAGCCCTTGAAGACCTCGGCCTTCGCGCCGCCAGCGCCGGTGAACTGGACCGTCACGGTGTTGTCACCTTCCAGCAGCAGGTTGGGTGGCACGAAGCCGGCCATGCCGCCAACGTGGTCGCGCAGCAGGGTGACCTCGTTGACGCTCAGGGTCAGTTTGCCGTCTTCGCCCGAAGCGTAGGCGACAGCGATCATCTCGACACAGGCTTCGGCAGGGTTGGGGGACATGAAACCGGCTCCAAAGGTTGTAAGAATACCAACGGCGAGACAAAGGCGCTTGGAAGACTTCGACATGACGGGGCTCCAGGGTTGCCACCGCGCCCACGGCACGGCGGAAGTAAACGCGTTCGGGTTTGGGATTGAGGGTGGCAGGAACCCGTCCCGCTAGTTGGCGACGGGGATTTCCCGCTCACCGACGAAGACGCTGCCGCCCTTGACCACGATCGGTGCCTCGGCCGCCTCGCCGAGGTTCAGCTTGCCGAGGGAGGTGAGTTGCACCTGCTGGTGCCAGCCCGTGCCGTCAAACATCGCGGCACGCCGGTATTTGAGGAACAGAAGCGACGAGAAGGTTGCGGTACCGCCGCTGCGCTCCCAGGTCTGCACGACCGCAACGCCGCCGTCGGTGCTGCCCTGGAAACGGTAAGCGAACCAGCAGCCCTCGGGGCAGTCTTCTTTCGGCACCTGAGCGGCGGAGAAGGTGTCGACCAGGTCGATGGTCGCGCCGATGTGCCCGGCTTCGTCGAGCGAGATCTCGAAGCTGTCGGAACAGCAGAACTGGTTGGCGTCTTGCGCCGCCTCCAGGTCGACGGCGGTGATCACCGCCCGGCCGTCCGACGGCAGGCCGGCCAGAGCCCGGACGGCCAGCGGGTGAATGGCCGCGCCGTCGAAGACAAAAGCCTCCACCAGACAGGCCCGCGGCGAGGTGCAGCTTTTGGCCAATTTCTGGAGGACCGCCGCATCATCCTGCGCCAAAGCCGTCGGCAGACCGGCCGGAAAGCCAAATAGAAACACCATCACCGCCACCAGGAACCCTGGAAAGCGTATGACTTTCTCGTGTGTGACCATCTCTCCCTCCACCCCGAAAGACATCCGTTGATCATGGGTCGGCGTCGGCACCCGTGCGGTTCAATAGAACATATTCCCATATCGCCGAACCTCCGCGGAACTCCGGGACGGCTGGACCGTTGTCTTCGTAAGACCCGGGAAACCCGTGCGGGGCCTATCCGCGCGGGCCCCGCGCGACTGCAGGAAAAGGAGACACCATGACTCCGCAAGCGAAACTGAAAAACAACGATGTGGAAGAAGCCGTGGCCCGACCGTGGGCCGCGTACCAGACGCCCGAAGCGGTCCTGAACGACGACGCGACGACCGCTGCGCAGAAGCGCCGCATTTTGGAAAGTTGGGAGCGCGATTCGCGCGAACTGGCGGTCGCCGAAGAAGAAAACATGGGCGGCGGCGAATCCAACATGCTCGGCCGGGTGTTGGAAGCGCTGGCAACCCTGCCGGCGCCGGACGAACGTCAGCGCGGCCCGGCGACCAAACACGGGTCTCAGCCAACCCCCACCGACAGCCCGTCCCCCTCAGAAAAGGCGCCGAGGCTGAGCGGCGAAGAGGCCCGACAGGGCGAAGTCATTCTAAGAACGCCCGCGCGTAAGGCGGTGTTCATCGGAGCCATCGTCATCTCGGCACTGGTCGCCGTTGCGCTGTTCTATCAGGCGGTGCCGTAAGTGGGGACTAGCCGTCCCCGCTATGGCGCGTGAGGTACGCTTCCAGCTTACCGAGCAGATAGAGCACGGTAAGCGCCAGCACGGTGCCAATCACTGCAATGGCATAGAAGCCGCCGCCGCAAGCCAGCCCGACGGCCCCCGCGAGCCACATGCTGGCCCCCGTCGTCAAGCCCTGCACGGCCCCGCCCGACTGGATGATGGTTCCTGCGGCCAGGAAGGCGACGCCGGCGGTCACCGCCTCGATAATGCGGATGGCATCGCTGTTCGGCGACTCCATGACTTCGTTCATCTCGAAGAAGATTTCGAAGGTGATGAGGGTGAAGATCGCCGCAGCCAGCGACACCAGGATGTGGGTGCGCAAGCCGGCCGCTTTCTGGCGGAATTCCCGATCTATGCCGATGGCTCCGCCGAAAACGATCGCCAGCGCGAGACGGCTGGCGATTTCCAACAATGGTGTCGAAGTTTGAAAGGGATCGAAGGACAGATTTTCGATCATAGAGCGCCGGCAGCCTCCCCGCAGGTAAACACTACGGGATGAACGCCTCAAGGCGACGCAGAGTTCCAAGCCTGCTCCGGCCGGCCCCGCTACGTGGCAACTACCAGCGCAGCAGTGCCGCCGACATAGATCAGCAGAATCAGTAGGCTTTCGAAGCCGATGTTGGCGAAACCGTATTTCTCACGCCGCAGCAGGCCCAGCAACAGCACCGCCGCCATCATCACGGTCAGTACGATGACGAAGTCCGGTCGGCCCGAACCGGCGTGGTAGATCGAGCCCGGCCGGTAGGCGATATCGGAAGCCGCGACCAGGATGACATCGAAGGTATTGCCGCCGATGATACCGCCCACCGCCAGGGTCAGCGCCCCCCGGCGCACCGCCGCCAGGGTCGTCACCAGTTCAGGCAGCGAGGTGGAGACCGCGGTCAGCAGGGTGCCGACCAGGGTCTGCGAGAAACCGGTCTTTTGCGAAATGGCGATACCGGCCTGGCCCAGGGCATAGCCGGCGAAACCGACGACCACCAGCAGCAGCGCGAAACGCAGCAGCAGCATCTGCAGCGTGCGGCCGCCACCTTGCGGCTCCGCCGGCACGTCGGCGCGGGTCTCCTCGGTCTGCGTGGCCCCCCACAAAGGCTCCCTGTGGGTCTGCGAGGCAAGTCGCACGCCGAAAATGTAGGCGATGAGAATGACGAAGCTGGCCGGGTGGCAACCAAGGATGGTCCAGGCCGGCATTTGGCCAGCGAGGAGCGGAATGCTGAGCAGGGCGATCAGCAGCGCCCCCTGCGTCAGGTTCGTCAGCGAAGCGGCGGCGTGTTCCAGGTTGGCCCGCCGATAGGTGATGTCGGCAACGGCCAGAAAGGCGGTCTGTACAGCGATGCCACCCACAGCGTTGCTGAGGGCAAGGTCCGGGAAGCCTTGCGCCGCCGTCGAGACCGAGGTGATGAAGCCGGACAGCGAAGTGCTGGCGCCCAGCAGCACGCCCCCGGTGATCGCCTCGCCCAAGCCCGTGCGGTCGGCCAGGCGGTCGGCAACCTGGGCCATGACCGTGCCGGCCGCGGCAATGACCACGGCCGCGACGGCGAAGATCGTAACGGCGGCCCACAACGGTTCATCGATCAGATCCACGGAAACTCCCTGCCCGGCCCCTGCGCAGCCCGCCCTATGCGCACAGGGCCTATACGCGCGGAGGAACTCTCAAAAAATGCCAAGCCGGCGGCATCAAGCAAAGGATCAATTCGGAACCCTGCAACGACCGGCACGTTAACCCAGCAAGCCAACCCTCGAGCAACAGCGAGGACGACGATCATGACAATGATATATCACAGCCAAGGGCACAGCGCGGGCGACGCACCGACCGTGCGCCCGCCCGATGCCCGTATGAACCAGGCCTTGCGCAACAAGTGGCGCCAGCGCCTGTTCGCCTTCTGGATCGGCGGATCGGCACTGGTGGCACTCTATCTGGTCATCGCCGGCCCCCTGACGGCCTTCACCGGTTTGGAGAAGCCCCATGTGGCGCTGGTGGTGGTGCCTTTCATGTTCCTGATGCTCGCCAGCGGCTTGGCCTGGCTGGTGCTGCTGGTCCGCTCCCGGCGCTAGCGTACCCCACTGCATCCTGCCTCAACTCTGCATGACGGCGATGCTGGCGCGGAAGCGGAAGGCAGCGAAGGCAAAGAACAGCGCACCCATACCGGCCACCAGGGCGAACTCCGGCCATACGATGGCGAATCCGGCATCGCGGAACAGGATCGCCTGGGCAAAGGCCACGAAATGCGTGGAGGGAACCAGTTGCATGATGGATTGCAGCCAGTCCGGCTGACTCTCCACCGGCATTTCACCACCCGACAGCAGCATCATCGGCAGCGCCACCAGCATGAACAGCAGGCCGAACTGCGGCATGGAGCGGGCCAGGGTGGCAAGAAAAATGCCCAGCGCCGTCGCGAAGAACAGGTAGATGGTGAGCCCCGAGAAAAACAGCGCGCGGGATCCCGCGATCGGCACCTGCAGCAGAGTTTCGATGACGAACCCCAGGCAGAACGCCGAGGCAACCAGAATCACCAGGCCGTTGGCCCAGACCTTGGCCATCATGATCTCGAAGGGGGTCAGCGGCATGACCAGCAGGTGCTCGATGGTGCCGTGTTCGCGCTCGCGGATCAGCGCCGCCCCAGTGAGCACGATCGACAGCATGGTGATGCTGTTGACCATTTGGCCGACACTGGTGAACCAGGCACTCTCACCGTTCTGGTTGAAGGCATAGCGCGTCTCCAGCACGACCGGAGAATCCTCTGCTTCCCGCCCGCGCCCGACGAAGCGGGCGATTTCCTGGGAGATGATGGTCGATATATAGCCATCGCCGATACCTGCCTGCATCATCGCGGTGGCATCGATATTGACCTGCAGTGCCGGTTGCCGCCCCGCCAGCACGTCCGCCTCGAACCGCGGCGGAATGACCAAGACGAAGGTATAGTCGCCGAAGTCCATGCCGGGGTCGATCTCGCTGAATGTGATCATCTGCGGCGTGCTGAAAAAGGGCGGCAGAAACGCGTCGGTGATGCGCCGCGAAAGTTGGGAGCGGTCCTCGTCCACAATGGCGATCGACGCGTTGTTCAGGTCGTGCTTCATACCGGTCGCCGCCGTATAGACCGACAGTGAGAATGCCCAGGCCACCAGGGCCAGCAGAACCGGATCGCGGCGTAGGCTGAACAGCTCCTTCACGCCCAGATAGTAGATGTTCTTCAGGCTTTCCATGGGCTAGCGCTCCTGCTTTCTCAACAGCATCATCGACAGCAGGGTCAACGCCGGAAAGAACAGGGCGAGATATATAAACTCATCGGTCAGCGCGGCGAAGCCCAGCGCCTTGGTAAATGTCCCGACGCTGATGGTCATGAAGTACCCGGCCGGATAGATCTTGCCGATCACCGCCGCGGCGCCGGCCAGCGAGGACACCGGCTGCATCATGCCGGAAAAAAGCACGGTCGGGACCATGGTGCCGATGGCGGTGCCGAACAGCGCCGCGATCTGCGTGCGGGTGAAGGAGGAGACCAGCTGGCCGATCCCCGTGGTGGCGAGCACGTAGAGGAAGGCGCCGATACTGAGGGCCAGGAAGCTGCCTTTCAGGTCGACATCGAAGAGGGTCACCGCCAGAATCGTCATCAGCAGGAAATTGACCATGCCGATCGCGACGTAGGGAAGCTGCTTGCCCAGCAGGAATTCCAGACGGCTGACCGGCGTCACGTAGAGATTGGTGATGGATCCCAGCTCCTTCTCACGCACCACGCCCAGCGCCATCAGCACCGCGGGAATGAAAATCAGCAGGATAACGATCACCGCCGGCACCATGGCGTTGACGCTCTGGAAACTCTGGTTGTAGCGATAACGGGATTCGATATCGGCCGGCAGGGTTGCGACCTTCTCCCCCAAATCGCGCACGACCACATCGCTGATGTAGCCGCCGTGCAGCCCCTTCACGTAACCCCGTACGGTTTCCGCCCGGAACGGCATGGAGCCGTCGATCCAGGCCGCCACGACCGGCTGCCGGCCGCTTAGGAGGTCTTTCCCGAAGTTTGGCGGAATTTCCAGCGCCAGGGTGATGTCGCCGCTTTTCATGCGGCGGTCCATGTCGGCGTCGCTGGTGATAGGCGGCTGCTCGTCGAAATAGCGCGAGCCGGAAAAATTCTCCAGGTAGCGGCGGCTTTGCGGCGTCTGGTCGCGGTCGAAGGCCGCATAGGTCAGGTCTTCCACGTCGAAGCTGATACCGAAACCGAATACCAGCATGAGCAGAATCGTGCCGCCAAGCGCAAAGGCCAGCCGGATCGGATCGCGCAGAATCTCCATGGCCTCGCGCAGGCTGTAGGCGCCGAGGCGGCGCGGGCTGAGCCAGCCGCCCCGTCTGGTGCCGTTATTCCCGGCCTCCTGCACCAGGGGCGCACTGTCATTTTCCTGAACGGCGCCCTTGGCGGCGTCATCCTGGGTGGCATCCACCAGGTAGGCGATAAAGGCATCTTCCAGGGTCTCGACACCGCGTGCCTCGACCAGGGCCGCCGGCGTATCGCTGGCCAGCACCTTGCCCGCGTGCATCAGCGAAATGCGGTCGCAGCGCACCGCCTCGGTCATGAAGTGGGTGGAGATGAAGATGGTGACACCCTGGTTACGAGACAGGTCGACCAGCAGTTCCCAAAAGCCGTCACGCGCCACCGGGTCGACGCCCGAGGTCGGCTCGTCGAGAATGAGGATCTCCGGCTCGTGGATGACCGCCACGGCCAGCGACAGACGCTGGCGCACGCCCAGCGGCAGGTCGCCGGACAGCGCGTCGGCGTAATGCTGCAGGTCGAAACGGTCCATCAGTTCGGCGACGCGGGGTACCTGGCGGTCCTTGGGCAGATGGAACAGGCGGGCGTGCAGCATCAGGTTCTGATTTACCGTCAGCTCGCCGTACAGCGAGAAAGCCTGCGACATGTAGCCGACGCGCTTGCGCTGCTCGATACCGTAGGAGCGGGTCCTCTCGCCGAACAGCCAGGCTTCCCCTTCCGAGGGCGGCAGCAGGCCGGTCAGCATCTTCATGGTGGTGGTCTTGCCGCAGCCGTTGGAGCCAAGGAACCCGAAGATTTCGCCGCGGGGAATCTCGAAGCTGACGTTATCGACGGCGGTGAAGTCGCCGAAACGCCGGGTCAGCCCTTCCGCCTTGATCGCCGGCGCCCCGTCGTGATGCGGCGGCGGCGGAATTTCCAGCTTGCGGTGGCCCTTGCGTTTTTCTTCCGGCAGCAGCGTGATATAGGCCTCCTCCAGCGATTCGGCACCCTGACGTTGCTTGATCTCCGACGGCGTGCCGGTGGCCAGCACCACCCCGTCGTTGATCACCACCAGATTGTCGAAGGCTTCCGCCTCGTCCATGTAGGCGGTGGCGACCAAGACGGCCATGCCGGGACGCTCGGCACGGATGCGCCCGATCAGTTCCCAGAACTGGCGGCGCGACAGCGGATCGACGCCGGTGGTCGGCTCGTCGAGGATCAGCAGGTCGGGATCGTGGATGAGCGCGCAGCAGAGGCCGAGCTTCTGCTTCATGCCGCCGGACAGCTTGCCGGCGCGGCGGTTCGGGAAAGGATCGAGGCCGGTACTCTTCAGCAGGGAATCGATGCGCCGGCGCCGCTCCTTCGCCCCCTGACCGAACAGCCGGCCGAAAAAGTGAAGGTTCTCGGCAACCGTCAGGTCCATGTAGAGATTTTTGCCGAGGCCCTGGGGCATATAGGCGATGCGCGGCTGCACCGTGTTGCGGTGCCGGCGCGCGCCCATGTCGCCGCCCAGCACCTCGACTTTGCCTTCCTGGATCTGGCGTGCGCCCGCGATGAGCGCCAGCAGGGTGGACTTGCCGACACCGTCGGGACCGACGAAGCCGGTGGTGCCGCCGCGCAGTTCCAGAGAAACGGACTCCAGCGCGACCGTGCGGCCGTAGCGATGAGTGACCGCCTCCAGCCTTGCGGCCAGCGCGCCCTCGGAAGTCATTGCCCGGCGGCCGGCGGCAGGTTCACGGCGAAGCGTTCCGGCCAGCTCCCATCCCCTGCGGCGCCCCCACTGCCCCCGCCCAGCATGACGTAGGCTTCCCCGGGGAGACCGGTGCGCACCTGGTCGATGTGTTCCTTCAGCAGCTCCGGTGCGACCTTGACCTTCACGCGGAACATCAGCTTCTCGCGCTCACTACGGGTTTCCACCTCGCGCGGCGTGAACTGAGCCTCGGCGGATATGAACGACACCTTGGCCGGAATAACATACTGCGGCACGGCATCCAGGATGATGCGGCCTTCGTTACCGACCAGCAGGCGGCCGATATCCGCCGTCGACAGAAAGATCGTCATGTAGACATCGGTCAGGTCGAGCAGCGTCACCACGCGTCCGCCGCTGGCCAGCACCTCGCCCGGTTCGGCCAGGCGGTACTGCACGCGTCCGGCGCGGGGCGCGGTGAGGGTCGAATCCGCGATCTGGGCTTCGATGAGGTCGGCTTGCGCCCGGGCGGCCTCGACCGCGGCCTGGGTGCTGGCCAGCCGCGCCCGGGCGGCATCCAGCACGGCCTTTGCCGTGTCGCGGTCGGTCCGCTTTTCATCGGCCTGCTGCTGGGAGATGTGGCCTTTCTTCACCAGGGTTTCGGCACGGGTCAGTTCCTGCTCGGCGAACTTCAGCTCGCTTTCGCGCTGGATGATCTGGGCGCGCGCCTCGACGACGTTCTCGTTCGCCTGGGCAATGCTCGCCTTGGCGGCAGCGAGGCTGGCGCGCAGCTCCGCGGTATCCATGCGGGCCAGAACCTGGCCGGCCTCCACCATATCGCCCTCGTGCACCGACACCTCGGCAACCCGGCCGGCGTACTTGGTGGCGACCTGGACTTCCTCGGCTTCGACGCGGCCATTGCCGCTGGCGATATAATCCGGCAGGTCGTTCCGATGGTTCTGCCACCAGACATAACCAGCCGCCGCCGCGGCCACCAGGGCAACGGCAAGCAGCAACACAATCGAACGCTTCTTCATTCTGGAACCTTCAGGCCAGCGGCAACAATCCACTCCCGCAGGCGATGCCTGCGGACGCCAGATTACCGCTTAGGCCACAACATGAAAGCCACCATCGACATAGACCACGTTGCCGGTAATCATCTTCGCATAGTCGGTCGCCAGATAGGCGGTCGTCAAACCCACATCCTCGATGCTGGCCAGACGGTGGGCCGGCGCCCGGTCGGTGGCTTTTTGGATCAGTTCGTCGAAGCGGGCGATGCCGGAGGCGGCACGGGTCTTCATCGGACCGGGCGAGATGGCGTGGACGCGAATCCCCTTCTCGCCCAGTTCCACCGACATATAGCGCACGGCGGCCTCCAAGGCGGCCTTCACCGGGCCCATCAGGTTGTAGTTCTCGACCACACGCTCGGCGCCATAGTAGCTCATGGTGAACAGCGCACCGCCGTCGGTCATCAGCGGCTCGGCCAGCCGCGCCATGCGGATGAAGGAATGGCAGGAAACGTCCATCGCCAGGGCGAAGCCCGCCTGGGAACAGTCGACGACCCGGCCGTGGAGATCTTCCTTCGGTGCGAAAGCGATCGAGTGCAGGGCGAAGTCGAGACGCCCCCAGCGGCGCTCGATCTCGGCGAACAGCGCCTCCATCTGCCCCGGCTCGCGCACATCGCAGGGCATGAAGAGCTCGGCGCCGAGGCGGTCGGCCAGCGGCGCCACGTAGGGCTTGGACTTTTCGTTGAGATAGCTGACCGCAAGGTCGGCGCCCAGCGCCCGAAAAGCTTCGCCGCAGCCGTAGGCGATCGACTGATCGTTGGCGATGCCGAGCACCAGGCCCTTCTTGCCGGCCAACGGCTGGGCGGGAATTTCCATCATGCCTGCAGATCCTCTTGCCGGGGCCGGCCTTGGCCTCTGATGTTGCACTGCACCCTAGGCTGTAGGGCGACAATACCAATGCTTCGAGGGGACCGGCAACGTTTCATGCTGCAATGCAATATTACAAATTCAAGGCAGGAGGCGGATCGGCGAGCGTCTTTTCACATGTGTGACTATATCACCGACTGAATATTAGAATCATTCTAATTTACTGCCACTATCGACCCCCGTTCAGCAAGGAGAACGACCGAATGGACAGTGAAACCATGCAGCCGCGGATGCCGCAGTTGAACAAGCCTGCACCGGCCTTTGAGGCCAAGACCACCGCCGGTATGAAAAACCTGGAAGACTACAAGGGCCGCTGGCTGGTGCTGTTCTCGCACCCGGCGGACTTCACGCCGGTCTGCACCACAGAATTCATGGCCTTCGCCAAGGCGCACGACAAGTTTCAGGCGCTCAACTGCGACCTCCTCGGCCTGTCGATCGACAGCAACTTTGCCCACATCGCCTGGGTCCGAAACATCAAGGAGAAGTTCGGCGTCGAGATCCCCTTCCCCGTCATCGAGGACCTGTCGATGAAGGTGGCCGGCGCCTACGGCATGATCCAGCCCGGGGCCAGCGACACCTCGGCGGTGCGCGCGACCTTCTTCATCGATCCCGAGGGCGTGCTGCGCGCCATGGTCTACTACCCGATGAGCAACGGCCGCTCGGTCGACGAGTTTCTGCGCCTGCTGGAAGCCCTGCAGATCAGTGACGCCAACGGAGTCGCCACGCCGGAAAACTGGCGCAAAGGCGACAAGGTCATCGTGCCGCCGCCGGCGACCGCCGAAGCCGCCGAGAAGCGGGCCGGCGAAGGTTACGACTACGTCGACTGGTACTTCAGCAAGAAGGACCTGGTGGCCTAGTTTCGCCAGGTCGCCGTAAGGAAAAGGGTTGGCGGCTCGGCCGCCAACCCTTCTCGCCGCGACAGCACCGGCGGCTTGCTCAGAACGTCAGCAGCCGCGTGTCGTCGGCCAGCAGGTGTCCGGCCATCTCCGCCGGGCTGGCCGCCTTGACACCCTCGATCAGCGCCTCCGGACCGACCCCCTTGTTCGGCAGGTAGATGGCGCAAACCTCGACCGGTGTACCCGCCTCCATGATCTTCATCATCAGTCCCTTGGGGCTCATGCCCTTGGGCTGCTGCGGCGCGGTGGCGGCGGCCGGCGCCTCCTTCAGCGCGATATCGGCGGCAGGACCGCACAGCAGGATGCGCGCCTTCGCGCCCTTCTGCATCGACTGCATCGTCAGCACCATCGCCATCAACTGGGTCTGCGGCTCCGGCGCCGTCACGATGGTGACCAGGCCGTCGGGTTCGTCGGCACGCAATGGCAGCGCGGCGGCCAGGACCGAAACGGCAGCCGCAAGGGAAAGCAGAAGCTTGAGCATGGGGTAGACTCCTTTGTCGCAATCGGACTTCAAACAGAAAACGCTGCGGTATGGGAGCCCCACCTCCCCCGCCCCCGCCGCCCCGACTATCCGGGACTCAGGACCAGTTTGATCGCGTAGCCGACCGCGCCGACCGTCACCACCCCGGCGGCCCACAGCGCGATGAACCACAGCCACCGGCGCCAGCGCGCTTCTCGCGCGCCGGCCATCAGTGATAGCCCTCGTTGGGATCGACCTTGCCGCGGAACACCCAGTAGGCATAGGCGGTGTAAGCCAGGATGATCGGGATCAGCACGACCGCGCCGACCAGCAGGAACCCGAGACTCTCGTCGGGTCCGGCCGCCTGCCAGATGGTGATGCTGGGCGGCACCATGTAGGGATAGAAGCTGATGCCGATACCGGCGTAGCACAACACGAAGAGGGCCAGCGCCGCCAGGAAGGGCTGCGCCGGACGGTGATCGATCAGGCCGCGGAACAGCAGCAATGCGCAAAGCGCCACCAGGGCCGGCACCACGAAGCTGAAGATCAGCGTCGGCCAGGCAAACCAACGGTCGAGGAAGACCGCGTTGAGGAAGGGGGTTGCCAGACTGACCACGCCGATGAGAACCAGGGTACCGATGCCGCTGATCCAGGCGAAGCGCTGGGCGCGATTGTACAGATGCCCCTCGGTCTTCATCACCAGCCAGGTGGCGCCGAGCAGCGCGTAGCCGACCACCAGCGCAACGCCGGTCAGCAGGCTGAAGGGCGTCAGCCAGTCCCACCAGCCGCCGGCATAGGCCCGGTTGGCGACCTCGATGCCCTGCACCAGGGCACCGAGGGTGATGCCCTGGGCGAAGGCGGCGAGGATCGAACCGCCGGCGAAACCCCAGTCCCACAGAAATTTGGCGCGCGTCGTGCGGTGGCGGAACTCGAAGGAGACGCCGCGGAAGATGAGCCCGATCAGCATGGCGATGAGCGGCGCATAGAGCGCCGGCAGAATGGTCGCATAGGCCAGCGGGAAGACGGCGAACAGGCCGCCGCCGCCCAGCACCAGCCATGTCTCGTTGCCATCCCACACCGGCGCCACGGAATTCATCGCGATGTCGCGGTCGCGGCCCTTGTCGAGCAGCGGAAACAGCACACCGATGCCAAGATCGAAGCCGTCGAGCACCACGTAGGCCAGCACGGCAAACGCGATCAGCGCCGCCCAGATGAAAGGAAGATCCAATTCCATCATGCGATCCTTTTCATTCCGCCGGACGCGAGCCGCGACGCGACTCGAGTGCGTAGGCCGGGGTGATGCCGGCGGCATGCGACGGCGCGGTGTCATCCTCGGCCTTTGCCCGCGGCGAGCGGTTCATCAGGCGCAGGACATAGAAGGTGCCAGAACCGAAGACGGCAAAGTAGACCAGGATGAAGGCGACCAGCGAAGCGCCGACCGCCGGCGCCTCCAGCGGCGAGGCGGACTGCACCGTGGTCAGCAGGCCATAGACGGTGTAGGGCTGGCGCCCGACCTCGGTAGTGACCCAGCCGGCCAGCACGGCGGCAAACCCCGCGGGCCCCATCGCCACCGCGCAGCGCTGCAGCCAGGTCGCGTCGTAGAGCCGGCCGCGCAGGCGCATGAGCAGGCTCCACAGGCCGATGCCGACCATGGCAAAACCAAGCGCCACCATGATGCGGAAGGTCCAGAACACGATGGCCGAGGGCGGCCGCTGATCCTTGGGCCAGGCCTTCAGGCCTTGCAGCGTGCCATCCCATTCGTGGGTCAGGATCAGCGATCCGAGATGCGGAATCTCGATCTTGTAGTCGGTGGTTTCGGTGTCGTCATTGGGCAGGCCGAAGAGGATCAGCGGTGCGCCGGTGATGGACTCGTCCCAGTGCCCCTCCATGGCGGCGATCTTGGCCGGCTGGTGTTCCAAGGTGTTGAGGCCATGGAAGTCGCCGGCGACGACCTGCAGGGGTGCCACGATCAGCGCCATCCACATGGCCATGGAGAACATGATGCGCGCGCCCGGATCGGTTCTGTCGCGCAGCAGGTGCCAGGCGCCGACGCCGCCCACCACGAAGGCGGTGGTCAGGTAGGCGGCCATCACCATGTGCACGAAGCGGTAGGGGAAGGAAGGATTGAAGATCACCGCCCACCAGTCGGTCGGCACGAACTGCCCAGCCTCGTTGATCCCATAGCCCGCCGGCGTATGCATCCAGGAATTCGCCGACAGGATCCAGAAGGCCGAGAACAGCGTGCCGACGGCGACCATCAGCGTCGCGAAGAAATGCAGCCTGGGCCCGACACGCTTCAGGCCGAACAGCATGATGCCGAGGAAGCCCGCTTCCAGGAAGAAGGCGCTCAAGACCTCATAGCCCAACAGCGGCCCCAGGACCGGCCCGGTCTTGTCGGAAAAGACGCTCCAGTTGGTGCCGAACTGGTAGCTCATCACGATGCCCGAGACGACGCCCATGCCGAACACCACGGCGAAGATGGTCTTCCAGTAGTCGAAGACCCTCATGTAGCGCTCGTCGCCGCGCCACAGCCATAGCCCCTCCAACACCGCGAGGTAGCTGGCCAGGCCGATGGTGAAGGCCGGGAAGATAATGTGGGCGGAAACGGTGAAGGCGAACTGGAAGCGCGCCAGGTTAATCGCGGGATCGATCACTGCAAAGTCAGTCATATCAGAGTCGCTTTCGCGTGGTCAGAGTCGCTTTCGCGTGGCGTTCGCCGCAAAGCCTCCAGGAGGCTAGCTCGGGGCCGGACGTTCGCCTTACTGTGTAACCTGCCCGGACCCTTCTTTCTGTAACTAGGTCACAGTCTCAGCCGTTCCATCAAGAGGTTCCCTCAGCGCGGCGTTATGACGCGCCTGACGCCTCCCTACGGCAGAACCTCGCCCTTGTGGGCGATGATGAACTGGCGCAGTACCTCGGCCGCCTTGGTCAGTTCGCGGTCGCTGCGGTGGATGAGGAACCACTGGCGCACCAGCGGCAACCCCTCGGCCTGCAGCGTCGCCAGCTTACCCTCCGCCAGTTCGCTGTGACAGGTGTGCGCCGAGATGATGGCAATGCCAAGACCGGCCATGACCGCCTGCTTGATGGTCTCGTTGGTGCCCATCTCGACCATGTTGAACGAGCGCCCGCCACCAATGCGATCGAGGAAGCGGCTCATCAGCAGGCGCGTGCCGGAGCCTTCCTCGCGGGCCAGGAAGGTCTCGCGCAGCAGATCCTCCGGCAGAACTTCCGGATCGCCGACCAGCGGGTGATCCGGCGCCGCCACCAGCACATGGGGATGGTCGCCCAGCACCTCGCGCTCCACCGCCACATGGGCCGGCGGCCGGCCCATGATCAGCAGGTCATACTCGCGCCGCTCCAGCCCCTTGATGATCTCCGTCCTGTTGCCGATGGCCAGGCGCACGCGGATTTCCGGGTGGAGCTGGCGGAAACGGGCCACGATCCCGGGGGAGAAGTACTTGCCGGTGCTGACCACGCCCAGGATGACCGAGCCGGTGGCGCCGCTGGCCAGCGCCTCGATGCGCCCGCGGGTGCGCTCGATGACCTTTTCAATCTCGTCGGCGGCTTCCAGCAGTTCGCGGCCCACCTCGGTCGGCTCGGGACCATCCGGATTCTTTTCGTAGATCGCTTGCCCGACGGTTTTCTCCAGCGATTTCAAATGGGTGGTGACTGCAGGCGGGGTCACGAAGAGGGCCTGCGCGGCCTGGGTCACCGAACCCGTGCGGATCGTCGCGGCGAAAGCGCGAAGCTGCTTCAGGGACAGGCTGCGAAGATCGACCATAGTTTTCCTTAAGAGCTCTTCCATTTTATTAAATTTTCTTTTGGTGAATTTTCCCTGAGCATGGGCCTCCGGACAACAAAAAAGTCCAGCACTCGCGGTCGCGCCGATCGTCACGACCGCGAGCGTCCCGGCAGAAGGTCCGGAAATAAGGCTGCCAAAGGCGGCGAACAAAGCGCCCTGAAAGGCAGCTTGGGAGGAAAGTAGAATGGTCGCCGTTGCGCGCCGTACCCTGTCCCCGATCGGTCAAACCCTCGCGGCCTACATCGCCGAGGCCGCTGCGGCCGCCGGCACGCCTCAGCAAAAAGCCGCCGCCGAGGCCGTCGCCGCCCTCGCCGCCGCCGCGGTGAAGATTTCCCGCCTCATCGCCGAGGGACCCTACGGCGGCGCCCACGGCGAGGCCAGCGGCAGCGCCAACGCCGACGGCGACGTCCAGGTCGCCCTCGACCTGCGCGCCAACGAATTCGTGCTGGCCGCCCTGCGCCAGGCGCCGGTCGCCTATTTTGCCTCGGAGGAAGAGGACGTCATCCTCACCCTGGCACCCGAGATGCCGGAATCGCGGGTCGCGGTGGCAGTCGATCCGCTCGACGGTTCCTCCAACGTCGATGTGAACGTCTCCATCGGCACCATCTTCTCGATCTTCGGCGCCTCGCCGGACGGCGCGACCGCCTCGTTCTTCCGGCCCGGCAAGGAGCAGCTCGCCGCGGGCTATTTCATCTACGGTCCGCACACCGACCTGGTGCTGACCCTGGGCGATGGCGTCGACCTCTTCGTGCTCGATCCGGCGAGCGGCGACTTTCATCTGGCGCGCAGTGGCCTCACCATTCCCCTTGCGGCCAAGGAGTTCGCCATCAACGCCTCCAACTACCGTCACTGGTTCCCGCCGATCCGCACCTTCATCGACGACTGCCTGGAAGGCGCCGAAGGGCCACGCGGCAAGAACTTCAACATGCGCTGGGTCGCCTCACTGGTCGCCGAAACGCACCGCATCTTCTCGCGCGGCGGGGTTTTCCTCTATCCGGCCGACCGCCGCCCCGGCTACGAAAAGGGCCGCCTGCGGCTGATCTACGAAGCCGCACCCATCGCCTTCCTGGCAGAACAGGCCGGCGGTGGCGCCACCGACGGCATCGAGCAGATCCTCGACAAGGTGCCCGCGGAACTGCACCAGCGCACCCCGCTGATCTTCGGGTCGGCCCGGAAGATCGAACGGATCGCCGGCTACCACGTCGACCCCAGCCTGGTCCGCGACGTCCCGCCGCTGTTTCGCGAGCGCGGCCTTTTCAGTTCTTGAACGAATTAGATCTTCCAGAGAGTAGCCAGGTCCCATGTCCGTCAAGCACCCGATCATCTCCGTCGTCGGTTCCTCAGGGGCCGGCACCTCCACCGTGAAGCACACCTTCGACCAGATCTTCCGGCGCGAAGAAATAACCGCCGCCGCCATCGAGGGCGATGCCTTCCACCGCTACGACCGCGCCGAGATGAAGGCCGAGCTGACGCGCCGCTATGCCGAAGGCGACCAGACCTTCAGCCACTTCTCCATCGAGGCCAACATCCTCGACGAACTGGAAAATACCTTTCGCCAGTACGGCGAGACCGGTAAGGGCCGCACCCGCCACTACGTCCACAACAACGAGGAAGCCGACCGCTTCGGCGTGCCGCCGGGCCACTTCACCGACTGGCACGACTTCGGCGAGGGCTCCGACCTGTTGTTCTACGAGGGCCTGCACGGCGCGGTGAAGACACCGGAGAACGACATCGCCGGCAAAGCCGACCTGAAGATCGGCGTGGTACCGGTGATCAATCTGGAATGGATTCAGAAAATCCATCGCGACCGCGCCTCGCGCGGCTACACCACCGAAGCGGTGACCGACACCATCCTGCGCCGCATGCATTCCTACGTGCACGTGATCTGCCCACAGTTCACCGAGACCGACATCAACTTCCAGCGCGTGCCGGTGGTCGATACCTCGAACCCCTTCATCGCCCGCTGGATTCCGACCGCCGGCGAGTCGCTGGTGGTGATCCGTTTCAAGAGCCCGCGCGGCATCGACTTCCCCTACTTGGTATCGATGATCCAAGGCAGCTGGATGAGCCGTGCCAATTCCATCGTCATCCCCGGCGACAAGATGGACCTCGCCATGCAGCTGGTCCTCACGCCAATGATCATCCGCCTCGTCGAGCGCGGCCGCCGCGCCAAGTGAGTCAAAGGAGCCCCCTGATGTCCCCCGCCCAGACCGCGGCAGCAGCCGACGCGACGCAGCACCCCTCGCCCGCCACCGCCGAGATGGCCAAGGCCATCCGCGCGCTGGCCATGGACGCCGTGCAGAAGGCCAACTCCGGCCATCCCGGCATGCCGATGGGCATGGCCGACGTCGCCACCGTGCTGTTCACTGAATTCCTGAAGTTCGACCCCCAGGATCCGAAGTGGCCGGATCGCGACCGCTTTGTGCTGTCGGCCGGCCACGGCTCGATGCTGCTCTACGCCCTGCTGCATCTGACCGGCTACGCCGACATGACGCTGGAGGAGCTGAAGAACTTCCGCCAGCTCGGCGCGCGCACGGCGGGACATCCGGAATACGGCCACGCCGCCGGCATCGAGGTGACCACCGGGCCGCTGGGCCAGGGCATCGCCACGTCGGTCGGCCTGGCGCTGGGCGAGCGCATGATGGCGGCGCAGTTCGGCGACGACCTGGTCGACCACCACACCTACGTCCTGGCCGGCGACGGCTGCCTGATGGAAGGCATCAGCCACGAGGCCATCGACCTTGCCGGGCACCTGAAGCTCAACAAGTTGATCGTCCTCTTCGACGACAACGCGATCTCGATCGACGGGCCGACCTCCCTGGCCACGTCTATGGACCAGCTCGCCCGCTTCACGGCGGCGGGCTGGTCCGTTTTTCGCGTCGACGGGCACGAGCCGGGGGCAATCTACGATGCCATCGCCGCCGCCAAACGCAGTGACAAGCCGAGCCTGATCGCCTGCAAGACCATCATCGGCTATGGCGCGCCCAACAAGCAGGGCAGTGCCGTCACCCACGGCGCGCCGCTGGGCGAAGAAGAGATCGCCGCCGCCCGAGAAAAACTCGGCTGGTGCCACGCGCCCTTCGAGATCCCGGCCGACATCCGCAGCGCCTGGCTGGAAGCCGGCAGGCGCGGCCAGCGGGATCGCGCGGCCTGGAGCCAACGCCTGGAAGCCAGTCCGCAGCGCGGCGCCTTCGTCACCCGCGTGGCCGGCGACCTACCCGCGACCTTCACCAAGCTGATCGACAGCCTGAAGCAGAAATTCACCGCCGAGCAGCCGAAGCTCGCCACCCGGCAGTCCTCGCAGAAGGTGCTGGAAGCCCTGGTGCCCGCCGTCCCCGGCCTGATCGGCGGCTCGGCCGACCTGACGGGCTCGGTCGGCACCAAGACCGCCGCCTACAAGCCGGTCACCGCTGGGGACTTCGCCGGCAGCTACATCCACTACGGCGTGCGCGAGCACGGCATGGCCGCCGCCATGAACGGCTTGGCCCTGCACGGCGGCTTCATGCCCTTCGGCGGCACCTTCCTGGCCTTCGCCGACTACTGCCGCCCGGCCATCCGCCTCGCCGCCCTGATGGGTATCCGCGTCATCCACGTGATGACCCACGACTCCATCGGCCTGGGCGAGGATGGCCCAACCCACCAGCCGGTCGAACAGATCGCCAGCCTGCGCGCCATGCCGAACCTGAAGGTCTTCCGCCCCTGCGATGCGGTGGAGATGGTGGAGACCTGGGCCTGCGCCCTTGAAAACGACAACGGCCCCTCGGTGCTGTGCCTGACCCGCCAGGGCCTGCCGACCCTGCGCATCCGGCATGTCGAGGAGAACCTCACCGCCCGCGGCGCCTACGTGCTGCGCGAGGTGGCCGATGCACGCGACGTCACCCTGCTGGCCACCGGGTCGGAGGTCTCGCTCGCCGTGGAGGCCGCCGACGCGCTGGCCCTGGAGGGTATTCGGGCCGCCGTGGTGTCGATGCCCTGCTGGGAACTGTTCAAGCAGCAGCCCGCCGCCTACCGCGCCGCCGTGCTGGGCGACGCGCCGCGCGTGGCCGTCGAGGCCGCCACCCGCAACGACTGGGACCAGTGGATCACGCCGGAGGGCGGCTTCGTCGGCATGACCGGATTCGGCGCTTCCGCGCCCGCCGAACAGCTCTACGAACACTTCGGAATCACTGCGGCCGCCGTGGCCGCCGCTGCGCGCGACCTCGTCCGCTAGCACATTCAAGCGAAAGGAGACCTTCGATGGCACGGATCACCCTGCGGCAGCTTCTCGACCACGCCGCCGAGCGCGGCTACGGCCTGCCTGCCTTCAACGTGAACAACATGGAACAGATCCTGGCGATCATGAACGCTGCCGCCGCGGTCGACGCGCCGGTCATCCTGCAGGCCAGCCGCGGCGCCCGCAGCTACGCCGGCGACGTCATGATCCGCAAGATGGTCGAGGCGGTCGAGGAGATGCACCCGCGCATCCCCGTCTGCCTGCACCAGGATCACGGCAACAGCGAGGCGACCTGCTATTCCGCCATGCAGCAGGGCTTCACCTCGGTGATGATGGACGGTTCCCTGGAAGCCGATGGCAAGACACCGGCCAGCTACGATTACAACGTCGCCATCACCCGCAAAGTGACCGAGACCGCCCACGCCATCGGCGTCTCGGTGGAAGGCGAACTCGGCGTGCTCGGCTCGCTGGAAACCGGCGAAGGCGAGAAGGAGGACGGCCACGGCGCTGAAGGCAAGCTCAGCCGCGAGCAGCTGCTGACCGACCCGGACCAGGCGGTCGATTTCGTCGCCAAGACCAAGGTCGATGCCCTGGCCATCGCCATGGGCACCTCGCACGGCGCCTACAAGTTCTCGCGCCAGCCGGACGGCGAGATCCTGGCCATGGGCGTGGTGCAGGCAATTCACGAGCGCCTGCCCAACATCCACCTGGTGATGCATGGATCGTCTTCTGTGCCGCAGGAACTGCAGGAGATCTTCAACAGCTTCGGCGGCGCCATGCCGCAGACCTGGGGCGTGCCGGTCGAGGAGATCCAGCGCGGTATCAAGTACGGCGTGCGCAAGGTGAACATCGACACCGACTGCCGCCTCGCCATCGCCGGCCAGTTCCGACGCATCGCCAGCGAGAACAAGGCGGAATTCGATCCACGCAAGTTCCTGAAACCCTCCCTCGATGCCATGCAGGCGCTCTGCAAAGACCGCTTCGAGCAGTTCGGCGCGGCCGGCCAGGCCTCCCGCATCGTCCCCCTGCCGCTCTCGGCCATGGCCGAGCGCTACCGTAACGGCGCCCTGGATCCGCAGATCGCCGCCGCCACCACGGCCGCCTGACGGCGTCCCCCCGATCATTTCCGCGCAAGGAGAGAGAGATGACCTCCATGGACACGAAATCCGAGACCGTCACCGGCAAGGCCCGCTACAAGTCGGGCGTGATGGCCTACAAGAAGATGGGCTATTGGGAGCCCGACTACGAGCCGAAAGACACTGACGTCATCGCGCTGTTCCGCATCACCCCGCAGGACGGTGTCGACCCGATCGAAGCCGCCGCGGCGGTGGCCGGGGAAAGTTCCACCGCGACATGGACGGTGGTGTGGACCGACCGCCTGACGGCGGCGGAAAAGTACCGTGCCAAGGCCTACCGCGTCGATCCGGTGCCCAATGCCGAGGGTCAGTACTTCGCCTATATCGCCTACGACCTCGACCTTTTCGAGTCCGGCTCCATCGCCAACCTGACAGCCTCGATCATCGGCAACGTTTTCGGCTTCAAGCCGCTGAAGGGCCTGCGCCTGGAGGACATGCGCTTCCCGGTCGCCTACGTGAAGACCTTTCAGGGGCCGGCCACCGGCAGCGTGGTGGAGCGCGAGCGGCTCGACAAGTTCGGCCGGCCCCTTCTGGGCGCTACGGTGAAGCCGAAGCTCGGTCTCTCGGGTCGCAACTACGGCCGGGTGGTCTACGAGGCGCTGAAGGGCGGCCTGGACTTCACCAAAGACGACGAGAACATCAACTCGCAACCCTTCATGCACTGGCGCGAGCGCTTCCTCTACTGCATGGAGGCGGTGAACAAGGCCCAGGCGGCGACCGGCGAGATGAAGGGCACCTACCTGAACGTCACCGCCGCCACCATGGAGGACATGTACGAGCGCGCCGAGTTCGCCAAGGAACTGGGCTCCTGCATCGTCATGATCGACCTGGTGATCGGCTACACCGCGATCCAGTCGATGGCCAAATGGGCGCGGGCCAACGACATGATCCTGCACCTGCACCGCGCCGGCCACTCGACCTATACCCGGCAGAAGACCCACGGCGTGTCGTTCCGCGTCATCGCCAAGTGGATGCGTCTGGCCGGTGTCGACCACATCCACGCCGGCACCGTGGTCGGCAAGCTGGAAGGCGATCCCGCCACCACCAAGGGCTACTACGACATCTGCCGTGAGGAATTCAACCCGATGCAGTTGGAGAACGGCATCTTCTTCGACCAGCACTGGGCCAGTCTCAACAAGATGATGCCGGTGGCTTCCGGCGGCATTCATGCCGGCCAGATGCACCAGTTGCTCGACCTGCTGGGCGAGGACGTGGTGCTGCAGTTCGGCGGCGGCACCATCGGCCATCCGATGGGCATTGCCGCCGGCGCCACCGCCAACCGTGTCGCCCTGGAGTGCATGGTTCTGGCGCGCAACGAGGGCCGCGATATCGTCAACGAGGGCCCCGACATCCTGGCCGCCGCCGCCAAGACCTGCAGCCCGCTGCAGCAGGCGCTGGAGACCTGGAAGAACGTCACCTTCGATTATGCCTCCACCGACTCGCCGGACTTCGTGCCGAGCGTCACGGCTGCTGAATAAGGAGCACCATCATGCGTATCACCCAAGGAGCCTTCTCCTACCTGCCGGACCTGACCGACGAGCAGATCGCCAAGCAGGTGCAGTACTGCATCGACAACGGCTGGGCAGTGAACCTGGAGTTCACCGACGACCCGCACCCGCGCAACACCTATTGGGACATGTGGGGCCACCCGATGTTCGACGTCGCCGACGCGGCCGGCGTGATGTACGAGTTGAACGAATGCCGCAAGGTCTGCGGCGACAGTCACTACATCCGCCTGTCGGCTTTCGACTCCACCCATGGCTGGGAGTCGGTGAAGCTGTCCTTCATCGTCAACCGGCCGAAGTCGGAGGAAGCCGGGTTCTGGCTGCAGCGAACCGAGGCGGAGGGCCGCAACATCCGCTACACCACGCATCCCTATGCCACCCGCAAACCCGAAGGCGAACGCTACACCTGAGGTTCTCCCTAGGGACCTCGGGCCGCCGGCGGGCGGCGGCGATACCCTGCTGCCGCCGCCCGTCACTTCCCTTCAATGAGAAACGAGCCATGACCAGCAGCGATCCTCTCGAAGCACCGGTCGAAACCGAAGCACCGGAAACGGCCGTCGACTTGAGGGCGGAGTACGAGTCCTCCGGCGTCAAGGAGGTGCTGGACGAACTCGACCGCGACCTCATCGGCCTGGCGCCGGTGAAGAAACGCATCCGCGAGACCGCGGCGCTGCTATTGGTCGACCGCGCAAGGAAACGCCTCGGTCTCGCGCAGCAGACGCCGACGCTGCACATGTCCTTCACCGGCAACCCCGGCACCGGCAAGACCACGGTGGCGATGAAGATGGCTGACCTGCTGCACCGCCTGGGCTACGTACGCAAGGGCCATCTGGTGACGGTGACCCGCGACGACCTGGTCGGTCAGTACATCGGCCACACCGCGCCGAAGACCAAGGAGATTCTGAAAAAGGCGATGGGTGGCGTGCTGTTCATCGATGAGGCCTACTACCTCTACCGACCGGAGAACGAGCGCGACTACGGCCAGGAGGCCATCGAAATTCTCCTGCAGGTGATGGAGAATCAGCGCGACGACCTGGTGGTGATCCTGGCTGGCTATGCCGACCGCATGGACCGCTTCTTCGAGAGCAACCCCGGCTTCCGCTCGCGCATTGCCCACCACATCGACTTCCCGGACTATTCCGACGACGAGCTGTTCCGCATCGCCGGCCACATGCTGGCCGAGCAGAACTACAGTCTGACGCCGGCCGCCGAGGCGGCGCTGAAGGACTACGTCCACGCGCGCCGCCAGCAACCGCACTTCGCCAACGCGCGCTCCATCCGCAACGCCCTGGACCGCGCCCGGCTGCGCCAGGCCAACCGCCTGTTCGAGAGCGACCAGGGTCCGCTCGACGCCGCCGCCCTCTCGGCCATCGATGCCGAGGACATCCGCGCCAGCCGGGTCTTTTCCGGCGGCCTCAACGGATCAAAGAAAGGCAACAGCGCATGAAAGCGGTGATCTTCGACCTGGACGGCACCCTGGTGGACAGTGCTGCGGACCTGCAGGCTGCCGCCAACCGGCTGATGCGGCAGAACGGCCTGGCGGAGCTGGACCGTGCCACGGTGACCACCTTCATCGGCAACGGCATCGCCCGCCTCGTCGAGCGTTGCTTCCAACACAACGGTGTCTTTCCCGGCGACCTGCCCAGCCAGATCGCCCGCTTCAAGCAGTACTACGCCGAAGAGGAGCACCGCCGCACCCGCTTCATGCCCGGTGCCGAGGCGGCTTTGCGCCGCTTGGCGGCAAGCGGCCTGATCCTCGGCCTCTGCACTAACAAGGACACCGGGCCGACCCTGGCGATCCTGCGCCGGCTGCGGGCCGAGGGCCTGTTCACCGCGGTAGTGGGCGGCGACAGCGGCCTGGCCAAGAAGCCCGACCCGGCGCCGCTGCTGGCCTGCGTCTCGTCCTGCGGCGCCAAGCCGGAAGAAGCCGTCTACGTCGGCGACAGCGAGACCGACGCCCAGACCGCCGGCTTCGCCAAGGTGCCGTTCCTGCTGTTTACCGAGGGCTACCGCTTGAGCCCCTGCGCCGCGCTGCGCCACGATGCCAGCTTCGCGCACTTCGCCCTGCTGTCGCAGATCCTCGCCGCCTTCTCGGCCCAAAAGGAGCCGGCCCGGCGGGCGCCGGCCGCCGTCATCCCCTTCCCGCGGCCGGCCGAGAAAGCCGTTTAGAGCACCCCCGCGCCGGCCAGGCCGCCGGAGAGGCCGTCGTAGACCAGCTTCACGCCGGTCAGCGCCAGGAAGACGTAGCAGGCGGCGTAGAACAGGCCCGCCGGCACCCGGTTGTGCAGCCAGATGCCGGCCACGATGCCGGCGATGGCGACGGGAAACAGCGCCGCGGATGTCGCCAGGTTCTCCGTCGTGAACAGGCCGAGCGCCGTGTAAGGCACCAGCTTCACGTAGTTCACCAGCAGGAAGAAGCCGACGGTGGTCGCCTGGTACCGGGTCTTCGGCAGGCCGAGCGGCAGCAGGTAGACGTTCACCGGCGGCCCGCCGGCATGGGCGGTGAAAGAGGTGAAGCCGGAGACGGCGCCCCAGAACCAGCCGCTGGCCGGACCGGGCCGGCGCGGCGCCGCGCCGCTGTCCTCGCGCCCCTTCGAGACCAGCCGCTTCACCACGTAGTTGGCGGTGAAGCCGAGGGCGATGAGGCCGACCAGCAGCCGGATCGACCAGGGCGCCAGCAGGTGGAAGGTCAACGCACCGACGGCGATGCCGATGACGCCGGCCAGCGCCAGGCGCGTCAGTACCCGGCCGTCCCACTTGCGCCAGTAGGCCCAGACGCCGACCAGGTCCATCAGGCAGAGGATCGGCAGCATGATGGCGGCGACCTGCACCGGCGGCAGCACCAGCGCCATCATCGGCACCGCCAGCATGCCCAGGCCGGCGCCGAAGCCGCCCTTGGAGACGCCGGCGATCAGCACCGCGGGCACCGCGGCAAGGTAGAACCAGGGGTCGGAGATCATAAGCGGACGGTCTAAAGATAACGGCGGGAGCGCCACAGTGGCGCAGTTCGCCTATCGCGGCAATGGGATGGCGGTGTCTCGATGCAGGAGCCGCGGCGTCCGCCGACGTGATCCTCACCCCCTGGACCCTGCCGACGGCCGGTGTCATGGTGGTGTGGTCGATCACCCCTTTATGGTTCCCTGCTTTGGGATTTCCGGCGGCGCGAAGAGGGAGGTGTTGATGGTACGAAGAAGAGGCTTGCCGCTGGCGGCGCTGCTGCTGGCCATCGCTGTCCTCACGCCGCTGCTGCCCGCTGCGCCCGCGGCAGCCCAGCAGAACCCGGCGCAACGGCAGACCGTCGCCGTCGACCTGGAACTGGTGCTGGCGGTCGACGTGTCTCTGTCCATCGACAGCGGCGAGGCGCGGCTGCAACGCCAGGGCTATGTCGCCGCCTTCCGCGACCCGCAGGTGATCGAGGCCATCCAGTCGGGTATCCTGGGGCGCATCGCCGTCACCTATTTCGAGTGGGCCAATTCGGCGCACACCCAGTTGATCGTCGACTGGACGCTGATCGACTCGCCGGCCAGCGCCGAGGCCTTCGCGCTGGCCCTGGCCGCGCGCCGTCCCGGCCCGGCGCACTACACTTCGATCAGCGGCGCCATCGACTTCGGCATGCGGTTGTTCGAGGACAGCGGCTCCGGAAGCGGCTCTGGGGGTGGCTCTGGGGGTGGCTCCGGGGTCGATTACGAGGGCACGCGCCGGGTGATCGACATCTCCGGTGCCGGGCCGAACAACTGGGGCGAACTGGTGGTGCCCGCCCGCGCCCGCGCAGTGGCCGCGGGGGTGACCATCAACGGCCTGCCGATCCTGGACGACGGCCCCGGCCCCTTCGCGCGCTACAACATTCCCAACCTGGACCTCTACTACCGCGACTGCGTGATCGGCGGCCCCGCCGCCTTCATCGTAGTCGCCGAAAATTTCGACGCCTTCGCCAGCGCCATCCGCCGCAAGCTGATCCTGGAGATCGCCGGCGTGAGCCCGCGCAGGCAAGCGCCCTCCGGTCTCCAGCCAGCCCAGCTCGGCGCCGACGACCGCGTCAGCCCGCCCTGCGACATCGGCGAGCAGCTGCTGCGGGCCAGGAACGAGGATTTTTGAGAAGACCTGCACGGCGCCTCAGGCCGCCGGCAGCTCCAAACTGCGAGAACACGTGGTGATCCAGTCCGCCACGGCGCGTACCGACGGGTTCCGCGACAAATCCGGGTGGATGACCGTCCAGTAGTCGGCCTGCAAGGCTTCGATCTGCGCCGACAGCCGGGAAAGCCCGGCAGCTTCATCACCCAGGAAGCACGGCAGCACGGCAACGCCGACCCCGGCGGCGGCCGCAGCGGCCATCAGATCCGTATTCATCAGGCGGGCGGCCGGCGCGCGGTCGCGCATCGGCGCGCGCAGCCAGCGCATCGTCACGTAATGCTCCTGCTCTTCGACAAAGCCGAGCCAGGGCAGGGTCGCCAGGTCGGCCTCCGAGACCAGAACGACATGACCGCCATTACCTTCCTGCCACCGCTGGGTATGCTGCGGGAACAGATCGCCCACGCCAGCGACCTGAATGCCGTCTCCCGCTTCGGCACCGAGGCCCTGCTCCTCGGCCTCGACGTCGTCACCGGCACGCTCCTCGTTCTCGCCGCGCGCGCCTGGCCGATGCAGCCAACGGCGCGGCGCGGCGCAGCCGACGCGGTGGCACCGAAAAACGCGTCAGCCCGTCCGGCGACAAAGCCGGGCAGTTGCTGCCCGCCCGCAGGGAGGATTTGCAAATACGGGTGCGGGATGTGCGCGCTGAACCGCGCGGCGGCTTGCTCAGATCTTCAATCGAAGATTGGCGTCCCCTAGGGGAGTCGAACCCCTGTTTTCGCCGTGAGAGGGCGACGTCCTAGGCCACTAGACGAAGGGGACCAATGGCCGGAAGGCCGGTTGTGTAGCCCATGTTCCGGCGCGGTGCAAGCCCTCAAAGCAGGGGCGGTTTTGCCGGCCCCGGCCCTTCCGCCCAGCCCTTCCCCCGCGGCCCTTCCCCCCGGTCCTGCCGGGCCCTATTGAACCTCGGGCACGGCCATCACCCGGCCGAGCAGGCGGCCGCAGGCGAGGTAGACCCCCAGGACCTGCAGGCAGTAGCCCACGGTGCCCAGCCGGGCCAGGCCGTCCAGGCGGATGACCAGACGCTCGCCGGCCAGTTCGGTGCCGGCAATGGTGCAGCCCTCGGGCACCGGCAGGGCCAGATCGGCGAAGGGGGTGCCCGCCCCCTGCTGCCCCAGCAGGTCCCCGATGCCGCTGCCGCTTGCTCCCGCCCCCTCTGCGCCCTCCCCGCCGCCGGTGCGGGTGATCAGGCCGTAGACCAGCAGCGCCATGCCGGCGACGATCAGCACGGCCATGAAGATGACGAGGGCTTTGAGCGCTTGCATCGGGTAGAACCCCTTACTAATCACGAGACTAATCACGGCTGGCCCGTGGCGGCGGCCCCCGGGCGAGGGCCCCAGGGTGGGGCCCCCAGGGCGGGGCACGCGGTTCGGGCGACGGGAGCGAGGAAGCATGACCGACCAGAACGGTCAAGAGGGTAAGGCTCAAGAAGAAGCGGGCCGGGCCGCGCCCGGCGCCCGGCACCACGCGGTGACCGTCGACGCCGCGGCGGCCGGCGGGCGGCTGGACCGGCTCTTGGCCGAGGCGCTGCCGCAGCTCTCGCGCAGCCGCCTGAACGGCCTCATCGAGGCCGGCCAGGTGACCTGTGACGGCCAAGCGGTCACCAGCCCCGCGGCCAAGGTCAGGGACGGCCAAACTTTTGCCATCATTGTCCCCGAAGCTAAGCCTGTCGCCCTGGAAGCCCAGGCGATTCCGCTGGATATCCTCTACGAGGACCGCGACCTGATCGTGCTCGATAAACCCGCCGGCCTGGTCGTCCACCCCGCCGCCGGCAACCCGGATATGACCCTGGTGAACGCCCTGATGGCCCATTGCGGCGCGTCGCTGAGCGGCATCGGCGGCGAACTGCGCCCGGGCATCGTCCACCGCCTGGACAAAGACACCTCCGGCGTCATGGTGGCGGCCAAGAGCGAGGCGGCCCACAAGGGCCTTGTCGAGCTGTTCGCCGCCCATGATATGGAGCGCGCCTATTGGGCGCTGGTCTGGGGCCTGCCCAGCCCCTCGGAGGGCACCGTTACCGGCAACATCGGCCGCAGCCCCCGCAACCGCAAGAAAATGGCGGTCCTGCAGCACGGCGGCCGGCCTTCGGAGACCGGCTACAGGGTGATACGAACGTTCCAGAGCGGCCGAGTCAGCCTGATAGAATGCCGCCTCAGGACGGGGCGCACCCACCAGATCCGCGTCCACATGGCCGAAATCGGTCACCCCGTGCTGGGCGACCCGCTGTATGGCCGGGCCGGAACCGCGACACGGCGGGCGCGTTTACTTTCCAAGGCGGCGCAAGCCGCCCTGGCCGCCCTCGGGCGCCAGGCGCTGCACGCCAAAACCCTGGGATTCCGCCATCCCGTGAGTGGGGATGACTTGCAATTCGAGAGCGTATTACCATCTGACATAAGTGCCTTGATCCGTTCCTTGGAATGATTTTAAATATACCTGACCAATGCGGTCGGATTTGGCACCAGGCAGGGGATCTCCATTAAAGTTTCACTGGGCCGAAGGGTTGCCGGAAACGGCAGTTTCTTTGGCTCCGTCTGGCAGGCCCGCCCCCAGGGATGTTGCCCCAAGAGGCCCCAAGAGTCTGACTCAGGGGCATCCCAAGGGCCGATAAGGAGTTCGGTTTATGGCAGCAAAAGTTCCGGTTCTCGTTCCCGAAGGTAACCTCAGCGGATACCTGCAGGAGATCCGCAAGTTCCCCATGCTGGAACAGGATCAGGAGTACATGCTCGCCAAGTCCTGGCGTGAGCGCGGCGATACCGAGGCGGCCCACAAGCTGGTCACCTCGCACCTGCGCCTGGTCGCCAAGATCGCCATGGGCTACCGCGGCTACGGCCTGCCGCTGTCCGAGCTGATCTCCGAGGGCAACGTCGGCATGATGCAGGCAGTCAAGCGCTTCGATCCGGAACGCGGCTTCCGCCTGGCCACCTATGCCATGTGGTGGATCCGCGCCTCGATCCAGGAGTACATCCTGCATTCCTGGTCGCTGGTGAAGATGGGCACCACCGCCTCGCAGAAGAAGCTGTTCTTCAACCTGCGCAAGCTGAAGGGCCAGTTGAAGGCGATGGAGGAAGGCGACCTGCATCCGGAGAACGTCTCCAAGATCGCCGAGACCCTCGGCGTGCCGGAGCAGGACGTGGTCTCCATGAACCGCCGCCTCGCCGCGCCGGACCATTCGCTGAACGCACCGCTGCGCATCGACGGCGACGGCGAGTGGCAGGATTGGCTGGTCGACGATACCGAAGACCAGGAATCGATGCTGGCGGAGTCCGAGGAACTGGGTCAGCGCCGCGCGCTGTTGACCGCGGCAATGGCCAACCTCAACGAGCGCGAGCGCCACATCCTGGAAGAACGCCGCCTGAAGGACGACCCGACGACGCTGGAAGATCTGTCGCAGGAGTACGGCATCAGCCGCGAGCGCGTGCGCCAGATCGAGGTGCGTGCCTTCGAGAAGCTGCAGAAGGCGATCCGCAACGCGGCCATCGAGGAGCGGCTCGCCGTCAGCTGAGGGCCATCACCTAAGGACCATTAGCTAAGGACCATTAGCTAAGGACCATTAGCGAAAAGGACCGCCCCGGCAGGCCGGCCGTCAGCGCGCCGTGCCCGGCTGCACCAGTTCGGCCTCGGTGACGTCCACGTCGTCCTCGGTTTCCTCGCCGTCTTCTTCGGCGTCCTCGTCGCCCGGCTGCGGCGCCATGGCGATCCCCTCGGCCACGGCGTAACCCCATTCGGCGATCAGCGCCTTCTGCTGCTTGACCAGGGTGCGGATACGATTATCCGTGGTCATGCGGAAGTAGCTGCCCACCAGCGTCGGCATAAAACCGAAGATCAGCCAGCCGCCTGCGGCCGCGCCATAGGCGACGACCCAGACGAAGACATCGCCGATCATCTCCATCGCCACATGGTGGCTCTGGCCGCGGGCCCACAGCGTGATGATCGCCGGCAGGGTGCCGGCGAAGTTCATCATCCCCACAGTGGCCGCCAGGTACTTTTCCTTCGAGCGGTCGGTAATGTAGGCGACCCAGGTCGGCGCCATCATGGTGAAGAACATCAGGGTGGTCGGCAGCAGCACTGCGCCGAAGGGAAACAGGATGACCAGGGCGAGAATCTTCGTCCAGGTCTTGGTCCCGCGCTGGCGCGGCTTGCCCTTCGCCCCTGCTTTTCCTCCGGGGGCTTTTCCCGCGGGAGCCTTGCCCTTGCTCTTCGCCACCGCCTGTGCCATCCGGGCCGCCCCCTAGAGAACCGAGTTCAAGGTGATCAGCAGCACCGCCACGGCAGCGATCACGCCGGAGACGACGCTGGAGGCCTGGCGGGCGCTGGCGCGCACCACCGCCGGCTTGGTCAGGCCGCCGTTGCGCAGCCAGTTCATCTGTTCGACCAGGGCGGCGAACTCGGCACGCGCACGCAGGAAACCCTGTTCGTCGGCGGCGCGCCGGTCGGGATTGTCGATCAGCCTCACCAGCGCGACGAGGTTGCCCTTGGCGGCCAGCTGCTGCAGCAACTCGGTCATCTGTTCGCGGCGGGTCTTGTTGCGAAACTTGTCGATCACCGGCTTCAGCATCGTCACGCACCAGGCTGCCAGATGCGGCAGCCGGTCGGGCCCGACGGAATCCTGTACCTCCGCCAGCAGCCGCACGAGGCCGAGATTGAAGACCTCCGGCCGCTCGTCATCCGACAGTTCGCCGAAGGCACGGTCGATCGACATCTTGGTGCGCGCCGAGATAAAGCCGGCAATGTGCCAGTCGATCGGCAAACGCTCGGTCTTGCCTTGCTGGGCCAGCCGTTCCAGCGCCGGCAGCAGTTCGCCAAGGTCGGCGACGTAATCGTTCTGCAGTAGCGGGCTCTGGCACGGCCAGGCGGGATTGAGCGCGTAGAGCGCCCGTTCCAGGCCATAGCCGATGCGCGGCTTGACCAGATTCATGCCGACCAGATCGAAGGTGCGGGCAAAGGCCACGAAGTCGGGGCGCACGACGGGCTGCATTTCCAGCCACATCTGTGGCAGCTTGTGCGCGAACATCTCGGCGAAAATCTGGCGCCGCTCATCGCTGGGGTAGTTCACCGCAAAAGCGGCGGCGAGCCCCTGAATACGGGTGGCGACCTGCTTGTAGCGCAACGGGGCCTGGCTATCCAAGGCCATCAGCACGCGCGACAGCAGGCGGTCTTCCACCGAGGTGCCGCCGCCGCTGACCCCGATAACCGCCTGTGTCGCGGCACCGACGGCGTTGGCCCGGCTGTCGTCGGACAGGGAGCGGCGGATCCAGCGCTCCAGTTCCGGCGACTTGATGACCTGCAGCGCCGCCGGCCAGTTGCGGCCCATCGCATAGGACAGCGCCGCGGCATTGTTGAATTCGACGCCCTCGAAAGGGAACAGCCGCGCCGCCTTGGGCGGCAGCAAGGCCTGCTTCGGGCTGAGGTGACGCCCATTCAGCCAGAGCTGCAGGTCGTCGTGGCGCCAGCGTTCTTCCGGATCGTCGCACAACAGACCGCGCAGAACCTCCACCATCGGCAGCGACAAGCGCGCATCGCCGATCAAGGTCGCGTAGGAGCCCTTGCTGATCTTGGACTCGACGATTTCCTCTTCGCTGAGGTCCGGCACCGGATTGCCGCCGCACAGCAGCACCAGCGCGAGCACGCCCAGCGCGTAGTAGTCATCGGCCGGTTCGCCGTGGCCACGTCCTTCCGGCATCGCCATGGCACCGTCGATGGGCTCGTAGATCGAGGGCTGCGCCATGGCCGCCGGCAGCGAGAAGCACTCGCCCAGCATCACCGCCTCGCGCGTGCCGTCGGAAAAGAACAGGTTGTCGGCGCGGATCGCCCGGTGCGTCAGGTTGCGCCCGCCGAGCTCCTTGAACACCGGCATCAGCGGGTTCAACACCAGACGGACCACCCGGTCCTCGCGCCACGGGTCCATGGTGGCGTCGGCCGACGGCAGGATGCGATCGCCGCCGGGTTGGGTCAGGATGATGACGAAGCAGCGTGCCTTTTCCGGTGGCCAATAGACCACCCCCCAACGCAGCGGCGTGACCAGGGGCAGACGGTTGAAACGGGCGAATTGGGTCAGGACATCGGTGCGCGGGGCAACATCGCGGCGACACACCAGGGCGAAGAGCGCCTTCGGCGAACCGCGCTCGTCGGTGGTCAGGTAGGCCTTCACGCCCCCCGGTGCGTTGAGGTCGGGAAGCGGCTGTTCGGGATGGACGCGATAGCGCTCGGCCACCGTGACCACACCGCCATCATCCCCCGCTGCCCGTTGCTGACTGCTCATGGCCGTTTCTACGATCTGAATTTGGCCGAATTGGCTTTGCCCCGGACCGGCGGATCAACCGTCCCGGGAGCCAGCAGTTAATCGCAATAAGGCAAACAGATCGTTAAAGCCGCCGGCAGCCGGTCGCCGTTTTTCGCACTTTTCCGCCGCCCCCGGTTACCGGAGGGCGAGGGCCGGCGCGGCCCCTTCGCTCAATCGGCGAAGGGATCGCGAACCAGAATCGTGTCGTCGCGCTCCGGCGAGGTCGACAGCAGAGCCACCGGAACCTCGATCAGCTCCTCCAGGCGGCGGATGTATTTCACCGCGGCGGCCGGCAGCTCGGCCCAGGAGCGCGCGCCCATGGTGCTCTCCGACCAGCCGGGGATGGTCTCGTAGACCGGCACCGCCTTGGCCTGGCGCGACGGCTGCGCCGGCAGGTAGTCCAGGCGCTCACCCTCGACATCGTAGCCGATGCAGACCTTGATCGCCTCCAGGCCGTCCAGCACGTCGAGCTTGGTCAGCGCGATGCCCTTGATGCCGGCCACCTTGGCGGCCTGGCGCACCATCACCGAATCGAACCAGCCGCAGCGCCGCTTCCGGCCCGTCACCACACCGAACTCGCGCCCGCGCGCGCCCAGCAGCTCGCCGGTCTCGTCGGTCAGCTCGGTCGGGAACGGCCCGCTGCCGACGCGGGTGGTGTAGGCCTTGGTGATGCCCAGCACGAAGTCCAGCGCTCCGGGCCCGACACCAGAGCCGGCGGCCGCGCTGCCGCCCACGGTGTTGGACGATGTCACGTAGGGGTAGGTGCCGTGGTCGACATCCAGCATGACGCCCTGCGCGCCTTCGAAGAGGATGCGTTGGCGGCTGCGGCGGGCCTGATCCAGGCTCTGCCAGACGCGGTCGGCGAAGGGCAGGATGCGCGGCGCCAGCGCCAGCAGGCTGGCGACGATCTCGTCCGCCGTGAACTCCGGCTGACCGAGGCCACGCAACAGCGCATTGTTGTGCACCAACAGGCCATCGACCCGCTGACGCAGCAGTTCCGGATCGGCGAGGTCGCAGAGCCGCACCGCACGGCGGCCGATCTTGTCCTCGTAGGCCGGGCCGATGCCGCGCCCGGTGGTGCCGATCTTGCCGTCGCCCTTGGCCACCTCGCGGGCGCGGTCGACCGCCCCATGCATCGGCAGGATGAGAGCGACGCTCTCGGCGATGCGCAGGCGCTCCGGCGTCACGTCGACGCCTTGCGCGCGGATACGGTCGATCTCCTCGATCAGCGCCCAGGGATCGACCACCACGCCATTGCCGATGACGGAAAGCTTGTCCGGGCGCACCACGCCTGATGGCAGCAGCGACAGCTTGAAGACCTCGCCGCCGATGACCAGGGTGTGGCCGGCATTGTGGCCACCCTGGTAGCGCACCACCACATCGGCGCGCTCCGACAGCCAGTCGACGATCTTACCCTTGCCCTCGTCCCCCCACTGGGACCCGACGACGACCACATTAGCCATAATGGTTCAGTCCTTTATCTCTGAAATCTCTCCGTCGGCGAGCCAATGGCTGCAACCGAGGCGGCGCGCTTCGGCGAGCGGCTCACGTTCCGGCTCCAAGCCGGCGACAGTCACCCAGCCCTCGTCCCGCAGACGCCGCCCCTCCTCCGGAGCGGTGCCGGTGGCGAGGAAGAGGCGCCGCGCCGGGGTGGGGGCCGGTAAAGCCCGCAATACGGTGTCCATGAACAGGGTGAAGCCGGTCGAGGATTCCCGCGTCCCGCCCGGGCCGTCGGGACCATCGGCCTCGTAACGCCCGCCGCGGCCGCGCTCGCCGCGCACGCCCTTGGCAAAGAGGATGAAGCTGATGCCGGTCTGATATTCGAAACCGCGGTGCTCGACCGGATCGACGGTGAGCCGTGCCTGCGGCGCCGCGCGCTGGATCAAGGCGACGACGTCGGCGAGGCGTCGCAGTTCGCGCGCCGCCGCCGCCGGCAAGTCCAGTTCGGCCAGCACCGCGAGCGCCTTGTCGGCGGGCCCGGCGGTGCGCAGCAGCGCCTGGAACAGCGTATCGTGGACACCGGCGAGCGCGCCGACCGCCGCCGCGTCCTTGTGGTCGAGCGCGTGGCGCAGTTCGGCCGCCTGCTCGGCGGCGAGGCCGAGGTCGTCGGCCAGCGCGCCCACCAGCGGCGGCAGATTGAGGTCGACGGAAAGGTCCTGCACCCCGACGGCGCTAAGCGCTTCGATGGCCAGCAGGATCACCTCGGCATCGCCGGATTGTTCGGGCGCGCCGATCAGTTCGACGCCGGCCTGGGCGAACTGGCGTTCCGGGCGCAGCTGGCTGCCGCGCACCTGCAGCACCTGCCCGGCATAGCTGAGACGCAGCGGCCGGGGCGCCTTCTTCAGGCGCGTGGCGGCGATGCGCGCGACCTGCGGCGTCATGTCGGCGCGCAGGCCCATCATGCGCTGGCTCACCGGGTCCATCAGCCGGAAGGTCTGGCCGGCCACCGCCGCGCCGGCGCCGGTCAGCAGCGCCTCCTCGAACTCCAGCAGCGGCGGCTTCACGCGGTCGTAGCCCTGCGACTGGAAGGCGGCAATCAGCCGCTCGACCACCGCCGATTCGTGTGCGGCAAGCGGCGGCAGGACATCCTGCAGGCCGGCCGGTAAGAGGCCCTTTTCGGGGTGATCGGTCATGTCAGCTGATCGGCGGAGAAAGTGCGGTCCGGTTCCATGGGCCCAGGTTCCTGGGCAGGGCATGGAAGCGGGCGGGCGCCGCTTCCGCCCTCTGTTAGCAGCCTTCTCCGGCAGGGGCAAACAGAAATCGCCCGGGCGTCAGCGCCCCCGTCTTGGAAACTCAGGGATATCAGTCTCTTGAAGCCGGTTGCCGGGGGCGGACAGCGGTGTAGACTGCGCCATCCCCGCCCGCAGCAAAGCCAGAGCCCACCCGCCCCTTGCGCCTGAAATTTCCCCTCTTCGCCCCGCCCGGCACCCTGGCCGCAGAGAGTCGCGGACTGGACCGCTTTTTGGGCCTGTTGCTGATCGCGGCGGCGGCGGCATTGATCGCCGGCTGGATGTTGCCGGTGATGACGGTACGCACCCTGCTGGTGTTCTACGACGAGGTGTCGATCCTGACCGGCGCCTTCCGCCTGCTGGAAAGCGGCGACGTCGCGCTCTTTATCCTCATCGTGCTGTTCACCGTGGTGCTGCCGGTCGCCAAGCTGGTCTTCGCCTGGCTGGCCTGGAGCCGCCTGCACGTCGACGACCCGAAGGTGCGCCGCCTGCTCGGCTGGGTCGAAGCCGCCGGGCGCTGGTCCATGCTGGACGTCTTCGTCATCGCCATGCTGGTGGTGGTGATCAAACTGTCGCTGGTCTCCGACGTGGCAATCCACGCCGGACTCTATGTCTTCGTCGCCGCGGTGATCCTCTCGATGATCGCGGTGCGCCGGATCGCGGTGCTGGCGCAGCGCCGGCTGCGGGCCGCCCCCTGAACACCCGTTCAGGGTATCGGCGGAGCCACACCGGATCGCCCGGCCCCGGCCACTTCGCAAAAAACTTCGCCGATGACGCGGCGCGCGTTCTTTTTCGACATATCGGCGCGAGACAGCAGGCCGACCGTGCGATGGATCGGCGGTGTCCCGAAGTCGAGGGTTCGCAGAGGCGAATGTATGAAACTGTCGGGGCTTACGTCCGGCAGCACAGAGACGCCGAACCCGAGACCGACCATGACGTGAATGGCTTCGATTGACTGAATCTCGGCGCTGGTGTTGGGGACGATGCCCAGTGATTCAAAGCGTGCCTCGATCAATGGCGCCACCCAGGCGGCGCGATTGAAGCGGATGTAGGGATAGACCGCGAAGATCTCCGCCGCCTCTTCTTCGACGGAGTCCGGCGGCGCGACAATGACGACACGCTGGCGCGCGATGTCCTGCCAGGCAAAGCCGTCGGCGATTTCCGGCGGCTTGTGCATAACCGCGGCATCGAGTTCGCGCCGCTCGATCATACGCTCCATCTCACCGGAAAGCTCCGAGGTGACCTTCACGGTCAGCCCGGGCTCCTTGTCGCGCAGCGCCATCAGCGCCGCCGGCAGCAGGTTGGTCAACGACGTCGGGATCGCTCCCAGACTGAAAGTTCCGCGGTAGGGCCGCGCGGTCGACAGGGCATCAAAAATGTCATCGTATTGCGTCAAGATGGCCCGGGCCCGCGCCAGCGCGATTTCGCCGGCCGGGGTCAGGCGGGGCGGCCGGTGGCTGCGGTCGAACAGCTTGGCGCCGAGCGTCTGCTCCAGCGCGGCCACCTGCATGCTGACGGCTGATTGCGTCAGGTTGAGTGCTTTGGCGGCTGCGGCGAAGGAGCCGTACTCGCTGGTCGCCAGCAGCGACCTGAACTGTCGGATCGACATGGCAGCCTATAAGTTCAATATTTTTGATATTATAGCGAACAATACACGCTTTGCAGCAGTTCTTCTTGTGATATCAAGGATGATCACTAGCAAAATAAGGCGCGCGACCGCCTCTAGGCGGGCAACCGGGCGCCAGGGAGGAAACATGAACCCGATTTGCAAGATCGCCGTAGCCGGCGGATTCGCAGCGGCGATGGTCGCCGCTTCCACCGCCGGCGCGGCCCAGCTCGATAAGCCTGCCGGCTTCGGCAACCGTCCCCTCACCATGATCGTACCCTTCGGCGCCGGCGGCGGTTCCGACCAGCTTGCCCGTGCGATGGCCAAAGCGATGGAGGAAGTCGCCGGCCTCTCCTTCCAGGTGGTGAACAAGCCTGGCGGCGGCGGCACCGCGGCAATTCCGGATTTCATGCTGGCACCGGCCGACGGTTACACCGTGCTTGAGCACATCGACAATGCGATCACGTCCTACGCCGCCGGCGATATCCGGGAAAACCCGGCCGAGGATTGGCTGCCGCTGTGCATGACCCAGATTACCTTCAGCCAGATCTACATCCGCCCCGACGAAGACCGCTTCACCGATTGGGACAGCTTCGCCGCCTATGCGAAGGCCAATCCCGGCAAGGTCACCATGGCCAATCTCGGCACTGTCGGCTCCATGGAACTGGTTACCATGGACCAGCTTTCAGAGGCGCTCGGGCTCGATATCAAACAGATCGCGTTCGACAAGCCCGCCGAACGCTACGGCGCGCTGATCGGCGGCCACGTCGATTTGCTCTTCGAGCAACCCGGCGACGTGCGCAACTTTCTCGAAGCCGGCCAGATGAAGCCGATCCTCACCTTCCTCGACCATCGTCCTTCTGTGTTCGCCGACGTGCCGACCCAGAAGGAAATCGGTGCGGACTTCGACGCACTGACACGATTTCGCGGCTTTTATGTGAAGAAGGGCGTGCCGCAGCAGGTCGCCGGTTTCCTGTCGGATGCCTGCGCCGCCGCCTTCAAGACGTCCGACTATCAGGCGTTCAACAAGAAGAGCTACATGCACGTGATCGACAGCTATCGCGATACCGACGGATCGATCAAGCTGATCAACGGTGCGGTGCAGACTTACAAGGGTATCTACCAGAAGCTCGGCATCGGAAAGTAGCCGGCGGCACTCCGAGTCTCGCCAAGGGCACGGCGCCACGGTCGCGCCGTGCCCTTCGGCCGGAGACTTGACGTTACGTTACCGATGAATCCCGTGCAGCGGAGTGCGGCCGTGACCCCTTCCCATACAGACGACGCTTATCCGAAATCCCGCTCGCTGCCGCTCGAAGCGATCGCGCGGCCGGCCGTCGAGTGGTTCATATGGATCGCCTTTGCCGCGGCGGTCTATTCCCAAACCGGCCGCTTCGACAAGGAGATTGCGGCCTATGCCTTCGGCGCCACCGGCTGGCCGCGCACGCTCTGCATCGCCCTGGCCGTCGGCGCGACATGCCAGTTTTGCAGCCAGTTTCTGCAGATCGCCCGCAGCGGCGGCGGCGGCCGGACGGCCGCGGCACCAGCGGCCGAGCGACGCGTCAGCGGCTGGCGGCTGATCCAGAAAGCGGGGATCTTCGTCTTTCCCCTGCTCTATCTCTACCTCATGCCGAGCATCGGATTCTACTTTGCGACCCCGTTCTTCGTGCTCGGCATGCTGCTGCTGCTTGAGGTCATCTCACCCGTCGCACTCGCTTGCGTCACTGCCGTCGTCTACGGGCTGGTGCTGATTCTCTTCACACGCCTCTTCTTCGTCGCCCTGCCGGTCGGCAACGTAGATTGGTTCTACAACATCAACAACGCGATCATCACGATCGCGCGTGCTGGACTTTAGGGAGATCACCATGGAGCTTTTCCTGCACGGCACCATGATGCTCTTCGGCGACCCCCAGGCGATCCTGATCTTCTTCCTCGGGCTGATCGGCGGCATGCTGTTCGGCGCCATACCGGGCGTGAACATGCTGACGCTCGGCGCCGTGCTGCTGCCCTTCACCATCAATATGGATGCGTCCCATGCGGTGATGCTGTTTTCGGTGATCTACTGCGCCGGCGTGTTCGGCGGCGCCATCACCGCCATCCTCTTCAATATTCCCGGCGCGCCGGAGAACGCCCCGACCTGCTTCGACGGCTATCCGATGACGCTGAAGGGACAGTCCGGCAAGGCGATCGGCGCGGCGGTCAGCTGCTCGGCACTGGGCGGTCTGGCTTCGGCAATACTGATGATGACGGCCACCGGCGCGGTCGCCGGCTGGGCGGTGCGTGCCTTCGGCCCGCAGGAGATCTTCTCGCTGATCTTCTTCGGCCTGGCCGTTTCCGCCTCGATCGGCGCCGAGACCCTGTGGAAGGGCTGGCTCTCCGTCTTCGTCGGCCTGATCATCGCGACCATCGGCACCGACCCGGTCGGCGGAGTCCCCCGCTTCAACGAAGGCTCGATCTTCGGCTGGGAATTCCATTCCTACTACCTCTCCGCCGGCATCCACTTCATCCCGATGATCCTGGGCTTCTTCGCGGTCTCCGAGGTGATCAGCCAGGCCATCAACATCGCCCAGGGAACCCGCGAGCGGCCGAAGGCGGGACTCGAGTTCCCGACCCTCGCCGAGTTCTGGAGCGTGCGCGTCACCATGGTCCGCTCGATCTTCATCGGCTTCTTTGCCGGCATTCTGCCGGGCATCGGTGCGACCCTGGCCGCGTTCCTCGGCTACAGCCAGGCCCAGCGCTGGTCGAAGAACCGCCGCAACTTCGGCAAAGGTGAACTGGAAGGCGTCGTCGCGTCAGAAACGGCGAATAACGCGGCGACCGGCGCGGCGATGATCCCCCTGCTGGCGCTCGGCCTGCCCGGTGGCGCCCTGACGGCCATGATCATGGGCATCTTCCAGATCCACGGCATGGAGCCCGGACCGCTCATCTTCGTTAATTCCAGCGACCTCGTGTGGGTGACCTTCGCGGCGATGTTCTGGGCCAACCTCATGATTGTCTTCCTCGGCTGGCTGCAGACCAAGACGGTGGTGCATATCCTGCGCGTGCCGTTCCGCTGGATGGCGCCGGGCATCCTGCTGCTGGCGACCATCGGTGCCTATGCCCTGCGCAACCTGGTGATCGATATCTGGGTGATGTTCCTGGCCGGCATCATCGGCTACCTGCTGCGCCGCACGGGCTATTCGGCGGCCGGCATCGTGCTGGGCCTGATTCTCGGCGAACTCGGCGAGTCGGCCTTTTCCAAGTCGATGCAACTGATGGATTACGACTTCCTGGGGTTCTTCTCACGACCGATTTCCGCCGGCCTTCTGCTGCTCGGCGCTTTTACGATTATCACCAGCGTGATCAGCGAGATCCGCGGCCAGCCCGCCCCCAAGGCCCTGATGGACTGAGATGGACTGACCGCTCCCGCCATCGCGCGGCGAGACAATAAGGAGAAAGCATGTCTGCAACTGCTGAAAAAACGCGGCCCGAAGCGGGCGGCGAGGCCGCGCAGGTGGCCGCTCTGGTCGCCCGGGCCCGCGCCGCGATGGACGCCTACGAGAACCATGACCAGTCACGCGTCGACGAAGCGGTCACGGCCCTGGCCTGGTCGATCTACAAGCCGGCGCACGCGCGCATGCTCGCGGAGCTGGCGGTCAAAGACACCGGCCTCGGCACCGTCGACTCGAAGATCGTCAAGAACACGCGCAAGACCTTCGGCACGCTGCGCGACCTGCTGCGCGCCAGGACCGTCGGCGTCATCGCGGAGGAACCGGAACGCGGCCTCGTGAAATACGGCAAGCCGGTGGGCGTTGTCGGCGCCGTCTGTCCCTCGACCAACCCCGCGGCAACCCCGGTGAACAAGGCAATGATGGCCCTGAAAGGCGGCAATGCCGTCATCATTGCCCCCTCGCCCGCCGGCTACGACACGACGGCGCGCACGGTCGAGTTGATGCGCGCCGAACTGCGCAAGTGCGGCCATCCGGAGGACCTGGTGCAGATTCTGCCGCCGCCGGTCTCCAAGGAGCTGACGCAGCAGCTCATGAATCAGGTCGACCTGGCCGTCGTCACCGGTTCCCAGAACAACGTGAAGCGGGCGATGCAATCAGGCACCGTGACCATCGGCGTCGGCGCCGGCAATGTGCCGGTGATTGTCGATTCCACCGCCGATCTCGCCGATGCGGCTGAGAAGATCTGCGCCTCGAAGATCTTCGACAATTCGACCTCCTGCTCCTCCGAGAACGCGGTGGTGATCCTGGACGACGTCTACGACGCGGCCCTCGAAGCGCTGAAGAACGCCGGCGGCTGGCTGTGCAGCCCGGCCGAGCGCGAGGCGGTGAGCCGGACGCTGTGGATCGACGGCAAGCTGAACCGCAAGATCATCGCCAAGGATGCCGATGTCAGCGCCGAGGCCATGGGCCTGCCGGCGGCGGCACGGGACGCGAAGTTCTTTATGGTCGAGGAAGCCGAAATCGGCGGCAAGCACAGCTTCGCCGACGAGAAGCTCTCCCTTGTCCTCACCGTCTATCGCGCCAGGGATTTCCAGGATGCCAAGCGCATCGTGCGCCAGGTGCTGGATGTCACCGGCAAGGGACATTCCGCCGGCATCCACACCGCGGAGATGGATCATGCCCGCGAACTGGCCGAGGAGACCGACGTGGTGCGCGTGCTGGTGAATCAGGCGCACACCTTCGGCAACGGCGGCAGCTTCAACAACTGCCTGCCTTTCACCCTGTCGATGGGGGGCGGCACCTGGGCCGGCAACACCATCTCGGAGAACCTCAATTATCGTCACTTCATCAACATCACTCACTTGGTGACGACGATTCCCGAAGACCGCCCCTCCGAGGAAGCATTGTTCGGCGGCTACTGGGCGAAATACGGCAAAGACGACTGAGCGGGGAAGCAAGCAGATGAACTTCGAGGAATACGTCGCCAAGCCCTTACTGGCGGAAGCGGGAATCGCCGTGCCGCCCGGCCGCCTGGCGCGGACCCCGCAGGAAGCCGCCGAGGCCGCCGATGCCATCGGTCCCTGCGTGGTGAAAGCCCAGGTGCCCACCGGCAAGCGCGGCAAGGCCGGCGGCATCCAGCTGGCATCCGACGCCGCTCAGGCGCGGCACCACGCCGAAGCGATCCTCGGCATGGAGATCGCCGGGCACCGCGTCGAGAAGGTGCTGGTCGAAGCTCAGGTGCCGATCGCCCGCGAGTTCTATGCCGCGGTGCTGAACGACTCGGCCAGCCGGGGCCCCATGGTGCTGTTCTCCACCCTCGGCGGCATGGACGTCGAGGAAGCCACCGAGCGCGACCCCGCCGCCATGCGCCGCCTCCCCGTCGACATCGCCGAGGGCTTGACCCCGGCGCTGGCCGCGACGGCGCTGGAGGGACTGGATCTGGACGGTCACACGGCGGCCGTGGCCGAGACGCTGGCGAAACTCTACGCCGCCTACCGCGCCAATGATGCCGAGCTGCTGGAAATCAATCCGCTGACGCTCACGTCCGACGGGCGCATCCTGGCCCTCGACTGCAAGTTCGTGCTCGACGACTCCTCGGCGCCGCGCCATCCGGCGCTCGCCGCCACGGCGGCGCCCGAGGAACTCACCGCCCTGGAGGCCGAGGCCAAGGACGCCGGCCTCAAGTACATCGAGCTTGGCGGTTCGGTCGGCGTGCTGGCCAACGGCGCCGGCCTTACCATGACCACCATGGATGCCGTCACCCACTTCGGCGGCACGCCCGCCAACTTCCTGGAGATCGGCGGCGAGGCCTACACCAAGGCGACGACGGCGCTGGAGATCCTGCTGAAAAACCCGAACGTGAAAAGCCTGCTGGTGAACTTCTGCGGTGCTTTTGCGCGGACCGACGTGATGGCCGGCGGCGTGGTGCAGGCGTGGCAGGCGCTGAAACCCACGGTGCCGGTGTTCTTCACCATCCACGGCACCGGCGAAGAGGAGGCCGTCGCCCTGGTGCGGCGCGAACTCGGCATCGAACCCTATGATCTGATGGACGACGCGGTGAAAGCGGCCGTCGAAGCGGCACGGAGGCACGCGGCATGATCCTGCGCAAGCATCATCGAATCCTGGTCCAGGGCATCACCGGCAAGCAGGGCACCTTCTGGACCGAGGCGATGTGCGCCTACGGCGCCACGGTGGTCGGCGGCGTAAACCCCAGGAAAGCGGGCACCACCCATCTCGACCGCCCGGTCTACGCCACCGCGGTCGAAGCGGCCAAGGAAGCGCCCTTCGACGTCGCCCTCATGTTCATCCCGCCGCTGGCCGCCAAGGCGGCGGCCATCGACGCCTGCGAGGCCGGCGCCAAGATGCTGGTCTGCCTGACCGAGCACATCCCCGCCCACGACGTGATGGAGATGCATGCTGCCGCGCGCGCCAGCGGCACCCGTATCGTCGGGCCCAATACGGCCGGTCTGGTAACGCCCGGCGAGACTTTCGCGGGCATCATGCCGGCCTTCAATCCGAAGGTCTTCCAGCCGGGCGATGTCGGCGTCATCTCGCGCTCTGGCAGCCTGGGTACGCTGGTCAGTCTGATTCTCACCCAGAGCGGCCTTGGTCAGTCGGCCTTCTACGGCGTCGGCGGCGATCCGATGATCGGCACCACGCCGCGCGAAGCCCTGGAGTTCCTCGACGCCGACGACCGCACCCGCGCGGTGGTCCTCTGCGGCGAGATCGGCGGCTCGGCGGAAGAGGACGCGGCCGCCTATGCCGCGACCATGAAAAAGCCGGTGGTCGCCTTCGTCGCCGGACGCACCTCGCCGCCGGGCAAGAAGATGGGACACGCCGGCGCCATCGTCGATGGCGGCAAGGGCGACTACGCCTCCAAGAGCCGCGCGCTGACCGCCGCCGGCGTGGCGGTGGCGGAGGTCCCGAGCCACATCCCCGCGCTGCTGAAGGACGGGCTGGCCGCCGCCTAGAGCGGACCTAGCGGTACAGACGCACTTCCAGGCCGTCGTCGAGCTGGAAGATCACCTCGTCCATGCCGTTGCCGTCCAGGTCTTCCAGGCGGAAGTCGCCGACGATCTGCGCGTCGTAGAAGTCGCGCCCGATCAGCGTGATCTCGCCGTCCTTGTAGCGCAGCACGCGCAGGGCGCGGCGTCGCGCCGAGGGCAGGAAGATTTCCGGCAGACCATCCTCGTCGAAATCGAGAATGGCGGAGAGGCCGAGTTCCCTGGTCCCGATGACGTGGTTGGAAAACCCGGCCCAGGAAGCCTCCTCGACCAGCTTGCCGTTCTGCAGGGAGAGGATGCGCAGGATTCCGCCGATGTGCGGTGTCTCCACGTAGGCGATCTCGACCACGCCGTCGCCGTCGAAGTCCGCCATGCCGACGGGATTGAGCCAGCGGTGCCGGGCCAGGTTCTGCGGACCTTCGGCGATGAGGCGCAGATTGTCGCCGACCAGACCGTAGACCGTCAGCACGGCGCCGCCGTCCAGCGATGAGCGCACCACGACGATCTCGTCGCTGCCATCGCCGTTCAGATCGGCCAGGCGCGGGTGCAGGTCCTCGAAAACCTGATCCTCCGGCAACAGCAAGCGGCGTTCGCCGCCATCCTTCAGGCGCACCAGCAGGCCGCCGGCTTCGATGGCGTCGCCCAGCACGCCGTGGTCGTAGCGTTCGGTCGGCGCGATCAGCCAGGCCTCGGCGATGATCCCGGAGCCAAAAGCCGGCTGGCCGTCGGGCAGCGCATCGGCGGGGCGCACCACCGGATGCACCTGAATTTTGATGGCCGGGGAGGGTTCGGCGAAGAACGGCCGGAAGCCGAGCGATTCCAGGCTCTGCCCCCAAGCGGCCGGCGGCGCCGTCCCGCAGAGGACGGCGCCGAACAGCGCAAGGCTTACCAGTCGGGCTCTAGAACCGTAGGGCTTCCGCCTGCTTGGTATGGGGCAGTGCACGCACCTTCTCCAGCGTCTGGGCGTCGATCGGCGCGTCCAGTTCCAGCAGGGCGATGGCATCCGTCCCCTGCGCCGCGCGGCCCAGGTGGAAGGTGGCGATGTTCACGCCGGCATCGCCCAGGGTGGTGCCCAACGCGCCGATGAAACCCGGCTTGTCCTCGTTGGTAATGTAAAGCATATGCGGCGTCAGGGCAGCCTCCACCGAGATACCCTTGATCTCCACCAGGCGCGGCTTGTCGCTGCCGAACAGCGTGCCGGAGACGCTGCGCGACCCGCGCTCGGTCGTCACCGTCAGGCGGATCAGCGTCTGGTAGTCGCAGTCGCGTTCGTGCTTCACCTCGGAGACGTCGATGTCGCGCTCGCGCGCCACCAGCGGCGCATTGACCATGTTCACCGTATCGAGCATCGGCGACAGCAGACCGCAGAGCGCCACCTGGGTCAGCGGGCGGGTGTTGAAGTCCGCCACGTGGCCCTCGTACTCGATGGTGACCGAGGTAATCCCGGTGTGGGTGAGCTGCCCGGCGAAGCTGCCCAGTTCCTCGGCCAGCTGCATGTAGGGCTTCAGGCGCTTGGCCTCCTCGGCGGTGAGGGAGGGCATGTTCAGCGCATTGGTGATCGCCCCGGTCATCAGGTAGGCCGACATCTGCTCGGCGATCTGCAGTGCCACCTTCTCCTGCGCCTCTGTCGTCGAGGCGCCCAGGTGCGGCGTCGCGACGATCTGGTCCAGGCCGAACAGTACGTTCTCCTTGGCCGGCTCGACCGTGAAGACGTCCAGCGCGGCGCCGGCGACGTGGCCGGATTCGATGGCCGCCTTCAGGTCCTCTTCCACCACCAGGCCGCCGCGCGCGCAGTTCACGATGCGCACGCCCGGCTTGGTCTTGGCCAGCGCCTTGGCGTCGATGATGCCACGGGTCTGGTCGGTCATCGGCACATGCAGGGTGATGATGTCGGCACGCTTCAACAGGTCGTCCAGCTCCACCTTTTCGACATCGAGATCGCGGGCACGGTCCGGCGACAGGAAGGGATCGTAGGCGATGACCCGCATCTTCAGGCCCTGGGCACGGTCGGCGACGATGGCGCCGATGTTGCCGCAGCCGATGATGCCCAGCGTTTTGCCGGTCAACTCGGTGCCCATGAAGCGCGACTTCTCCCACTTGCCGTCCTGGGTCGAACGGTTGGCAGCGGGAATTTCGCGGGCCAGCGCGAAGATCATCGCGATGGTGTGTTCGGCGGTGGTGATGGAGTTGCCGTCCGGTGTGTTCATCACCACGATACCGCGCCCGGTGGCCGCCGGAATATCGACGTTGTCGACGCCGATGCCGGCGCGGCCGACGACCATCAGGTTGTAGGCCGCGGCGATGAAGTACGCCATTACCATGGTGGCCGAGCGGATCGCCCGGCCGTCCT